>Ga0137452_1000089_pt1 | contig 30304 bp, 24 predicted proteins | sample EasRivERMGT513_2_FD_102312 | JGI IMG/M metagenome (GOLD analysis project Ga0137452, IMG submission 102312) | Soil microbial communities from meander-bound floodplain in the East River, Colorado, USA - East River MetaG ERMGT513_2 | ecosystem: Environmental > Terrestrial > Soil > Floodplain ...
AAGAGCAGCTTGATTCCGAGCTGCATCTGACGCGCCGGCTGGGCGCTGAAAATGCGGCCGAAGTTCGGCGTAAACGCCGTGCGGTTCGGCACGTCGAAATTGGCGCGGTTGAAGACGTTGAAGACGTCCCACCTGAACTGAAAGCGGACGCCGTTCGACAGCGCGGCGGTTTTTTGCAACGTCATATCGACGTTCGCATAGCCAGGTGCCAGGACCGAGTTGCGCTTCGAGTTGCCGAACGTGAAGGGGGCGGGCAAGGAAAAGCAGCTCGCGCTGAACCATTGTTCCGGCGTCCGCGCTCCGCCGGCATTCGGATCGCACGACACGTCGGGCCGTTGTGCCGGCCCAGAGCCGATGTTTGCGCGATCCGTTCCCAGGTTCACGGTGAATGGCGCGCCCGACTGAAGCGTGACGATGCCACTGACCTGCCAGTCGGCGCCGAGCCGTCGCATCACACCGTTCTGGCCGCCCCAGCTTGGAAGCGCATACGTGAAATTGCCGGCAAACCGATGCCGGTGATCGAAGCTCGAGAGCGCCCGCTCGGCGGCCATGTTACGGACATCCTGTGGAAGGTTGGTCTCGTACGTGGTCGCGCCTGGATCGGACGCGTCGTCGATTGACTTCGACAGGGTGTAGTTGCCAGAGAAGGACAGACCGCGCGAGAGGCGCTGAGTCGCTTTGAGCGTCAATCCGTTGTAGACGGAATACCCGTCCCAGCGAATCGCTGTGATGTTGCTCAACGCGGGAATCGGCCTGCGCGGCGCAATCGGGCCCGGCCCGGGATCCGGCACGTTGACGACCGTCGAACTGTCTGCGCCCACAATGCTGGATCGCAGGTAGGACAGCTCCACCATCGTCGTCGAAGCCACCTGCCGCTGGATGCCCACGATCCAGTTCTTCGCGTATTCCGTCCGGTAGTCGTGGTTCATCGTGTTGCCGCCGACCGTGCCGGTGGCGGGCGCCAGCAGGACGTCTCGCGTCTGATACGTGGGCTGGATCGCGTCGGCCGCAGCATTGACCGTCTTGGAGAAAAAGAACGGGAGCGTTTGTGCCAGCGCCTGCTGGACGCTGTAGGCCCACTGATTCAGAAAGACCCCGAAGCCTGCGGTGATAACCGTTTCACGCTGGCCGGGCAGAACCCAGGCGAGGCCCGCGCGTGGCGCGAACCGAAGATAACTCGGCCGCAACAGCCCGGCGGTCCAACCCGCCTCCTTCGACGTCACGTACGGAATCGGGATCTGAGGAAGCAATGGCTGCGCGGTCGTAGAGATCTGCCCCCGGTCATCGCTCGCGATGACGAATCGGCCGCCCGGAGCTGACAAGTCGATCGCCGAGAGGCGATTTGCCGTGTCGTTCATCTGGCCGTTGATTTCGTAGCGGAGGCCGTAGTTGAACGTCAGATTGGAAGAAGCCCGCCAGTCGTCCTGTGCGTACAGATGCAGCCAGGTCGTTCGACCGTTCTCGTCGGCGCGTCCGATGCCAACCTGCGCGGCGCTCGGGTACCCGAGGAGGAAATCGCCCAATGCGTTCCCCGTCCATTGACCGTTGTAGGTGAATGCGCCGCGAGCTGCCTGGGGATTCACAGGGTTGAAGTTCAGACGGAAGAGGTACGCCCCGAGCTTGAAATGATGGGCGCCGCGTTCCACGAGCACGTTGTCATAAAGCTCGAAGCTGCGGTCGCGGCGCGAGACGAACGTCGTCGGGTCGCCGATCGCGCTGTACAACCCTCCGAACGAGACTTGCGGGTACCCCATATCGCGCGGATCCCGGGTTGTGCCCAGTAACCCCACCGGTGATGCGAAGTCGACTCCTTGGTTCTGGCTAGCCTGCCCGCCGCTGACATTGAGATACCCGAATCGGGTCTCGTGCAGGATCGAGGTACCGAACGTGTGGGTGTAACTGAGGGCGAGATTCTCCGTGCGCGTCGTCACGACGCGTCCAAATCCCGGGACGAGCGATTCATTGAGCGCGCTCGTGCCGAACGGCTGCGTGTCGTTGACGGAGTATGCCGTGAATCGCCCATACAGCGTGTCGTTCGCCGAGATGCGATGGTCCACGCGGCCGGTGAACTGATCCATCCGGTTGATCTCGGGTTCAACGGCGAGCAGATTCTGAACTGAAGTGCTGACCGTCGGCTGCGGCACCCTGGCCAACAGAGCCACCGCGATCGGATCCAACCGGTTTGCTGGAATCCTGTTTCCAAGAAACGGCGCACAAGCCCCGGCTGCCGTGCGCGTCGCAGGATCGCAGATCGGCGCAGCGCCTGAGAAATCTCCTTGTCGTGCGCCGACCGACGGCACAGAGAAGGTTTGCGTCACCGACTTGCGGAACCGCTGGCCCTCATAGCTGGCGAAGAAGAACGTCCTGTCGCGGCTGAGCGGGCCGCCGGTGTTCAGCCCGAACTGGTTCTGGCGCAGCGGCGGTGCCGGCCTGGCCGGATCGTCGAAGTAGTTCCTCGCGTCGAAGCGGTCGTTGCGCAGGAATTCGAACGCGCCGCCATGGTACGCGTTAGTCCCCGACTTGGTGACGACATTGATCAGCGCGGACGCCTTGCCGCCGAATTCGGCGGGATACATCGTCTTTTGAATCTTGAACTCCTGAATCGCCTCGATTGACGGGCTCACGACAAGGTTGTTGAAATACTCGTCGGTCACCTTGACGCCATCGAGGAGGTAGATGTTGTGGCCGCTTCGCTGTCCGTCGACGGCGGGCAGGCCGCCGGCTTGCTCGAGGGCTGCTCCGCGCGTCCCACCTGGCGGAATGACGACGCCGTCGCTGAGCAGGGCGAGCTGAAGAAACTGTCGGCCGTTGAGCGGCAGCTCCACTACCTGCCGATTGTCGATGACATCGCCGACTTCCGCATTGGCGGTCTGAAGCAGCGGAGTGTCGCTTGTGACGGTGATGGTCTCCTCCTGTCCACCAAGCGGGAGCGTCACGGGCAGATTCACGCGCTGACCGATCTGGAGAAGTAACCCCGCCTGCGTGACCTGCTTGAAGCCCTCGAGGCTGACCGTAATCGTGTAGCTGCCGACCGGCAGCCCCGCGAAAAAAAACCGTCCCGCGTCGTCGGAGACGCGCTCGATTCGCAGGCCGGTCATCACGTGAAGGGCGACGACTGTCGCGCCAGGGAGCACACCGCCCTGCGAGTCCCTGACGACGCCCTCGACTTCGGCGGTATTCGTTTGGGCAATCAGAAGCGGGCCGCTCATGAGGATCATGAGCAGACAAGACGACAGCAGTCGCGCCGCGCGTCTGGGGATCAACACCTCAGCCTCAATGATCCCCAATTATAAGGTGGCCGGCCAGGCGGCGCTCTCGCAGAGGTGGGCCTTTGGGTCGCCTGGCTGTGGTCCGCCTTGCGTCTAGCGCGTGGCCGACGGTTTGGGACGTGCCCCGGTCTGATCGACGGCAGCACGGAACGCCGCGGCTAGTTTCTGGGCCGATCCCCTCCCCCAGTAGTGCAGGAAAATCACCGTGGGCTGTGTGCCGGTCATGTGGTGGTGGATCGCGACCACGTCGAGCCCGTTCGAGCGCAGCGACTTCAGGACCGGCGTGACCTCGCTGTCCAGCATCGCGACGTCTCCCGCGACGACCGCGTCGGCGTCGTTGCCGTAGAACGCCGCCCAGGTGTTGAGCCCCATGCGCGCGTTGATCGACGCGCCCATCTCGTTCAGCGGAATGTCCGGGCGGCCGATCGTGATCTTGAACACGGCGCCGTTCTGCTCGCCGTCGTAGCCGACGATCTTCGCGAGCGCTGCGCCATCGAGGTTGCCGTCGATGGCGCGTCCCGCCGCCGCCGTCGATGCGGGCGGATGCGCGCCGATGAGAGCAAGTGCGGGCTTCACCTTCGCCGCGAGCTCGGACGGCGAGCCGTGTCCATGGACGTGCATGTAGTAGATGCGCGGCGTGTCGTAGAAGAAGTGATTGTGAAGCGCGGTGACGTCGAGGCCGTTTGTCAGCAGCGCCGACATCACGGGGTTGACCTCGTCTTCCGTCAGGACGAGATCGCCCATCATCACGTCCATCCCGTTGCCTTTCGTCAACGCCAGCCATCCGCCGAATCCGAACGGCGTCGGCGTGGCGATGCCACCGATCGACACCTTGAGGTCGTTGCGGGGAATGTTGACGCGGAGGACGTTGTCCTTGAAGTCTCCCTGTTTCCCGAGCGCTATCAGCACGCCCTGGTAATCGGTGGGCATTGCGGTTTGTCCGAAGGCGAGAGCAGGACAGACCAGAAGGATCGCAGTGACGAGCTTGCGTACCATAAGGCTCTCCTCACCGCGACGATAACACGACGCTTTAGCCTTAACACCGCGGCTCTTCAGTCGCGCCGCACCGAGCTCTTCATTTCTCGGTGCCTCACTGTCGTGCGGTTTCGCCTCCATGGAGACTCCATTGGAGAGGACGTAGAGGCGGGTCTTTAGACCCGCCTGACCGCGTTCCTTACTGAACGTTAACCGTGCCGATCATGCCCGGATGGATCGTGCAGTGATACCGGAAACTCCCCGTGGATGAGAAGGTCCTGGTGAATGTTGCGCCTGGCGCGATGTTGCCGGAGTCCCACGTGCCGCCGTCTCCCGTCGACGTGTGTGTGGTGGTGTCGTTGTTCGTCCACGTCACCGCACCGCCTACAGCGACCGTGACGGGGTTTGGAGCGTAGGCCGTTGCGGTCATCGTGAGCGCGCCCCTTACGATTGATGCGGCCACTCCCACCGTTGGCGACGGCGTTGGTGATGGTGTTGGTGTTGGTGACGGCGTTGGCGATGGTGTTGGCGCCGGCGTCGGTGTCGGTGTGGGTGCGGGTGTTGGTGATGGGGTTGATGGGGAATAGGACGATCCGCAGCCGAGTGAGAGTGCTAATAAGACCGTTGCGATAAAAATCCGAAGAGCAGCCATGTTTCCTCCTTGTGCTTTCTTTGGAGTGTCACGGCAAAGTCGCTGCCCTTGCGCGGCCGACGATTCATGGCGCATTCGACTGGAAAACGCGACGAGTCAGGACCGATCGATTACGAATGGCCTCGATCGCTTTCGCATGGCGTAAGCAGCTCAGCGATTGGCAGCGTGGCGTCGGCGAGAAGCGTTTCTGAATGTTTCTTCAGGAAGGTTTACACGCGGTTGCTCCTAGAATCGGGAAGACTTCGACGCGGATGACAAGAGTCATTGAACAGACTGTCATTTGGGCTACGTCGGACGGCGTGCGATGCGTCGTCGCCCCGTACGACGAGACGCGTTATCAGCTTCGCCTGCTACGCGCGGCGGGGACGGTCAAGGCCGACCTCTTCGCGACTCTGGCCGATGCGAATCGCGCGGCGAATCGCTGGCGCGCCGAAATGAATAAGCACGACTCTGCTCCTGCCAGAAAGCGCCCGCGATAGCGGTGACGCGTCGCTACTTGAACACGACCGATGTCGTGAGCAGAATCTGCCTCGGCCTGCCTGGATCGGCGGTCTCGCCCCCCGTCCAGTAGTACTCCTTGTTGGTCAGATTGTGCGCGGATAGCGTGAAACGAAGCGGACCGCGCCGCCACGTCGCCGCCGCATCGAGGAGCGAGTACGACGGCAGCTCGAATGTGTTGCTGTTGTCCGTCTCCACGGTGCCGACGTGCTTGACGTTCAGCGTCACGTCGAACGCTGGGATCGGACGGATCGACACGCCACCGTTGTAGACGTGATCCGGTGAGATCGGCAGGCGGTTGCCCGTCAGTACGTCATCGCCGTCCTCGGATTCGATGACGAACTCGCCGAAGCGATTGCGATAGAAAGACGCGTTCGCGTAGAGCGAGACCTGAGACGCGGGCTGGAGGGTCACGCCGGTCTCGACGCCCTTGTAGCGCACTTTGCCGGCGTTGGTGGGCAGGAAGAACGGTCCCTGGCGCGTGCTCAGCACGACGCCGTCCTCGCGCATCCGGAAGTAGGTGGCCTCGAGCGACACGCGTCCGTTCGCCAGGCTTCCCTTGAGCCCACCTTCGATGTTGTCGATGTTCTCGGGCTTCAGATTGAGCGGCACGTCCGCTGGTACGAGTGAGCTCGGACGGCGCGGCGGGAGGAAGGCCTGCGAGTACGCCCCGTAGGCACTCAACGTCGACGCGTTTGCCCCGTCGGCGCCGAGGAGGCGGACCGTGGCGCTGGCTTTCGGGCTGAACGCGTCGAACGTGTCGTCGATCTTCGCGCCGCCGTTCCGCGCGTTATCGAGGTCCAACCGGTCGTAGCGTCCCCCGGCGGTCAGCAATAGCCGCGAGACCGGCGCCAGCGAGTACTGTGCGAAGAGACCCGTGATGCCGAGGTGATAGACGCGGCTCCCGGTGTCGTGCTCCCACTCGCTGCGCGGCGGGATGACCGGGTTGAGGTAGTTGATCGAGAACCCGAACAGATCGGGGTCGTTGTAGATGAAGTCGCTTGCCAGTTTTCCGCTGTTCCAGTCGTAGGAGCCGCCGGCGATAAACGTGCTTTTCATCGATCCGATTGTGGGCGTCGCTTCGAACCGCAGTTCCTCGTACAGGATGTCTTCGTCCATCTGCTGCGAGAACGGATACATCGTCACCGTGTGCGCAGTCAGATCGTACGGGGACCCGATGAAGTCGCCGTCCTCCTGGAACGCGTGCTGGACCTTGCGATAGCCCAGGACCTCGACGATGCGAGCGTTGGTGCCGAGCTGGCGGTTGTAGTTGAGCGTCAGACGGGTCTCGCCCTGGTGATAGTTGACGCCAGGGACATTGAAGTTGGTGAACCGGTCGAAGCGCGGGTCGATCACGTGCAGGAACTGGCCGTTGATGATCGGCTCGTTGGTCGGGGTGCTGTTATCGGACACCACGCGGTTGACGGTGACGCTCCCGTACGAGTTCGTTCCGCGCGTAAACGTCAGCTTGCCGAAGAGGGCCCAGTTGCCGTCATTGAAATCGGTCGTCGTCTTGTTCACGAAGTAGCCGCTGTTGTGCTCCTTGGCAGCGGAGACGTAGAAGCCGCCCCAATTGCTGATAGGACCCGTCACCGCGGCGAGCCCCTTCAGGGTTCCGAACTGTCCGCCGGTGAACTCCACGCGCGCCTCCGGAGTGGCGGCGGGATCCTCGGTGCGGATATTCACAGCGCCGCCGATCGCAGTCCTTCCGTAGAGTGCGGAGTTCGGGCCGCGTACGACTTCGACGCTGCCCGCATCGTTGATCGGCAGCGCGATGATGCGTGATGCGTTGTTCGAAAGGGTCTGGGGCACTCCATCGACGAGCACCAGGACGTTGGTGAACTCAGGATCGCCGCGCGGCATGCCGCGCAACATGACAGAGTCGAAGATGCCGAGCTGCGTGCTGACAACCGCGCCGGGAACGTGGGTCAGCGCATCGGTCAGCGTCTGATCGCCGCGCGTCTCGAGCGTATCGCGGTTGATGACGTCGGTTTGCGCGGCCACCTCGCCGATGCTCAGTGGCGTCTTGCTGGCAGTGACCTGGACGCGCTCCAGGTAATTCGGCGTCGCCTCCATCTCCACGCTGAGCGTCGTCGGCTGGTCGGCGCGCACCTGCACCGCCTCGATGCGCAGGTCGAGATATCCGGGAGCCGTCGCGACGACGACCGCATTTCCGGGTGGCACGCCGGTGAGACGAAACCGTCCGCCTGTGTTCGCGGTCGCTGAGAGACTGTCAATCGATACCTTCGCATTCGGGATGACCTGGCGTGTCTCACGCGCAATCACAACACCCTCGACGACGCCGCCGGCCGGACCTTGTGCGTCGACCACACCAGGCACGAGCGCGGTGCAGACGACCCACACGGCTCCGGCGACGAATCCCTTCAGTACTGACTGCGGTTCACGCATTCAATGGACTCCGATAACCGCACACATGCGCGGCGCGCCGATCATAGGAGGGGCGGGCGGTCTCGTGACTGAAGAGTGTCTAAAGTTCTCCTGACATGTCTGTCAGGTCCCGTGCAAGGAGGTCACTTGGCCCGATCCTTCGTGACGAAAACTTCAGCCACTCTTCAGATACCAGCCAGAACCCTGCAGATAGGATCCGCCGTCATGCGCGTGCTTGTCGTCGAGGACGAACGGAAGGTCGCGAACGCGCTTCGCGAAGGCCTCGAAGGCGAGCGGCACCAGGTGGTTCTCGAAGGGACAGGTGAGGGCGCATACATGCACGACGGGAGCACGGGTACCGGGCCTGACGTTCGAGATCCCCGAAAAGAATCGCTGGGCGTTTGTCGCGCGGCTTGACCCGGTGCACGTCGCAACGGTATAAGGATCCTCGCCTCGGGTGCCCATGACGGGCATAACAGGGAAGTCCGGTGCAAGTCCGGCGCGGTTCCGCCACTGTGAGTGAGGGCGCGTCGCTTCAAGACAACCACTCAGCGTGTTGCTGGGGAAGGTGAAGCGACAGACAGTCAAGTGCTGTCCCCTCCAAGCCAGGAGACCTACCCAGGTGAAGCGGCTGCCTTTCTGCGGAGAACAGAAAGCATGCATTGGCATCCTGGTTTCACTCCTGCCTCGATCCCATTCGCACGCCTAGTGTTCCCATGGACTGTCCGCCGCGTGGAGGACAAGCATGGGCAGCATCTCGACGACCAGAGGCGATAACGGCCAGACGGGTCTCGCAGGCGGCATTCGCGTCTCAAAGGCATCGCTCCGCGTCGACACGTACGGCAACGTCGACGAGCTGAACTCGACGCTCGGCTTCGCGCGGTCGATCTGCGAGGACACCGAGATCGTCGAGCTGTCGAAGCGGATTCAGCGGGATCTCTTCACGATCGGCTCGTCGCTCGCGACACCCCCGGCAAGTCCCAGGGCACAGGTGGCCGTCACCACGGAGATGGTTGACGCGTTGACGGCCGAGGTGCACCGCTTCGAGGCCATCGAAGGCGTCCTTGCCGACTGGTCCCTGCCAGGCACGCTGCCCGTCACGGCGGCGTTCGATGTCGCGCGGACTGTGTGCCGTCGCGCGGAACGAGGGGTCGTAAGCCTCATCGAAAACGGCGAACCCGTGCAGCCCGCAATCCTCCCGTACCTCAATCGGCTGTCTGACCTGCTCTGGATTGTCGGGCGCAAACTGGAACACGACGCCGGCGTGAGCGGTTCGCTGCGCGAGGTCACCGGCAAGGTCGGCAATCGGTTCTCGCGGGCGTGGTGAGTCGGATGGCGAAGCGTCTGCTCGCAGCGTTCGCGTTCGCGTTCGGGATCGTAGCCTCGCCGGCGCACCCGACACATGCGCTCGCGGCGCAGACGCCCGCACGCATCGTCTCGACGCTGCCGAGCATCACCGAAACGCTGTTCGCCCTTGGCCTCGGAGATCGCGTGGTCGCCGTGTCTCAGCACTGCCGCTACCCGCCGCAGGTGGTTGCGTTGCCGAAGGTTGGAACATTTGTCAAACCAGACCTCGAGCGGATCCTCACGCTGAAGGCGGACCTCGTCGTCATCAGCGACAGGGCGGCTGGCGATTTCGCGGCCCGGCTCGGAGCGCTGCAGGTTCCGTTCGTCGCGGTCCCGAGCCGAACGCTGTCCGACGTGACGCTGGCCATCCGGCAGATTGGCACGGCCGCGGGCATCGAGTCTCACGCGCGGGAGGTGGCGGAGACCATCGAACGGCGGCTGGACGACATCCGGCGACTGTCGGTTGCGAACCCCCGCCCGAGGGTTCTGCTGATTCTGGGCCGGAATCCCCAGGCACTGACCGGGATGGTTGCTGCCGGCAGGGATTCGTATCTCAACGACCTGATCACGATCGCGGGCGGCCTTAACGTGCTTGACGAGCCGGGCGTGCCGCCGTACCCGCACATTTCGCTCGAGAACGTGCTGGACCTGAAGCCCGATGTCATTGTCGACGTGATCGACATGACCGCGACAAGGGCCGTGCGGGCGCGCCGTGCCGAGGCAAGCCGCGAGCTGTGGCGGCGCTTCCGAACGATCCCCGCCGTCCGCAACGGTCGCGTGCATGCGGACGCGATCGATGCGCTGGTCGTTCCTGGGCCGCGCGTGGTCGACACAGCCGAATGGCTCGCCGCTCTCATCCGGGAGCCGTCGCGGCCGTGACGGCACGCCCCATCTTCATCGGCGGCACGTCGTCCAACGCCGGCAAGAGTTGGATGGCGACAGCGCTCTGTGCGTGGCTGCAGGGGCGGGGCGTCCGCGTAGCGCCGTTCAAAGCGCAGAACATGTCGAACAACTCCTATCCGTGCAAGGGAGGCGGGGAAATCGGTCGCGCCCAGGCGGCGCAGGCGGACGCCTGCGGCCTCGATCCTGAACCGGCCATGAATCCGATTCTGCTCAAGCCGAACGGAAATGGCGCCAGCCAGGTGGTGCTCAACGGGCGCGTGTGGAAGACCCTTTCAGCGCGTGACTACTACACGCACGCCGGCGCGCTCCTCCCGCACGTGATGGCGGCGTACGAGTCGCTCGCACAACGATTCGACGTCGTCGTAATCGAAGGCGCCGGGAGTGTGAGCGAGCTCAACCTGCGTCCCTTCGACCTCGTCAACCTCGGGCTGGTGACGCGCCTGCAAGCACCGTGGGTGCTCGTCGCGGATATCGAACGAGGCGGCGTGTTTGCGTCGATCCTCGGAACGATGGCATTGCTGTCGGCCGACGAGCGCTCACTGTTCCGCGGCTTTATGGTCAACAAGTTTCGCGGTGACATGACGCTCTTCGACGAAGGTGTGAAGATCCTGGAAGAGCGGTCGGGCTCGCCGTGTCTCGGCGTTTTTCCCTACGCCGATGACATCGAGGTGGCTGCCGAGGACAGCCTTGCGCTTGAAAGCCGGCGTCGAACTGCGCCTCCCGCTGGCGCGAGCGTCGCAATCATCAGGTTTCCGCGGCTGTCGAACTTCACCGACTTCCGCCTCATCGCGTGGGCCGATTGGGTGGATGCTCCGCCTCTCACCGACTACGACTTCATCATCCTCCCTGGCAGCAAGAACACCGTCGCGGACCTGGAGTGGATGCGCGCTCGACGACTCGACGAATGGGTCATCGCGCGCCACCGTCGCGGCGCGACGGTAATCGGTATTTGCGGCGGGTACCAGATGCTCGGCCGCGCAATTCACGATCCCGATCGCCTGGAGTCGGACGCCGGCAGTGTCGCCGGCCTTGGAGTGATTGCTGCGGAAACGACCCTCGCGCGCGACAAGACGACGCGCGTGATGGGCGGTTCGACCGCGGCCGGCGCGGTGTTTGACGGGTATGAAATCCACCTGGGATCGACAACCTCCGACGGCACGGTCGCACCATTTGCGCGCCTTGCGGACGGAACCTGCGATGGCGTGCGGGGAAATCGGGTTATCGGCACGTATCTCCATGGCGCTCTGGAGAGCGTTGCCGTGTGCGAGGAAATCTTCGGGGTTCCGATTGCGCCGCCTGAGCCCGCGACGCACACGCATCGCCGGCTGGCTGAGTGGTTCGAGACGCATGCGCGTTCGATTGAGGTACTGGGTCTGTCATGACTGAGCTCAACTGGGAGACGCTGGCGCAGAAGCCCGGCTTAGTTCTGCGGCGGTCTGGACGGTTCCTCGTCACTGACCTGCTCACGCCGCATGATGTCTTGAGCACGTCGGTGCGGAATGGGGGGTACATCCAGGGCGCGCGATACCTCCTGAATCATCAGAGTTGCGAGGGTGCCGCTCACCACGCGCGTCACGGCCTGATGATCGAAGCGGGACTCGAGCGCTATCACGACGAGGTGTGCACGGAAGCGAGTCTGCCCGCCGAAGCCACCGTCGTGATGGGCACCGCGGCCAGCATGAATTACGCCGCGCTGGTCGCGACTGACGATGACGGCGTCGAGGTCATGGCCGTCGTCACCGCGGGGGTGGAGGGAAACGCCACGTGCGCAGGCGATCCGGCGACCTGGCGCGAAACCGAGGCAGGCATTCAGAAGGTGCCCGCATACGACGGCACCATCAACACCATCCTCTTGATCAGCGCGCCACTTACCGCCTCTGCATTGGCGCGCGTGGTGGTCACGATGACGGAAGGGAAGAGCGCGGCGCTGGCGCGCCTGTCGATTCCAAGCCGTCAATCAATGGATCTTGCCACCGGCACCGGCACGGACCAGTACTGCATCGCGGCGCCTGCCGGCGGCCCTCGGCGACTCACGTCGGCAAGCACGCACGTGAAGCTAGGTGAACTGATCGGCGTAGCCGTTCGTAACGCGACGCTCGAGGCCCTGCGCTGGCAGAACGGCCTCGAAGCCAGCTACACGCGCGGCGTTTTCCACGCGCTCGGCCGGTACGGGCTTCGTGAGAACACCTTCTTCGACGATATCGCCGGATTGCTCAATGACGCGGACCTCGAGCTGCTTCGGAAGAACAGCAAGTCGGTCCTGTTCGAGCCACTGGTCGGGGCAGCGGCATACGCGATCGCTGCGGTGCTCGACAGAGTGCGCTATGGAACATTGCCCGCGGCGGTCGCCCGCGACGCGATCGTCCAGCAGGCGGCGATGCTGGCAACAAGCCTGGCAGGATCTCCGGATCGGTGGCCGGAATTCCGGTCCGCGCTCCACGCGTCCACGCTGCACCGCAGGCCGAGTCCTTTTGGACCCGGCAATCTCGGGGAAGCCAAGGACGTCGTCCTGGCGGCAATCGCACTCGGCTGGCGCGAGAAATGGCGCTCACGCTGATGCCCGCGCTGGCGCCGGAGTCGGCGGCGCTGGCGTGTGCGCTCGTCATCGACGCGGCACTCGGGGACCCCGTGTATGCCGGTCACCCTGTTCGGCTGATCGGACACACGCTCAAGACGTTCGAGCGCGCGCTGCGGGCCGTCGGCGCAGATGGCTACGTCGGCGGCATCGTCCTGTTCCTTGCGGTCTCCCTCGTCTGGGTGGGTGGGATCTCTGCGCTTCTCGTCGGTTTGCGTGCGGCCAGTCCGGCTCTGGCGTGGCTCGTCCATGTTTTCGTGGTGTACAGCCTTCTTGCGATTGGTGATCTGATCGCCCATGTCTGGCGCGTGGAGCGCGCGGTTCGCCGCGGAGATGTGCCGGCGGCTCGACGAGCGCTCGGCCAACTCGTCGGCCGCGACACCGAACGTATGGAAGCAGGCGACTGCAGGCGCGCCGCGATCGAAAGCCTTAGCGAGAACCTGACCGACGGTTTCACGAGTCCGCTGTTCTGGTACGTGATTGCAGGACTTCCAGGACTCGTACTGTTCAAGGTCGTCAGCACGATGGACTCGATGGTCGGATACAAGACGCCCCAGTACCTCCGATTCGGCTGGTGCGGCGCTCGCATGGACGATGCGATGAACTTCGTCCCTGCGCGGCTCACGTGGATGTTCATTGCGGTGGCGGCGGTTGCGATCCCGGGGTGTTCCGGGCGCAAGGCGCTGCGCATCGGATGGCAGCAGCACGCGCTGCTCCCGGGGCCGAATTCGGGATGGAGCGAGGCTGCTACTGCTGGCGCGATCCAGGGACGCCTCGTCGGACCGATCCGGGTAAACGGCTCTCTTGTTACCGACGCGTGGCTCGGGGATCCGGACGATCCACCCGTGGAGTCCTCTCGTGCCTTCTCACTGGCGATGGCGGTTACCGTCGCGACCGCCGCGCTCACGTCAGCGATCGCTGTTGGCTATCTGGCATTTGCGCCGAGGGCGTTCACCTCTTACTAGGATGTGTCACCGATGACCTACAGATCAGTTTTCATTGCGTGCCTGTTTGTGTGTGGCTTGGCCGTGTGCCATGTGGCTGTCGTCCGTGCGCAGGACCAGGGCGCGCTGACGGGAACCGTTTCCGATCCGCTGGGGGGGCGCGTCGTGTCCGCCAGCGTCACGTTGCTGCGCGACGATCAGCCGGTCGCGATGACCACCACCGGCGCCACTGGCGAGTTCGGCTTTGGCGCGGTTGCCGAGGGACGCTACCAGGTCCGCGCGCAGGCATCCGGCTTCGAGGCGGCGACCACCGATTCGATGTTTGTGTCCAGCTCAGGCCGCACCTCGATTGACATCGTCCTCCCGGTGGGCCCATTGCAGCAGGCGCTCCTCGTGACCGCCGCGGCGGCCGAGCTTCCAGCGTCTCGCACTGGCGCACCTGTTACCGTCATCGACAGCCAGACCCTCGAGGCGCTCGGCAAGCCGGATGTGCTCGAGGCTCTACGTCTCGTTCCTGGCGCGCAGATCATGCAGACGGGGCAACGCGGCGGCGCGACGTCGCTGTTTATTCGTGGCGGAAACTCGAACTTCAACAAGGTGCTGCTCGACGGCGTCGCGGTCAACGACATTGGTGGCGCGTTCAACTTCGCCCAGGCCGCCGTCACGGGCGTCGAGCGCGTCGAGGTGCTTCGCCAGTCCAACAGCGTCATGTACGGTAGTGATGCGCTCTCAGGCGTCGTCAACGTGACCACGACACGCGGTCGCACGCGAATTCCTGCGCTCGAGTTCTCGCTCGATGGCGGGAACTTCAACACCGTTCACAACGCGTTGTCGCTCGGTGGAGCGGTCAAGCGCTTCGACTACTTCTCCGAGTACTCGTATTTCGACACGGACAACAGCACGCCGAACAACGGTTTCCGCAATAAGACGTATGCCGGGCGGTTCAGTGTCGCCGTGGGGCGCGGAACCGATGTGAGCGGCACGATTCGAAGGGTCGACGCAAGATTCGGAAGTCCGAACGGGTTCGACCTGTATGACATCGCGGACGACTCGGTGGCGACGAACACGCTGAACGTCGCGAGCGTGACTGCCGAATCGCAGATGACCGATCGGTGGCAGAGCACCGTCCGGTTCGGCAATACCGACTTCACGTCGAACAACACAAATCCGACGCCAACAGGCACCCCGTTCGATCCGTTCGGTTTCGGTACGAACTATCTGGGAAAGAACGTGACGCTGACCGGCGCGAACGGGTATTCCGTGACCGGCCAGGCTATCCTCGATTTCAGCGGAACTTATCCGTCGGTGTTCAGGAGCCGCACGCGCCGCCGGGCGTTGTTTGCCGACACGACGTACCACGCCGGGAGCGGTTTGGACATCTCTGGAGGCGGGCGGTTGGAGCGTGAGGAAGGCTTCAGCGACCCGGACGCCGCCGCCGATGCGACCCGCAATAACGGTGGCGTGTTCGCGGAGGCGCGCGGGACCCTGGGGGGGCGCACCTACATCACCGCCGGCGTCGGCTTCGAGCACAACGAGGCGTTCGACAACGCGGTGACGCCGCGTCTTTCCATCGCCACGTATCTCCGTAATCCCTCATCGAGCGCTGCGGTCGGCGACACGAAGGTATCGTTCAATGCGGGGAAGGGCATCAAGGCCCCCAGCGTCTTCCAGCAGCAGAACTCGCTGTTTGCACTCGTGCAGTCCACGCCGGCGGCGTCCAGTGCGTCGCAGATCGGGCCCGAGCGCGGCAGCAACATCGACATAGGGATCGAGCAGGGATTCTGGTACGGCCGTGCGCGGATTCGTACCGCGTACTATAGGAATGAGTTCAACGACCTGATCGAATTCCTCAGCAAGACACAGCTACCCCAGGCGGGCGTGCCCGCATCGGTCGCTGCCGCCACAGCCTTTGGCGCCTACGTCAATTCGTCGTCATTTCGCGCGCAGGGCATCGAGACCTCGTTTGACGGAATGGCCGGTCAGCACGTCCGTCTGAGCGCCTCGTACACGTACCTCGACGCCAAGGTGACCGAGGCATTCAGCGCAAGCGCGTCAACGAACCCGAAGTTCCCCGGCATTCCGATTGGCGCGTTTTCACCGCTTGTCGGACAACGCCCGTTCCGGCGTCCGCCGCACTCGGGGTCGGCGATGGTGAGTTACATGCGCGGACCGGGACAGGTGACATTCTCGGGCTACTTCTCGGGAAAGCGCGATAGCAGCACCTTCCTGACCGACGGCTTTTTCGGCAATTCGCTGCTTCTGCCGAATCGCGACCTGGATGCCGCGTACCAGAAGCTGGACCTCAGCGCGTCGTACGCCGTTCATCCACGTGCCCGCATCTATACGAGCATCGAGAACATTCTCGACAGGAAATACGACGCGTCGTTCGGCTTTCCATCGCTCCCGCGCGCCGTGCGCGCCGGCGTACGGATCACGCTCGGGGGAGACTGATGTTCGTTATCCGGTCCGCTCCGGCTTCCATCGGATCCCCAGCGTAATGATGCGGTCAAGGAGCTCTTCGTACGAGGTGCCGGCCACTTCGGCCGACTCCGCGAAGTCCTCTCCGTACGCCAGGTTCGGGTTCGGGTTGGCTTCGAGCACGTAGGCGCGTCCCTCGTCATCCATACGCAGGTCGATACGCGCATACCCGTTGAGATCGAGGGCACGATACGCGCGCTTGGCGATCCGCTGGATGCCATCGGTCGCCGTCGCATCGAGCTTCGCGGCGTTCGTCATGATCCCGTGTTTCTTCTGATACTGCGTGCTCCACTTGACGCGCTCGGTGGCAATGCGCCAGCGGTTGTCCGGCATCTGCGCGAACGACATCTCCCATACCGGAAATACGTCGAGCCGCTCGTTGCCGAGCACGCCGACGTAGAGTTCACGCCCGTCGATAAATTGCTCGACGATGGCGGCTGTGCCGAGGCTTTCGTGAATGAACTGCACCCGCCGTGCAAGCTGTTCCACGTTCTCGACGACCGACGCCTGGGAGATGCCGGCGGACGCTTCGAAGAAAAGCGACTTCACGATCAGCGGGAAGTGCAGCTTCTTCGACAGCACCGGCTTGTGCCCATAGCGAACGACGGTGAAGTCGGGCACGGGGATCCGGTGATACGCGAGCAGCTTTTTCGAGAGCGCCTTGTCGCGGGCGAGGATCAGTCCGCGCGGATTGCAGCCGGTATACCGGAGGCGCAGCAGCTCGAGATAGCTGACGACGTTCTGGTCGAAGGTCGTGACCCCGGCAAACGCTTCCATCAGGTTGAAGATGATGTGCGGCTCGAAAAAGCCGGCTGTCGGCCTGATCCCGGCGAGATCGTCGTGGACGCCGAGGACGCGCACTTCATGACCACGCTCGCGGAGCGTTTCGATCACGTCGTATTCCATCTTCCACTCGGCCTCGAGGATGTCGATGCCTGTGGTGTCCTCCGGCGGGACAAGATGATCGTGCACGAGCGCGAGGATTCGCTTCTTCACAGGAACAGCCGGTGGCCCCCGCTATGGAGATGGTTCATCGTCTGAACCGTGAGGAGGACGGTGAACTCCTGTCGCGCCTGTTCCTCGGAAACGGCGAGACGGAGCTTCAACTCGCGCGACCGGGCGATCATGTCCTCGATGACCTGGTCGATGGTGTACTGGTAGATGCCTGTCCAGTCGGCGACAATGCGGCGCGTCTGGCGGCGGATGCGGCCGATGAACTGCGCGGCGGTGAGATTACCGGCAAACTCGGGCGCGTCCGAGAAGAGCCGGCGCAGGTCGCGGTCGTAGAAGTTCGGATATTCCACGCCGTAGTGGCGGCGTTTGGTCCTGTAATGCTGGCGCAGCGTCTTCCGCACGCGCCTGAGGGGATCGACCTCCTCGGGGTTGTCGATGCGAGGCGCCTTGCCGCGCACCGATCGCATGAGCGCGTCCATGTATTGGAGCTTCTTCGCCGCCGGCCAGCCGGCATAGCGCGGCCGCCATTCGCTGCTCGGCGTGAGCCACACGGCGAACGTCTCGGCGAAATCCTCGTCGGGATGGCTCTGCGCGTACCACGAATCAAGGTGCAGCACGAAGCTCTTGCTGTAGGGTCGCGGGGAATACGACTCGGGATATGGTTTCTTGTACGAGCCGAAGACTGTCCGTCGTTGGCGACGGAGCCGGAGCTTGAAGGCGTTATCGATCGCGTGACCCGCTTCGTGCCGAAGGATGCGCATGCACCACTCGTATTCGCCACCTTCGACCTCGAGCATCTGCGCTTGTTCGAGCTTCGCAAGGCGTGGATGCGCGAGATAGAAGGGGATGGCGATCGCCGTGGCGCCGTCAGGCGTGAACCACTCCTCGGCGAGATAGAAATGCACACGCGCACGAATGCCGGCGGCATCGAGCTCCTGCCGCAGTTGGTTCGTTCGCTCCGCGAGCGTGTCCTCGATCCGCAGCGGCAGATCGCACATGCGCAGATTGAGGAGATCTTCGTCCGGAAGACTGGCCCAGTCAGTGGGCACCGGCGGGTGGCGCATCGTTACGATCTTAGTAGGGAGCTGTCTTGCAACTGAACATCACAAAATTGCCGTCAGAAACCCGCTAGACTGGCAGATGGAGGCAGCCCTTGTCGCGAGCGCGCGTGGCGGCTGTGAGTATCGATGGCGGCGTTGACGACGGGGCAGGATCGGGATCGATCCGCGATTCGAGACAAGTACAAATGGAACCTGGCGGATGTCTATCCGGATGACGCCGCGTGGCGGGCCGCCAAGGACGCGATTGCGCGCGAGCTGCCAACGCTGAGGGGCTACCAGGGCAGGCTCGGGTTGTCGGCGCAGATTCTGGCCGATGCGCTCGAGACGATGTCGCGGCTGGAGAAGGAAATCGCGCGACTCTCCGTTTATTCCGGCATGCTCGCCGACCAGGATACGCGCGTGCCGGGTCCGCAGGGGATGCAGCAGGAGATGCAGCAGCTCGCGGCGGACTTCAAGGCGCAGATTGCGTACGTCGAGCCCGAGCTTCTGCAGGTCGATCCGGCGGTGCTCGAGAGATTCCTCGCGTCAGAGCCGCTCCTGAAGATTTACACCTTCTATCTGCACGACATCGAACGACGGGCGCCGCATACGCTTTCGGATGCCGAAGAAAAGATTCTCGCGGATGCCAGTCCGCTCGCGGCCTCAGGCCAGAACATCTACAGCATTCTGACGAACGCTGATTTTCCGTACCCGACGGTCACGCTCAGCGACGGGCGAACGGCGAGGGTTGATCCCTCCGGCTACGCGGAGCTGCGCACCCTTCCAAACCGGGACGATCGCGAACTCGCCATGTCGGCGTTCCTCAACACGCTGGCCACGTTCAATCGCACGTTCGGGACCATGATGAACGCGAATGTGCAGAAGGTCGCGTTCTATGCGAGGACGAGGAAATACGCGTCGCATCTCGAAGCGGCGCTGGACGGTCCGAACATTCCGATCTCCGTATATGCCCGCCTCATCGACGGCATCAATCGCTCGCTGCCATCCTTCCATCGGTACCTGAGGCTGCGAAAGCGAATGATGGGCCTCACGAACGATCTGCGATACCACGACTTGTACGCGCCGCTGGTGTCGTCGGTGCAGTTGAAGTTCACTCCGGAAGAGGCGGAACAGAAGATTCTCGATTCGCTGCATCCGCTCGGCTCCGAATATACGGAGGTCGTGCGCCGCTCATTCAACGAGCGTTGGATCGATTTCTTCCCCAGCCCCGGCAAGCGCTCCGGCGCATATTCAGAAGGCGGTGCGTACGACGTGCACCCGTACATGCTGCTCAATTACCAGGGGCAGTACAACGACGTGAGCACGCTGGCGCACGAGCTCGGCCACACGATGCACAGTTACTATTCGAACGCCTCGCAGCCGTACGCGCTGGCTGACTATCCGACGTTCGTCGCGGAAGTGGCATCGACGTTCAACGAAGCGCTGCTCATCGAGCGCGTGCTGCAGGAGACCACGGACGTCGCGACGCGTCTCTCGTTGCTCGGCAGCTACCTCGAGAACATCAAGGCCACGGTGTTCCGCCAGACGCAGTTCGCGGAGTTCGAGCTGCGCGTGCATCAGACGGCGGAGCGTGGCGAGCCGATTACGGGCGAGACGCTCAGCAACATCTATCTCGACATCGCGCGGAAGTATTACGGTCACGCCGAAGGGATCTGCGTCGTTGACGACTATGTCCGCAACGAGTGGAGCTACATTCCGCACTTCTACCTGGGGTTTTACGTGTTTCAGTATGCGACCTCGTTCACGGCGGCGGAGGCGCTGTCCGAGAAAGTGCTTGCGGGCGACGTGGACGCGCGGAGACGGTATCTCACGTTCCTCGGTGCCGGCACGTCGAAATATCCGATCGAGCTGCTCAAAGACGCGGGGGTCGACATGACGACCGACGAGCCGCTCGACATGACGATCAGGAAGATGAACAGCGTGATGGACGAAATCGAGGGGTTGCTGGTGACGACGTAGGCTGGTGACGACGTAGGCGGACCTAAAGGTCCGCCTCTACGGCGTCATCTATCGGTCTACGGCGTCATCGATCGCCCGATGGCGTCATCGATCGCCCGACGGCGTCATCGATCGCCCGACGGCGGTATCGATCGTAGAGGCGGGTCTTCAGACCCGCCTAGAGAATTCCCTTCCCCAACGCCGAGAGCGCGAGCTCGGCGCCGAGCTCGGCGGTGGTATTGCGAATGTCCAGGGTTGGATTCACTTCAACCAGGTCGAGCGCAATCAGCTGCCGCGAGTCGGCGACCATTTCCATGATCATGTGCGCCTCGCGGTAGTCGAAGCCGCCCTTCACGGGCGTTCCCACCCCGGGAGCGATCGCCGGATCGCAGACATCCATGTCGAACGAGACGTGAATGCCGCCCGTATCGCGCGCCGCGAGTCCAATGGCGCGCTCGGCCACGATCGCGATGCCGTCCCGGTCGATGTCCTTCATCGTGAAGACGTGCACGCCTGACGCGTGAATCTGTTCCTTCTCACGCTCATCGAGATTCCTGATGCCGACCAGCACGGTGTTCTGAGGCAGGACTGACGGCGAGAATCCGATCGAGGCGAGCTCGAGGGGCTCCTGGCCGAGAAGCGCAGCGAGCGGCATGCCGTGTACGTTGCCGCTTTCCGTGGTCGACGGGGTATTCATGTCTCCGTGTGCGTCGACCCAGATCAGGCCGAGCGGCTTCGAGACGGTGCGCCGCACCCACTCCGCGCTGGCCGCGACCGATCCGGCGGCAAGGCTGTGGTCGCCACCGAGCACCAGCGGCAACGCGCCCTCGTCCAGCGATTTCAACGTCAGGTCATAGAGCTTCTGGCAGACTTTTGCGATGTCGCGGATATATTTCTTCTTCGTGTCCGCGGGGCGTTGCGTTTCAGGAATCGGGGCGGGGAGATCTCCCTTGTCGACCGTGACACAACCGAGCGCGGCAACCTGATCGCGGATCCCCGCAATTCTGAACGCCGATGGCCCCATGTCGACGCCGCGGCGGCCGGCACCCAGATCTAAGGGGACTCCAATAAGGTGGACTGGTTTCATGACTCAACTTCCAATTCCCAACCTCCAACGCCCAAGACATCTAACCATGCTACTTGGGAGTTGGGAGTTGGTTGTTGGGAGTTGCTAGCGAAGCTTGTACGACACCGATATGCCTTCAGAGCCAGGAGAGACAACGGATGTGAAGAGACCAGGATGCGCCTGGATCGCCTTGAGGAAGGGCTCCATCTCGGACGCTTTGTTGACGACATTGTGCGCAAGGAAGACGCCCCCCGGATCGAGCCGCGGGTAGACCATGTCGAAGAAGCGCTTGTAGTCAGGCTTCCACGCGTCGAGGAACACGAGATCGAAGGTGCCTGGCAGCTTCGGGATCTCGGCAAACGCGTCACCGTGGATGACGTGCACGACATCGGTCAGCCCGGCTTTTCTGATATTCTCCGCCGCCTCCTTCGCCCGCTGCGGGTCGAACTCGATCGACACAACCCGGCCTTTCGACTCGCGCGCGCCCAGGCCGAGCCAGATGCCGCTGTAACCGCTCGCGGCGCCGATCTCGAGCACCGACTTCGCATTGCGCATCGCCACGAGGACGCGCAGGAACCGTCCGTCTTCTTCCGACACCGCGAGCAGCCCTTTGTCGGCGGCACGGATGTTCTTCAGAATCGATTCGATCGGCGGCGTCAGAGTGCCCGGTGAGCGCTGCTGCGCGGCGATTGTTGCGGCAAAGAGGGCGAGAAGGAGAGTGGTGAATGTGAGGCGCATCGGTGACGATCTTACGCCCACGCGGGCCACAAAGACCGTTTAACCACAAAGGACACAATGAACACACTAGTTCGTCTTCGTGGCCTTCGTGGCGAACGCCGCGGCGCGGGCGGCCGTCTCGCGTGCGTCGGCGATGCAGTCGGGGATACCGATCGATCGAAATCCGCTGCCGGTGACGAACAAGCCGGGGATCGCCGCGAGATGCGACTCGATCGTCGCGATGCGCTGCAGGTGGCCGACTTCATACTGCGGACTCTGGCGAGTCCAGCGGTACAGCCGTGAGAAGAGTGGATCGCCGCGCGTTGGCATGATGTCGGCGAGCGCTTCGCGGGCCGTCTCGATCAACTCCTCGTCAGTCCGTTCCAGACGATGGGGATCCCGGCCTCCGCCAAGAAACGCGCGCACCAGGACGTGGTTGTCGGGCGCGCGATGCGGCCATTTCGACGTCACCCACGTGGCCGCGAGGAGCGGATGTCGCTCCACGCGCGGTACGACGAACCCGCTGCCTTGCATCGGATGATCGATTTGATCGCGGCGAAAGCCGAATGCGACGGTCGCCGTCGAGGCGTACGGCACTTCTTCGCAGAGCGCCGCCAGCCTCGTGTTGATGCCGCGGAGGATTCCGCCGGCGGCGTATGCGGGAACGGCCACGATGACCGACTTCGCGCGAACATGCCCGGCAGTGGTGTCGAGCACGAACGTTCCCGCATGCTGCAGATCGGTGACGCGCGTGGAGGTGGCGATGGTTCCCGGGGCGAGGGCCGTGGTGAGCGCATCCACAAGCTCGCCCACGCCTCCGGGCAGCGACACGAACGCGCCCTGCGGCGACGGTCTCATGCGCAGCGCGCGGAACGCACGGATCACGCTGCCGGACTGGCGCTCCGCATCGACGAGCCGGGGGAACAGCGCGCGGATGGACAGGCGATCGACGTCGCCGGCGTGGATGCCGGCCAGCAGCGGCTCGGCAAGATAGTCGACGGCTTCCTCGCCGAAGCGGCGGCGGACGAACGAGGCGATTGATTCATCCTCGTCGGACGGGTCACCGGGAATCAACGCTTCGCACGCCATTCGCAGCTTGCCGCGGAGCGAAAACAGCGACGAGCGCGCCAGCGCGCTTACGCGCACCGGGAATCCGAGGAACGATCCCTCCGGGATCGGATGCAGTCGCCCATGACGGAGGACGTACGCCCTGCGCGGCGTCAGCGTCGAGACCAGGCGATCTGCGATCCCCAGCTCGCGGCAGAGACCGACGGCAGCGGGCTTCTGCACGAGCATCGAGTCGGGTCCGCCATCGATGACCCAGCCATCGATCCGATCGGTGTGAATGACACCGCCAGGACGATCGGATGCTTCGAGGACGCGTACGCGTGTGCCGCCGCGCTGCAGCTCGTAGGCGGCGGCGAGGCCAGAGATGCCAGCTCCGACAATCGCTACGTCGACGAGATCCATATCACCTGAGGCGCGGATAACACCCAACCTCCAACTTCCAACTCCCAAGAAGCTTGTTGGGAACGCCTTGGGAGTTGGGAACTGGTAGTTGGGAGTTGACTGACCACCGAGACACCGAGAAATTCATTGGTTTGTCTAAACCACCGGTCGGGATCACCGCATCTGCCGTGACGCTCGATGAACATATTGCGCCAGCATCTGCACGTTCTCCACCGGCGTCGACGGCAGGATGCCGTGACCCAGGTTGAAGATGTGACCCGGACGTCCGGCCGCGCGAGTGAGGATGTTTTCCGCCTGGTCGAGCATTCGGCGTGGTGGACCGAGCAGCAGCGTCGGATCGAGATTGCCCTGCACCGCCCGGTCGAAGCCGATCTGCTCCCAGGCCTCGTCGATCGGCACGCGCCAGTCGACGCCGATGACGTCGCCGCCCGCCTCGCGCAATTCGTCGAACATTGTCGCCGTGCCCGTGCCGAAATGAATCGACGGCACCCGGCCGGCAAGCGCCTGGAAGATCTTCTGCGAGTGTGGCAGCGCGAATTCGCGGTAGTCGGCGGCGCTCAGCGTGCCGACCCATGAGTCGAACACCTGCACCGCGTCGACGCCGGCGTCAACCTGCGCCACCAGATAGTCGGCTACGACGGTGGCGAACTTGTCACACAAGCGATGCCAGGCATCGGGATGGCCGTACATCAGTGACTTCGTGCGTGCGAAGGTATTCGAGTGTCCGCCTTCGATCGCGTACGACGCGAGCGTGAACGGCGCGCCTGAAAATCCGATCAGCGGCACGCGTCCGTTCAACTCCTCCTGTACCAGCTCGATCGCTTCCAGCACATGGGCAAGCGCTTCGCGTGGCTCGAAGAGTTTCAGCTTGTCGATGTCGGCGGGCGATTCGATCGGGTGCTCGATCTGCGGCCCTTCACCCTTGATGAAATCAAAGGGGAGTCCCATCGGCTCGAGCGGGAGGAGCAGATCGGAAAAGAGGATGGCCGCATCCACCTCGATGCGGCGGACCGGCTGCAGGGTGACCTCGGTGGCGAGCTCGGGTGTCCGGCAGATCTCGAGGAGCGAGTACTGCTCGCGAAGGGCGCGGTATTCTGCCATGTAGCGGCCGGCCTGGCGCATGAACCAGACAGGGGTCACGTCGACAGGCTCGCGGCGGCACGCTTTCAAGAACCTGGAATTGGGCACGCTCAAGACACACCTGCGTTGAGCATTGAGCATTCTGCTTTGGGCATTGTGCGTTGAGGAGCTAGTCCTTGACGGTAATGTTCAGGAGCTCGCGCGCGAGCGTCACCAGCTCCTCTAGCCAGAGCGGTTTATAGCGGAGCTCGGCGCCGAGCTCTTTGATCTCATTCGACTGCGCGTCGTCCAGGTAATAGTCTCCCGTGACGATCGCGACCGGCGTATTGGTCAGGTCGGGGATGGCGCGGATCGCGCGGAGAAATTGGAGCCCGCTGGTCAGCGGCATCCGGAGATCGAGGATGACGGCATGCGGCCGATGCCGCTGCGCGAGGCTCAGCCCCTCGTCGGCCGAGAGCGCGGCCCACACCTCAAAACCTTCCAGACGAAGCATTCGCGAAAACGTGTCAGTGACACTGACATCGTCATCGACGATCAAAACGCGCGGGATGGGCTCATTGGGCGTAGAAGGGGACACCGGGTCATTGTGCGGCCGGGCTTTGAGGTCGTCAAGCAATCTCGTGCTATATTCAGCCCCTTTGCACGGATCTCGATCTCTTTGTTGTCGGTACGCACACGCGTCGGAGGTTGTGTGAGCCCAATTCTCGTGCGGCCTGTCCGCGAGCAGCTCGAGCACGACCGCATCATTCGCCTGCTGCAAGCAAAATATAAGAGAAAATTCGAAGTCGCCATCAACCCGGGCAACGAACAGACGTCGCCCGTCGGGGGTCCTCCACCGTGGTACCCCGACCTCGTGCTGCAGGACGCGCGCGGGAAAAAGCTGCTGGGCGTGGTCGAGGTCGAAACCGCCGAGTCGGTCAATCATCTCGAGGCGATGTCGCAGTGGGTGGCGTTTTCGCGATTCCGTACGCCGTTTCATCTCTACGTGCCCGTCTCCATGATCGATGTGGCGCGCCGTCTCTGCCAGGATATGCAGATTCCGGTCGGCGAGCTCTGGGCGTATTCGATGCTCGGCGATCAACTCCGCTTCAATCTGGTGCAGCGCTCGGCGCAGGCCCCTGAAAGCAAACCGCGGGCGAGCGCGCCCGCGTCACGTCCATCCGCCACTCCCGCCGCTCGTGCGGGTGCAAACGGCCAGTCGCGCGCGAAACGCCCTGTCGCGCACGCCTCTCGGCCCAAAGCCGCCGCAAAGAAGACCGCACGTGTCAGTGCCCCCGCGCATCGCGCGGCGGCGCGAAAGCCCGCTGCACGCCCGGCGCGGGCCGCCGCGAAGAAGAGTTCCTCGACTTCGCGGGCGCAGAAGCGTAAGTAACGACCCGTGCCGTTCCTTCGCGTGATCCGCGACAAGCGCGGATACGAGACGACGTACCTGATGCATTGGTGCCGCGAAGGTAATCGCCAGCACTCGCGAATTCTGTACGTCTTTCGCACGCCGGGTGGCATTCGGGTCGGGCGCGAGGCACTCGAGGCGGACGTCCTGAAGCAGATCGAAGCGCACCATCCGGAGATCGAGTTCGACTGGAACGCAGTGTTCCACAACCAGCAGGTCGTCGAAGCGTCAACCGAGCCGCGTCGTCCCCGCAAGCGCCCGTCGACCGAGGCGCCGGCAGAGCCACGTCAGACGCAACCGCAGCAACCCGCGCCGCGGCCCGCGATTCCGTCGAAAATCGAAGGGGCGACCGCGGATGAGCAGATCGCGTTCCTGGTGCGCTGGCATGCCGTCATCCGGGAGCGAATCCCGCAGCGCATTTCGGATCCGGCTCGCCAGCAGGTGCTCCTTGCGCTCGCCGAGCGCCTCAATTCTGTCGCGTGGACCGACGTGGATCAGATCACGGCCGGTCTTCAGCAGGCTGCCGAAGCGCTCGAACGTCTGTCGCACGTGTTCGCAAAGCGCCGCCGGCGCTCGAAGAAGCGCGGCGGATCAGCCGCCGGGCCCACCGCGCCCCTCATGTCGGACACCGAGACGGGCGCCGATGTGTCGCCGGATCCGGTTGTGGACGAAGAGGCCGGCTCCTCCGACGAACCGTCCGACGACTCTATTCCCGACGTGTGATGTCCTGGCTCCTCGCCTTACTGGTCCGGCTGGGAGAGCTCGGGCCGTGGGGTCCGGTTCTGTTTGCGCTGATGTACATCGCCGCCGCCGTGACGATGGCTCCGGCGTTTGTGCTGGCCGTCGCCGCCGGTGCGTTGTTCGGCGTGTGGAAGGGTTCGCTGCTCGTGTTCGTCAGCGCGACGCTGGGAGCAATAGCGGCGTACGGCATTGCGCATCGACTTGCGGGGACGCGTCTGTTCTTGTGGGTCTCTCGCGACCGGCGCGTCGCAGCCGTTCGTTCGGCAGTTGCGGGCGAGGGCGCATGGGTGCAGTTTCTGCTGCGTCTGTCGCCGATCGTGCCCTATGTGCTCGTCAACTACGCATTCGGATTGAGCCGAGTGCGCTTTCGCGATTTCCTGCTGGCGTGCCCCGGCATGATCCCGACAATTGTGATGTACGCGTACTACGGAAAGGTGGTGGGGGACGTCGCAAAGGTGGCTGCTGGCGTCGTGCCGCCGCGCGGACCCGAGTATTACATCCTCCTCACCCTGGGTCTGGTCGCCACTGTGGTCGCGACCATGGCCATCACGCGGGCGGCGCGCCGCGCCATCGAAGAGCAGCAGAAGGTCCGGCCCTAGGCCATCGGTCGCGGCGAAACCGACGTCGCCGCCGCGGCATCGATGATCCATTCGACACGTTCGTCCGCCGCGCGCAGCAGCTGCGCGGGATACCGCGAGACGTTGAGTTCCCCTTCGATCGCTGCAGCAATCGAGTCGGCTTTCGTCGATCCCGCGGCAATCACGATGATGCCCGTGGAGTCGAGCAGCGCAGAGGGCGTCTGCGTGATGCGCCATTGATTCAGCTTCGGCACCCAGACACCTGCAGCTAATGCTCGCGGACCTAAAAGGTCCGCGCCGCTTGAGGAAAGAGCGGTGCCAGTCGAGGATAGGTCGGTGCCGCTCGGGTCAATGTGGACATGCGGCGCGGACCCTTTGGGTCCGCGGAGGACAAGCGGGCTCTCCGGGAATATGGACGCGATGTGGGCGTCCACGCCGATACCGAGCAGCGTCACGTCGAACAAGGGGCCTGCCATGTCGTCTCGCCGCGCACGCAGCATCGCGTCGTACTCGCGTCCTGCATCGACGGCTGGAACCTCTCCACGCATTCGATGCACGTGCGTCGTGGGAATCGGCACGTGCTGGATCAGCGTTCGATTCACCAGACCGAAGTTGCTCTCCGGGTGACCGGGCGGCACGTTGCGCTCGTCACTCCAGAAGAGGTGCACGCGCGACCAGTCGATCCGTGCCCGCCACGGGTGGTCAGGATCGGCCAGGTATTGATAGAGCAGGTCAGGTGTGTGTCCGCCGGTCAGAGATACCGCGGCCGCGTTTCGGATGACGATGGCGCCTTCGATGAGTGAGGTGATTCGCTCGGCCCCTGTGTGGGACATCTCCGCTTTGTCGCGAACGACGGTCAGTTGCGCCATGCGCGACCGTCACGCTCCACCAGCCGGTCCGCCTCTGGCGGTCCCCAGGTGCCGGCCTCGTACGTCGGAATCGGCGACGTGGTGTCCTGCTTCCACGCATCGAGGATCGGCTGCACGGCCTGCCAACCGGCCTCGACCATGTCCATGCGGTGGAACAGGGTCTGATCGCCGGCCATCGCATCGAACAGGAGCGTCTCATAGCCGGTCGTCGGCTCGGTCTTGAAATATTTCGCATAGCCGAAGTCCATCGTTACCGTCTTGAGCCGGACGAAGGGCCCGGGCACCTTTGCCTCGAAGGAGAGCGAGATCCCTTCGTCGGGCTGAACGCGGATGACGAGGACGTTTGGACTGAGCTCGCGCACCGACGTTTCACGGAACAGGAGCAGTGGTGGGCACTTGAACTGGACCGCGATCTCGGTGACGCGGCGCGGCAGCTTCTTGCCTGTGCGCAGATAGAAGGGGATCCCAGCCCATCGCCAGTTGTCGATGAACAGGCGCACGGCGACGAATGTCTCGGTGCGTGAGTCCGGATTCACGCTTGGCTCCTTCGTATACCCGGCATATTGCGCGCGCACGACGCGATTCCTGACGTCCGGTGACGCGAGCGGCGGAACCGCGTGCAGCACCTTGACCTTCTCGTCACGGACGTCCTCGGCGGCGAAGGAGATCGGCGGCTCCATTGCTATGAGCGTCATCACCTGGAACATGTGGTTCTGCACGATGTCGCGCAGGGCGCCCGCCTTGTCGTAGTACGCGCCGCGATGCTCGACGCCCGCTTCTTCCGCAACCGTCATCTGCACGTGATCGACGTAGCGCCGGTTCCAGGTCGGTTCGAAGATCCCGTTCGCGAACCGGAAGGCGAGGATGTTCTGGACGGTCTCTTTGCCGAGGTAGTGATCGATCCGGTAGATCTGCGATTCGCGCAGCCCCTTCGTCAGCTGCGTATTCAGCGCCCGCGCGCTCTCGAGGTCGTAGCCGAAAGGCTTTTCGACGATGACGCGGCGCCAGCCCTCGTGCTCGCTGGTCAGCCCTGCCTCGGCGAGGCGCTCGCCGATGGTTCCGAACAGATCCGGCGGCACGGCAAAGTAAAAGAGGTAGTGTGCCGGGATGTGGTGGCGAGCGCGGATCTCCTGAAGCTTGTTCTTCAGCCGCTCGAAGAGCGCTGCGTCGTTGAACTCGCCGGAGATGTAATGCAGGCGATCTTCAATCCGCTTCCATTTGTCCGCTTCGAGTGGCTCGCCTTCCGCGTTGCGCACCTGCTCGCGCAGCTGCTCGCGATACGCCGCCTCGTCTATCGCCGGGCGCGCCACGCCAAGGATCGCGAATTCATCAGGCAGGTGTCCGTCTTCGGCAAGGTTGTAGATGGCGGGTAGAAGTTTGTGCCGCGTCAGATCTCCGGACGCGCCGAAGATCACAAAGACGCACGGATCAGCGCGGAGGTTCGACATGTCCGCCGAACTGCGCGCGGAGTGCCGACAGCAGCTTCTCCGCGAAGGTGTGATCGCGGCGTGACCGGAAACGGATGTAGAGCGCGGTGGTCAGGACATCGGCCGGGACGTCCTCGTCCAATGCCGCCTGCACCGTCCAGCGCCCTTCGCCCGAGTCGGCAACCGTGCCGACAAACTGTTCCAGCTGCGGGTCCGCGACAAGGGCCAGCGCTGCAAGATCGAGCAGCCACGAGCTCACGACGCTCCCTCGCCGCCACACTTCGGCGATCTCGGCGAGCTTCAAGTCGTAGCGATGGTTCTCGGGCAGCGCGCTGCTGGTCGCATTGCGCATGATGTCGAATCCCTCGGCATACGACTGCATGAGACCGTACTCGATGCCGTTGTGGATCATCTTCACGAAATGACCGGCGCCTGCCGGCCCGCAATAGAGAAACCCTTCATGCGCGGTCGTCTTCGAGATGTCGAGGCCGCGCGACGGCGTGATGGCTCCCTGGCCCGGCGCCAGCGTTCGAAAGATCGGCGTGAGCCGTTCCGCGGCGTGCTGAGGCCCCCCAATCATCAGGCAGTACCCGCGCTCGGCGCCCCAGATGCCGCCGCTCGTGCCGACGTCGAGATAGTGGATGCCGCGGGCCGAGAGCAACGCGGCGCGCCGCACGTCGTCTTTGAAGTGGCTGTTGCCACCGTCGATGATCGTGTCGCCCGATTGCAGCTGCTCGGCGAGCGCAGTCACGGTCTGCTCGGTCGGATCGCCCGCAGGCACCATGAGCCACACCGCGCGCGGCGGAGTGAGGCGCGCGGCGAGGTCGGCCAGCGACGAGGAGCCGGCGGCTCCGCCCCTCGCAATTCCCTGCACCGCGTCCGGATTGCGGTCGTACGCGACGACCTGGTGGCCGCCCGCCATCAGCCGGCGCGCCATGTTGCCGCCCATCCGGCCCAACCCAATCAGGCCCAGCTGCATTGGAG
>Ga0137452_1000090_pt1 | contig 30049 bp, 40 predicted proteins | sample EasRivERMGT513_2_FD_102312 | JGI IMG/M metagenome (GOLD analysis project Ga0137452, IMG submission 102312) | Soil microbial communities from meander-bound floodplain in the East River, Colorado, USA - East River MetaG ERMGT513_2 | ecosystem: Environmental > Terrestrial > Soil > Floodplain ...
CAAGAAGAATCCAGTAGAGTACAAGAAGTGGCTAGCTCGTGTTGATGAACTTGAGCAGGGGATTCTCACTCGACGTATTCCAGGATCAGCTCCCATCATTGATTATGATCCGGAGAGATAACGATGCCTCCAATTCAGGTAAGAAATAAAAAGACTGGAAAGGTCAACACGATCAACTGGAACAAGCCACGTCCTCCCACAAGAGAGGAAATCATCAGTCTTGTTAATGAGGAAGTGGCGCCTCCAGCTCCTTCTCCGCTCGCATCCAGACCTCAGTTCGGGGATGAACCTGAGAAATCTGACTCGTTTCTCGGATGGCTTGGTCACATCCCCGGAATCACTGAGGCTCCGAAATTCATCACTGATGCCGCTAAGAGAGAGGGTGACAAGATCACAACTCCTCGCTTAGAGGAGCCTCGCTGGAAGACATTGGGAAAAGGTTTCATGGCTGGCAGTCAGGAGGGCGCTGCTAGTTTGATGAATCTTGTCGATCTTGGATCGGCGGCATTTCCTGAATCCAAGGTGATATCAGGTATCCTTGGTCTTCGTGGAATCGGAAATATCCAGGAAGGAAACTATGCTCGCGGCGCGCTCGAACTTGCTTCCGGAGGACACGGAATGTTACCAAAGTGGGGAGGATCTAGTCAACTCCCAACTTGGCCGAAAAAACCTCCCCAAAAACTTCTCCCCGAGAGAACCTCCACTGCTGCACGATATGTCGTGGATGAGTCGGGAGTTGCTTCTGATCTTACGAGGCCGTATTCGAACGTTGCGGGTCGACCATTCAATCCCAGAGCTGTGCAGGGACCATCAGGTACTGTCGATCCGGTTAGCGGACTGGTCAAGATGCAGAGAGGACCGGGTGGCCAGTTCATTCCCAGGGAGAAACTTCCTCCTCCTTCTGTCAAGACGTCAGAACTTCCAATCATTAACATTCCAGCGGAGGTCCAAGCGGCGTACAAGGTGGGAGTTCGTGAGCCGCGCACTGTCATCCCTGATGTTGAAGCTCCAGGACTTGGACCAGGTTATACAGGAGCGCGTCAAGGAGCGGCAGATGAAGTCGGTTGGTGGGATCGTAACGCACCCGTCAACGCTCCAGTCGACAAGTCAGTTAGAGGTGGTCCTACTACTGCCGAATATGCAGGAAGTCCTCAAGCTCGGAGAATCGGTGAGACTCGCGCTCAGTTTAGAGCTAGAGTTGCAAGCGAGAATGCCGCGGCTAAAGCGGAAGCAGCGAAGACTGTCGGCAGCGGCTCCACAGCGGCTGCGAGCGTATCCGGAGCACAACCTGCAAAGCCTGTGTCGATTTTTGAAAGACTACGTCTCTGGAACGAGCGTAAAGGTCAGCAAGGATCGGTAGATTTCACAGGGAAGAAGGGCATTCCTAAGAGAACACAGATAAATGAGGGTTTGCCAACAACCAAGCCTAAACCAGGCGAATCTCTGATGGATGCTCGTCGTCGATTGGAAGCGGAGCAAGCTGCACTGGGAAACGTTCCTCCGCCCAGAAGAAACATCTGGACTGATGAAACTGGAGCAGTAGCACCTGGTGGTCTGCCTCCTTCCAAAGCTACAGGTAAAGCAAAGACGAAAGAGGATCTCAAGAAGCTCGGCTCGGATGCATTCGATGTGTTTCAGACGCTTCGGACGACATCGATGCTTTCTGGTCTTGCTCCATTCAAATCTGTCGCAGGCAATATCGGAGCACATGGCATCGCAGCACTCGAAAAGCGAAGCATGAAGCCTCTCAAGGAATTGGCGAACGTCAAGGAACATGCTGATGCCATCGTTCGAGGATGGAAGATGAATGCCAATCCTCAAAATCTTGCAGGAGGAACGTCGAACAATCAGGTGTTAGAAGGTTTCGAGAAGATGAACCTTCCTGCGCGGGTCATGGGAGCATTCGATAGTGCTGCTCAGGAATCACTCATGCGTGCGGGACTCAGTGAGAAAGAAGCGAAAGAACTCTTGCTGACTTCTCCGAATGCCTTTGCTGAATCACTTGGACTGAATACGAGGAAAGGTAAGTTTATCGTTCCATTCACCAAGACATCAGCTAACGCATTCAAGCAAGGAGTCACGCGCGCAGCTAAACATCCTGCGGTCTGGGGATCTGCTGTAGGTGCTGGATATGCGGCAGGTTCTGAAACGGACGATATCAAGAAGTTGGGACTCGCATCTGCTGTAATGGGTCCATACCAATTGCCTTTCCTCTTTGGAGCGGCTTTGAAGATTGGACCCAAAGCTCTACAGGGTGTATCTCCTCTACCTGAGTGGGGTATCTCCGGGTCAATGCTCAACCCAATGAAGACGTTTCAAGAGCCAGGATTCGTGAAGGCTTACACAGACGTTGAAACACCTCTGTGGGAACCACCCGATGTCCCAGCTCTTGAGGAATACGCACCTGGGATGTTTGGTAAACGGAACGTGAAGAAGCGTCGATACTAATACGTCACAGTCGAAGTCAGCACAGCAGCGGCAATCCAATAGATTCCACGACGAACATCACCGTTGTAGAACCATACGATTGCTGCTGCTATGTCGAGAAGAATCAGAATCGTCGGAAAGATTTGAGTTGACTTCAATTTCAATGCATCCTCTTTTTCTTCAACTCTGATTGAATGTCCATGAACTGACGCTTGCCGAGCATGGTCAGCATGAACTCCTGTTGTCCCACTGTCCCGTTGACCTTGATGAGTCCGGCATCCTCTAGAGTAAGGGCAATTCTGTCCATCTCTAGGGAATCGAATTCATTGTGGTTGTCCTGCATCATCTTCTTACGAGTCATCCTATTCTCAGCCGCTTTGAAGAGTGAGCGGAGGAAGACCTCGTTCTTTGGTGCAGACTGACTCAACCCGATCCCGATAATCGTTTTCTTGATTGTGCTGATAAGCTCCTGGGCCATGTTGATGCCCTCGTCAACGTGTCTCTTATGAAGGATGAGTTCATCACTTTCACTGAGAGATACAATCATTGCAATCTTGAGCGCGTGATCGTGGAGTCGATGAATGTATCCTGTCTTGTCCGTGAGTTGCCTGGTCTTAATCCTTTCCTGAAGATCATAGTACCACGGACGATAGAACTCGCGCGCTCCTTCCGTTATTTTGAATTTGGAGCCGGGAGCAATTTTAGATAGCTCGATGAGATAGCCAGCCCACTCTTTGATTCGAGGAGCAACCTGCTCTTCTTCTTTCGCCTCGTCGATAAGGGCGTTAATCTTTCCCTTTTCGGCCGAGTATATGAGCATAAGTCGTCCAAAAAAGCCGCCACGGATTGCTGCCACTGGGACAGATTCTCTGAGGTAGTCGGCAGTGGAAGCTCCCAACATCGTGATATTGACGTCTTTGAGTGTCTCTGTTCCACTACTCTTAAGACTATTTGCCCATTCTTTGACATAATGAGTGTCGTACCACTCAGTAAGTATGGAAATAGCCTGCTCATCCTTGAGAAGGAAATTAACAAACTCTCCTGAGCTAAGGTAGGCTCTTGCATCTTTGATCATCTCCTTTCCCTTGCCTTTTGTTATTGCCATAGACAGATCACTAACGATCTTTTGAATCGAGTTTCGTCCCGCAAAGACCCTGGTGCTATCAACTGTATTGACGAGTGACTTCGCTAACCATACGCCAAATCCTTTGCCAACGCCGGACTCTCCCAGCAACATAGTGTATATGTTGGGATATAGGTCGTAGGCTCCTTGTTTATTTAGCGATACATTTGGAGATGTCACTGCCGCTATAGCTGTGTAAAGCGACCACTTAACGAAGGACTTTGGAGTCTCCACATGATCTGTCTGATGTAGAATTGTGTCGATCCAATTCATACGTCTTCAAATCGTAAAAGGTTGTCTCAGAGAGTTCCAGTTCACAAGGAATAACCAGCTCTCCTCTTGGAAGACTGCATTCACTAAAGTCGATTGCTTTTTCCATCCATTCAGTGAACAGATGCCCATAGATGTCAACTTCGTTGACTGGGACAAGTGCAAGAAATCCGTCATGCCATTCTAAGACGTAACGAATGTCTTGTACTTCTTCCTGTATCCCGAGCATAGCCCTCTTCGTATTGTCAGCAACAGTCGCCTGCGGAAGCTGAGAATAGCATTCTTTATAGAACCCATGCTCATCTGGACTTCCAAAGAATTCCCTTCTCCGACCAAATGGAGAAACGAGAACCTTGAACTCATCTACATAATCCCTCACCTCTTGGTGAAAGACTTGCTTGATCGATGGATCATTCGCATGGAACAGAGTGATAAGCTGGTCTGCTTTCCATTCGGTAATCTGGACATCTAACCCGAACTTCTTGGCATCGTTGTTAAACTCCAACATGCATCGACGTTTCTGCATGTCGTAATGTCCAGCGTGTCGAATCTTCTTACCTGTGAATCTCCTTAACTTATCCTTCTTCAACTGTGCGATCGTATATTCAGGATTGAACCAGGAAGCAGTCTCAGCATGGACATCATAGTCCGGGTCATCCATGCGTTTGAGACCCTCTATGTTCCTTGCGAGGAGGAACACTACTCGAGCTTCCGCCTGCCTTGCATCAGCTTGAAGAAAGACGTATCCATCGTCAACTACAAACTGTTTTCGAATGTCCGGTCCAATCTCTCCATGCTTGGTGAGAGTTTGATAGGCTAAACCGATGTCGTATGGACGGACGGGAGGCTTCTGAGTTGAGGTTGACGTGCGTCCAGTTTCAGTGCCGACGATCTTGTAGTTCGTCCGCATCCTACCGTCGAAGTCAGTAGCTGCGTTGAGATAACCTGATGTTACCCTACGTAGACGTCTGATTTCAAGAATGAGGGACATGATTCGTTTATGTTCTTCATTCTTGACAGTAGGACTATTCATTAACGCAACGAGAACGTCTTCTCCTGTGCCCTTTCCGTCCTTACCTCTGGATGGCAGTTTCAGGTGGTCATATAACAGCCGTGCAATCTGTGGGTTGGAGTTCACATTCACAGCTAGAGGCTTGATGTCAATAGGGTCAACCGATGCTCCGATGAGCATGTTCAGTTCGAGCTGACTCTGTGCCGTCAGTGAACTATATTTATGTTTCAGCTCCTTGTTCTTTTCTTTACTGAACTTGAACCCTACATGGTCCATCCTTCGATAGAGGTCATGCAGCTTCTCAACCCCGAATGGATACCTCCAATTGCCTTTCTGAAAGCCGAAGTAGAAGTCGTGAAGTCCGAACTCCTGTAGCTGTGGTAGGAGAATCTCAGCTAGCTCGAATGACACTGCCGCATCTCGCCCGCACCCTTTGCAGAGATTGGTGAGAGATGAATGATACATGTCATTGTTCTTCCAGAACGGTTCCCTTGTATGGATTGAAGCCATGAACTCCATTGACTTCGGGAACTCTGGATAGAGCGTTGCATGAATCAACATGATGTCGATTATGCGGCCCTTGACGCGCAGTCCTCTAGGCTCAGCCTTGTCATGGTCGAACTTGAAGTTCTGTCCTATGATGTCAACTCCTGACTTCTCTACGTGGGAATAGATGGCATGGACTGACTGAGCTACATCTCTCGGAGATGAGCAAAGACATTCGCCATCATTAAACTGAGAAGGAAAATCCAGGAGAGGAACTGCTAGTGCTTCTTCTTTAGAGAATGCAATTCCGAGTACGGTTGGAATGGAGTACTGAACCTCTAAGTCCAGTGCCATCATCTTACGGTTACGATTCCGCTCGAGAAATCGCCAGGTGTCGTGAGAGTTCCGAGCTACAATGAGCGATCGAGCAAGGTAGTTGAAGTCGGGACTTGCCGACTCTTCAACCGCTCGCTTGAAATCTGCCTGCATGAACAGACGTTGGAGCGGGTCAGCGACTTCTGATCCTCTTAAGTGTAACAATGAAGCAGGATGATAGGTCGCTACGACTTTGCAGTTATGTCTGGCCTGACCAGTGAGCTGGAGAATGGAGCCACGATTCTCCGTGATTGAGTTTCCTTTACCTGACCGTCCGGTTAAGAACTTGAGGGGTATGGCTCCTAATGCCAGGATGCAATTGGGAGCAACAGCTTGAATCTCCTGCCACAGCTCTGGGAGATAATCAACTGGGCTGAGGCCATACTCTCTAAGTCTGTCGAACTTATTATCAGGCGGACGAACCTTGACTACGTTCGTGACGTAGCACTGACTACGATTGACTCCAGCTTCGGCGAGGAACTTGTTGAGCAGTCGACCAGATGGCCCAACGAACGGCCGCCCCTCTTTATCCTCATCATAGCCTGGAGCTTCGCCAATGATCATCAGCTTGGCGCTGAGAGGTCCCTCTCCTCGAACGTATCGACGTTCAATCATTGTGATTTTTTATGGATTGACTTGAGCCAGTTCATTTGCTTTTCACTCATACGGGTATTGCCTCCGTATTTTGTGAATCGCTCAAACGTTTCAGCGACGAACTTACTCTCGTAGTCCTGAAGCTTTATATCAGAGGCCATGATTTCTTCGATCATTCCACCTAAGTCTTCTTCAGGAACATTCTCTGAACCCAATTCAACTCGTTGCATGTCGAAATGCTCTGACCCCGGAAGCTCCCTCCGTGGATGGAAGATTAACTCGAACCCGCCCTCATCAGATAGAATGAGAGCTTTCTTGCCTGGGTTTTTGCGGCACCAGTCTTGCGTCTCTTGCCAGATGATTGCAGACTTCATGCCTTCTCCTTCTTTTCCTTCTTCCCAAGCCGATCAAGAATCTTCTTGTATCTGTCGTTCTCCCTCTCGATAAGAACGTAATGACGTTTCAGCTTCTTACACGCGGTTGCTAGTACTCCTGAACCAGCGAAAGGATCTACTCCCAGCGAACCTGCGTATGAGCAAAGCCTCAGCATTGACTCTATCAATCCCGTAGGCTTTTCGTTCGGGTGAATCAGAGACTTCGATGGCACAACCGCATGGCTGAACAATGACGAGACCTGAGTGCTCGACGCGATTACCGGTGAACCTTTGGCGGCCACCAGGATTAGTTCCAAATCCCTTCCGTGCTCCCATGATCTAACTCCGGTCCTTGATAGTGAACCTTCCTTCGCCCAGACGCACGGATGACCCTGAACCTTCCATCCAATCTTGGGAAGTTCATGTTTATAGAACTCGAAATCCTCGTGTCCGACGAAGATATACATCATCGATTCGTACTTCATTGTCCGGTAAAGAGCCTTGAATACCGGCAATGTAAACGCATCGCGAGTAAGTGTCGGGTCGTCAGCTTTTGCGAATTTCAACCAGGGAGGATCGGTAATGCAGAAGTCGAAGATGGTTTCCGGCAGTTGATTCAGGATACTGGCAGCTTCACCGAAGAAAACTTCGTCCGCACAATCCTGCATTCCTGAGACGGTTGCTTCTTCCTCTGCAAAGAGGCGTTTGGTGGTCTGCTTGATAACTTTCATGGCCGTCGCTTTATCCCTGATGTTCTTCAGTGCGGGATTTTGACGAACCATCTTGGCAAGCTGCATGTCCATTGACACGGAGCCGAGAGCTTTACCCAGCTCATTAGCCGTGTCTCTCATCCCCCAGCCTTTCTTCTCACCTTCGGCTGGACGACTGGCTATTCCAACTCCATGCTGGCGCTGACGTAAGTCATGCAACTTCTGAACAAGCTCGACTTCCTCATGCCACGGCAATTGACCACGCTTGAGGTTCTCGTGAAGTGAGATCTCCTCTTTCTGATAGCCATCTAAACCCTTCTTAACCTCACAAGGGATGATGACGACGCCGAGCTTTTGGATTGCGAGAAATCTTTTCTTCCCTGCAATGACCTCAAAGGTGATAGGGGAAGTGTTCAATTCATGAACAGTTATGGGGTGGAACAGTCCTTGTTCTTTAATCGATTCGAGGAGTTCTTCGATCTTGGACTGGACTTCTGGAGTTGGCTGTAGATCGCAAACAATGTCACTGATTAGGACTTCCTGCACAGATGCCTCCGAACTGAAAAATTACTGGCCCAACGATGGATTGTCAGGCCAGTAATCTATCTAACGTCTACCGCTTTGGAGTTGGCTTTGGAGTCGGCTTCGGAGTCGACGGCAACCCCTGATCCGGACGCACCGGAGCACCAGGCTTCGGCAGTTCGTTGTCCGGATGGGGACGACGCTTCTCGTCCAGTTCCGCCTGGATCTCGTCGGCGTCCTTCTCCGTGTCGTTGCCGTTGTCGTCGGAGCGGTCGAGTTCCGCCTTCTCGATGTCCTCGTCCACTCCACTGTCACGTCGCTGCTGATCGTTCATTCGATTTGCCTCTGCCTTTCGGCGACCGATCTCCTCAGGAGAATTCAGGTCGCGTTCCCTTGCCTGCACGACGGGGGACTCTCCCCTGTCCTGCGCCTCTTGCATTGCCTTCTTCTGTCTCTCGGTGAGGAAAGACGTGGGGACGTGAGTGACCGGCTGAATCGGTTTCTCAGCCTGATCCTTCCTCATCCTGTCTTCCGACTCCTTCACCGCACGAGCGTGTTCCTCAACTGCTCGCTCGTTCATCTCGTCGTAGCGTTTTCTGTCCTCCTGGGTCCACGGCATGTTCGTTTCGGGATTCTTCCCGCACTTGAGCCGTTCCTGCACGACGGAGGGAGGGATGTTCGTCTCCTTCCCTGCCATGAGGTCGTGACGTTCCGCACCGCTCGTTTCCTCACGAGTGTCCTCGACGTCATTGACCTTCGCTTCGATGATGCGCCGCTCCGCAACCATCTGCTTCTCCTGAAGCGACTTCGGTCCCGCAGCAACGTTGCGATCCCGGTCGTAGCCTCCGGTGTCCTCTGGATCTGGCGATAGCTCTGCATCTGAATCACCTGTGACCGCATCGGTCATCCTCTTCCGGAGCTTGTCGACTGGGTCATGCACCATCTTACTCTCCTTATGGATAAGCCCGGCTTTTGATAAAATAGGTAAAAGCCGGAAAACCCCATTTGCTAACCTTTCGGTGGACGGGCCAAAGCGTACCTACTAAGTCAGCAAAGTCCCACTACGCCTGGATGGGGCGGTAGTCGACGACCTCGTTCGTGTCCCGACCACGATACTTGCCCCTCTCGACGTACCACTCCATCTTCTTCCCACGAACGTGATTCTCGCGGATGTCCACTTCCTTGTCGGCCTCGAACTTCAGCTGGGTCAGAGCCTCGTAGAAGTTCTTGATCATCCCCTGAGCCTTCTCCGAGAACTGAGCACGGAGAACCGCACCCTTGTCCTCGTCCTTGCCCCCGATGACCTTCGCGAAGACCTTGAGGAGTCCCGCACCATCCCCGTCGGTGGCCTCTTCGAGCTTGTACATCTCGACCACCTGCCATCCGGGAGTCACTACCTGACCCTTGGCGAGATCCTCTGCTGTAGCTTTGAACTTCATTCAGTTTTCTCCTGCACTTTGAGTTGACTAAACCTTTGGATCAGTGATTGTCACGAATGCCCTGAACTCATCCTCCTTCTTATCCTCATCTAAGTTAAGAACCTCCACAGCGTGAGCATCGCAAAGCTCGATTTGCTGACCCTCAAATTCGAGTGTGAAATGCGCTGGCTCTGGAGTTTCCCCACGTTCGGTGCAAACCTCACAAGCGTAGACAACGTTTGTCAGTGTTGCGCCATTCGAGAGCTTGACCTCATCGGTGTTCTCGAATTTCTCAAGTTGCATCATACAAGCTCCTTCGTTCGATAGGAGTTAATCTCATCGTAGAGATTCTTGTGGGTAAAGTCGAGTCGTTCGGGAAGGGAAAGTGAGGTCTTTGCCCAATCCTCCCCGTCAGCCTTCGTGATGATTTCGTAACCACCTGACGGCGTGTTGTAGAAGTGATATGCCTCATTGAAGTAGACGGGAATCTCTGCGGCAATCTTTCGCCCGCCCGTCATGATAGCGCGCGTCCTGGTGACCCGATTCTTCAGGTCTTTCGTCTCTACCTCAATGACGTGGGCAATGACGATGACGTTACATCCCTTGCCGCCGTTCCAGAGGACTCGACACGCATCCAGGATTTGAATGATCCCAGTGCTCTCTGTCTTGTAGTCGTCAATCTCCAAGACCGGAATGCCGTCGAACTTGTTTGGGATCTTCGCAGCGTTGAGATAGATCCGCTTCTTGCCGTCCTCATCCTTCTCACGAGCCTGCGAACCTGCTCCACGAGCCTGAAAGATCAGTGTGTGCAATGACCTTGCAAGCGTAGTGATGGAGTCAAGAACGACTGTCGGATACGGATTGTATCGAATCAGTGCATCCAGTTTGTCGCACAGTTTCGGGTAATCGTTGATGAGTGTATCGTATTTGATCTTGCGGTCCTTACCTCTCCAGTAAGACGCGACAGATGCGATACGCCCATCTAAGTCCAGTATGTATGGTTCAGGGAACGATGCAGCGGCTGGAGATTTGGCCGTGCCTGGGTCTCCCTTGAACAAACATATCAAGGACTGTCCTTCTGGTTTATACTCGTCGATGTCTTCAGCCACATTCACCTACATTTTCTGAGTTGGAGTTGGCATATTTCGGATGCTCGCCTCAGCTAACGTACGACAGAGCATTTCCGAAAGCATACTGAGCGATGACGCGAGAACGAACAGATCGGGCAGTCGTTCGACGGAGAAGACGATAGCATAGATCTGATTCGTCGGATCGTTAGCTACTGCCACTCCGCCGCCATTAGGACCGATAAGCTTCTCGATAGCTTCCTTCAGTCCGAGCATGAATTCCTCGTGCTCGTATTCCATTAGATCGGTGACTCCGGAATTTCGATGTTCGTGCCTGGAACTACTTCCCTTGTGCCTCGAGTGCATTCCCGACAGTGAGGTTTCTTCAGTGCCGTCTTGCGATCGATAACGAAATCCCGTTCGCAACGCCAGCACTCGGCAACCGCACCGACAATGAACTGCTCGGTCAGATAATGACTGCACCCAGGCTTCGCGCACCGAAAGATGTGCTTGTTGACTGAATGCCTACCACGGACGTTTAGTCGCAAATACTTATGCGACCCTCGATGAGATGCCTTTGCCATTACTCAGCTTCCTTCCCTGTCACTGATGCCGTTGATGTCTTCAGCTCCTTGTTCTGAGGTGACCACTGCTCGCCTACGCGGAAGAGCGTTGATGCCTTCCACTCACGTGCCTTCGGTGTCGTGCTGCAAATGGGGAGATAGATGCAGCCACCATACTTATCACACGATGTGAAGTTGGGCGGAAAGATACCTTCCCGAACGTAGAACGCAGCCATCTTACCCCAATAGATAGCCCACTCTCTCCATTCTTCCTTTAATTCCTTCGGATAGGAGAGGATATGGCGTTGGAATCGGTCTTTGGCTTTGAGGGTCTTTTGAAAACCAATCTTATCCACAGTGACCGAGGGGACATCTGTCGCCCACGCATAACAAATAAACTGATTTGAGAGTAGGACGGGTTCCTGACGTCGACTTGCAGTCTTCGAATCAACCACGGTCCTCCCGGAACGAGAGTCGGTGATAAGATCGATCCTTCCCTCAACGACGAGGATAAGTTCAGGAGACTCGTATAGGATTCGTGAGAAAGCTGCTTCCACTTCAATGGGTTGCCATCCATCATTCTGATAGAAGTCGACGTATTCGGCAAAATTTCGAATGATTTCTTCGCCTTCCTCCATCGTCAGGTTCTCAGACTGCGTTGCCATGTAGAGCCGACCGAGCATGATGCTCAGTTCGACAATCTCATTCCAGTTGTAAGTCTTGGCTGCGATCTCCTGCTCGGCGAGGAATGCAGCCTCAGACTTAGTGAGGCACTCTGGATTACCCTCTCTCCACGAAAGCTTCAGCAACGTCCGATAGAGTGCGAGCATATCGTGGAGCATTGAACCCCTATCCAGAGGTGTGGCTTTACCACTCAACGGGCGCCAGTTCTTGACATGCCCGAACTCCAACTTACGCGCACATGCCTGGAGGTCGTTGAGCACCGTTGAGTCGAATACGAAGATATCAGGATCTGCCATCATTGGCTCCTTTGTCAACTTTCCGTCTATAACCGTATCGACTAAGCAACTTTCTTCGCATTCCTTCTCTTTTTAAAAGGAAGAACATCCGCAGCAGCCACTCGTCCGACATTTCTTCGACGGGTAACTCGATTTCTCTTGCGAGCCTTCTTCTCCCTGCCTGCCCAAGATATCTTAATAACATCATTGCTTCCAATCTTCAGTCCGAAGAATGCGTAAACGATCTCTGCCACGACGTAGGAGAATGACTTGTCCTCCTCAGTTGCGATCTCCTGGAGAGTTTTCACCACCATCTTGTGGAGTGCGCTCCCCTTCCGAATCCGACGAATCCCGAACTGGCTGGGTAGTCTCTGCATTGGCTATGCCTTTCAGCTCATCCATATCGTCAGGAACATGAACAATACGGACAGAACAAGATAGGTCAGGTCTTGAGTCTCGGCGAAAAGAACGACCGAAACAATCATTGCTGATCCCATCACTATCGTCAACAAGATCTCGAGATAGATCGAGTAGTCTCTCAACTCTTTCATGTCTGACGATCCATTCCTTTCCGAATGCTTCAAGCAGCTCCTTTGCTGTGAGCTTGTCGAGGAGGATCGCTTTCATCAGTGTCCTTTCTCAAATCGATTTGGATGACATTTCCATCGAACAAACGGGGAATGTCATTCAGACCATCGATGCGGAGGACAATATTCATCCCCCGCTTCTCGATCTCAGATTCGTTTCGGATCTCGAACTCGACGATCCCGTCTCCGTGATAGACAATGAGCCTACCCAGAAGACGAGTAACGAGCTTGCCTCCTCCACGATAGTTATTCGTCATATCCTTTTTCTCTTGCGAGATTCTCTCGAAACGACCGGGAACCACGAACCTCTCGCATGTCCGTGTCCGGAGTGTCGTCAACGGGTCGTTCCTCTAACCGTTCTGCCGCTTCACAGACAGTGCAGTAGTCGGCCCGATTCTTTGATCGACATCCATACCTACACATCCCACGAAGGTTATCGATCAGGTAGTCTTTTGACATCACCGATCCCTTCTATCAAGCGCATCTTCTGCGATGTGAAGCATTGCCGTCATTCTCTGCATCTCCGTCAGCAAGTCCAGTCGCTTGGCGGCAAATGGAATGGACTTGCCCAGGTCGTAACAGGACTTTAAGATCGGAAGAACGTCCGTTGCAAAGTAGTTCAGAGCATCCAAATCATTGAACGCCCGCACTGCAACGTGGAAGTTCTTATAGATCTCGACCTTGCATAACTCTTTCAATGCAAGCCGTCGATAAGCCTCGAATGTGATTTGCAAATCCTGATCTCTCGATTCCGCTGTCCTGTTCCGTGCTGGATGATGCATGTGGCAACCTCGTCATGAGCATACCGAACTTTCGTTCGTCTGACTTAAATCCTCGTCTCTCGTACCATCGAGCCAGATCGTGGAACGTTAATCCTCCAGATGGAATGACCTCAAGAACTAACGTAATGTCATTCGCATCTGCGTCCTTGCAAACTTCGTCGAGAATGCGACTGCCCATCCCCACATTGCGGGAACGGACTGGAACGTTAATCCGCGTGATTAGATAACGTCCATCATCAGTGGAGACCAGGTCGGCTATTGAGCGCGTCTCCTTGTGGAAGTAACAGGTCGGCATCATGCGATTCTTGCCTCCGCAGCGTGCAGAAGCGCACGAGCCTCATCTATGTACTTCTTTCTGACGCTGTCACGAAGATCGTTGAAGTTCTCCATGTCAACAGAGTTCCATCGAGAAGCACGGCGCAACTTCCTGGCCGCCGATTCGAGCTGCTTCGCTGCATCAAGTAGAACCTGGCTATCAACCATTGCTGACGCCCTGGCCGTAGAAGATGACTGCGTGAAAGTACTCTGCGGGAGTGAGTTCTCCATTGATATACTTCTCCCGGAGCTGCTCGACCTTCGTAATCCACTGTTCTAAAGTCATCACTGACCTCCTACTCTCTCGTTGATGGGACACTCTTTAATCTTGACATATGCACCAGTCGACCGACAGCCGGGACAGCGAACGTAGTCGATGATCCAGAAGTTCTCCTCTGGTTCAAGGTCATATTCAATGTCGTCGAACATGATCTTGCGCCAGACGTTGATGAACCAGCTCCGACAGCAGGGAGGAATGCCTGAGTGCCGGCCACATTCCTCATCGTCCTTATCACACTGATCGTTCCACATCCTATTCTCCCAGGATCTGCTGAACGTCGGTGATGATCTTCCGCTGCGTGAGAAGCACAGTTGCCGCAGTCCTGAGTAAGATTGCATCCCTCGCACTGACTCGCTTAGCCATGTCCCTCAGTTCGATAGCGAGTTCATTAATCGTTTCGATCATGGTATCTTCTGACATCTTGTCTCCTGATTGAAAGTTGGGGCTGGACATCTCCCTCGCCCCCATCCGAACTCTAGCGAAGCTTCCACCTTTGCCGACCTTCACGGTAAATGATCTCCATCATCTCCCGAGTTAGGCTAGTCTCGTCTGGCGTTACGTAACGACCATCGAGCGTTGCAGTCACGTCGATTCGCTTCTCATCAATCAGGTTGGTCAGCCATTCATCGATCGTGCTGACCGCGATCATATACTTGATGAGGATGCTGGACTTCGTTGATCCAATGCGTGAGAAACGTCCTTCGCACTGTTCCTCGTTAGCTGGATTCCACTGACGCTCGTGCATGATTGCGTAGCCGCAGACCTTCTGCAAGCCATCGACGCCCTCTCCACTTGCGAGCTGGGAAGCAATCATCACGCGAGACGGGCCATCGACAAATGCTGCGATGGTTTCATCTCGCTGGATGTTGTCCATGCCGCCTTGCAACCAGACTGGCTCCCAGGCGTAACCCGCATCAGTGCAGCGTTCCATCACCTTTGTCATCAGAGCGCGTCCGACTGCGATGTGATGAACAAAGACAACGACTTTCTCCTCAGAACCGAGCAAGATTTCATCAACTTCCTCGACAGTGTCAGGAATCTTGCTCATGCCGACCAGATGCCTCATTCGCGCAATGTAGGCCAGGAGGTTCATGAAGACCGCGTGCTGACCAGGCCCACCGTTCTCGAATTCTTTCATGAATCCGGCCAACTGCTCCTGATAAGCAGCTTCCACTTCCTCGCTCAGGTCACAGTTTCGATACGAGCGACGGATGGGAGGCAGGTCTTTGAGCACTTCCTCTTTCTTACGCCGGATGATGATATCCTTCGTGAACTCCTTCCAGGCTTCCATTCGATCTTGCCGGACGCCTCGTGGACGCCCTTTGTCATCGAATTCGAGCCAACGAAGCTGAAAGCCAGATTCAGTTGGGAACTTCTCAGGTGCGACCATGTTGAGAATCTGGAAGTATTCAGATCCCCGGTTCTTGATCGGCGTCGCGCTCGCTCCAATGATGTTCGGATACGAGTGTTCCTTGATCAGCTCCTTAATCTTCTGAGTCCTATTGCTCGAGCTGTTCTTGATTGCTTGGCACTCATCGAGGATGACCGTCTTGAACTGGGAAAAGATTTTGTCATCCCATTTCATCCGCCAGATCGAATCGTACGAAACAATCACGATGGCTTTCTTGAACATCGCGGGTTTCTCGTACGACGCATACATGACCTGAGCAGGAATGTTCGTCATGCGGAACACTTCCTTGCCAATCTGCGTTCTCAAGCCTGCCTTGCAGAGAATCAGGCAAGGAAGCAAACGTGCAGGATGAATGCGAAGCGGTGCGAGGAACTGAAACGTCTTCCCCAGGCCGGGGTCATCAGCGACGATTCCCCGAAAGTTCGCACGCTCGAGAAACTGGACACCTTCCTTTTGGAAGTCCATGAGAGTCAGGTCATCATGCTCACCGAACTTGAAGTCGTAAGTTCCGACTTTCTCGGCAGCCGCTTGACCTTTGAGAGTGAAGTCACGCTTGACCGTAATCGTGTGACCGCACTTGAGCTTTAGAAACTTCCGATTGGCGATTACCTTCTCGGTCATGATTTCCATGACCTTGTTGCAACCTTCGATCGGGCACTTGTGAGCTAGGTTTGCCATAATTGTTCAACTATTGAACGCTTACAGGCCCAACTTAGCCATGCGCTGTGCAATCGCTTCATCGCTCAGACCCTTGGCCTTCAGTGACGCCTTGATTGCAGCCGCAGGATCAAATGCTGGCTTCTTCGGTCCCGAGGACTTCGACGATGAGGATGCTGACTTCGTGGAAGCCTGGGAGAGCTGTTTCTTTGGGAACAGCCAGTCATCCTTGAGCCGCTTCGCCCGCTCCTCAGCAGTCGCATCCTTCAGGAGTTCAGCCCGATAAGCGAGCTTGGCCTGAATGCCAGTCCGCTTATCGAAAAGGACTTCGTGATCCCGGCGAATGCTCTCTTCAATCTGGTCGAGCGTTAACCCCGCGCATTCAGATTGAACGGTGTTGATGAACACTGACTTGAATCGTTCCCGGTCCATTGACTTCTCCGCGAGCATCTCTGTGTATAAGGTCTCCGCATGAAGAACCTTATCAGATTCCTGCTCGACGTGAGTGTCTGCGACCTTGTGCATGAACTTACGATCATCCTCAATTAGAGCTTCAAGCTCGTTTTGAGGTTTGCCCATGTCGCCAGGAACAATCTCTGAGCGTGAGAGTCTTCCATCAGCCTGTTCCTCATTGATCGGGCTGACAACCTGCGCCGGCTTCTGTTCGATAACCGTAGTTGCGGATGCAACAGGCTTCGCACCAAATCCGGCCTTGATGGAGTTCAAACGGGTCTTGAAGTCTGGCATCTTCTGATTTTGATTTGAGCGCTTGTTGAAACTTGACTTCCCCATATCGTTAAAATGGGGCACGACTGGAACTTCCTTGATTTCGTCGATTGGCTTAGGAGCGGCCAATTGCTCCATTCTTGCCATCTCGTCGGCATCTTCACTCGAGAACTTTGACATCATTGTCTCCTCTTAGTACGTTACCAGGTTCAACCGATACTGACTGTCCCTATAGATCCAGCCGAGAATGCCATCGAATTCAATCGCGGCCGTCTCGTTGGGCATATAGCTCGAATACTTCAGCCATCCACGAACTGACTGAGCATCACGCGCACCTTCGTCCACGCTGAACAGGCATAAGGTGCGATATGCCTCCTCTTCCGAAAGAATCTCATTCTTAATCTCTGACATCATTGTCTCCTTCATCAACGAGTTACCGCGAGAAGGCTCACTGTTTGCACAGCAGCCCTCTCGTCGTAGCTCATCTCCCGCAGCAGTAGGGACGATTAAAGAACCCGCAAGTACGAGTCCCGCACTGAGGACACTGACCTTGCCGGATGAAGTTGCGCTGTCTCAGTTCGTGCGCGTAGTTCAGCAGCTTCAAGAGCTCGAACTCTCCAAGTGTATCGAGTGCGTCTGGGACTGAGGTGAATCGCTGGATAGGCACATCAACTGTGCCTTGGCCGGTGATAGTGAGGACTTGTACGTTGAATCTCTCAGACATCATTGTCTCCTGTTACAGTGCGGATAATTCGTTAACGATGAATCGGGACCACTTGCCCGGCACTGGACTTCGGTCCCGCATCACGGGAAGTCTGTGAGTGCGCTTCCATTCGTTCGGGAAAGACCAAACCATGAAGCATCCGCAATCAGGGCAAGCAATCTGCCAGGCTTTGCCACGACGAGAATGCTGGAATCGCTCCCCGTAGATATCGAGAGGATGGTCTGCGTAGACTGGCTGGGAATTTCGTCGCCCACAATCGGGGCATTTGGCGGGTCGCTGCTCGTGCATTGCTGACATCAGTGTCTCCAATTCATCTGGCCCGTTAGGGCTATTCGTAAACGCTTCGCGGATAGCATGTTACCACGCCCCGGCCAAAATGTCAACTTTATGCATCCTCAGCGTTCTGGATCAAGTATGGTTTGATCGCCAGGTGCTAGGAATGTGCCGTTATTCTCCACATAGAGCTTTCTCAATTGTTGCTCAACAACCTGGGACAATGACATCCCACGCTCGTTTGCATAACGCTTGCACCAATCGAGAACATGTGCATTGATTGACATCGAGACTGGTCGCTGATTTCCCGTCTTAAAGTTTCCCATTGTAACCCTTCCGCTCAGAATGCCAGTTGATCAGGAATGCCTCGATGAGCTGTCCAAATGTCACTAAGTGATCAGCACAATATCTCCGGCACCACGCTTCCAGGTTCCCATCGATGTATAAGGATGCATTCCTCTTTTCATGTGGTTTGAATGGACCCTGCATCTTGAACTCAGCATTGATGAAATTGAAGTTGGGTTTGATCTGTCCTTCTCGCAATTGCATTAGATAAGACTCAACAAACTTCGAGAATGATGTCTCATTCTCCTCGCAATATCCTTTTGCCCAATTGTGAAGGTTGCGATTGATGTAGATAGCTGAGTTCTGTCGTTGATCCATGATATGCCTCTTGATTTATAGATAGGGCTGAAATGGCGCTTCACTAGGTTAACACAAGATGAAACAATAAAGCAATGCGTCGAATAGTAAGGTTGTGAAATTAGCGTTGTAATGGAGTCTGAATAGATGCTGAATGGGTGTGGATTAGTGGTTAATTAGGAGCCCTTCTATTAAGTGTTCATTCCCCTGAAAACGGGCATTTATAAGTGTTCATTCGTGGTAGGTGTATGGGAGTGCCGTTCTTTACACATCATATATATATATAAAGAGATAAAACTCTATAAATCATAAAACTCTATAGATTCTCGAAACTCTATAAAGAGCAAAAGTACCCTAGAGAATACACTCCTATACAGCGTACCCTAGTGAACGCTTATTTATGGCCGTATTTACTGGGTTGAACAGTTAATAGAAAAGGCACTAAAGAGAAACTAACCGATAGCTATTCAGCAACTATTCAGATTCCATTCGATAGCTAATAATTGAATCGTACTAAATGCCCGCACCAGACCGCGCACATCCTAACTAAGATCAGCGATAAAGTCCCGTCTCGCCTGAAGCGAGACAATTCATCCATTGCAGCTCGGCCCAGGCGATGTCCTATCGGCGAAGCCGAATCTATATCGCTCCTCGCCCTGCGCTCCACGAGCCGGTTTTGATCAGAACCCTGCCCCCGGTCAATTGAACAGTTTACAGGGCATCCTAGGGCCAATGAACACTTGTTTACGGCAGTATGCGATCGCCCCAAAACGCCCGTTTCAGGGAATCCATCTAGTGAGAAAATCCCATCTATGTGAGCTATCTATAGATTGGAACTGATATCATCCATGAGTGAGCGAAACCAGGCCGAGCATGATCTGGCAGGATGTGAGTGCCAGGCGCTCATGTTACCTGGTGCGCGTGGATGATTGCGCCACGAGTCATCCACGAGACGACGCGGGATCGGCACGGGGCCAAAAGAAAAACGCGCCCCCCGTGAAAAAAGGTGCGTGGGGCGCTTGACTTCTACCGCCGCAGGGCGTATCCTTATTGAGTTGGGGCGCGAAACAAACCCCACGGATAGGACGGGCCAGATGGCAAAAGACAAAAAGGTAGAAGGCACGAAAGTAGTGACGCTGGAATCGTTGGAAGCCGGTATCACTGAGTTGGTCAACGATGGAATCGTGGGCCAGAACATCAACGAACTGATCGAAGCCGGTCAGATCAAAGCCGAGCTGGATGTTGTGGAAGTGGAAGCCGGAAAGTTTATCGGCGATTACGTCCGCTTCAGCATCGGAGAGAAGGCCACCAGCGCGAAGGCCATCGTGGCGGCGCTTCAGGCGATCTCCGGCGGAAACTTGAACGCGCCGATCAAGGAAGACGGCGAAGATGGCGAACTGGATTGGCGGAAGCCTTCGTTGGTGAAGTTCTGCCTTTACGGGGCAGACCTGAACGCCCGCAGCCGCACATCGCAGCGCGTGAAATCGGCAGCCGAAGGCCCGGAGAAGGCCATCGAAAAGATGGCCGCCAACATCATGAAGGCGAAGCCGGGCAAGTACACTCAGGAACAGGCCGTCCAGATGGCGCGCATGGTTCTGGGTGAAGACGACGATACCGCAGCCGAGTAACACGGCAGCGCGGTAGATCAGCCGGGGTCAGTGATGGCCCCGGCTTTTTTCATCTCACCTGGGCTTGTATGGTTGTTACTACAAGCGCCCGTCTTGATGTTAGGTTGTATGGTCATCAATACATGTCTTATGACTCGAGCGACAAGGACAGGAGAGGACTCGAGCGACACCGGCCATATGACTCTGTAGGACTCCATATGACATAAGAGGACTCTATAGACCCGCTGCGACGGGTCCCATGCCGCCGCCCCCCTGCGGAGCATTCACCATCCAACGGATTAAGATAAGTTTAAAACTTGGGTCCCCTATTTTTCGGATACGGCTTCGCCAGATAAAAAGAAACCTCCTGGACGATGACCAAGGAGGAAGTGTTCAATCATTGAACAGATAACTTTAGCCAATTTCCCCAACGAATGTGCCTCTTGACATTCTCAGTTCCATATGTTACCCTAACGCCAGGCACAATCCTATCATGTTCATCTCCAAAGAAGAACTGGATCAGCGCAGGTCTGAATCGTTTAACCTGGTGGAACGTATTCGTCCCCAAAATGACGGCGTTGCCGTGGGAAAAACGGCATCCTTTGATCCTTCTCGATTCAAACTTGACGGAACGTCAAGATCCAACACGAGATTAACTCCCGAAATGAGAGCCGTCGTCGCTGCTGCGGCAATCGTAAGTGGAGCAGAAGTAGCCGCAGAGATCGGTGACGTATCTGTAGGATACGCTGAAGTACTGGCTCGAGGTGAGTACAACAATTCTGGAAAATCTCCCGAGCAACGGGAGGAGCGCAATCAGATCCTACGCGATGGGATCTATGAAGCGCTCGGAAACATTCGAGAAAAAGCGCGTGAGAAACTCCTGAAAGTCCTGGACATCATTGATGCAGACGCGCTCGAAAACATTCCTAATCGGGAACGTGCGAAAGTCGCCGCGCAGATGGCAAATCATCTGTCAGGAGTCATTGATCGAACGATTAACAAGGGCGAACATCTGCATGATTCGAGATCTTCTCATCTGCATCTATACGCGCCCGAACGTCGTGAAGTTTCTGATTTCAAGGTGAAGGTTATCAATCAATTGCCAGAGGCCAATGTTGAGGAATCCAATGCCACATCAAGCAGTGAATGAAGTCCGTGAAGAAAGACGAATGGATGGAAAGATCGTCCGCCTTAATAAAGGATTCGGGTTCATCGAGGGGACGGACGGTCGGGATTACTTCTTTCATTGGTCGGAGTTAACTAAGTTCTCGAAGCATTTCCGCAATCTTCAATCTGGTGATCGAGTTAGCTTTCAACCTGGTCGGACCGATGATGGACCCAGGGCATTCGCAATCGATACAGTTGATTAGGAGAATCCAGTGCCAATTGATAAGCCTTATGCGTATCACAAGCCTTCTGAAGACGGACTGGCAAAGATCAATAAACTTCGCGCGCACTTCAGCGAAGGAGAACGTCTGATGAAGGAGATCTGCCCTGAGTCACGTCATCGGGCAGTTGCCATCACGAACAACGAGACGACGGCAATGTGGGCAATCAAAGCCGTTGTTTTCAACGACCCGAAATCTGAGATTGACCCAAGCTGACCAGTGCCAGTTCAGATTGAATACTTCGATGGAGGAGTAAGGAGAGTTTGGAAACCATTTCCTAAGCAGGAAAAGTTTTTAAGCCTCCCGAATCAAGTCTTCGAAGCATTCTTTGGAGGGGCAGTCGGCGGAGGAAAATCGGAACTACTAGTTCTTATCCCCATCTTAATGGGATGGCATAAGAACAAATACTTTCGAGGCATTATCTTCCGTAGGACGATGCCTCAGTTGAAAGAATCACTGATCCCTCGTAGCGAGGAAATCTACAAAGCTGAAGGCGGCATCTACAATGCATCTGATCACATCTGGAAGTTCCAGAGCGGAGCGACAATCAAATTCAGCTACCTCGAGACGATGGCTGATGCCCGGTCGCATGACACAGCCGAATTTCACTACGCCGCTTTCGATGAGCTTACGCACTTCGCTGAGGATGAATACACATTCATCGTCTCCTCGCGTGTTCGTTCGACGATTCCCGAGCTTCCCGCAACAGTCAGAAGCGCCTCAAACCCAGGAAACATCGGACATCTCTGGGTGCGCAAGCTCTTTGTCGAACCAGATCCGGACGGGACGGGTGATACACTAATCTTCGACGACGCATCAAAGACGTTCCGTTGCTTTGTTAGATCGAAGCTGACGGATAATCCGTATTTGATGGAGAACGACCCGAACTATATTAACCGCTTACGACGTCTACCACCAGCGGAATATAAAGCAAAGGTCGAGGGAGATTGGTGGGTTTTCGCAGGGCAGGTTTTCAATGAACTTCGACTGGAGCGAATCATTGGTGAACCTCAACATGCACTTCATGTCTGTGAAGCGTTTAAGATTCCGAGTTACTGGCCTCGAGTAATTAGCGTTGATTGGGGCGGCACCAATCCAGATCGAAAGGCCATGACTTGTGTCGGTTGGTATGCAATTGCTCCTGGTCAACGAGTATTCAAGTATCGGGAGTATGCGACCAAAGCGAAGATTGCAGTCTGGGGAGCTGATGTCGCCAGGTTAAGTTCTGGTGAACCAATTAAACGAGTAGTTCTCGACCCCTCGGCATGGCAAGATCGAGGCGACCCAGCGACGATTGCTCAGCAATTCATGAAGGCAAGTAACTTCCGAATTGTTGAAAAGGCTCATAACGACAGGATTGGTGGCAAGCAATTACTGCATGAATATCTGAGATGGGAACCACGCCCGCCCAGATATGTGCCGCCCGAAGGCTTCGATAATGAGCTGGCTCAGCGAATCTTCAGAATTCACGGCAAGAAAGGTCTTGGTGAATACATGGAGATGTTCGCTGCTGAGAAGCCTGAAGGTAATCTGCCTAAATTGTTATTTTTTCGCAACTGCATGGAGACGCTGAAAGTTCTCCCCATTTGCGTCTACAATGATTTAAGCAAGGTCGGGAAGAATCCAGAGGACGTAAAAGAATTCGACGGTGATGACGCGTATGACGAGACTCGATACGCAGTTAACGCTGTTGATAATCTCCTCGATTTTCCAGACGCAGAATTGGAGACATTGGTTGCTCAAGGTCAAATTGTGGATCGTCTCGAGCGCACTGGCGATCAAACGCAATATTATAGGGCTATGGAGAAGTTTGAGAGTACTAATCGCAACTCGGACTCCCCGGTCAGGCTCTATAACAAGACTCGCTTTAATCAAGGAATCCGTCGTCGATAATGAAAAGGAACTCTACACAGCTTTCATTCGACACCTTGAAGGTGAAGTCGCAGACCTCCGAGCCGAGAACAAGAGACTTCTCGATGTTGCACTTCTCAAGCCGTCAGTTCGACAAGCTGAAAGCTCTGAGGCATTTGAACCGCTCCGTCCATCGGGAATGTCAATGCGTGAAGCCGCTCGACGAGTTAGAGAATTCGAGCAGCAAGTCTTAGCTAAAAAGGACGAACCAGATGCCGGCGAAATCAGCGAAACAATACAGACTGATGCAGACCGTGCTTCACGGGGTGGGTCCGACAGGCAAGGATTCGCCGTCTAAAGCTGTTGCGCGCGAATTTGTCGAAAAAACTCCGAAGAAACAACGCTCGATGTTCTCGAGATAGCCATGATTTACCAGATCCCGATTGGCGTGAATCTTACGGTTAACGCCGCAGAAGTTTACGCGCTCCCATCCGTGCCGGTCAAGGTTGTCGTTGGAGCGGCATTTGAGGTTTCGCCGAACTACGCTGGTCCATTCACTGCTTACGTGGCAGGAACTGTCCAGAAGGGCGGTTGGATAAGGCCGACCGTTACTACAGGCATTCGCATTCAGAAGTCTTGTCCTGGAGTTTAGCATGGTAAGAGTAGGTAAACGTCCCACGAAACCAAGACTTCGTGTCAAAAAGCCGAAAGGCGCGCGCCCATCCAGATTTCGACCGAACGGCATCGGCTCGCGCCTGGTTAAAGAGTGAAAGTTCTCGTCGGTTGCGAATTCTCGGGTCGAGTCAGGGATGCTTTCGTTGAGCTGGGACACGATGCCTGGTCCTGTGACCTCCGAAAGTCCGAAAGACCTGGAAGACATATCGTTGGTGATATACTCATCGCTCTGAAGGACCACTGGGACTTACTTATTGCGTTTCCGCCCTGCACGCACTTATGTGTATCTGGAGCGAAGCACTTTAAGTTCAAGAAGGATCTACAGGAAGACGCACTCAAGTTCGTAGCAGAGATATTAAGAGCCAAAGTTGGGCGAATCGCAATCGAAAATCCGATCGGAGTCATTTCTTCCCGTATTAGGAAGCCCGATCAGATCATTCAACCTTGGATGTTTGGAGATGGGGAACAGAAAGCGACCTGTCTCTGGCTTAAGAATCTTCCTCCACTGAAGGAGACGAGGGACTTCTCGCATGGTCGAGATGAACGCGTCCATAGAGAAAGTCCTGGTAAGCGTCGCTCCGATAAAAGGTCACGAACCTATGTCGGAATAGCAGATGCAATGGCTCGACAGTGGGGAGATTTGCCAATCTTAGCATCTTCCGTTGATGAAGTTAAGATTGTCCCGGAGAAACTGATTAAGCCGAAGAAATGTCCCACTTGCAAGAGAGCCTGGAACGAGCAAGTCTGTAACAGCTGTGGATACGGATTCTGAAGATGGCAAAAAAGAAATTCGTTGGAACGGCGACAGGATCTCGTTTGATTCAGGATGATGAGGAAGTCAAGGCAAAATCGAAGGATGTCAATCTTCCAGACGAGAAGAAGGGTAAGCGTGTCGGCTGGAGTGACTGGAGAGGATTCAAGACAGGCAAGAAGCCTGGGATCATAAAAGATCCTATCTTCGGGGGAGAACCAGACGATCCTCGTTGGAAAGAGCACTTCGAGCGTGTCGGCAAGTACGCGCCTGAAAGTCTTGAGTCTGAATCGGAAAAGCGAGAACGCAGGCCCGTGAGCGATTATCGAAAAGATCCGCCAGCGGCTTACATCAGCAAGAAAGACAAAGAGAAGCTGATTCGTGAGGGCGAGAAACGCCGGAGAAGGTAATGGCTAAAAAGCAATTCCGAGGAACGGCGACAGGATCTCGCTTGATTCGAGATGATAGCGAGTATAAGACTTATCAGAAGAAACGTGACCTGAAGGCAAAGACTTCTCCAACTGGTGCCCGTATCTTCAGTGATGATGAGCCATTGTCCACTGATGAAGTCGTCGAGAAGCACAAACAGTTGGCCGATGAGGTTGATGCTTACAACGATCCGGAGCTGAAATCTCGAGCGAACAAGCGATACAAAGAGTTCAATCAGTCAATTAAGGGATTGTCGCTCAAACCATCGGGTAAAGACGTGAACCTGCCATACGAAGGAAAGAAAAAGAAACGATAATGGCAGATCAACCATTCGAAGGCGACCCAGAAGCATTAGCTGAGCAAGAGCAGCTCGCTCTCCTTAAGGATAACCCTGAGGCAGTGGACCCTCTTGTCTCTGGGCCGAATGCTGTCGCTTCTGGCGGTGCCGTCGATGAGAATGCTGATCCGAATCAAATCCCGAAAGAATGGCAAGATGCTCTTATGGCTCTTGTCGACAGATACGAACGAGACGAGGACGAGATTCGTAAGCCGATGCTTCGTGAGTGGAAGCTCATGGAGCATTTCTGGCATGACAATCAGCACAACGTTTGGTCTGAGGTTGCTCAGGATTGGCGACCGATCGAATCATATCAATTCAGTGAGGAAGATGACCTAGATCTCGAAGGATTCAATCCTCGAACGGTCAACATTTACAAGGCGCACGGCGAGTCTGTCATTGCTGCAATGTCTTCGGGCATTCCATCGACACGATTCTTCCCGGATGACGCGGACAGCACAGCGGACGTTTCGACATCTAAGGTCTACTCCCGAGCGGCTGAGCTAATTCAACGTAGGAATAAGGCTCCATTACTCCTCACCAGAGCGCTTTACATTCTCTGGAATCAAGGAGTTGTCGCATTTTACAACTACGCGCGCACTGATCCAAAACTCGGCACCGTCGTCCAACCATTAACGGGATTGGTTCCTAAGCAGACTGATGTCTCCTACTGTCCACAATGCGGAAATGATATGCAGTCGCAGCAATGCGAGCACTGCGGATATCAAGGTCCGCCCGAGATGGATACAGTCGAGGATATGGTCCCTGGAAAAGTGGGTGAGCAGGAAATACCTCGAGTCACCGAGGATATCAAAGCTTATTCACCTCTGCATTTTCGTATTCCTCATACTGCTACTTCTCAAGAGGAATGTCCTTATATCACTCTCGACACGGAGCAGTTCCCGGGGATGGTCATCTCCGTCTACAAGGACTACGTCCCCAACATCCGAGACTTGGTTACACCGACGAAGGATGATGAGAAGTATGACCGATGGGCTCGAAATCTAGTTAGCACGACTGGATACGCAGAGTCCGATATGGTCACTGTCCGACAGAGATGGCTCCGTAATTGGGCGCTTGAAGAAATAGAAGATGAGGAGATTCGGAACGGACTCTTGCAGAAGTTTCCGAATGGGGTCTATTTCGTCCAGGCAGGAGATAACTTCCTCTGCGCGCAGGATGAAAATTTCGATGACCACTGGACAATCTCGATCTCCCCGACTTCCCCACATCTACTCGCGCAGGCACTTGGAAAGTCGCTCAAATCCATTCAAGAACTAACGAACGAACTCGTTACGATGACGATTGACAATATCGAACACGGGACGCCGATGGCTCTCGTTGATACTGATATGCTCAATCTCAAGAAGTTCAAGGATTCTCGAGTCGCGCCTGGTGCGATCTATCCCGTCAAAGTCCCAGCAGGACAAGACATTGGTCATTACATCCACGAGACAAAGCCCTCTACTCTCTCCGATGAAGTACGTTACTTTTCCGGTGAGCTTAAGGAGTTTGGACAGTTTACGTCCGGGGCTTTTCCATCTATCTATGGTGGTGCTATATCGAGTGGAAGCGGAACAGCCAAAGAATATGAGATGTCGCGTAACCAGGCACTCCAAAGGCTGCAAATTACGTGGAGAGTGGTCAACGAGTGCTGGACTGATATGATTTCAAAGTCCGTCAAGGACTACCTGGATCATCTCAAGTACGATGAACGTTTCGTCAAAGAGCATGGAACTTACGGATACATCAATGTTTGGATTCGTAAGTCAGAAATCACGGGAAAAGTCGGAGAGGTCGTAGCTGAATCCTCCGAGTCATTCCCGATCAGCAATGCTCAGAAAAGAGATATGCTGATCAAAATGCTCGAAATGGAGAATCCGAATATCGATGCGGCTCTGTTCCATCCTGAGAACGTTGGAGCTGTTTCCGCTCTACTCGGATTCGGTGATTACTACATTCCGGGTGATGATGATCGCTCGAAACAGCTCAATGAGATTACTGACCTCCTGACGGCTCAGCCCATCCCAATGGGCATTGACCCGATGACTGGTCAGGTCCAGTTCCAGCCGACTATCATGCCGGATATGGAAGTGGATGATCATACGATTCACATGGAGACAGTCAAGGCTTTCCTCATCTCTGAGACTGGTCAGCTTGTGAAGCGTGAAAATCCGATGGGTTATCAGAACTGCCTGGCTCATTTCAAAGCGCACGAAATGGGTCAGATGATGCAAGCCATCAAACAAGGAATCGGTGGAAATACGCCTGGTAAAGAGGCGCCCGATCAAGACAATAATACGAACGTTGAGGCTCCACAAGGAGTCGAGAGCGGAAAGACTTAAGGAGTTATTATGTTTGGCACTGGCATTGGTTTCCTCAAATTCCTCCAGCCCTTCTACGATGATGAAGGTGGCGGCGGTGGAGTAGAAGCTCTCCCGGAAGTTCCATCTCCATCAAGCGATGATCTCGAAGCGTTAGCTGGGGATGACGACGATGGTGATGATGGCGACGATTCTCAGAGCGATGAGAAGTCGGACGACGAGGATGAGGACGAACTCGAAGACGACGACGAACGAGTCGATCGAGGAAGGTCCGAATCCAAAGACGAAAAAGAGAAAGCCGACATCGAAGAGAAAGACGAAGACGAAAAGGAAGAAAAAGAAGAAAAGGAAAAGCCCGAAAAAGAAGATGAAGATACGAAGCGTGTCCCATCATTAAAAGCTCTTAAGACGGCGTATCCTGACATCTTCAAGAAGTTTCCTCACGTCCGAACGGCAATCGCGGAACATCAGCAGTTCCGGTCTCTCTATTCATCCGTTGATGAGGCAAGAGAAGCTGCGAACTCCCAGGACAACTTCAATCTGCTGATTGACAAGGTCGTAGATGAGGGAGATTTCGGGTTCCTGTTCGATGAAGTGAACAAGGCTGATTCGAGAGCCGCCGCTCGAATGGCAAAGAACATCTTGCCTGCCCTTTTGGAGAGGTCGAAAGATCTCTACATGGATGTTACCGAGATTCCCATCACGCAGTTCGTGAGTGCCGCGTATCGGCGAGCGAAATCTGACGGGAACAAGAATCTCGAGAACTCAGCACTGCATATTTGGAAGTTCCTGGGGAAAGATGGTATTCCATCGACGGCACAGGCTCCAGCAGACGATCCCCGTGAGAAGGAATTCCAGGATCGAGTGAAGGAATTCGACAGCAAGAAGTTCGATGAGGCGCGCGTTTCAGTAAATCGTGAAATTACCTCATCCTTGGCCAATTCAATCGGAATGGCCATCGATCCGAACGATACACTGAAAGAGAAGACAAAGAATGCACTCATCGCCGATGTTCTTCGGGACATCGATCAAGAAATCACCGGAGATCAGAATCACATGAATCGTGTGAATCGTCTCTGGGTCAACGCTCGACGGTCATCATACGCAAATGGGCATGTATCCAGGATAACAAACGCGTATCTGGAGCGCGCAAAACAAATCCTGCCCAAACTTGCACGTAGGATTAGGGAGGAGAACAACATCAAAGACGATCAAAAGAGCACTCGGAATGATGACCGGCGCTCTGTAGATCGTCAGGACAAGCCATTTCCAAGACCGCACTCTGGTGGGCAATCTCCGAAGCCGAGGACTATTCGGGCGACCAATCCCCGACGAATTGATTGGAACAGAACTTCGGACGAGGACATTCTCAGTGGAAGGGCGAATCTAAAGAAATGAGCAGTTTCTGGAGGCGACTATGGCGATGACAGCCATTCAAGTCGTCGGCGCAGAACTCGAAGCGGTGGACGATCGTGGTGCGATCCCCACTCTCTTCGAGCGCGAGGATACGTTCTATTCTTTCATCGAGAAGCGGCCTGTGCAGGTCGTTTCCGAGCGACAGATGCGTATCCCGCTCGAACTCAGACCGGGCGGAAAGTTCGGTCACTTCGATTCTGACGGCGGCGACCTCGGACGCGGTGAAGGTCCAGTGTTTGACAAGGCCGTGATCGATACGGTCAACCTCAAGCACGCGGTGGAATGGACGAAGCGTGCAGAGTGGGCGACGGATGACCGACGTAAGTCTGTCGTCAATACCCTGCGTCATCTGCTCGCAACGTCGATGGCAGAGTTCCGTCGTAACGTTGATTCCCTGTCGATGCAGGGCGGAGACGGTGTGCTCGGAACGGTCGGAGTAGTCAGCAATGCTGGTGGCTTCGACACGGTCACGTTGAACGTCGATGGTTTCGGTGCGCGTCTGCTGCGATATGGTCAGAACATCAACTACTACAACTCGACTCTGACCACGAATCGCACTGCTGGCGCCGAAAAAGCGATTACGTTCTACGATGGACCGAACAAGCAGATCAAGACGGCGACGACTGCCAATTTGGCACCCGGTGACAAGATCGTCGTTTCCGGTCTGAGTGCTACGCCACCCGTCAGTCTACTCGGTGTCCCGTATCATCACTCCAGCGCATCAACGGGGAACTGGCTCGGTTTCGACCGTGCTCTGACTCCTGAGGTGCGAGGGAATGCTGTCAACGCTTCCGGTGGATTGGCTCTTCCCCACGCTCGTCTTGCGATGAACAAGGTGGGCGATCGCGTCGGAATGGGTAAGGGACGGAAGGTTACGGCATGGATGCATCCTGCTCAGCTCCAGGCTTACGAGGAGCTCGGGATGCTCGCGTCCGTGATTAACCGCAGTCCCAAGGGCGGTGAGTCTCTGGATA
>Ga0137452_1000091_pt1 | contig 29978 bp, 22 predicted proteins | sample EasRivERMGT513_2_FD_102312 | JGI IMG/M metagenome (GOLD analysis project Ga0137452, IMG submission 102312) | Soil microbial communities from meander-bound floodplain in the East River, Colorado, USA - East River MetaG ERMGT513_2 | ecosystem: Environmental > Terrestrial > Soil > Floodplain ...
CCGTTCTTGGCTACGATGTCGCGCGCACGGTCGGCGATAACGGCGACGGCTTCGCAAGACGTGACATGGGCCGCACCGGCGCGGGCCGACATCATGCTGAGCAGGCCCGCACCGCAGCCAATGTCGAGCACGTAACGGCCCGGCACCGCACGCCGGATGGCCGCCTCGTAAGCCTCGTTGCGGTCCTTGTCGTCCATCATCGCGAAGTGCCAACTCGGCACGACGTCGCGATAGGCAGCGCGGAGATTGGCTTTCGCCTGCTGGAAATTTGGATTGAGCGCGATCGCGCGCTTGAACACGTCGATTGCGGCTTCGATGCGCTTCTCGTTGCGGTGGATCACGCCGAGATTGTTCAACGCATCCGCGTAATCCGGCTTGAGCTCGAGCGCCCGGTTGAAGGCCGCGATCGCCGCCGCGCTGTCGCCAAGCCCGATCAGCACGCTGCCCAAATTGTTGTGCATCTCCGCGGTCGCCTTGGGCGAGTTGGAAGCGCGCTCCATGTACTCGCGCGCGGCCATGTTGTCGCCGTGCCGGAAATAGACGATGCCGAGCAGATGGTTCGCGTCCGTGTTGCCCGGGTCTGAAGCAAGCACGCTGCGGCAGACTTGCGCGGCGGCGTCCAGCCGGCCGGCGCCATAGAGCTCAAAGGCTTGATCCAACGGGTCTATGTTCATGTGCTGCCCCAAAACACCCCGGTGCCGTATATCATGCGACCGCGGGATCGGTTAGGGCGAAGCGCGAGGGACGGCAATGGCGGTTGATGTGGCGGCGATCAGGCGGTGCAAGAAGGCCGAGGCCATGCCGTTTGCGCTGACCAAACTCGGCCACGTGGTGCTCAACTGCTCCGATCTCGAGCGCTCAGTCCGGTTTTACACCGAGGTCCTGGGCTGCGAGATCTCGGACGTCTATGGCGACGACATGATGCAGGGCGGCATGGTGTTCATGCGCTTCAACGCCGACCATCACGGCATCGCCCTTGTCGGCACGATGGACGGCCCCTCGCCCAATTTCGAGCTGAACCACATCGCGTTTGAGGTGGCGAGCCTGGATGAGGTCGTGCTCGCCCGCAATCATTTGAGAAGCCACGGTGTTGCCATCGATTTCGAAGGACGGCGCCGCGCGGGCGTGCAGATCGCGGTCGAATTCCGCGATCCCGACGGGCACCGGCTGGAGATCTATTGGGGCCTGGATCGGGTGGGAGCCGATGGATACATTCGCCCCGCGCAGGAATGGAAAGGCGCAAGAACGTTGCGCGACGCGATTGCCGATCCGGTCAAAGGGCAGGACACGAGGTTGAGGGACGAATCCATCCTCGATGATGCACCGCTCACCGCAGATGCCCGCCCGTCCGGCGGCAGATCACGGTTCGACTGAGCGTGTCTGGCTCATCCTCTCTCCGCTCGACGATGGCGACCTTTGCATTTGCAGTTGCCGCGTCGCTTTCAGCGTTTGCCGCTGGCGCGTCTGCGGCGGATGCGACGCTGATCGCGGCAGCGAAGAAGGAGGGGCAGGTCGTCTGGTACACGACCCAGATCGTCGACCAGTTCGCGCGCCCCGCGGCGCAGACGTTCGAGAAGCTTTATCCGGGCATCCGGGTAACGCTGTCGCGCGCGAACGCGACGACCGGCGCACTAAAATTGCTGAATGAGAATCGCGCGGGCCGCAACCAGGCCGACGTCTTCGACGGCACCACGACGGTCGTCCCGCTGAAGAGGGCGGGCTATGTGCTGCAATGGCTGCCCGAGATCGCGAAGAGCTATCCCGCGCAATACAAAGACCCCGAAGGCTACTGGATCGCGACCAATCTCTACGTGCTGACGCCTGCCTTCAACAGCAACCTCGTGCGTCCGGGGAGCGAGCCCAAGACCTACGAGGCGCTTCTCGATCCGCAATGGCGCGGCAAGATGGTGTGGGGCGTGTCGATCTCGAGCTCGGCTGCGCCCGGCTTCATCGGCACGGTGCTCACGGACATGGGCGAGGAGAAGGGCATGGCCTATCTCAAGCGCCTCTCGCAGCAGCGCATCGCCAGTGTGAATTCTTCCGCACGTCAGGTGCTGGATCAGACGATCGCCGGCGAATATGCGATCGCGCTGCAGATCTTCAATCATCACGCGGTGATCAGCGCGAAGCAGGGTGCACCCGTGAGGTGGATACCGATGGAGCCGGCGACGGGCGCGCTCTCGGTCGTCTCCATCGCCAAGAATGCGCCGCATCCGAACGCGGCCAAGCTGTTCGAGGAATTCCTGGTCTCGAAGGAAGGGCAGATGGTCTATCAGCGCAGCGCCTATCTGCCTGCCGACCCGCAAGTGCGCGCGCTCGATCCGTCGTTGAAGCCCGAGGACGGCATGTTCCGCTCGCGCTTCTTCACGCCCGAAGAGACGGCGGAGAAGATGCCGCAGTGGAAGAAGATCTATGACGAGCTCTTCCGTTGAATGACGTAGGCGCCGTCGCGGCCGACATGAACGCAAAGGTCGACGCGCTGCTCAATCCACGCAACGTGGTGATTCTCGGCGCAACCGATCGGCCGGGAAATTGGGCGCAGCGCGTGTGGCGTAACCTCGCCCGCTACGGATTTCAGCGTCCGGTCTATCCGTTCAATCCCGGCCGCGACAGCGTGTGGGACACGCGCTGCTATCGCTCGTTCGCCGAGTTGCCCGAGCGGCCGGATCACCTGGTTCTGCTGATTCCGGCGAATGCGGTACCGCAGGCGCTCGCGGAGGCCGCCGCTGCCGGCGCGCGCAGCGCCACCGTGATGACCTCGGGCTTCGGAGAGGCGGGCGACGCCGCGAGCGACGCGCTGGAGCAACGCTTGCGCGCCGTGATCGCAGAGACCGGGATCGCGGTGTCAGGTCCCAATTGCCTCGGCAACATGAATGCTTTCGCACGCTTCATGACGATGCCCGACGACCGCCAGCAACGCGTCTCGCCAGGCCCCGTGGCGATCATCGGGCAATCGGGCGGGCTCGCCATGGCGATCAAGCGCACGCTCGAGGAGCGTGGGGTCGACACCGGTGCTGTGATCACGTCGGGCAATGAAAGCGGACTGACGACAGCCGACTACATCGCCTATTTCGCATCGCGACCCGAGATCAAGGTCATCGTGTCCTATCTCGAATCGGTGCGTGACGCGGACCGGTTCCTTCGAGCGTGCCGCACGGCGCGGGCCGTGGGGAAGCCGGTGGTCGTTGTGAAGCTCGGCGCGTCCGATCATGGACGCGAAGCCGCATTGGCGCACACCGGGCGGCTGGCCGGATCGATGGAGGCCTTCGACGCAGTGGCGGGACCCGCAGGCGTCATGCGCATGCGCAATCTCGATGGTGTGGTCGAAGCTGTCGAGTACGCGGTGCACGCGCCCATGCCGCGCGGTCGCGGACTTGGCGCGATCACGTTCTCGGGCGGACTGCGCGGCATGCTGCTCGACGCGGCGACGGCACAGGGACTGAGCTTCTCTCCGCTGTCGCGCGCGACCGAAAAGAAGCTCGAAGCGCTGCTGACGGTGGGTACGCATATCGGCAATCCGCTCGATTCCGGATTTGCCGCGCTGACAAGTCAGGATGCATATCTGAAGTGCGTCGAGATCCTGCTCGACGATCCGGGGATAGACCTGCTGCTGCTCCAGGAAGAGCTGCCGCGCGGGCCCGGAACCGAGAAGAAGGAATCCAATCTTGCCGCGGTGAATGAAATCGCGTCGCGCGCATCGAAGCCGATCGCGTTCGTCACGATGATCTCGCACGGCCTGACCGATTACGCACGTACCCTGCGCGAGAAGCTGCCGCATCTCGCGTTCCTGCAGGAGATCGACAAGTCGCTGGCGACTGCGCGCGCGATCGTCGACTACGCGGAGCGTACGAGAGCGGCTCCCCCCTCCGTCTCGCGCTTTGCGCTCGACACCTCCCCCGCGCGCGGGGGAGGAAAGAGGTTGGCGGCGCTGGAGAAGATTCTTGCAAGAGCGAGCGGGCAGAGGACTTTGAGCGAGGTCGAGTCGAAGGCGCTGCTCAAGGCGTATGGGATCGCGTCGCCGAAGGAGGGTCTCGCAAAGAGCGAGCGCGAGGCGGTGACGCTCGCAAAGAAGATCGGTTTTCCGGTTGTCGCCAAGATCGTGAGCGCTGAGCTTGCGCACAAATCCGATATCGGCGGCGTGATGCTCGGTCTGAAATCCGCAGTGGACGTGCGCGCCGCTTACAAACGCCTGATGGGGCCGGTGGCAAGGCGCGCGCGGATCAAACCCGAGGCTGTGCTCATGGCGGAGCACGTCTCAGACGGCCTCGAACTGGTGCTCGGCATGGCTCGCGATCCGGAGATGGGTCCGGTGATCCTGTTCGGCGCCGGCGGCGTGGAGCTGGAGCTCAATCGGGACGTAGCGCTTGCCGCCCCGCCACTCGATGCACGCGCGGCGAAGGCCCTTATCGGACGAACCCGCGTCGCACAGCTGATCAAGGGATACAGAGGCAAGGCGGCGCTGGATGAGGACGCGCTGGTGAAGGCGCTGGTCGGCCTTTCGCAACTCGCGATGGACGCCGGTGCGCGCATCGCGTCGATCGATGTCAATCCTTTCCTCCTGAAGCGTCGCGGCGGCGTCGCGCTGGATGCGCTCGTCGTGCTCACGAACCGCTGATTGGGAATCGTTTAAACAGTCCGAGCAGCGCATGAGGCGTCACGGGAAGGGACGTCACTGCGAACGGCGCGCCGATGGCGTCGTCGATGGCGGATGCGATGGTGGCGCCGACGGCGGTGACGCCCGCTTCGCCGGCGCCCTTGATCCCAAGCGGGTTGAGCGGGCTCGGTGCATCTTCGGTCAGCAACATATCGACGCTCGGGACCTCGCATGAGGTGGGTATCAGGTAATCGGCGAAGGTGACGGAGAGCGGCGCGCCGGAGTCGGCGTAGAGAAATTCTTCGTAGAGGGCGCCACCCAAGCCTTGCGCGAGGCCGCCGGCGATCTGACCCTCGATCATCATCGGATTGACGGCTCGACCAACGTCGTAGGCCACAAGAAACCGTTCGATCGTAACTTCGCCGGTGTCGCGATCGATGCGGAGCTGCGCGGCGTGCACGCCATAGGGATAGGTCATGTGGTCGGTACGGAAGGTGCCTTCGGCGGACAGGCCGCCGGGTCCGTGTCTGGCCGCGATCTCGGCGAGCGCAATGGAGGGGCCGGTATCGCGGTCGGTGCGTTTAACAACGCCATCGGAGATCGTCAGTAGACTGACGGGCGCCTGAAGCAGCTCTGCCGCCGTCTCAAGTGCTTTCGCGCGCACCATCTCGGCGGCGACATGTGTCGCGCTGCCGGTGACGACGGTCGCACGCGAGGCATGCGCCCCAATGCCGTCGGCGATGAGGTCGGTCTGGCCGTGGACCACGGTGATCTTCGCGTAGTCGACGCCTAGAGCTTCCGCGCAAATCTGCGCCATCGTGGTCTCGAAGCCTTGGCCGAGCGAGGCGCCGCCGGTGAGAACTTCCACAGCGCCTGAGGGCGCGACGCTGATGCGCACGGTGTCTTTCGGACCTAGCCCCGTCTTCTCGACGAAACATGTGACGCCGAGGCCGACGGGTTCGCCCTTGGCGCGCCGGCGCTCGCAGTCGGCGCGCGCCTTGTCCCAGCCGAAGCGCGCGAGCGCCTTGTCGAGCAGGTCCGCGTAGTCGCCGGAGTCGTAGACGAGATCGGTACCGAGCGCCGTCATCGCGCGCGCAAACGGCATCTCCTCGGCGCCGATCAGATTGCGACGCCGCACCTCGATGCGATCGATACCGAGCTTTGCCGCAATTGCATCCATCAGGCGCTCGCGCACGAACGTGCCTTCGAAGCGGCCGGGCGCACGATAGGTCGCGGCGGGCGTCTTGTTGGTCAGACGAAAATGCGCGGTCGAGCGATAGGCGGGCACGCGGTATGGACCCGGCACCATCGAGCTCGTGAGATCGGGCACGCGTGCGCCGTGGGTGCGCACATAGGCGCCCTGGCTGTGGAAGAACTCGTTGTCCAGTGCGAGAACGCGGCCTTCAGCATCCACGGCGGCGCGCACGCGATGGCGCTGCTCGCGCGAGTGGTTGGCGGCCATCAGATGCTCGCGCCGATCCTCGATCCACTTCACGGGCCGGCTGAACTTCAGCGCTGCGACAGAGACGAGCACGTCTTCGGGATAGAGCTCGCCGCGGATGCCAAAGCCGCCGCCGGTGTGCCCCTCCTTCAGATGCACGGATGTGGGCGCGCGTCCAAGGATACGCGCAAGATTGTCGCGCGTGCGATGAGGGACCTTCGCCGCACCGTAGAGCTCGAGCACGTCGCGGTCGCGGTCATAGCGCGCGAGCGCGCCGCGGGTTTCCAATGGCACACCCGAATGGCGGCCGATGGAGAGCTCAAGCTCGATCACGTGCGCCGCAGCAGCGAACGCAGCGTCGAGATCGCCGTACGAATTGCGCAACGTAACGGGCTCGGTCGAGAGACCTGCTGCGAACTCGCGCGGGTTATCCGCTGCGCTCAGAAGCGGCGGCAGCGCTTCGACCTCGAGTGTCACGACTGACGCTGCGTCTTCGGCGAGATAAGCGTGCTCGGCGAAGACGGCGGCCACCGGTTCGCCGACATAGCGCACGCGGCCGCGCGCAAGCGCCGGCTGACGGTAGGGCTTCAGCGCCTCGGCCGCGGGATCGCGGAAATCGATCGGCGGCAGATCGCGAATGTCCTCGCCGGTCCATACCGCGATGACGCCGGGCATCGCGAGAGCCGCCTCGGCATCGACCGACAAGATGTCCCCGTGCGCGTGCTCCGAGCGGACGATCCGCATGTGGAGCTGGCTGGGGAAGTTGATGTCGTCGACAAAGCGGCCGCGCCCTGTGAGGAGAGGCAAGTCCTCCAAACGGGGCAGCGAACGGCCAAGGACCTTGCCGCTGCGGATGGCGTCGGATTTCGCTCTGGCCATCATTCCGTCTTGCTAGCGCGGCCGAGATGTGCGCGGAATTTGCTCGTTCGGCCAGACATTTGCGACTTGCGGTCGGTTCGACTATGTTCAAAAATTAGTATATTTCCTAATTTTGGTACAGTTGGAGGATTTTGTGGCGCGTCCAGGCGAAGCATTGAAGCTGGTTCAGGGCGGGTACGGGGGCCTGCGCGGCTGGATCGAGCAGGTGGACAAGATGGGCGAGCTGAAACGCGTCAGCGGCGCTCACTGGGACACCGAGATGGGTGCAGTCACCCATATGCTGACCGAGCACAGCCACGGCACGGCGCCCGCACTTCTGTTCGACGACGTCCCGGGATTCGCGAAAGGCTTTCGCACGCTCTATGGCCATTTCTCGTCGATCAAGCGGGTGGCGCTGACGCTGGGCTTGCCGCTCGAGCGCGAGCGAAAGGTGGACATCGTCAAGCAGTATTACGAACGCATCCAGACGATGAAGCACATCCCGCCGCGTGTCGTGAAGGAGGGGCCGATCCTCGAGAACGTCATCACGGGTGACGCGATCGACGTGCTGAAGTTCCCCGTGCCGCGCCATCACGAGCTGGACAAGGCGCGCTATATCGGCACCGCGAATTGCGTGATCACGCAGGACCCCGATGCCGGCTGGTTCAATCTCGGCACGTACCGCAACCAGGTCTATGACGGCAAAACGATCGGCTGCCAGATCACCGAGGGCAAACACGGGCGCATCCATCGCGACAAATATTTCGAGCGCGGCCAATCGATGAAGGTTGTGGTTCTGGTGGGTCAGGACCCGCTGCTGTTCATGCTGGCGGCGAGTCCCTTGCCCGACGGCATCAGCGAGCTCGATTTCGCGGGTGGTTTGCGCGGCGAGCCGATCGAAGTGATCAAGGGGCCGTACACGGGATTCCCGATCCCGGCCGATGCCGAGATCGCGCTCGAATGTGAAGCGGTGCCGGGACAGGTGCGCGAGGAAGGGCCGTTCGGCGAGTGGATGGGGTACTACTCGGACGATACGGTGCCGCGGCCCTATCTCACCGTGAAGACGATCCTTCACAGGAACGATCCGATCCTCACCTGCGCGCCACAGCACAAGCCGGTTGACGAGACGGGCCTGCTCAAGGGCATTGCGGGTGCCGCCCAGATCTGGCGCTCGCTCGAGGCGTGCGGCATCCCGGACATTCTTGGCGTGTGGAACCACGAGGCGGGGCCGGCGACGCGATTCACGGTGATACAGATCCGGCAGCGCTACCCCGGCCATTCGCGCAACGTGCTGCACGTGGCGTGCTCGTGCCAGGGCGGCGCCTATGCCGGCAAATGGACGGTCGTGGTCGATGAGGACATCGACGCGGGCGATCTCGATCAGGTGCTGTGGGCGATGTCGACGCGGTTCGATCCCCTGACCGACGTCGACACGGTGCAGAAAGCCTGGGCGTCCAAGCGCGATCCGCTGTATCTTCCGGGGAACTTCAACAACCGCATCCTGATCGACGCCTGCATCCCCTATGACAAGTATTTGAAGGGCACTTTCCCGCCCGTGGTCGATGTTAGCTCTGGATTGCGGCAGAAGATGAAGGCGAAATTCCCTGAACTCTTTCAGTGAGGACGCCCATGCCCCTCGCCGCACGCAAGTCGATCGGATGGACCATCGGAGCCACGATGGTTGCGGGGTTGTTTGGGCCCGCGCCCGCGCACGCGGGGGCCGCGCCGACACCGGCTGAATTCTATAAGGGCCGTGTCATCAATCTGATCATCGGCTACTCGCCGGGCGGCGGTTACGATCTGTACGGGCGTGTGCTCGCGCAGCATATGAGCAAGCACATTCCGGGCAATCCGAGGATCATCCCGCAAAACATGCCGGGCGCGGGCTCGCTCAAGGCCGCGCTCTACATCTTCACCGCGGCGCCGAAAGACGGCACCGCGTTCGGCACGTTTGCGCGGGCCACGGGTTATTCGCAGCTGTTCGGCCACGCCAATATCGACACGCGCAAATTCACCTGGCTCGGCAGCGTCACGCAGGACACCACGCTTTGCATCAGCTGGGGCCCGACGCCGATCAAGACCTGGAACGACGTGCTGAGCCGGGAATTCCTCGTCGGCGGCGAAGGCGCGGAGGCCGATCCCGATATCTTCGCGAAGCTCTACAAGAACGTGTTCGGCGCCAAGATGCGGCTGGTCACCGGCTTCGGCGGCACGAGCCAGATCGCGCTCGCCATGCAGCGCGGGGAAATCCAGGGCGCGTGCGGCATTTCGTGGACCACCGTCAAAGCGCAGCATCCCGATTGGATACGCGATAAGAAGATCAATATGCTGATCCAGGCCGCGCATGAAAAGGATCCGGAGCTGCCGGACGTGCCGATGGCGAGCGATTTCGCGAAGACGCCCGAGCAGAAGGAGATGCTCGAGATCGCGCTCGTGGGCGAGATGATGGCGAGGCCTTTCGCCGCGCCGCCCGGGATTCCTGCGGACCGCAAAGCAGCGCTGATCGCGGCCTTCGATGCGACCATGAAGGATCCGGCGTTTCTCGCCGAGGCGAAACGTCTTTCGCTGGACGTCCGTCCCGTGACGGCCGCCGAGGTCGACGCGATGATTGCCGGGCTCTACGCGGAGCCGAAGGACGTCATCGCGCGCGCCGCCAAGGCCATGACGAATTGAGCACTGCTAAGGCGGAGGAGACCGATGGACGGATCGGTTCGCGCTTCAGACGGCTCGAAGATCCACCGCTCTTAACCGGCAAAGGCCGCTACGTCGACGATATCCGTCTCCCCGATTTGCTGCATGTCACGTTCCTGCGCAGTCCGCACGCGCATGCGCTGATCAAGAGCATCGAGTCCGCGGCCGCGCGTGCGCTCGACGGCGTGCACGCCGTGCTGACGCTCGATGACCTCACGCCGGTGCTGGCGAAGCGGCGCATGGTGCGCGAGCCCGCGCAAGGCGGAAAGCCGCGGGATTCGCTGTGGCCCTATGCGCTGAGCGCCGGCGAAGTCGCGTTCGTCGGCGAGCCGGTCGCCATGGTGGTCGCGCGGAACCGCTACGTGGCGGAGGATGCAGCAGCGCTGATCGATGTCGATTACGAGATCCTTCCAGCCGTGGTTGATCCCCGCGATGCAGCGCTTGCGGGGGCGCGGCCGGTCCGGCGCGATCTCTCGTCGAACGTCATCGCCACGCATCGCGTCACGTATGGCGATTCGGATGCGGCGTTCCGCACGGCCAAGCACATCTACCGGGAAGAGCTGTTTCAGCATCGCGGATCGGGTCATCCGATCGAGACGCGTGGTCTGGTCGCGCAGTATGAACCCGCGAGCGGCGGCGTGACGGTCTGGGCGTCGACCCAGAAGGCGCACGATCTGTATCAGAATCTGTGCTCGAACTTGCGGATCGACGAGAACCGGCTGCGGGTCGCGACGCCCGATGTCGGCGGCGGCTTCGGGCCCAAGCTCTGCGTCTATCCCGAGGACGTCGCTGTCACGGCAGCGGCGAAGCTCCTGAAGCGTTCGCTCAAGTGGATCGAGGACCGGCGCGAACATTTCGTCGCCACCATCCAGGAGCGCGATCAATATTGGACCATCGAGATCGCGGTTGATGAGAACGCGCGCATTCTCGGCATACGCGGCAAGTTGTTCCACGATCAGGGCGCCTACGCGCTGCAGGACGTGAACCTGCCGTACAACTCCGCGTCCGCGGTGCCGGGTCCCTACCACGTGCCCTCGCTCGCGATGGAGGCGGTGGTCGCGCACACGAACAAGACGCCGGTGTCCTCGGTGCGCGGCGCGGGCTATCCGCAGGCGACGTTCGTCATCGAGCGGCTGATGGATCGGGTCGCGCGCGAGATGAAGCTCGATCGCGCCGAGGTGCGGCGCCGCAATCTGATCCCACTGGAGAAGATGCCCTATGAGAGCCCGCTCAAGAGCCGAGCGGGCGCAGCAATCATGTACGACAGCGGCGATTATCCCGCGACGCAGGCGGAGGCGCTGGCGAAGGCCGGTTGGGAGTCCTTCGCGCGGCGTCAAGCGGATTCGCGCGCGCAAGGCCGCTATATCGGCATGGGCATGGGCAATGGCCTGAAAGGCACCGGCCGCGGGCCGTTCGAAACCGGCGTCGTCAGGGTCAGCGGAACGGGCCAGGTCTCCGTGCTGACAGGCGCCGCCGCGATCGGGCAGGGGCTCGCCACCGCGCTCGCTCAGATCTGTGCGTCCGAACTCGGGATCCATCCGCGCCACATCACTGTGGTTGCCGGCGATACGGCGGTTGTTCCCGTAGGGCTGGGCGCGTTTGCCAGCCGACAGACGGTGATGGCGGGATCCTCGGTGCTGCTCGCCGCGCGCAGCGTTGCTGCCAAGGCGAAGACGCTCGCCGGCATGCTGATGCAGCTCGCACCCGACGATCTCGAGCTCAAGGATGGCGAGGTGCGGGCGAAGGGCGCACCGGAGCGTTCGATCACGCTTGCGGAGCTCGCGCGGATCTTGCGCGGCGGGCCGGGCTACGGGTTTCCGCCCGGGCTCGAGCCGGGACTGGAAGCGAGCGCGGCCTTTCGCACCGACCTACTGGCCTATGCCAACGCGTGTCACGTCGCCGAAGTCGAGGTCGATATCGACACCGGCGGCGTCACGCTCCTGCGCTACACGGCGCTGCACGATTCCGGTGTGCGGATCAATCCGATGATGGTGGAAGGCCAGACGCGCGGCGCGATCACGCACGGGATCGGCAACGCACTGTTCGAATGGATGGGCTACGACGAGAGCGGCCAGCCGACGACGACGACGTTCGCCGACTATCTGCTGCCTACGGCGACCGAGCTGCCGAGGATTTCGACGTCGTACCGGGAATCGCCATCGCCGCTCAATCCGTTGGGCGTGAAGGGCGCCGGTGAGTCGGGCGTGATCGCAGCGGCGCCTGCCATCGTCTCTGCGATCGAGAACGCGTTGGAGCCGTTCGGCGTGCATGTGTCGCAGATTCCGCTGCCGCCGGCGAAACTGCTGGCGCTGATCGCGCAGGCGAGACGCTAAGCTATTCGAACGACGTGTGTTCGTACTCGATGCGAACGGCCAAGCGCTCGTAGCTGTCGGCAAGTCTCAACAGCGCGATACGGCTCTCATGGTGAGTCATGACCTGGGCGGTCGTGCGAATTTGCTCCGCCCGCGTGCGGTAACGGCTGGCCTGCTGCTTTTTGGACTCGTCTACGTTCATCGTGAGCTCCCGCAGTTCCGGGAGCTCGCCCGCCCCCCATTCAGGCGAGCACTGCACCATTAGCGAGCAGCTTATTCAAATGCCTGTGCCTTTCAAGTGCTGTCGGAGCGTAGATGACGTGATGGAACTCTGGCGCCCGCCGCGCCAAAGGCTAACATGGGAACCAAATGGAACCTGGGAGGAAAGCGTGTCGGAGCCGTACAAGACGATCCTGATCGAGCGCGAGCCGGAGGGCGTCACATTCGTGATCCTCAATCGACCCGAGAAGCGCAACGCGATGAGCCCGCAACTGCATCGGGAGATGTGCGAAGCGCTAAACACGCTGGAGACCGAGGACGCGACGAAGATCGTGGTGATCACTGGTGCTGGCGAGTCGTTCTCTGCCGGCCAGGACATCAAACTTTATTTCCGCAGCACCGAGGATAATCCCAAGGCGCGGGCTGCTGCCCGGCACGATTCCCACCATTGGCGCTGGGAGAAGCTGTCGAAGTTTCCGAAGCCGACGATCGCGATGGTGAACGGCTATTGCTTCGGCGGCGCTTTCACGCCGCTCTGCGCCTGCGATTTCGCGATCGCAGCGGACGAAGCGGTGTTCGGCCTCTCGGAGGTGAACTGGGGAATCCTGCCCGGCGGCATCGTCGGCTGGAACGTCGCGCAGGTGATGAGTTATCGCGACGCGCTCTACTATGCGTGCACCGGCGAGACCTTCAATGGCGAGCAGGCATCCGCGATGCGACTCGTCAATTTCTCGGTGCCCCGCGCGGAACTCAAAGCGGCGACGCTGAAGTTCGCGCGTCTGTTGCTGACCAAGAGTCCGGCCGCGATCCGGTACACGAAGGAATGCATCCGTGCCGTGCGCCAAATGGACGTCGCGCAGGCGGCCGACTACCTGAATGCGAAGAGCGACGCGCTGCGTTTCCGCGATCCTGAGAAGGGGCGCGCGGAGGCCACGAAGCAATTCCTCGACGACAAGACGTTCAAGCCCGGCCTTCAGGCCTACAAGCGCAAGAAGACGGGTTAGCGGAATAGCTGGTTGAAGATATCGTCCCAGCGCTTCAGGTTCTGCTCGATTGTCATCGGCGCGAACACGTTCGCCTTGAACCCACCAGTTGCGGGGAGGAGCTTTGGATCGCGCGGGGGTATCGCGGGATGGGCCGGAATATAGCCGGCCTTCTGGAACACGGACTGGCCTTCGCGCGAGAGCGCATATTCGACGAACAGCATGCCGGCGTTCGGGTGCGGACCAAGCGTCGTCAGCGCGATCTGCTCGGACGTCATCAACGCGGGCTCGAGCGGAATCCACGCGAGCGGCGCGCCTTCATGACGGCTGATTTCGATGTTGTGGTTGGTCATGGCGATCGCCATCAGATATTCGCCGGCGATCACCTGATCGAGCAGCGCGCGGTCGCTGATGCTGACCGTGATGACCCGCTGGCGCGCGAGCTTGCGCAGATACTCCATGCCGGCCTGTTCGCCTCGCGTCTGCAGGATGTTGGCGATGAAGCCGGTCGAGCCCGTCATGTTTTGGCGGCGCCAGACCATCTTGCCCGCCCATTTGGGATCGAGCAGATCGTCATAGGTCTTGGGCCGGTCGGCTTCCTTGACGAGGTTGGTATTCACAGCCGGCCCGAACACGTGCAGCCGCACCGAGGCCCAATAGCCGTTGGGATCCTTGTATTGCGGCGGCAATTCGGCCGCGCTCACCGATTGAAACGGCCGCAGTGCCTTGGCGTTGATCAAACCCTGGATGCCGAGCGATGTCGTGATCACATCGGCCGAAACGCGGCGCGCGCGATGCTCGTTGAGGATCTTCAGCACCACCTGGTTGCTGTCCAAGCGCTGGTAATCGACCGGGATGCCGTATTTGGCGCGGAACGCAGCCGCGAGCGGTCGCACGATCTGATCGACGATCAGCGGCGTGTAGAGGGCGACGCGTCCCTCCTTCTTCGCGGCGGCGATCAACTCGGGGCTGATCTCGGCCGCGCGTGCCGCTTCGCGCGCGGAGAGCGCCGACAGGACAACGCACAGGAACAGCGCGATGGACGAACGAAAGGCCTGCATGGGCGGCACCCGTTCTTATCTGCGGCGAGGCTCCTATGGGGCTCGGCTGCTGTCAAGGAAGTGGCCGGTGACCGGCCGCTGGGCGGCTGGTAGGGTACTGAAATGGAAGAAGAGGTCATCCCGATCCTCAAAGTGGCAGACGCGGCACGGGCCGTCGCCTGGTACGGGCGCCGCGGCTTCGAACAGGAATGGCTGCACCGCTTCGGTCCCGAATTTCCCGCCTGCGTGTCGGTGGCACGGGGCAAGTCGCGCCTGTTTCTTTCAGAGCACCAGGGCGATGCGCGGCCCGACACGCTGGTCTATGTCCGCGTGAAAGACGTTGACGCCGTTGCCAAAGAGTTCGGCATCGACGTTGAAGAGCAGCCCTGGGCGCGAGAATGTCACCGATCCCGATGGCAATCGTCTGCGCGTCGGAACGCCTATGGAGTGAGGGGAACCGCATGCGCATTCTGATGCTGAACCAGGCGCCGATGACCGCCAAGCGGCGGCCTTCCTACGATGTCGAGGAGATCGAAAAGCTGGTGAATTCCTACGCGTCACCGGGAACGAAGATCGAGGTCGGGTTCCCGGACGACTTCGCAGGCTCGGACGTCTTCCCCTCGCTGGGCGCCGAGAGCAAATTGAACGGCCTTCACCACATGGTGGAAACGCCCGCCATCGTGCGCAAGATTCTTTGGGCGCAAGAGAACGGCTACGACGCCGTGATCTCGAGCAACACCTTCGATCCCGGCGTGGACGGCGGAAGGCTTGCGGTATCCATACCCGTGATCGGACCGTTGCGGACATCGATGCACGCGGCGCTCACGCTTGCCGACCGCGTGGGAATCACGGTCCCGCTCGCCACGCACGTGCCGTACACGAAACGAATCTTGCGGTCCTACGGGCTCGAGAGCTTCGTCAGCGGCATGAAGCCGATCGGCATCTACGGCAAGGATTTGAAGGCGCGGAAGGCGGAGATTTTCGACGTCACCGTCAAAACCATCCGTTCACTGATCGATGAGGGGGCCGAGATCATCCTGCCGCTCGGTGGAGCGATCATTCCCTATGTCGTGGACCCAAGAGATCTGGCGCGGGCCACCGGCGTGCAGGTGATCAACACGAAAGCAGTGTGCATCCGCTTTGCCGAAATGTGCGTGACGTTCAAATTGACGCACAGTGCGATCACGTATCCGCGCGGGACATTGACGTCGGAGCAGTTCGGCAAGGTCTCGTAAACCTTGTTGTGCCGAGACAAATGTGGGTCGGAATTTCGCCGCGGAGCGGACGCATTTTGTCTCTAAGAAGTAACACCAGAGCTGCTCGCGACTATGTTCGAATGCACGCGGCCGATGAATGGGAGGACGGCAGGCCAATTGCAGGAACCAAGCGTAACGCGGTCTCGTTGTGTCAATTTGAGACGCGAAAGAATGGTGACATCAGTGCAGAACGTTCAGAGCAATAAAGTCGAAATCCTTCGCGCCCGTGCGGAACGCTATAGACGCTTGGCGCAAGACCTCTTCGATCCGAGAACGTCGAAAGAAGCCGCGAGCCTCGCCCAGGAGCTCGACGACGAGATCGCCAAGCTGCAAACGCCGTCCGCGCATTGAGGCTCGCGCTGACGACGTTCACGCGTCGACCAGTATGGTAAAGCCGCCGTAAACGATGCGCTTCATGTCGAAGGGCGGCTTCTTCGGATCCATCATTTTCGCCAAGCGCGAGTCATGCATCACCTTGGCGTTGACGCGATCACGATCGGCGCGCGACTTGAACACGATCCAAGAGAAGACCGCCGTCTCGCCGCGTTTCAACTTGAGCAGACGCGGAAAGGGCACGCCCCACTTGTTGTCGAGATCATCGCCCGCGCACTCGCGGTACTCCAACGCGCCATGCTCTTTCCAGATGGCACCGGCCTTCTTGGCGATCCTCTGATAGGCGCGAAGGTTCTTCTTCGGAACCGGCAACACATATCCGTCGACGTAGCGCATGGTTCCTCTCTCAGCGGAGCAGCTTCATAGAAAGCGCTTCCAAGTTGAATCAAGTTCCATAAGCAAAGGCTCGGGTCATTTTATTGTTTGGCAGTGCAAATCGTGGCATAGATCGATTCTGCATCAACACAGGGGGGACGAAGTACAATGTCCTACAAGCCAGGCAAAGCGACAATTGCCGCAGTAACATTTGCATTTTCAATGACGCTGCTTCCTGTCAGCCAAGCCCACGCGGGCATGATCTCGACCGATCGGGTGATCCAGCAAGACCGCGTGAATTCGGACCGCGAACGCGTATCCACCTTCATCGCGCGCGACGACGTTCGCAAGGAGTTCCAGAAGCACGGTGTGAACCCCGACGAGGCGACGGCCCGCGTTGCGGCCCTTTCGGATGCGGAGATCGGCCAGATCGCAGATCGTCTCGACAGCTTGCCGGCCGGGCAGGACGCGGCGACCGCGATCATCGGCGCGGCAGTGACGATCTTCATCATCCTTCTGATCACCGATATTCTCTGCTTGACCAGCGTGTTCAATTTCACGCGCTGCGTTAACAGGTGAGATTGAGCTATCGCCTCTCAGTTGTGCTGCTGAGCGGCTCGGTTCTCTTCGGGCCGCTCGGCTGCGCGGGAGCGCAAACCGAGCGGATCATTGCCTCGCGTGGTTCGCTGCCCGCGTCCGCCGAAATCGAGCGCGTCCCGTTCTTCCCGCAGGAACAGTACTACTGCGGGCCATCTTCGCTCGCGATGGCGCTCGCCTGGAGCGGGCTTCCCGTCGTACCCGACGACCTTGTCGCTGCGGTCTACACGCCCGGGCGCGAGGGGACGTTTGCGCCCGACATCGTCGCGGCGGCGCGCCGCAACGGCCGGCTCGCTGTCGAGATCCACGCGCTCGACGACGTGCTCAAGGAACTTGCGGCCGGTCATCCTGTGATCGTGTTCCAGAACTTGCGGCTCTCGCTCTTTCCGCAATGGCATTTCGCGGTCGCCATCGGCTACGACTTGAACGAGCGGCAGCTCATTCTGCGATCGGGAACGACACGGCGGCGGGTGATACCGCTCGATGCTTTCGAGAACACGTGGCGGCGCGCCGAGTATTGGGCGCTCGTGGTGCTGCCGCCCGATACCGCGCCCGCCACGGCGGATCCGGAGCCTTGGCTCGAGGCGGCGGCAGGCCTCGAACGGGTGAGCCGCCCGCAAGAAGCGCAGCTTGCTTATGACGCGTTCCTCGAGCGCTGGCCTCAGAATCGCTCCGCGCAGATGGGGCGCGCGAACGCTCTCTTCGCTCTCAACCGGTTCGACCGCGCCGAACAAGCGTATAAGGAAATCGTCGCCGGAGATCCGCTCATGGCAGAAGCGTGGAACAACCTCGCCTATGCACTCCTTAGGCAGGGCAAGCGGGACGAAGCGGTGCTTGCGGCCGAACGTGCGGTCGCGATCGCCGGTACGCAAAGTGCGGACTATGCCGATACGTTGAAGGACGTTTCTGCTCCGATGCAGTAGTCTCCCGCCGTCCCAGCAAGTCCCCGCCTGACTTTTTCGAACGTCGGCTGAAACTTCTCGTTTACCAAGTGAGCGGGTGGTTAGCCGTTTCTTCAGTGCGCAGTTTCACAATCGGCAGTTGAAGCTCCAGCGCCCAGTGAGCGCCCCGATGGCCGATTACAGCGAGCCGCACCGTACCGCCGGAACCAATACGGTCTTGCGCTGGACTCTCGCTCCTTTCGGGGCGGTCGCAGCGCTTGGGCTCGGCTTCCTCGTGACCCTTCTCGTGTTTACCCTGATCTACGGCGCCGAGATGAAGATCAAAGGCGGCGCGCCGTTTGTTGTCATGCAAACGGTGGCGATAATTTCCGCTCTTATCGCCTGGACGTGGGCAGGCGCAAGTATCGCGCCGCCGCATCACCGCAGGGTCGCCCTGGGTCTATTTTCTGCCCCCGTCGTCCTGATCACGGTGATCCTTGCAGCTGCGGTCCGCATTAAGGACGAGGTGGACGCCGGCGCAATGTCATTCGCCGTTGGCTCCTTGCTGGCGTGCGCCGGAATCCTGCTGTTTGCTTTTCACCCACGGTTTGCCATTGCAACGGTGCCGGCCACGACTCCCGTGCTGCCGACTGGAAGACCGGCGGCGACACTACGGGAGCATTCGCGTTCAGCCTCGGCCGCGCCGTCGGTCGGAACATACGAGCCCGGCGCATCGCGCGCTTCGCGTCCCGCAGATCGGGACGGCCTCAGCAGTGGACCACCACATGCGAGGTATACAATCGTGATCCTTCGCTGGGTGCTCGCGCCGTTCGGCGCAGCCGCGGCCTCCGTTTGTGCATTGACGATTTTGCATCAGCTCTCCGTCTACCTGTTCGGCAGAGAGGACATCGGGCGCGGCGGCGGGGCCGAAGTAATCGTCCTGCCTGTCGTCATGTGCGTCGGCGTCGCGTGGGCCTGGGCCGGAGCGTCCATAGCCCCGCGGCGGCATCGTCGGTGGGCGCTGATCTTTTTTGCAGTGCCGCCGGGTTTGTTTTCATGCTTTGCCCTCCTTCCGATTGCGTCTCAATGGCTGCCGCCTGGTCGTATCATGATTGGAGTAGGCAGCCTGCTCGCGTCCGCCGTCGTCTTTGCGATGGCATCCCATCCGCGGTATGCGGCTCCTCTCGCAGCGCGATTCGAGAAATACGTTCCGAGCGAAGAATCGAACCCGGCGGGTGAGTCGGAGCTGTCGCAAGATGTTGCCCCCTCGGCCACCACGGAAACGCAGCGCTCTCAGCAGGTCGCAAGCACCACATCGTTTGGGGCCCGCAATCGCTCGATGTCGCAAGCATCCAAAGCAAGAAGCGCCTAAACTCACGATAGCGATCAGGTCTCAGCCGCTCACGGTCGGTCCACCGTCGTAAGTGTTCGCGATCAAGCCGCCTTACATGGTAAAAGGCGGCCATGAGCGAGGACCGGCGGACTCCCATGCGACGGCGCGATCTGCTCGCGCTGATCGGCGCGGCCTCGGGCGGCGCCACGATGTATCAGGCGATGACGACGCTGGGCTTCGCTGCCGAGTCGTCTTATGCCGGGCCAGTCCGGCTGGAGGGCGATCCGAAGGGCGCATCGGTCGTGATTCTTGGCGCGGGGCTCGCGGGGCTCGTCGCCGCGATCGAGCTCAAGCGCGCGGGCTATCGCGTACAAGTGCTGGAGAGCGAAGCGCGGGCAGGCGGGCGATGCTGGACGATCCGGAGCGGCGACCGCATCACCGACATGGATGGCGCGAGCCAAACATGCGCGTTCGATCAGGGCCAGTATTTCAATCCCGGACCGTGGCGCATTCCCCATCACCACAAGGCGATACTCGATTACTGCAAGCGGTTCGGCGTAGCGCTCGAACCTTTCATCCAGGTCAACCACAACGCCTATGTGCACGCGCAAAATGCGTTTGGCGGCAAGCCGCAGCGCTTCCGCCACGTGCAGTCCGATTTCAACGGCTGGATCGCCGAGCTGCTCGCCAAGGCGACGAACCAGAACCGGCTCGAGGACGCGGTCACGACCGAGGACAAGGAGCGGCTGCTTCAAGCGCTGCAGCTGTGGGGCGGTCTCGACGACGATTACCGCTATCAAAAGGGCGAGTTCTCGAGCGAGCAGCGCGGCTATGACAAGGATCCGGGCGGCGGGTTGTCGGGTGCGCCCGTGTACTCGCAGCCCATCGGGCTGTCGGACGTGCTGCGCGCGGGCCTGTGGCGCGATTTCGGATCGCGCGGCGAATACAATTACCAGATGACCATGTTCCAGCCGGTCGGCGGCATGGACATGATCGCACGCGCGCTCGCGCGAGACGTTGACGGCGTCATCCGGTTCGGTTCGAAGGTGACGGCGATCAGGCAGGACGCGAGCGGTGTCACCGTGACGTTCGAAGATGCAAGACAGCCGGGGCGTACCCAGACGGTGCGCGCCGATTGGTGTCTGTGCACGCTGCCGCTTCCTGTGCTTTCGAAGATTCCGCTGAATGTGGCCCGTCCGATGCAGGCGGCGATTTCCGCCGTGCGCTACACGGCATCGGTGAAGGTCGGCCTGCAATTCAAGCGGCGCTTCTGGGAGGAAGACGAGGACGTCTACGGCGGAATCACGTTCACCGATCTTCCCATCACGCAGCTCTCCTATCCGAGCTCCGGTCTCAACGGCGCCGGCAAGGGTGTGCTGCTCGGGGCTTATGCGTTCGGGCCGCATGCGGCGGAGTTCATCGCGCTCCCGCCCGCGGACAGGGTGAAGCGTGCGCTCGACTATGGCGCAATGATCCATCCGCAATATCCGCGCGAATTCGAGAACGGCGTAGCGGTCGCGTGGTCGCGCATACCCTGGGCGCAGGGCTGCTTCGCGATCTGGTCGGAGGCGGAGAGGGCTCAGCACTACGCCAATCTCTGCGCGATCGACGGACGCGTGCTGCTCGCGGGCGAATTCGCGTCCTACATGCCGTCCTGGCAGGAGGGCGCGATCCTCTCCGCGCTCGATGCGATCACCCGGTTGCATCGGCGCATTGTTGCAGGGTGACCGTCGCTTAGCTCCGGCCCGCGATGATGATCGAGCTGGTATCGACGATGTCCATGCCGACCAGGAGTCTGCGCGCTCGCGACGTGGCGTGCCTATGAAGAATGCCGAGTCCGGCCTCCTGCACGAGGTCGCAAATGCCGTCCACGGTCGGCAGCCCCAGCCGGCGCCTTGTTCGGGATGCCGTTCGCGGCGGCGAACTCATTGATGAGCGCCAGCGGCGCGCCGCACTTGTCGATGACCGTGAAGCGCGGCATCCGTGGCGCATAGATTCGCCCGATGCCGCACAGCACGCCGGGATCGGCGGAACCTCCGATCATCACGTGGGCGTCGTCACGCAAATAAGGCGACATCAACGAGGTGAGAATCGGGGCCTCACCTTTCATCGTGTTGTTCAAGCCCGCGATCCTTAAGGCCCCCCAAAGCGTGTGGTAGAAGCCTTCGCACTCGCAGAGTGCAGCTCCGAGCTCTAGACCGCGCAGGGCCTGCCAAGCCAAATCTTCATTCCATGGATTTGGCATTGACGCGCTCACTCTCGGAGTCCGGTGTCCATGATGGTTGGGGGTGGGACGATGTCAGCCGTCGCTGCGGGCGTAGCGCCAAGTGGCCGGAGAGGCAAGCCGGTGCTCCAACGCCTCCTTTATCAGCGCGATCGGGCCTTCGAACCTGTTCGGAGGAGGCTTGTAGTTCTTGAGGATCTTCATGCACGCATTGGCCTCGAACAGCAGCACGTTCCGGTCCGGATCGATGTGGCAATCGACCCCGAAGTAATCGAGATCGAGCCGTCGCGTCATTTCCGCGAATATCGGTTTCAATGATGGCACCCATTCGCATTGAAACGAATCGAAGAGCGCCGCCTCTTCCTTGTCCGCGCCCTCGATGCGATGACGTCCATGCAGCGACCAGTGCGAACCGACCACGCACTGGCGCAGGAAGATGTCGTCTCCAACGATGACGATGCGATACTTGCGATAGCACCCGTCCGGACTCACGAAGTCGTAGAATTCGGTCAAGAAGAGCGGACGGCCCTCCGGCCCGAGTTGGACGATCTCATCCATGAACTCAGGAGCGTCGACCTTCACCCGGTCCTCTCCGCCATGGCTACCGACCACGCGAACCAGGATCGGATAGCGCAACTCCGCGCGGCGCGCCGCCTTGCGGACAGCATCGGGCGATGTCTGCTCGACACGGATGGTCTTGGGCACTGTCAGGCGATTGATGCCGCTCAACAGCCGCGCAGCGCCGTCCCGGCTTGTCCGCGCCACGGCCGTGGGATGATTGAAACACGAGCGCCGTACTTGGGTCGTGAGTTTCTCGACCATCGCCAAAGCCCGCGAGCAGATGTCGGGGTCGGCGATGTGGTTGAGAATCGCTCCGGGCCCCAGACTGATCTGCGGCTGCCCCCCCTGCAAGTACACCCGGTTCAAGGCGAAGCGCTCCCGCGACAGGTAAGGGGCGATATTGGCCGAGCCCCGAAGCTTAAAGTGGCGCTGCTCCGAGTCCGCGAGACCTGCGATTACCTTTCCCCCCGGCTTCACGCGGACGACACCTGCGGCGTCGTCGGGAACCCCGAACAACACGTTGAGATTGATCCGCCGCTGCAGAGGTTGTGGGGGAATGGGACGAGACTCGCCGAGCAGACTCATGGAGGGGATAGGCTTCGATTGCGTGGCCGATCCGCACCTTCATACGCCGACCGGCTGCTGGCAAGCGCCGAGGCGCTACCTGCTTAGCACCTTAGGTCTCACTCGTGGAGCGGAGCGGTGATGTCGGTCCGGCTCTCGAGCAGCAGCGCGCGCAGAAGCGCGGAAAGCACCATGGCTTCGGGCGAAGTCTGTCCGATGCCGCCGGCGAACGACGAGCTGGCCTGCTCGGTCAGCGTGGCTGCGGCTGCGAGCCGCTTTGCCTGCATCAGGCATCCGTTGCGCAGGGCGTTGGATCGGATATTCAGCTCGTCCGCCGCCGATTGCATTTGTTCCAAGCGCGCGTTGCGGTCCTCGATCCAGATCTTCATATCGTCGCGCAATGCCCGGAGCCGCTTTCCTTCGTCACGCGTTTCGGCCGATACGATACGGTCCTCGATCAGCCTCATCGTGGAGTCACCGAGCTGACGCAAACGGCTGAGGGTCCGGAGCGTGGCGTCGGGATCGAGGCTGGCGGCGCCGCGAGCGGCAATGTTCGAAAGGTCCCGCATGCCGCGACCGACGCTCTGCATATCGTCATCGAGCCGCTCGAAGACCGCGGCATAGCGCTTGAGGAAGACCTGCTGCCTGGCATCGGTCCTTGCAGCTTGGCTGAATTCCGATAGGGCAGCGAGCGGTTCGGCGAGATGCGCAAGCACGCTTTGCCCGACCTCTGTGGGCGCATCGCCGCGGGCCAGAGCTTCGCCCAAGGCGTCTCCGCCGATCGCCAGCTTGTCGAGCTTGGTCGCGCCGTCGCCCATGTCGCGCAGATCGAAATCCGCGCCGCGCGGCGTGCAGGCGAGCTGCCGTTGCCAGCGCCGGGACTCTGCGTCCAGCGACTGAAGGATGTGGCGCAGGAATCCGTGCACCATGTTCAGGGCCAGATCCGGTTTCTTCTCCGGGACGGTGTCTTCGGCCATGGGGGCGTCTTCGTCGATCGTCGTAACGGCGTTCATCGTTAGCCTCGCAGAGGCGCCCATTGGCGCGCGGCGATGTCAAAGTGTTCGAGATGCTCCGCCGGAACGTGGGTCTGATAACTGCCCTTGCCCACGCCGCGCGGATAGTAATGTGGCACTTGTCCGAAAATCTCCGTAGACGGAACAAATTCGATGTAATGCTCCGAACCCGGCTTCAGGCGTATTGCGACCTCTCCGCGCCGCGATACCCCCGATATGCTCCACGGCGCGCCGCGCCTGCGCGGCGGGTCGAGCTTGCCGCTCGCGATGATGCGGTGGAGGGTCGCGCGGTCGGTTGTGTACATGGCCGGCTGTGGGGTACCCGCGTTGGCGTAGAAGTCGCCCAGCGCATCCGCGAGACTGATCGCGCGCAGCTCCGCGTGCGTGTCGGACCCCGCTTCGCCGTCCGCCCCCCCGACATGACGCGGGCCATAATATTTGGCCTGCGTGGTCGCGGTGGCCGCGGGCGACACTGTGGGCGCGGTGTCGACGGTCGCGAGCGCTCCCGATCCGGTCTTCACGCGGAACGACGGTCCGGACTTTTTCACTATTTGCGTATCGTTCGATCTGAGCGCCTCGGTGCCGGCGGGGCCGCCGTTGGCAAGCTTCCAGTCGCGCTTGGGCGTTGTCGCCGGCGTCTCCGCCTCGACGGGTTCTTTGAGACGCTTTGTGGCCGGTGCCTTCGCTTCGCCGTTCGCCAGCGGTGCCGGGGTCGAAGTGCGTGGCGACTTTCGCGCTCCGAAAGTAGTGGTGGGTGCTGCCGACCGGGATATTGCATTCGGTTGGACCGGTTGCTCGCTTGGCTGTTCGGCGGCCGGCACGGGCTCCAAGGTCTCGGCAGGCGGTGCCGGTTGGGCAACATCGACTGGCTTGGCATCGTCGTGCGCAACCCGTACTTCATCGCCAGTTGAGACGGGTTCGTCGATGACAGCGTCGTGTGTTTGCTCCGGAAGGGCGATGGGTTCGGGCTCCGCCTCGACCTTTGCCACGGGCTTGGCTTCGCCATTCCCCAGCGGTGCCGGCGTCGAGGCGCGCGGCGACTTTCGTGATCCGAAAGCGGTGGTGGGTGCTGGTGAGCGGGATATTGTCTTTGGCTGGACCGGTTGCTCGCTCGGTTGTTCGGCGGCCGGCACGGGCTCCGACGTCTCGGCAGGCGGTGCCGGTTGGGCAACATCGGCTGGCTTGGCATCGCCGCGCGCAGCCCGTACCTCGTCGCCAGTTGAGACAGGCTCGTCGACGGCGTGTGCTTGCGCCGGAAGGGCGATGGGTTCGGGCTCCGCCTCGACCTTTGCCACCGGCTTGGCTTCGCCGTTCGCGGGAGCGGCCGTCGAGGCGCGCGACGCTTTTCGCGATCCGAAGTGGGTAGCGGGTGCGGACCTCGATCTTGCCTTCTTGACGGGTTGTTCGCTCGTCGGTTCGGGTGTGGTCGGCAAGGACTCCGATGCGTCAGCCGGCGGCGCCGCTTGGGAGACATCAGCCCGCTTTGCGTCCTCGCGCGTCGGCAACACGGTGGCGTCTGTTGACGCAGGCTGGTCGACGACGGCGGTAGGTACTTGTGCCGGAGGAGCCGCAGGTTCGGGGCGGGCTTCGACTCTTGCGCTTTCTTCTTGCCGCGGCGCTTCGACCGGTGCGGGTGCGGGCCCATCGCGCGGCTCTGGGATCGCGTGAGGGCCGCGGAGATCCAGGATCTCGCTCGCTTCGGCGTGGTCTTGCTTGGTCGTCTCGGGCGAAGCGCTCTCTTCGGCCGCAGGTTTTGCCACGTCCTGCTGGGGCGCGACTGGCTTGGGGGCCGAATCCTGCTTAACCGTCTCGAAGAGCTTGGCGAGGAGATAGGACAACCGATCGGACTTCTGTCGCTCCTCGGTAGACTCTTGAGGCGTCGCCGGCACATCTGCGGGCTCCCGCCGATCCGGCTGCGGAATTTCCTCCGCAGGAGGTTGAGACGGCGCGAGCTCCGGTTCGACAGCGATTGCCGGTTCGCTCGCTTGCGTTTGCGCGCTCGCGTCCGCAATCGGTTCCGCGACGGTTGCCGGCTCCTCGGCCGGTGCCGCAACGCGTTCGTCCAACCGTTCCGGCTGCGGGGTTTCCTCCACGGGAGGTTGAGACGCCGCGTGCTTCGGTTCGACAGCAATCGCCGGTTCGCTCGCTTGCGTGTGCGCGCCATGACGATCTGCAGGTTGGGCCTGTGTGGACGGTGTGGCGTCCTGCGGCGCAGGCGTAGCCGTCTGCATCGCGCGCTCGAGCTTCTCGAGCAGATACGACAATCGATCGACCTTGGACTCGAACTCGTCGGTGCCCTGCGGCTTTTCGGCAGCCTGTGTCGCTTTGGCAGTTTCGATAGGAGCTGAACTCTCGACAGTCACCACGACGCTGGCGACCGCGGATTCGACCGGCTGTGCAGGCGCCATTTCATGCTGAGCAGGTAGGCTGCCTGGCTCGGCGTTGGTGTCGGGCGGCGCTTCGAGCGGGCCGGCAACATCCACAGGGGTGCTTGTCGTGCGTACGGAGCTGTCCGCGGGTGCCTGCTCGTGCGCGGGCTGACCGAGCGTCGGCCATTCGATCTTTTCGAGCAAAGTGTCTTCTGATTGCGCCTTTGCGCCGTTCGAGCTGAGGGCCGCAAAGTCGGCCAGCCATTCGGAGGTTGGCGCGGAGATCTCGTTCGACACCTTCTGAGGTTTGGCGTCGTGCTTGTCGGCCGCATCACCGATTGTCTGATCGGAGGTATCCGGCGTCGTGAGGGACTGCGCGGCAACGGGCTTCGATTCGCCGTCGTGGGGTGCGTCGCGGCGTTCGGACGTCGCAGTCGAGTCCGAAGAATGGCGCATGGCCGCTTCGAACAATCGAGCAAAGAACGAGGCGCGGCCTTCCGTTCTAGAAACGGACTCGTTGGGCTCAGTCTTCTTGGCTTCCGGAGCGAACCGGGCCGCAAGCGCTCCGATCTCTGTCTGCTCGATGGGCTTCGCGGGGGCGGTGGCCGCTTCAATCCCAGCGTGCTCGATGGGCGTTGCGGGCGTGGTGGGCGCTTCGATCTGTGCCGGTTCGACCGGCACTTCGGGGTCGGTCGGCGTTGCAAGTTCAGGTGTTGTCGACTCGAGCGCGGCTGACGGCGCTTCAATCTCTGCGGGCTCAACTGATTCTATATGCGAGGCAGCAGCTTCGCCTTGTGCCGGTTCAGCTGATGCTTCGGGCTCCGCCAGCGTTGCGATTTCGGGTTGGATTGTCTCGACCGCTGCTGTCGGCGCCTCAATCTCTGCGTGCTCGACTGGCTCCCCGTGCGCGGCGGTGGCTTCGGCTTGTACCGGTTCGGCTCGCGCCTGTGCCGCCGGTGCCTTCGCCGATTCTGAATCTTCGGCGCTCGGCGTGGCAGGCAGCTCTTGTGCCTGTTTGTAAGCGGCGGCGGCGATTGCCCACTCGTTGTCAATGGCCTGTGGGACGGGTTCAACCTCGGCCTGTAGCTCCGCCGGCGTCTCGACGCGTGCAGCAATGACCGGTGCGGGCCGGTCCGCAAAGGCTGCTCTTTCCTGTTCCTCGCGTTGAGCAGCAGTGGAGAGGGAGACAACGGGTTCGGTGCCTGTACTTGGCTCCTCTTGCGCTGGCGCTTCCGCTTCGGGCGCTTTGTCCGTATCGGCGGCCTTCGCTCGGGCACGATTTTCGGCGCGCGCAACCGGGGCATCCTTCGCGAATTCGAGATACCCGGAGTCGCGCTTGATCGCGTTGATCAGGTCTTCGAGCTCGCCGTGATGCTCGGCGGTCGGGGCGGCGGCGGTCGTATCCTCGGGACGAGGTGCCTGCGTTGCGCTCGATTCGACGGGCTGCCGCAGCGCCTCGTCGGAGCGTTCGACACGCCTGATGGTCTCGAGATAACGGGTGTCGCGTTTCGAGGCTTCGATGAGTTGGTCGAGCGCTTCCTGGTAGTGCTGTCCACGCGACGGAGCAGGGGCGGCTGTCGACTGCTGCGTCTCGTCTTTCTTGTCCGAAGGCTGGGCAAGTGCGTTCGCCGGATGAGCGCGCAGCCCGAACGTTCTCGGTTCCTCGGACTTCGACGCGGGGGACGTGACCTCGGCGAGCAGTGCGGCTTCGTCCTCGACGGTGGCCGCGGCGGCAAAGCTGAACGGATCGGTCTCGCCATACTCCGCGGCGGTGGCGCGAATGCGCTCCACGCCGGCTGCGACAATCTCGGAGCGCGCGGCGAGGGCGCTCGTCGCGATCTCGCGCAGCTCAGGCAGAAGCGTGAGCTGCATCGGCAGCAGCCCGTCATCGGTGGCCGAAGCAGCGCGTAGCGCCCAGCCTATGTCGTTCTGCGCCTGCCACGCGTCTCGCAGCGGTGCTCTCAATCCACAGCGCAGCGCATCCTGGGCGTCGAGATCGTGCATGATCCCCGACCAAAGGCGCGCGTAATCCTGCTCGAGCGAGGACATCGCATCGAGGTCCTTCGCAGCCGCCTCGAGCAGTTCGCCTGCAAGTCTATCGAACTCGTCCTTGATCGCCTGAACGACCGGTGCCGGATCCCTGATGGTCGCTTCGCTCGCCTGACGCTCGCATCCATCCAAGGCCAGTTGCCGGCGCGCCTGCGCGTCGCGCTCGGCATCCAACTTCCCCATCGTGTCGAGGAAGCTCTCGAGACGGAGCGACGGCGCGCCTTCGACCTCCGATCCCAGGCGCCGGATCCGTTCCTCGCCGGCGGCGATCTCGTGGCGGAACGCTTCGCCGGCCGGGCGCGGATCGGGAGCAACAGCACCGCCGATGGTGCCGAGTCCGAGCAAGGTTTGCAGATTTCCGCCCTGTGCGATCCAGCCCGGCAGGTAACCGCCGATGAACGCAGCCCCGGGGGCCAGCGCTTTCCAGCCGAGCAGCAGCGCCAGCGAAGGGAACAAGCCGCAGCCGATCGAACAGGCGAGCAGGAGCTGACGCGTATAGTGGCTGGCAAAGGCCGTGCCCTCAGCGGCGAGCGGGTCGGGCGGGGGCACCCGCCCGAACAAGATGATTCTCCACACCGCGAAGGCGAGGCCGGCCATGGTCACGATGATCGTGAACACGTCACCGAATAGGATTTGCCGGAGGCCCACCGGCAAACTCTGCGGATCGAGCATGAACGTGAGAAGCAGGAGAACGACGAACAGCAGAACCCAGCGCATGCGCCATGCCCACTGCAGGGCGTAAGCCTTGAGCACCATTGTTGGCAGCAGCCACGTTCCGGGCGCGGGATCGAAAAGAATCGACCGCTCTCGCTTCAGGCGATCTTCGAGCGAGCGGGCGTGACGCGAGAGCGTCGGATCCTTCGGATCGCGGCGCGTTTCAAACGCAGCAAGATAAAACGCGCGGCGCAACCGGAAATACGCAAGCGTCTGGGCGAAAACCGCCCGTCCAAGAGGCACGCGCATGAGAGCGACGAGCCACTCGTTGGCCACCCAGGGCCGCCATTCGCGCGCCAGCAGAAGGTCGCGGCGGACGCCAACGGCCTTCGAGCAGAGATAGGCTTCGATCAGTTGTGCTGCGATGAGGCCGATCGGCAGGAGCCATGTCGCAAGCTGCCCCTTGAGCGTCATCTCGTGGAGAAGCTCCACCGCGAAATGCGCACTCGGTAGGGCGCCGTCTGACGCGTTCAGAACTTTCCAGTTGTAGACGCCGTGATCGAAGCTTGCCCAAGCAATCGCGAACGCCGACGGCACCCAGGCATAGAGGATGTTCGGCGGCAGGAAACGCAGGCCGAGGCCCGCGGCGAGTCCGACGAGCGCGGTGGTCACCGCGTGACCCGCGAAGAACAGGACACCGCTCTCGCTCTGTAGTCCAAACGCGATGAGGTGCTGGAGTCCCGGCAACGTACCGTTCACGAGCGCGTTCAGATTGCCTTCGACAAAGCCAAAGCCCGCGCCGCTGGCAAGACCGATGAGCGTAAGATCGGCAATGCTCAGTCGCCGCGATTCACGCGTGAGGAAGGCCAGCACGATGACGGGCAGGGCCTTCGCCAGTTCTTCAATTGGAGGGCCGAGGAGCCACGCGGCGGGCGAAGCGGCGTTGACGCCCGCGTCGGCAAAGATCGGAATCTGCTGGAGCAGCAACGCGAGCAGCGGCGCACCGATGGAGCCGTAGCAGAACACCATCAGGAAGCTGCCGAGCGGAAGCGTCACGCGGCCTGCAATCGCCCTGCATTCCAGGAAGATGACCAGGAAGAAGACCAGCAGACTGAGACTGGGCCAAAAAGAAAACACGTCCTACGCCCCACCCAAGATCAGGCGGCCAATGAAAAGATTGTCGGCCGAATTCATACGGATGATGGAGCTTCGGCGTTGAAAAAACCGCTAAGAGCAGGAGATTGAATCCGCGTGCTGCGCGGCGGTCGGAGCGTAAGGTTAAGAGATCGCTTACGAACCGACCGAGTTTGTCGCCGATAACGCTGGATTTCGAGGCTCTTTGCCGTGGAAAGCGGGCGTTGCGAGCTGCGCGGTAATCTCGCTTTGGCGCCTTTGAAATGAACTCGCGTCCGCGTGTGGACACAAAAATAACCATGCTAGTCTCGATCTCCGGGGACGGAACGAACGTTCAGCGCGGCAGTTGACGGACTCATGAGCAACAGCGGCACGGAAGGCGACGAGCTCGGCAAGCGAAAAATGCTGCGCGATGTCGTACGCCCGGGCGTCACCGGATCGTTCGTGCTGCATGTCGCGGTGGTTGCGCTGCTGCTCTATCAGGTCGGTGTGCCGCC
>Ga0137452_1000092_pt1 | contig 29190 bp, 59 predicted proteins | sample EasRivERMGT513_2_FD_102312 | JGI IMG/M metagenome (GOLD analysis project Ga0137452, IMG submission 102312) | Soil microbial communities from meander-bound floodplain in the East River, Colorado, USA - East River MetaG ERMGT513_2 | ecosystem: Environmental > Terrestrial > Soil > Floodplain ...
GAGACCTGAGTGGAACCCCAGATTCTACGGCTGACCGGCGTCGAGGTGCAGATCGAGCTGTACCGGGGGGCGACCTCGACCTTCGATGCCTACCTGACCTATGCCAACAGCGCGCCGGTCAACCTCGATGACCCGCCGCGCCGCGTCACGCTCAAGATCACCGACCGGGCGGTCGGCGGCACGCTCAAGTACGTGCAGGTCAACGAGCCGGGCGCGCACACCAATGCGACGGGGGGCCAGACGCGCTTCTCGATCCCGCCGACGGTGACCGAGGGGCTCACGGCCGAGCGCTCCTACACGTGGAAATACCTCATCTTCATGGAGGACACGACGACCGGCAGTCGCTACCCGTTCTTCCACGGCGACCTGCGGGTGCTGACGCCGAACGCCCCTCTGTTGACCGAGGCGCTGGGGGTGACGGTGGCCGACGAGATCGGTCTCGGGGATTCGCCTGTATAACCTAGCCGAGATGTCGCTGCTCAAGTTTCGGCCCAAGACCCCGCTGCCTCCGACTAAGCCCCCGGCGACGGCGCGTATCAAGTACGGCCTGTATCCGGTGGGCGACGAAGTGTTGATGAGTATGCCGACCTTCGAGGTGATCGTGCATGTGCTCTCGAACACGACCGACGAGGGCCGGGAGCTGGCGCAGCAGCTCCGGCGGATGTACGACTCGCCGTTTGTCGGCATGAACGGGGGCACCAGTGACGTATGAGATGGTGTTCTACCACGAGCCGCCCATTGAGGGCCGCCGGATGTGTCTGGCCAACATCGGCGGTGTCTCCAGCCGGGAGGAAGCCGAAGCGGTGGCGCGCGAGCGCTGGCCGGGGATCGTCCGGTTCAAGTGGGTGCGGGTGCAGGTGAAGATCCGGAAAGGGAAGCGCGGGCGGGGCCCGCAAGCCCTGCCGGTCGAGTTGCCGTCGGACCTGACCGACCGGATCCGTCAGGCGGCGGCGAAGGCGGGGGCGGCGGGCGCGGAGACCTTGGCCCAGAGGGCCTCGAAGCCGAAGTAGACCGCCGAGTTCACCGTCAGGTTCATCAGGCCCAGCGAGGCGGCCATCTTGAGGCTCCCGGTCATCGCGTAGCCGACCGAGGCGGTGGTGGCCAGCGAAATCACCCGGTAGGCCAGCGTCTTGGTCAGCGTTCTGGTGGCGGCGGTTCTTCCCATCTCGTCCCTCCCGACACACCTATTCTCCCACAGGTGGGCTCATGTGTCAAGAGGCGAGCGGGTCAGCCGTTACTCGACAGCAGGTCGGCCGGTCAACCGCAGGATGACCGCGCGGGCCTCGTCCTTCGTCATTCCGCCCATGATGCGCGCCCCGATGTCGTGGTACTTCAGTGTTTGCCGCGCGACCTTGAGTTGATGCCGTTCCGGCACGCTCAGTTTCTTAGCCAACGAACACCCCCGGTCCAATCTCCTCGCCCGGCAGGGGCACGGCGGCGAGCGCGGCGTCGATGACCTCGCGCGGCACAGCGACCACCGTGGCCCCGAGAAACTTGTTCAGGTGCATGAAGTAGGCCCCGTTCGGCTTGTGGACCGAGAGCCAGCCCGCGCCGGTGGCCGGGTCGAACTCCGCGATCCGGTGGTCGGATTGGATGATGACGCTGCTGGTGGCGGAGTTGCGCGGATACACCGTCCACTCGACGGCCTTCCGCATGGTCCCGAGTTTCGCTGTCACGCTTCGCACTGCTGGCCTCCCTGCTGGAAAGTGGGGGAGCGGTGCCGGACTGACCGATTCGCGTGCCGCTCCCGAAGCCCGGGCGTTCTCCCGGCTGTCCTTCTCATCTCAACCCGAGTCTCAGGTCCGGGGCGTCCTCACGCTTCCCGGCTCGGTGGCCCCCCCTTCTCGGGGCTGGTGGGGGGCGGTCCCGTCTGGCGGGAGAGTCCTGTTCGCCGCTCCCTCCCGCACCTCTATAGTCCCACAGGTGGGCTTAAATGTCAAGGGGCCGTGGGGGCAAACTCGACGCCGAAGATGCACGCCCAGCGCTCGCGGCCGGTGCGATGGGTGTTTTGCTTGACCCACCACGCGGGCGGCGCGTCGAGCGCGACGTGGATCCCGAGCCAGCCGCTCTCGGTGAAGTAGCCCATGACCGTCCCGGCCCCGAGCCCGTTCATCGTCACCCGGATGCGCGTGCCGCGCGGAGGCGGCGGGCCGGGGCTCGACCATAGCGCCACGTCCCCGTAGTTGGTGGTGTTGCCCTCCTCGTCGCGGATGGGCGCGGTATGCGCCGGGGCCCGCATCAGGTAGTAGGCGTTCGGCACGGTGGTCTCAGGGGTCTTGGTGTTCATGCGGCGGGCTCCTCGTTGATGAAGGCCGAGTTGGCGGGGATGGTGACCGCGTCGGCGGGCAGGACCGTTGTCGTCCGTGTGAAGCCGAAGCGAGTCGTCCGGTTGCGTGGGCCGGTCCGGCGGCTGACCAGCGTCCCTGTGGGCTTGGTCACCTTGCTGAACCAGCTCTCGCGGGTCGTCCCGGTGCCGGTCGTGAAGGTCACCAGCATCCGCTTCTCGGTCACGCGGGTGACGGTGCCTGTGTAGAGCGAGCCGTTGAACATCACTGTCGCTGTCACTGCTTACCTCCACAGACATAATACCACAGGTGGGCCCAGACGCAAAGCTACACGGGCCGATTTGACACTTGAGCCCACCTGTGGTAGTATGATAGTGGAAAGGACGGTGCTGATGCGAGTAGTTGTCAAGTTCGAGTTCAGCGAGGCCACGCTCCGGGCGATTCGAGCGGCCTACGGGCGGGGCGGAGTCGCCACCCGGAAGGAGTCGTCGCTCTTCGTCAACCGGGCGGTGGCAGCGGCGATACTGGCCGCGCCGGAGCCCAAGGTGAAGCGGGCGGCCCGCAAAGCGGAAGTGAAGCCTCCGCCGCCCCCGGCGGTCTGCTCGTGCGGGGATGGCCCGATGTGCGCGACCTGCCGCGCCAAGCGGGACCGGATCCTCAGCGGCAAGCCCGCCAAGGCATGGAGGTCCGCGTGACCCCCAAGGTCACCATCGAGAACGAGACGCGCTGGCCGACCCGGATGCTCCTGCCCTTCGTGCGGCGGATCGCCCGCGAGGAGTTTCCCGGCACCACCGTGGCGAACACGCGCCGGGGCGTCGTCGTCCGGGTCGTCTACAACCGGGCAGGCAAGACCTTCAACTACTGCACCGGCTACGCCCACTACAACAGCAGCCGGTGTCTGGTGCGGGTGCCCTTCCCCCACCCGGGCAAGGTCTTCCCGGTCATCGACTTCTGCCACGTGGTCGGCCACGAGTTTGGCCACTGCCGGGGCCTCAAGCACAAGGACATGGGTTGGCAACACGGCGGGAGCTGCCGCCGGGGCACCTACTCGGGTGAGCACTACGCATGGGCCAAGGCCCTGCCGGTGCCAGTGCTCCTTGTGAAAGCCAAGCCGACCCTAGCCGAGAAGCGACTTGCGAAGCTCAAGACCGCCGAGGCGGCGGTGCTCACATGGACCCGGAAGCACAAACTGGCCGTGACCAAACTGCGGCTCTGGACCAAGAAGGCGAGAGCCCTTGCCAAGTTGGTCAGCGAGACGCCAGCCGAGTCAGCCGAGACGCTGGCCGAAGCGGCGTGTGGAGTTGACACGTTAAGCCCGCCCGTGGTATCGTCCTGACATGGCTGACGAACCCAAGGTACCGCCAGATGAGCTACGGTTGCAGCGAGTGCGGCTCAGCAACTCGAAGCTGGAGTTCAAGATGGCCGGGCAGCGGGTTGACCGCGAGCAGCTTGCCAACGATGTCGATGCGCTGGCGAAGTCCGATGTGCCTGACGACCAGTTGCTTGACGCGGCAGACGCCCTCATGAAGGCCCGGCCGCAGTTCTCGAATAGGACCAAGCCGGTCTCGTTCGAGGATGCGGCGGCGGGCTTCACGGGCACGTCGAACACCTTCAAGACGTTCCTGCCGGGCACGATGGATCTGCTGCGGGCGGTGCAGATTCGGATGAAGCAGCTCAAGGAGCACACCCGGCTGGAGCTGGAGGCCGAGTGGGAGCGGACCCTTGATAGCCGGGCCATCAAGATTCTCGCGTCACGTGAGGACAACAGTAGTGAGTTCGCGTACATGCCGCAGACCGTCGAAGACGAGGACGAGCTGGTGGACATGCTGCAGACGCAGCTTGCTGACATCGAGAATGCGCTGATCTCCGAGCAGTACTTCCATAGTTCGGCGCATGTCGTCGCGTTGGAGCAACAGCTCCTCGCCGCCCGGGTGAACGGGGCCTACGAGTCCATGCGCGGCGACTCCGGCGTGGCCGACGGCGCACTTCAGCGCGCGACCGTGGACACCCTGAAGACCGCGAAGTCCTACTGCTGGAGCCCGAACTGCGTCGAGGCCGTCGCCGCCTCGGCTGACCGACTGGTCGAGGAGGCGATGCCGTCCGAGCTGCCGCTGGGCGAGGTCACGATGCCGGAGGCCAGCGGCTGGTGGTGGTTCGAGAAGCCGCTGCCCATCAAGACGACTACGTCGAGCGAGGCGGCGGTGGCCCTGCTCTGGCGGCGCGAGCTGCGCGACGGGCACCTTGCCGACGCGCTGCCGCACGAGCGGGCGCTCTACGGCAACCGGACGGTGTCCTACACATGGTTCAACGTCTTCATTCTGGAATCGATCACTTTCAACGGCCGCCCGATTCTGGCCCCGTCGCCGACCTTGGCGTGGACGTGGATTGATACGGTGCCGCTGGGCAAGCTCCACGCGAACATGCTGCAGCGCTTCACCGACATCGACCAGCGGGGGGGTGGCGGGATCTCGGCGCTGGGGCCCGCTGACTGTGCGGAGGCCGCGCTCTGGTTCTCGCGGTTCTGGATGTCGGCGGGGACGTGGCTCGACTCGCGGGTGACCGCCAGCGGCAAGCCGCGCCCGTCCCTGCTGGGGCGGATGACGACGAAGCTCCCGCGCCAGCAGGGCCGCCAACTGCAGCGGCAGTTCCTGCTGAAAGAGTTCCCGACGGTCGAGGTGGTCTACCTGCGTCGGACCGAGCCGCGCGAGCCGCTCTCGAACAAGCCACAGCTCAAGGAGCACGACTACTGCTGGTACGTCGAGGCGTTCCCGAGGCGGCAGTGGTTCCCGAGCTTGGGGCGACACGAGCTGATCATGGTCACCGATCACGTGCGAGGTCCGAAGGATAAGCCGCTGAAGCATTCCCGGCGGGTCTACGCGGTGAGCCGGTAGGAGGGACGATGGAGACGTTTCGCGAGTGCGTAGACCGGTACCTGCAGGCGGAGGGGCAACCTTCGACGGCCGCGTTGATGATGGTGGCCGAGCTGCGGCGAGCCCTGCTTGAGACGGCGGCCACCCAGCTCGATGTGGACGAGCGCGCTCGTCTGCAGAACCTTGCAGCGGTCCTGCCGCAGTGGTAAGGCCACCTGTGGTAACATAGAGTCATGACACAGCGACTGCGACCGGGGATGACCCGAGACCCCTACGACTGCTGCGGCAAGGCCGCCGAGAAGTCGTACGGCCGTCAGAAGGGCAAGATTTGTGAGGAGTGTGCGGGCCTCATCACCGATGGCACGGTGGCTCGCGCCAAATTAGCGGAGCAGAGCCTTGCGGTCTACCAGTGGACCAGTGCGGACTACGGCTGGCCCCGGTTCTACAAGACCGACGTGCGTTTCCCGCACACGTTGCAGCACGGCAACTTGCACGACGAGCTGGCGAAGGCGTTCTGGGCGCTGGTGAACCGGGTCGCGGTGGACGCGCCCGCCGACACGCCGCGCCACGCGCCGACCTACACGATGCGGAAGCGGTGGAGCGGCGGCAAGGAGCTGGAGCGCAGCTACGACCCGTGGCCGAAAGTCCTGAGCGCGGAGGGGACCAACCGGGACTCGTGGAGCTTCGAGAAGCTGGTGCTCCTGTCTCCGGCGACTCGTGACGCGCTCGACCAGTTGCACCAGACCATCGGGGTGGCGCTGGCCGGGGTCTACCTGCAGGGGAAGGAGGAGGGCGGCTCGGTGCTGCACCAGCTCGCCTCCGGGACGCTGTCCCTGCAGGACTTCGATGACGCGCTGTTGACCTCGGAGCAGCGGGCCGCCGCCCAGAAGGCGCGACGTGGCTACTGACGACTACGCCCGCTATCGTGGGAAGTGCCGGGAGCTGTCGGAGGCGGCGGTCGCCGCCGACCCGACGCTGACGCTGGTCCGGGGGCACTATTTCTGCCCGGTCTGGGGCGTGCAGGCGCACTGGTGGACCCGCCGCCCTGACGGCACGGTGTTCGACCCGACGGCGGCGCAGTTCCCTTCCAAGGGCACCGGCGAGTACATCGAGTTCGACGGCTTCCACGAGTGCGAGCAGTGCGGCAAGCGGGTCCGTGAGGAGGACGCCGTTATCGACCCGCCCCACCTGTTCTGTTCCAGCACCTGCTACGGCCGGTGCGTACTGGGTTGACTTCTGGGCCCACCTGTGGCATCATGATGGTGGAGGGAAGCGATGGCAGTCAGGATTCTCAAAACCGCCCCGGACGGCCCCCCGGTCCCCGGCTGGCCGGACGTGAAGGGCACCTTCGAGGTGAGCTTCGAGGGCGCGGTGCTCGCCACTGGCGAGCGCAACTACCGCGACGACTCGGACTTCTACGCCACGGTCTGGAACGAGACGACCGGCACGGTCCACAACGTGGACTACGGCACGACTCGCGGCTGGACCTACGCCAACAGCGCCTCGGTGGACGCTACCCCCGAGGTGCGCGAGAAGGCGGCGGCCTTCTTCGCCGCGCGGAACCTCGAAGCCAGAATCGCCAAGGCCACGGCGGAGGCCGCGACCCCCGCGAAGGGCAAGCTGGTGACGGTGGTCAAGGGCCGGAAGGTGCCCAAGGGCACGACCGGCGTGGTCATCTGGGTCGGCGAGGGCCGCTACTTCGGCCCGACGCCCCGCTACAAGTCGAGCGCATGGAGCGCCAAGGGTGCGCTCCGGGTGGGGGTCAAGGACGCCGAGGGCACGGTCCACTGGACAGCGGCCTCGAACGTCGAAGTCGTCAACCCGGCCGAGCCCGATGTCGAAGAGCTGACGCGGCTGGCCAACGCGACCGGCCGCTCCTACGCGGGGTTGGCCGCGTGAGCCTGACCGGCGACCGTAACCTCTCGCGTTGCCCACGCTGCGGCGCGGTGTTCGAGAACCACAACGAGCGATTCACGGCGTGCCCGAAACACCGAAAGGAACCGCCGCGTGAGCGACATCTACCTGCTGGACGGCGACCAACTCGCCGTCCTTCATCGCGTGAAGACCCGGCTGTATAACGAGATGCAACGGCTCACCGCCGACGACCGGCGCGACCTCGCCAACGCGATGGACGCTGTCCTCCACAGTGTCGAGACGCTTGGCAAGCTCAGCGACGAGGAGGTTGCCCGTGCCTCGACCGATCCGCCTGTATAAACACACGTTCATCCGAGGCTCGCTCCTCCAAGACCATCCCGAGAAGCTGGAGTTCGTGCGCTCGGGCAACACGCCCTGCCGGGCCAAGGCAGCGGCGTTTGTCGCGTTGGAGACCCACCTGAAGCAGGCGCACGACGCGCGCACCGGCTGGTGGCTGGCCGCGCAGGTTGACGTGACCCATCTGGCTGTGGTAAGGTAAGGCCAATGGAGGTCTTAATGTCCGACTCTGCCGACGAGTACTCCGTACTCGACTGGTTAGCCGTCAGCGAGTGGCTCGATGCGCTGCGGTCCAAGGGCGGGATCTCCCGGGAGGGGCTCATGGATGTCCAGCTAGGTGAGGACGACCTCGTCGCCGTGATCGGCGCGCGAGTCAGTAACGTCGGCGAGGAGCTATGGAATAACCCGAGGTGCGTGTTCCTGCAGGGAGACGTGGTGGTCTCGCGAGGGCTCCCGGTCAACACGCGAGCCGTGGTCTTCACACGGTTCCTCGGCCACACGGCATTCAAGGTCATCATGGACCAAGTCCGCCGACGCAAGCTGGCGGTGTACCCCATGCAGGGGACGGGCCAGCTCAAGCGAACACTTGCCACCTTACTTGCCCCCGTGCCTGTCCCCGTGCTGCCGATGACTGACCACAGCGCCGGTCGTGTGCTTCCCGAGTTCTCGCCACCCGAGACCCGAGAACCCGAGACCCTTCCAGTACCCGAACCCCAGACCTGCACCTGCGATGCGGTGGAGCCGCCCGGCGGGTGGCAAGGCGCGGTGCCGCTGCCGTGTCCCGTTCACGAGATCCGAGAACCCGAGGACGACATGGCGAAGACGGTGCAGCGTGGGGACGTGACCGCATGGGTACGCGACCAGTACACCCCGGGGATGAAGTTTGCCGACATCATCCGGCTGGCGACTCGCGAGAAGGTGCCGTTCAAGTCCAGCTCGATCTCGGCGGCGTTCTACACGATCAAGCGAGAGGTCGGTGTGGCTGCGAAGCCTGCGAAGCCCGCGCCGCCGCCCGCCGAGACTCTCGACCAGCGCGCCGTTGCTATCGCGCGAGACATCGTGGCGGTGCAGGCGGTCCCGGTCCCACCCCCGGCCCCGCCGGTGCCCGCGCCGAACGGCGACGAGCTGGTGCGGCTGGTGGATGAAGTAATGGCCGGGCTGGCGCTGGTGCGTGAGGCCGCCGTCCGCATGGCCGCCGACCGCGAGAAGATGGCGAAGATTCTGGAGCTGGCCCAGCAGCTTGGAGTGAGCTAAATGCAACGCGCCGCGACCCGCTTGCCGCCCCCGGACGACCCGCAGATCCGCACGCTCGACGTGCACGTCAAGGGCGACCGGGGCCACCTGATCGGCCGGGCCTCGGTCCCGGCGGAGCTGCTACTCGACTTCGAGGCCGCATGGCAGGCGTTTCACGCCAAGCACCCGCACTACACGCTGGAGCAGTTCCTGCGCTACGTGCTCATCAAGGGGACCATCATCGCGGTCCGCCGGGTGGTGTTCAACACAATCCCGGAGCCGACGCTCTTCTTCAAGGGGACCGATTGACATCCGGCGGGGACACCCGCATACTCAGGGTTTTTCCGAGGGGTTAATGCCGGATTCCGGGCTCATCTGTCACCGGGCTCACGCGGGAGGTCTGTAATGGAGTTTGAACACCTGCGGCCGGTGATTATCGCGGCCCTCCTGCGGTTCGGCAAAGGCCGGGTGCGGACCGATGACCTTGAGGACTTGGAGCAGGAAGTCCTGCTCCGCCTCGTCCGGGCCACCCAATCCCCCACGGCGGCCTACAACCCGGCGCGCGGCGCGCTGACCACCTACGTGTATCTCGTCACCCGCAGCGTGTTGTACAACGCCTTCGCGAAGAACAGCCGCGACCCGAGCAACCACGCGCTCCGGCTGGAGGTCACCGCGACCGGGGCCCCGCTGGCCATCGCGGCCGAGAACATCTGCTCCCTGCGGGATGACCGCATCGAGACCCGGCTGGCCGCCGCCGATGTGCTGGCCAAGCTCCGGGCGGTCGCCGACGCGACCAGCGACAACGCGCGCCTGCTGGCGCGCTACGTCGAAACGTGCGAACAGCTCACGGGCGAGGCGACGGAGTACCGGGTGGCCCGGGCGATGGGCGTGCCGGTGCGACTGGTCCAGCAGGTCCGCCAGCAAGCCCGCGCCCTGCTGGCTACGCTCGGGGCCGCGTGACGTGGCCGCCGGGGCCCGCCCGCATCCCGAACGCCAGCGGAAGGGACCGCTGAAGCCGATCAAGCGGTTGATCCGCCGCGCCATCGGCGGCGGCTACAATCAGGCGCTCGTGGAGCTGGAATGCGGGCACATCGTCAAGACCAACTCGAAGCGCCGGGCCCGGTGCGACCGGTGTGACCCTGACCCCAAGCTGACCGACGACGGTGCGTGAACTGACCACCGTTCTGCACGACTTCAACCCGGGGGGGTTGGTTGCGCCTGCGCTCGCGCCTGCCCCGGCGCTCGGCAGCTACGCGGCGCTGCCGATGGTCCCGGAGTTCCGGGCCTGCACGGCGTGCACGGCCCGAGCGGAAGCCCGGCAGGTGGTGGTCGGGGTCGGCCCGGTCGATGCGGTCGGCATGGTCATCGGCCAGAACCCCGGCCACGAGGAAGACCTCGCCGGGGTGCCGTTCATCGGCGCGGGCGGGGAGCTGCTGGACGAGTGGCTCACCCGACTCGGCTTGGACCGGAACAAGCTCGTCATTACGAACGCCTGCAAGTGCCACACCCTGAATAACCGCGTGCCCCGGACCCTTGAGCTGAAGACCTGCTACGCGCAGACGGTCTCGAAAGAGCTGGAGGCGCTCACCCGGCTCCAAGTCCTGTTCCCGGTTGGCAAACCGGCGGTGTCCGTGCTGCTGGGGAAGGCCGCGCCCCCGATGACCCCCTTGATGGCGCACTACTTCCTCGTCCGGGCCACCGGGCCGGGGGTGGTGCGTGACTTCCACGTCTTCCCGCTCCCGCACCCGGCGTTTCTCCTGCGGGCCCGCCATCTCAGTGCCCTGATGCTGACGGTCCTCTCGCACGTCCGCCGGACGTTGGAGCAGTCGCTGCCGGAGGCATATGCCCAGATGCAGAAAGTCAGGTGACCGATGAAACTCAGTACCGCCGAGATCACCGAGGTCTACGAAGAGATTGGCCAGATGCGGGTCCAGTTGGACCCCAACCCGAACCGGGGCCTGCAGTACGTCAAGGAGCGGCTGACCCTGTGCCGTGCCATGCAGGACCGGCTGGGGGAGCTGCTCCTGCTGTGCAGCCGGGCGTATAGCGACGTGCTGACCGAGGAGCTGTCGGTCAAGACCGACAAGCAGCTCAACCCGCCGCCGCCCGACACCACCATTGTCGCGCAGCGGCTCGTTCGGATCGCCGCCGACAAGGAAGAGCACGCCACGCTGGTGAAGATGCTGAAGCTCCAGCACACCCTGCTTGGCCGCACCTCGCAGGACATCCGGCTGCTGGCGGACCTCACCAAGGAGCAGATCAAGCTCGGCGAGATCGACCCGCACGAAGCCGGGCTGGTGGAGCATGTCCCGCCGGAAGACCTGTCGCCGGTCCCGCACGTCCCGCCGGTGGACTCATCTGCGGATCAATCCTCGACTTTGGGGCCGCCCTCGGCTATAATCGAGTCCATGAACACGGTCGTGGCCCTCCCGCAGTTTCCGGGCCCAGACCTGCCGGTGATGACCACCGAGCCGGTCACCAACTACGAGGAACTGTTTGGAGCATTGAATGGTAAGCACAGCAACGGTGAGCATTCCTGACCCGGTCGAGCCGGTCAGCGAGGCCGCGCGGCGCGACCGGGTCTACAAAGCCGTGGCGGACCACGTCAGTGAGCTGGTGGACGCCCGGGTCCGCGACGTGGTCGAGCGCCAGATGGCCAGCCTCGCAGCGGCCCCGGAGGGGGAGCCCGTACCGGACGTGCGGGTGACGCTGGACCTGCCGACCGGCAAGGCGATTCTGGCGGGCATTACCGAGATCATCTTCACGGCGGCGCTCCGGGAGGGCTACTTCCGCTTCCCGGACGGCTACGGGAGCTTCCGGGTGCAGCGGCTGACGGCGAACCCGCGCCCCAAGCGCCTGCCCACCGGGGTGACGGTCAAGATGCCGACCAACCGGGTGAAGTTCAAGTACGAGGATGGCGCGGCGGTCCGCGAAGCCTTGGGCCTGTCGAAGAAGACCAACTACGTGCGCCGGTACGACCGGGAGAGCCGCCTGTCGGAGCACACGAAGGAACTGCTGACAAATCGGGAGGCATAGCCTCCCGGTTCGCTGTATAACGCTCTGTACGTCGTCGCATCGCACACAGAAACAGACACAGCCACGCACAGCCAAGCCAAGAAACAGAGGTCTTCCATGAGCGAGTTCAACCCGACGGAAAGTCAGGGGCTGACAACGCAGTCCCAGCAGCCGCGCCAGCCGCAGATCCGCCAGATCGCCCCCAACATCGAGCAGACCGACTTCTCCGACGAGTCGGTGAAGAAGTACGAGTTCGAGTTGTACTCGGGGAAGAGCAACCAGACCGACCGCATCTACATCCCGTGGACCGGCGGGGTGATGAAGACCCGGACGCACTTCGTGGAGCGCGGCACGACCAAGTTCTCGATCATCTGCCGCAGTCAGTACGTCCGCCGCCCGGATGGCAGCGGGGAAGACCTCGTGCAGGAGGGGGCCTGCTGCAAGGTGCTGGGCAGCTCCGCGCCGCGCTTTGCGGTCCTCATCGTCCAGTACGCCACCGACCGGACCGGGCAGGTCACGTTGCCCTTCACGTACTTCCGGAAGTTGTGGAAGTTCGGCTCGGACAAGTACCAGCAGATCCGCAACATCGGCCGGGACTTCCCGCTGGAGCAGCATGACCTGAGCGTCTTCTGCCAGCCGGATGGGGAGACCTACCAGAAGCTGCAGATCGGGGCCAAGCCGGACTGCTACGTGCAGCACCCCAAGTTCCCGGAGAACGAGCGCAAGTCGATTCAGGACTGGGCCCACGCCAGCTTCAACAAGCTGCAGCGGGAGATGGGGCGGACCTACCCGAACGACACCGAGCTGATGAAGGATCTGCAGCAGGCGGGCGTGCTGACGGCGGCGGGCCCGGCCCCGCAGATGGTGTCCGACACGCCGGTCGCCAACTTCGAGGACGTGATCTCGACGGGCGTCGTCCAGAAGTAGCCACCTCATCCCCTTCAGGGATCCCGACCTCCAGAGGAGGTCGCCCTGCGCGGTGCACCGTGTCGCTGAGATCAAAACAGCGGAGGGGTCCAGTCTCCGGCCCCCGTGTGTGTCCATCCCACCGGGGCGTAAGAACCGTGTGGCCCCCGAGCGGTGGAGATTTCGGGGGCTCTTCCTATGACGCTCACCTGCCCGACCCATTCCGGCTACCGGTGCGGCCGACCCCCGAAGACCGACTGTATAACCTGCTGGGCGGCCTACGGCCGTCGCCGGGCGCTCGATGACGGTCTCAAGAGCCGGGGGAAGGCGAAGGGCGGCGGGCAGTCGAGCAAGAAGAAGGGTCGGGAAGCGGTCCTGCTCGTGGTGGCGACCCTCCGCCATGCGCTGGGGCTGGAAGAGGGCGACGTGTTCGTCAAAGCCACCTCGCAGGGCGGCTGCGATGTGCATCTGAGCCCGGCGGCGCTCCGGAAGTTTCCGTTTTCGGTCGAGGTCAAAAATCAAGAGTCGCTGAACATCTGGGCGGCCTTGCGGCAGGCGGAGCTGAACGCGGTGCCCGGTCGCCCGGCGATTCTGTTCTTCAAGCGGGCGGGCAGCCCCCTGTTTGTCGCCCTGATGGTTCCTGATTTCATGAGGTTGCTGTGTCCCGAGCCGACGCCCACAAGTACCTGAAGAAACTCATGCCGAACGCGATTCCGGTGGCTGGGGAAGCCCCGCCACCCATCGAGTTCCTCAGTTCCGGCAGTGTCGCGGTGAACTACGTCGCCGGGGGCGGGTTCCCGCGCGGGAAGATCGCGGAAGTCTTCGGCGCGGAGTCGAGCGGCAAGACCACCCTGTGCATCACCGCCTGTGCGCGGGCGCAGCAGGCCGGGCTCTACCCGGTCTACGTGGACATCGAGCGCGGGCTCGACCCGGCGTTCGCCACGAAGATCGGCTTCGACTTCATGGACCCGGAGAAGGGGTGGTATCTCAAGCCGGACACGGCGGAGGAAGTGCTGGAGATCATCGAGACGATGTCCACTGATGGCAAGGCCGACCTCATCGTGGTGGATAGCATTCCGGCGATGGTGCCGAAGGCCACCTTCACGGGCAAGATTTCGGAGATCGGGCAGCTCGGGTTCATCGGCCGCATCCTGTCGGCGGCGTTGCCCCGGGTGACCAAGACCATCGAGAACACGCAGACCGCGCTGGTCTTCACCAATCAGCTCCGCGCCAATATCCAGACCGACCAGTGGGCTTCGCGCAGCGCGCCGAAGGAGAAGACGGCGGGTGGCTACGCGCTGAAGTACTTCTCCAGCCTGCGGCTGGAGCTGAAGCAGTTGAAGAAAAACGCCAAGGTGGTCGAGCAGCCCAGCCCCCTCGATGCCGAGAAGAAAGACATCCTGCCGGTGGCCAGCCGTCACAGCGTGACCGCCTTCAAAAACAAGGTCTCGACCCCGTACCGCAGCACCGAGTTCTACATCCGCTACGACCCGTTCAACAACCTCTGGGGGATTGACGACCTGCAGGCGATTCTGGATATTGCGGTCGGCAAGGGGATGATTGAGGCGAGGGGCGGGGGCAACTACTGGTATACTGTCGGGAAAGAACCGCCGGTGAAGCTCAAGGGCGAGGACAACCTCTACAACTGGTTCGCCGCGCACCCGGAGCAGACGGCGGCTCTGAAGGCGGCGCTACAGGTATGACCGACATAGTGTTCACATCGTACCGGAAGAAGCAACTGGCAGAACTGCGTCCCTATGTGCAGGGAGAGCCGATGGACGGCATCTCGGTGGCTGCGGTGGACACGGCGAACGGGTCGCCTCAAGAGGGCGACATGATCGCCCGGAACCCGGTCAACCATCAGGACCAGTGGCTGGTGGCGAAGCAGTACTTTGCTGACAATTTCGAGCCCGTCGAGTCATGACCCTCGCGGAAGCGGTCAAGGCCGGGCACAAGCGGGTCCGGCAGCCGCACTGGGCGTTCCCGGAAGACTACCTGTTGATCGACATCTACGTCGAGGAGGGCGGGATGGTGCTCTGTGGTCCGTGGGCCAAGCTCTACTCCCCGACGCAGCTTGCCGTCGCCGGGATGGAGCGGCCGCAGATGCTCCTGATGGTGGGGGATACGACCCGGACGTGGGAGCCCTACACGGGGTCACCGGCCCCTGACGAGGCCCCGAGCAAGGATGAGCGCGCGAGGGGGCCGTTCGATGACTGAGGCGCAAACGACCGCGCTGCTGTACCACTGTCGGCTGGCGACGGAGACCATTCACCCTCGGTTTCGCTACCGGCTGGGCCGCTACGGCATTCTCCTGACGGTCAACAGTGGGTACGAGTGACTGGATGTCTTAGGGGGCAGTTGTCCTCATGAGAGCAGTTGGGGCGGTAGTGCAGCGGAAGGGCCGCGTCACGCTGACGTGCGCCCAGTGCGGCGAGACGTTCGAGACCGTCAAGTCGCAGATGGAACGGCGCGGGAGTCGCTTCAGGAACAAGTTCCACAACCGGGCGTGCTGGCTGGCGTTTCGGGCAGCACGAAAGCAGAGTCGTCTCGCCAAGCTGCTCAAGCAGCTATACGGGATGACCGAGGCGGAGTATCAGGTGCTGCTAGAGCAGCAAGGCGGTGTCTGTGGGATCTGCCGGTGTTTACCAGCCGACGAGCGCAGTGGCCCAACCCGGCTTGTGGTGGACCACGATCATGCGACGGGTCGTGTGCGCGGGTTGCTCTGTCGGGGGTGCAATCTTGGCTTGGGCTGCTTGAAGGACGACGTTGTGCTACTGACTTCGGCGATCAGGTATCTGGGCCGCCCATTGGCTACTTGAGGCCGGGGCCCGTGTGGCACGCCTCAGTCTCGTGTCAGATACGTGGTTACCCGCTGGGGCGGTTGTGGGCGGTCGCCGAGGACATCTTGTCGGGCGTCGGGGACGCGCGGCTGGGTGAGTGGCGGGAGACCGGGACGCTCGCCGTGCACCTGCGGCGGCGGCTGACACTGATGGAGGCCATCGGGATTCCTGTGGTGGATGTGCGGGGCACGGACGAAGGGTGGCTGCGGCGCGCGGCGATCCGGCCGTTCCTGCCGCCGCAGTTCGCGCACGTGCCGGATGAGCAGTTGGTATGAGCGACTTCGACTTCCTTATCAAAGCGTCGGTGACCTCCGCGATTGCGCGGCCGCGCACCTTCCTGAACATCGTGCTCGACAAGTCCAGCTCGATGGGGAAGGTGCGGGAGGCGACCATTGACGCCTACAACGCCTTCCTTGACGGTCAGCGGACGGACCGGGTCGATGAGCTGTTCGTCACCCTGACGCAGTTCAGCGACCGCGAGCAGATCGAAGTGTCCTACCGGGTGAAGCCCATCGCGGAGGTGCGCCCGCTCACGCAGGCGACCTACATCCCGGACGGCATGACGGCGCTCTACGACGGGGTGGTCCGGACCCTCGCCGCGATGGACCGCGAAGTCGGCCCGCAGGCGCGGGTGCTCACGGTGGTGCTGACCGACGGCAACGACAACAGCAGCCGCGAGGTCGAGCACGCCGGTGAGCTGGCGGCGATCATCCGCGAGTACGAGCGGCGGGGGAACTGGACCTTCGTCCTGTTGGCAGCGGATCTCAATGCGTACAAGGCCGGGGCGTCGATGGGGTTCCGGCCGGGCAACGTGCAGTCCTACGCGGCCGCGCATGTCGGCGAGGCGCTGGCGACCGTGGCTCGCGGGGTGACGGCCTACCGGCACGGCGACCAGATGCAGACCGGGGAGTTCTTCACCGCGCGCAAGTTCCGGCGGACCCAGTGGGTGCAGGACGAAGTCCCCTCGACCGGCTGATCGACGCGGTCGTGCGCTGTGCCTGTTGCGGCGCGGGGTTGGGGCAGTGCTCCTGTGCCCGGACCGACCACGTGTGGTGCGGGAGCTGTCACCGGTGCGTCTGGCACTGCGAGGCGACCCCGGCGTGCGACCGCTGGTGGCGGAAGCTGGCGGCGGACTTGAAGCGCGCGGAAGACGACATTGGCGGAGGATCCTGACAAAGCCCTGCACACGGTCCGCTCGCTGATTCAGCGGACGGTGGCCACGACGCCTCGGCCCGAGGGCGAGTCGGCGGCGTACCGGGCGTGTGCCCTGATTCGCAAGCACGGCCTCGAAGTGGTGGATCCCAGTGAGATCGATGAGATCCTCCGCGAGAACGAGGAGCTGAAGCAGAAGGTGCTGCAGCTTGAAGCGGGCCTGACCGCTGACGATCTCGTGGCGATGACCCGGGCGGCGCAGGCGCTCGGCGCGCAGGTGGCGCAGGCGGCCAACACGGCGCACGTGGCGGCCAGTGCGGCGGTGAGCCCGCCGATGCGCGACCCGGCCACGATCCGCTCGAAGTACCGGGGCCATTGCAAACACTGCGGCAAGACCTACCACCCGGATGACTACATCCTGTGGCGGAAGAACGTCGGCACGTGGTGTGAGTACCCGGCGACCTGTTACGACCAGTGGCTGGCGGCGCGGTCGGCGCTGCAGAACTTTGCAGCGGCGGTGTTCCCGTGAGTGGGACCGTGGTGCCCGGCTTCGTGCCGACGCCGCCGACGCCGCCTCCGCCGCCGAGGTCGCTGGTGGACGCGGAGGCCGCGTACCGAGTCGTGATTGCGGGGAGTGGCGGTCACTGCCCCTGCTGCCATCGTTGGGGCAAGATCATGAAGCGCCGGGTCAACGAGACGATGGCGAAGGCGCTCATGTGGATGTACAAGCATCACCATCTGAGTTGGGTCAACATGCCGACGGTGGCCCCCCGGTGGGCCATTCGCAACCGTGAGTACACCCGGTTGAACTACTGGGGCTTGGTCGAACTGCAGCCGAATGTTGACGACCCGTCGAAGCGCACAACGGGCGTCTGGCGAGTCACGTCACACGGCGAACAGTGGCTGCAGGGGTCGGTGCGGATCGCGCAGGCGGTGTTGGTGTTTGACGATCAGGGTGACGCGCGCTGTATAACCTGCCAATGGTCATCACCGTCAAGGACTTCCAAGCGATTGGCCACGCCGCACTGGTGGCCGAGGGCCTCACCGTCATCGTCGGCCCGTCCGACCGGGGCAAGAGCGCGCTGCTCCGGGCGGTGGAGGCCGGACTCTTCAACCGCACCGGGGACGGGTTTGTCCGGGTCGGGCGGACGGCCGCCCGCGTGCAGCTCGTGCTCGACGGCGGCGCGCGCCACGACATCGCGTGGGAGAAGGGCGGCGGGGTCAACCGCTTTCTGGTGGATGGGGTGGAGTACGGGCGTGTCGGCCGGGACGCGCCGCCGATCCTCAAGGAGCTGGGATTCCGGGACGAGCTGATCGGCGCGCGGATCTCCGACGACGGGCATATGGCGGTCGGCGGCGCGCTCATGCGCCCGCAGGTGGCCCGCCAGTTCGACGGGCCGTTCCTGCTCGACCAGAGCGGGAGCTTTGTCAACGAGACCATGGTCAAGCTGTCCCGGCTGGGGGTGCTGCAGCGGGCGAACCGGGCGTGCTCCAGCGACCTGCGGGGGGCCAAGCAGCGGCTGGGCGCGCAGCAGGAGCTGGCCCTGACCTACCGGGCGGCGGCAGACAAACTGCAGCCCGTCGTCGCCCTGCGGGCCCGGGTCGAGACGCTCGCCCAGATGGCGGTCGATGTCGAGGCGGCTGAGACGAAACTGGCGGCGCTCAAGACGCTGGTGGCCCAACGTGCAACGATCCGGCCGCTGGCTGAGACGATTCTGCCGGTTCGTGAACCGATGGAGCCGACGATCCGGCGTGGGCTGGTGACGGCGACCCTGCGGGCGTATGTGACCCAGCGGGCCGCTGCGTGGTCGTCGTTCGCGGTGGACCTGCCACCGGCGGCAACCCGGCCGGAGAAGCGCTGGTGGAAGCGGGGGGAGTCACTCGGTTTGCTCGCGCCCCTGTTGGCGGACAGGCGGCGTGTGCTCGCGAGAACCGGTGTGCTCCCCCCGCCGCGTGCACTCGACCCGGCGGTCCGCGAGCGGGGCCGGTTGTACCCGACGCTGTGGGCGCTCACGGTGAACCGGCGCAGCGCGGCCGGGCTGGCTGCTGCCATGGAGGCGCAGGTGGCCGAGTGGACGACGGCGTGTGTCGAGTCGGATATGGCGCTGACTGCCCTTAAGCGTGAGCTGAAGGTGTGCCCGATGTGCGAGCGGCCGTTCGGGGCGGTCTTCGCATGAGGAAGGTGCCGACCCAGTTCAGCGAGGGCAGCGACCGGCACAACGCGCAAAAAGCGTGGTTGGACGGGTTTGACGCCGCCGTCGCGGCGGCACCTGTGATCGTGCTGGAGTGTCGAGACATCGTGACGCGGCTGATAGCAAACCCGGAGATTGCCCGCTCGTCTGACAGTGCGCGGATGTGTGCTTTTTGCCGTTACCTTTGGGCGTATGGTATGGATGAGTTACAACATGCGGACGACTGCGTCTATCTCGCGGCGTGCCGTCTCCTCCTCCGACCATGAGCCTGACCCAAAACGAGCTGAGAGTCCTTGATGAGCTGCGGCTGCTGATCGCCGCCCTCGACCGGCATCTCGGCCGGGTGCAGGAGCAGGTCACCACGCTGGCGCACGAGGTGAACGAGCTGAAGCGGAAGCTGCCGCCGCTGGACTTGCGGGGGAAGCAGTGAGGCTCGCGCTTGTATAACCTTCCAGTACGATGCCCAAAGACGCCTCGCCGTGGCTGATCGCCGAGCGGGCCCGGTGCCGGGCGGAGGGTCTGCGCTACGCCAAGGCGCAGATCGAAGCGCTCGGTGTCCGGGAGGCGTTGGAGGCGATTGACGCGCGGATCGCCTACTACGAGGGCGTGATGGCAGACCCGAAGCCGACCGGGATTCCGGGCGAGTGAATGGGGATGTGGTGGTACTGCCGCCGGTGCTGGCATGACTGGCTGGTGCATTACACGACCGGGCAGATGACCTGCCCGAAGTGCGGCTCGACGGATATTCGGAAAGCGAAGACCTAAATGGTCCAGACCTAAATGATTAAGTTTACGGCCTCCGGGCGTGGCGTCACCCTCGTCGGCCTTGGGTTGGAGCCCGGCAACCTTGCGCGGATGCAGGCCGGGCAGCCGGTGCGCGTGCGGCTGAGCGACCTCGGGTTCACCGGCGCGGCCGGGGCCATCCAGATCATGATCTTCACCGGCGCGAGCGCCGCCGACATGGAGGCGCAGCTCCAGCCGTTCATCGGGCCGGAGACGGTGGTACACCGCGACACATAAGGCTTGCCGCACGGACGGCCTTCGCCACCGTGACGGAAGGTAAATGGAGACTTGCTACCTCCAGATGGCGATTCATAATTCCGGACTCGCCGTGCGGCAATTAAACACATGATCCTCGTCCACCTGAACGACACGCATCTGCACCACAAGAACCCGGTCAGCCGGGTAGACACCTTCAATGACGAGGTGTTTCTGGCGCTGGGGCAGGTGGCGCGCATTGCCCGGCACGTCAAGGCCGACGCCATCTGTCACGCGGGCGACTGGTTCCACAAGGCCAGCCGGGTGCCATGGCCGCCGCTGGTGCAGCTCCTCATGTGGGCGTCGGACCTGATGCGGGACGGCATCCGTGTCCTGACGATTCCGGGGAATCACGACCTCGAACACGACCGGTACGACTCACTGAGCGGCCTGCCGATTGGGGCGCTCTTCGAGTCGGGCCTGTTCTACAACGTCTCCGGGCTGCCGTCGCACGGCGGGCGGATCTACGGGGTGCCGTGGCCGCTGGCGGCGCAGCCGCTGGAGAAGTGGCCGGAGATTCCCTCGACCGTGCAGGTCGTCATGGCGCACTGTTTCGCCACCCCGGAGGGCCAGCCGCGCTGGGGCCAGCACTGCCAGCGCTACGACGAGCTGGCGGCGTTCGCCCCGCACGTCCGGGTGTGGCACTTCGGGCATGACCACACCGACCACGGCGTCTGGTCCGCGACCAATGGGGCGAAGTTCGTCAACCTCGGCGCGGCGGCGCGCGGGGTGCTCGACTACGACACGCTGACCCGACAAGTCAAAGTCGCTGTCTCACGGCTTGACGGCTTCAAGGCGGAGGTCCAGCAGATCGCGCTCAAGCTGCGGCCGGTCAGCGAGGTCTTCGACCTCGACTTGCGGGAGCAGAAGGCGCGTGAGTCGGCCGAGATCGCGCAGTTCGTCGCGCAGCTCCACGGCTCGCTGCCCAGCCTGCTGACGGTGGACTACCTCGCCCTGCTGGACGGGCTCGGGCTGGAGCAGTCGGTGCGCTCGATGGTCGATGCGTATATCGCACGGTCGGAGGAAACCGTCTGAGGAGGATGCCGATGGAGACAGGGTGGTACCGTCTGACCAGTGGTGAAGCGGTCTACGTGGTGGGAGAGCATGGCGACGAAGTACTGGTCTCCAATCGCGGGGGCCTCAAGACTTCGCTGGTCAGCAAGCAGGCGGTGGCGTTCAAACTTGATGAGTTTCCCCGGGAAGTGGCGGGTGATCAGCGCCCGCGAGGCCGCGCATGAACGTCGGTCTGGTGTGGCCGTTGAGCCCCACGGAGTTCCCGCCCCCGGACTTTCTCCGGCACGTGCGCGAGCAGACGCTGGCGACCCATCTGCGCTTCGATCTGGACTACCGGCGCACCGATGCCGAGGCGCTGGTGGACGCGGTGCGCGGCGCGGGCTTCATCCCACTCCCCATCCTCAACTGGCCGTGGAGCGAGGGACACCAGCCAGACCTCGGCCGCTACTGCACGGCGGCGGTGGGGCTGGTGGGGCGTTCGGCGCTGGACGAGATCGAGATCCTCAACGAGCCGCGCATTATGGGCGGGCTGGACGGCACCCGCTACGGATCGCTAGCACGTGCCGCGTGCACGTGGGTCCGGTCCATGCGCCGGGCGGTCCGTATCCTGCTCGCCGGGGACTACCTGCAACCAGACCGTGCCGGGCCGCAGATCCGGCGCGACTGGATCGATGACGTGCGCGCGGTGGTGCCCGACGATCTCTACGACGTGGTGGCGCTGCACACCTACCGTGAGCCCGCGCCGCCCGAGACCACGCGCTACGAGAGTCGGCAGCGGGAGTGGCACGCCATCGTCAAGCCCCTGCCTGCGAACGTGCCCACACAGGTGACTGAAGTCGGGTGGAACCTGCACGGGGTCAGCCTGCAGGAGCAGGGGGACTACATCGGCCGCGAGCTGGTCATCAACCGTGACCTCGGCATCGGGGCCACGTATCTCTTCGCGCCGATCCCGGGCAACAGCGAGAGTGACTTCGGCTTGTTCGAGCATGACTGGACGCCGCGCCCGTCGGCGCTGGCGATCCGGGCGTTTCAGCTCGGCGCGGTCTAGGGAGCGATGGTGACGCTGAACGTCACGCCTGAAGAGTACGCCTACATTCAAACGGCGGCGCTCGACGCCGTTGATTTGAACGGCCAATTCTGTGAGGCAGAGTTCATCCGGTTCATGTGGATACGCTTCGGTATCAGTGCCGGTCGGTATGAAGTCGTGGTGCGGACCGACGTGCCCTCGATTCCGTGGCTGACCAAGGGTGTGCACCGGTTCGGTCCAGACCGTGACGCATGGGGAGGCAGGGTCAGCCTATGACGCATACCCGGCAGATGGCGGACAGCGAAGGGGACTTCGGGCAGTGGACGCTTGTAGAACGACCTTGTCACCATGTGGTCGCGGTGAGTGGTCTCGTGTGTGGGCATCCCGTGGAGCGACGGGTCTGGGAGTCCAGTGACGGAGCCTACGAAGACTACCAGTTCCGCTGCGTCGGCGGCGGGCATGTCTGGTGGGTTGATGGCATCGACAGTTGAGGGAGGGTAGCGTGGCGCGACAGGTGCTAGTTCTCGAAGAAATCGTGGCCATTCTGCAGGCGGTCGGGATTCCGGACGGCCCCATCGACAAATTCAAGGAACACGCCGCGCGGATCATCGGCTCCAAGAACGAGCAGGGCACCGACGCGCTGACCATCAGCTCGGGGTTCGGCCAGAAGTCGCAGGTCGGCTTTGTGGACCTGACGGTGAACGACACGCGGATCCAGATGCCCATCGAGAAGGCGCGGGAGGTCGGCATCATGCTCCTGAACGCGGCGGAGGCGGCGGCCAGCGACCAGATGTTCGTCACCCTGCTGCAGAAGTCCGGGCTCGACAACCCGGAGACGGTCGGCGGCGTGCTGCTGGAGCTGCGGGAGATCCGGCAGGGGACCAAGGGTATTTCGTGGCCGTCCTGACCGCCGCTGTATAACCCGACATGGTGCGGCTGGTGTACGTCCGCCCCCTCACGGACAAGCAAGGGGTCGCCCTTGGCTTCCCGCCCGAGACGTGGCGCGGCAAGTGGTTCTGGTTTTGGTACTGGAGTCCGTCGTGGGCGGTCTGGGCGCGCTGGGTGCGGCGGCGGGTGACTCGTCTGTTCCGGAGGGCGTAGATGGCAGTGGCGAAGCAGGACACGGCAGGGCAGCTTCAGGCGCTCAAGGACAAGGCGGCGCAGGCGGACCGCGAGCGCGCGGCCGCCGAGGCGCGGGTGGCCGAGGCGAAGCGGCGGCTCAAGGAAATTGACGACCAGATACTGGCGCTGGGGGTGAAGCCCGAGGAGGCCGAGGCGCGGGTCACCCAGCTCGAAGCGGAGCTGGCCACCGACATCGCGGCCCTCGACACGGCGCTCGACGCGGAGCTAGCGGCCTACCGGGCGCTCGGAGGGTAGCCATGCGGGGTATCGAGACCTCGGAAGAAGCGGCCATCCGTGCAGAGCAGGAGGCGCGGGACGTGCGTGAGTACCAGCGGCGGCAGACGCTGCCGATGGAGGAGCGGATTCACCTCTGGCGCGAAGACTCCGGCGGCGAGGAGCTGGAGGATGTGGTCGAGCTGCTCTGTGGCGCGGAGGCGGAGATTCGGCGACTGAAGGGTCTGCCGCCAGAGGAGTGATGGTGCTCCGAGTAGGCGATTGGGTGTATCACCGGTACCACGGAGCCACCGAAGTGTGGGTGCTCGCGAACGAGGCACAGGCGGACTCTGCACGACGCCTCCTGAAGCCGTCGCACATTCTCGAAGTGCGACGAGCGCCACGCTGGCGGCGTCTGCTGTGCGCGCTGCATATTCACGGCCCGTCGCGGATTTACAGCTCGCACACGGACATCTGCGAATGGTGTGGTGACACATGGACGACGTGAACGACTTCCCGTTCGACCCGAACCAGCCGGTGCCGGTGGTGGACCTGACCGCCCAGCCCGGGGACGTGCGCTATGCGTGCCTGAAGTGCGGGTGGTCCGTGACGCTCAAGCCGGAAGGCGAAGCGCTGTGGACCAACCACGGCGCGGTGATCCCGACGTGCCGCCGGGACAAAGTCATCCTGATCCGCACGGTGGTTTCGTGAACCGGCGCGTCGAGCAACTCCAGCGCGGGGTCGATGCGCTCTACGGCCGCTGGCAGGCCGCCGACGAGCAAGCGACCACGGCGGACGCGGCGATCCCGCCGATGGCTGAACAGGTCCGACTCCTCACCCTCAGCGAAGCGGCGCTCACCGCTCTACTGGGGAAAGTGAGCGAGGAGAGCCTGCGCTCGGTCGAGGGCACTGTGACCTACGGGTTGCGGGTGGTCTTCGATGACCATCCGCTGACGTTCCGCTTCAAGGCTACTACTGCGAGGGGCGGGCAGGTGCTGGAGCCCGTGCTGGTCTACGCGGGCGTCGAGCAGCCGATTCTGGACGCCTTCGGCGGCGGCCCGGCGCAGGTGGTCGCGTTCCTGCTGCGGCTGCTGGTCTGCCACCGGCTCGGGCTCTACCCGCTCCTCCTGCTGGACGAGAGCTTTAGCATGGTCAGCGCGCAGTACGTGCCGAATGTGGCGAAGCTCCTGCGGGAGTTATCGGAGCAGATGCAGTTCACGTTCATCTTAGTCACGCATCAACCGAGTTTTACCGAGCACGCCACCCACGCCTACGAGGTCAGCGAGACTTCCGACGGCGCGACGTTTGTGGGGAGGACGACCTGATGGCCGAAGCAGAGGGGACACGTAGACTGAAAGCCTCATGGGAAGTCCGAGCCGGGATCGTTCCCGGTCAAGCAGACCCGCAGCACACCCGGCAGTTTCACCTGACCAGCGACGAGTGGCACGAGTCCGGTGACGGTCTGCGGCTCATGTTGCTGCGTTCGGCAGAAGCCAATGCGTACGCCCAGTACCTGATGGCCCTGTGCTCACAGGGTCGGGAAGTGAACTGGACCGAAACCACGTTCATTTGGTACTAGGTGATGTCGCTCCCCGACCCAACCTACGTCAAGGAAGAGATTGATGCCAACCCGGTCTGGAAGCTTGCCTTCTGGATGAGTGAGATCGACAATGACCACGCGCCGATTGGGTGGAGTCGGTACATCATCCTTGCGCGGGCGGTGTTGCACCGGTTCACGCTCACGGAGCGGCAGCCATGAAGATCGTCCACATTCTCAAAGCGGGGCAGGCCCTGTGCGGGCTGGACGGCACGCCGGACCAGTGGCCCGCGAATCACTACTGGGTCGATGAGTACCACGTCAAGGACGCTACCTGTGAGGGTTGTCTGGCCAGCGTCCCGAAGCTCAAAGCCGCGCATATCCGGGGGCGGCGGTGATCGCATGGCTGGACGAGTTCGTCAGTGACTGCGCCACCCGGCTGGCGCAGCTCCCACCGACGCACGCGGTCCGCACCTATCTGGCAGGCCGGGCTGTGTCCCCGGCGTATCAGGCGAGCTACCGGGTCGGCTGGCTGGAAGTGCCCACCGCGCAGCACGCGACCCCGGAGTTCTGGACGTGGCTGCAGCGCTACGGCTGGGAGAGCTATGTCTTCCCACTCACCGACCCATGGGGCGCGGTGACCGGGGTCGTGCTGCGGAGCCTGCCAGAGAAGCGTTATCAGAACTACATCGCCTATCCCAAAGACCTGTGCCCGCCGTGCTTCGGGCTGCACACCGCCCTGCCGGTGATGTTCCAGACCCAGCAGGTGGTCTTGGTGGAGGGCGTGTTCGACTACTTCGCGGTGCGCCCGTTCACCCCGGCGGTGCTGGCGCAGCTCACCAGCATCCCGTCGCTCCTGTTGCGGCGTCTGCTGGCGCGCTACGTGACCAAGGTGGTGGCGCTGGCGGACATGGACCTGACCGGGCGGCGCGCGGCCTACCGGCTGGCGGGCGTGCCGGTGCCGGTGGAGTATCGGGATCCGAAGGACCGGGGGCTCCGGCGGCTGGACCCCCCACCGTTCCACGTGGTCGTGCCTGCGTATTCCGCGCATGACCCGTCGTCGCTCTGGGCGGAAGGTAAGGTAGACGAACTACAACGGCTCGTTCGGTTGTGAGGGGAGCATCGTGATGAACGGAAGAATCGCGCGTCTGGTGGTGGAGAAGGGGTTCGGGTTCGTGCGGGGGGATGACGATAGTGTCGAGCGGTTCTTTCATCGCTCGGCGGTTGTGGGCCAGCCCTTCGAGTTGCTACAGGAAGGGCAGCCGGTCGTGTTCGAGGAGGAACAGAGCGCCAAGGGGCCACGGGCGCGACGGGTGGAAGTGGCCTGATGATTGGGTTTCGCGGTCGCTACCATGTCTACCGGAACCATATCGGGTACGGCCCGGTGCGTTCCGCCTTCTTGGCTATCCCGGCGTGGATATGCGTGGTCCTCGGTGTGGTGCTGGGACTCGCGACCGCGTGGCTGGCCAAGGTGTCTTGACGATGGACGAGTGGCGGCTGCTGGACTGGGTGCTGATCGTCGCCTGTGTCTGGTTTTCCTACCGGCTCTACCGGCTGGAAAGAAAATAGTTGACAGTAATACCGACCCGTGGCATTATGAGGTTGTCGATGGCGCTGGCCTGCACTCAAGCAAGCAGCGACTAGGCGACAGGAGCCTCACCCTCATGAAACAGGGACGTTCGTTACAGGACATCGCGGCCGAGCTGGAACGCCAGACGAAGAGCCGTGCCGACTACATCGCGCCGCAGGGCGCGCTCGACGCCAAGGTGCTCGACGGGGAGATTGTCCTCGACGGGCTGAACGGCGACCCCAAGCGGATCTCGCCCTACGCCCACAAGCAGTTCGCGGATCACCTCGCCATCCCGGCGCGCTACTACGACCGGATGCGGACCGAGCAGCCGACTCTGCTGGCCGCGAACCTGAACACGTGGCTCAAGGCCCAGCCCGAAGAGAAGCGGATGCTCCGCACGCTCGACGGCCGGGTGCGCGGGTTCCTCTCCCCGAAGTTTCGGCCGCTCGACAACTTCGACCTCGCCAACGCGGTGCTGCCGACCTTGCTCGAACGCAAGGTGCAGATTGTCAGCGCGGAGCTGACCGAGACCCGCCTCTACATCAAGGGCATCCTGCCGGAACTGTCCGACGAACTGCCGGAAGGCATGGCGTGGGGGCACGGGCACGGGATGGTCGGACGCGACGGACGGCTCGTGGCGGCCATCGTCATCAGCAACAGCGAGGTCGGCGCGGGCACGCTCCGGGTCGAGCCCTCGGTGTTCACTACGTGGTGCACCAACTTGGCCATCATGGCCGCTGCCGCGATGAAGAAGTACCACATCGGGCGCGCATGGGAAGCCGACGAAGACCTGAGCATCTACCGGGACGCGACTCGTGCGGCCGATGACCGGGCGTTCTTCATGAAGGTGGTGGACGTGACGAAGAGCGCGTTCGAGCTGGACACCTTCAAGGCGGCGGTCGCCTCTATCCGCGAAGCGGGGAAGAACGACATCAAGTCCACCGAGCTGCCGAAGGTGGTGGATCTGGCGGTCAAGCAGTTGGCCCTGCCGGAAGCCACGAGCGGGGGCATCCTGAGCATCCTCGCCCGGAACGGTGACCTGACGCAGTGGGGGCTGTCGAGCGCGATTACGCAGCTCGCCAACGACTACGCCGATTACGAAGGGGCCACCGAGCTGGAGCGGGCTGGCGGGAAGATTCTCGCCCTGCCGCCGAAGGCATGGGCCGCGATTGCGGAGGCCGCCTAAGGTCTCCGTATGCAGAGCCGGTCTGATCAGCCGGAAAGGACTGACGGTCGGGGGATGGGGAGCCGCAAGGCGATGAACCGCCCCCAGCCGGGGAACCAGTCTCACGGGGGCCTCCGAGGCCCCCTTCTTCTTTAGTAGGGAGGCACAATGTGACGATCATCGCACGCGCCGAGGCCATCGCCCGAAGCGCGCACACGGGACAAGTAGACAAGGCGGGGGCGGACTACATCAAGCACGTCGAGCGGGTGGTCGGCCGGGTCGCGTCTGAGGACGCCAAAGCGGTGGCATGGCTGCACGATGTCATCGAGGACACGTCGATGACAGCGGATGACCTGCGCGCAGCGGGCATCCCGGAGCCGGTGCTGGAAGCGGTCGAGCTGCTGACGCGGCCGAAGGCGGACCCGGAGTACAGCTACGCCGAGTACATCGACGCGCTCTGGGAGTCCGGGAACCTGCTGGCCCTCGAAGTCAAGGTGGCCGACCTCGAAGACCACTTGACTGAACTGAATCAGGATGTCGCGGCGAGCCTGCCGCCCAAGCTCAGACCCCGGTACGAGAAGGCGCTGGCGAAGCTGAGCCCGGCGCTGGTGTTCCGGACATGAGCGGTACACCAGAACCCGGCCGCGAGGTCTACTACACCTACGGGAACCAAGGCGAGGTCGAGCTGCCCGCGCACGCCCGGCTGCGGATCTACCTGCCGGGGACCGGATCGTCTCACCAGCGGTGGGTCGAGATCGCCGCGACCGACGAGGGCGGGGTCGAGCTGCGCGGGGCGGGCGCGCTGGTGACGGTCCTGAACGCCAGCAACGCCATGCGGGTAGACATCGCCGACCGCTACGAGCGCCGGGAGGACTCGTCCAAGCGGGACTTGGCGGAGGGGGTCTTCGACCGGCTGGCGGCGACCGGGGCCACCTTTGACGATATGTGCGAGCTGGCGCGCGAGCTGAAGCTGCCCGAGTCGGAGCGCTTTCGCAAGGTCAACGACTGGGTCAAGACGGTCGCCAAGACGCTGGCGCGGCGGCTGGCGAAGTGATCCGGGAAGTGCTGACCGAGACGGCGCTCACCGTGGCCTGCGTCTGCGCCCTGCTGGCGATGGTCTTCCGCTGGGTGCTGTGATGCAGCAGGTCATTCGCTACGCGCACATGGGCACGCTGACGCTCGGTGACCCGCCGAAGACGCAGACGATTCGGTTCGCGCACGGCGGGACGATGGAGGTGGCTCGTGAGTGCGTTCTTGCTGATGTGGGTGATCTACCACGGCATGAAGGACCGGCCCGGCCCGTACACGGTGCGGCGCTGGGAGGTCGGTCCCGGTGTGTTGGTGGCGACCGGTGACGCCCGGGACGCGCTGACGCTGGCGGAGGCCCGCGCGCTGGTGCCCGAGGATACGGTGTGCCTGCCCCGCCACCCGGACGACGATCCGGTTATTGTGGAGGCGTGGGTGTAAGGGATGTCCGGTTCCTCGTGGCCGTCCTGATCTGCCTCGCCACCCTGATGTGGGGCTACGTAGGCTGTCTGGTCGCGCACACCCATCCGCCGCCCCCTATAAACCGCTTCCCTTGACATCTAAGCCCACCTGCGGTATCATACTGCTGGAGGGTAGAGATGGCAGCGAAGCTGATGTACGACACGAAGAGCTGCGGACGCTGCGGCGGGTCCGGGCACTACAGCTACTGCTCGATGTACGGGACGACCTGCTTCGGGTGCCGGGGCCGGAAGACGGTCCTGAGCCGCGCCGGGTCCAAGGCGGCAGCGGCCATCGCCGAGTTCATCACGGCCA
>Ga0137452_1000093_pt1 | contig 29135 bp, 34 predicted proteins | sample EasRivERMGT513_2_FD_102312 | JGI IMG/M metagenome (GOLD analysis project Ga0137452, IMG submission 102312) | Soil microbial communities from meander-bound floodplain in the East River, Colorado, USA - East River MetaG ERMGT513_2 | ecosystem: Environmental > Terrestrial > Soil > Floodplain ...
AGGGATTTATTATAAGTTCATTAAGTTCGGCCGCCCCCGCCCGAGTCGGCTACGAATTCGTACATGGAACATTCACTTAGTGTATTAAATTAACGCTGGATGCCAGATGGCGTCTTATGGGACACAGCGTTCGGACTTTTACCGTCTGATAGCCAAGACTTATTATGTCTTGGCTATCATTTTTTTGGTAGATTATGTATGAATGTTTTAATTAATAAAACTTGTCTAGAATGTATAAATACATTTGAAACGATTGCTACTAATAGTAAAAAATCACGTAAACTATGTCGCGATTGTTATTTTCGTAAAAGACGAGAAGTCATGATAAAAACTAATAAAAATAGAGTGAAGAATAAATCTATTCAGTGTCAAAAATGTTTAAGTATATTTTTGGCAGCTAAAAAGAATGCTAAATGCTGTCCAACTTGTAGACAACAAAATGATAGTAGAAAGAGTCCTACATATTTAAAAAGTGAACATTATCGTTTAAAGTCTATTGAATGGAGTCATAATCACAGGGCCAGAGCAAAAGGTTCTCTATCTAAATTTCATAAAAAGTATATTTCTCAATTACTTGCGGATTATAATCATCAGTGTGTTTATTGTGGATCTGATAAAAAATTAACTGTAGACCATTTAATTCCAATAGTTAGGGGTGGCTCTAATGACTATAATAATTTAACGTTAGCCTGTTTATCTTGCAATTCGGCAAAACGAGACAAAATGCCATTAAACTTTCTTTGTTATCGAATCTCAAAATAGTCGCAAGTTCTAGGAGTATAATATGGTTTCAGGAGTTCGTTTTACAGCTTGTTCTGGAGCTATGGGTGGTCAACCATCCAATAGAGCCTTTATTAACGCTCTTGAGATTTTTAATATGCAGCCCGGCGACACTACGTCGCCATTACGTTTAGGCTTCTTCGGTGCCGGGGGAGCCCCCAACGCGGCCGTGATCGTCGGAGAATATCAGGATCGTACCCACCGTACTAATCATAACGGGAGCGATCTAGGCGTCTTTATTAACCAGAAGTTCTCGTCTTCTACAGTGGCAATTATTTCTGGAGTAACCTTCCCGAATATGACGGATGTTCCGGGCAATTCAGGCACATTGTTATGCCGGTTCACGGAGCCGACCGCCCAACAGGTCCAAACTCAGAACGCCACATTCCGTGCCATTTCATTTAACTCATCTTCTGGTGTGCCAAATATTGATAGTATTCCTGCCAATATTAATATACAGGCTTTCGAAGTTAAGAATACAGTAGGAGGAACTGGTGACGGAAGCTGGACAGATATTACAAGTGGTAGTAATGCCCTTGCACTAGACGCACAGGCCGCCACCGCGAGCGTCCACGACTTTATCGTTGGCGTGTCTGCCTCACCAACAACCACTGGAACTAATCGAGATTTCGGCTTTATGTTAAGGCTAGAATATTTCTAAGATTTTCTTTGTCGTTCGCCCCCAAATTCAGGCATATTACTAAGCGAACTTGGAGGCATTATCTATATGGTGAATCTCTCATTTAGAGCAGATGGGAATTGTGTTGAATCTAATCGGTGGATTGCCAGTTTAAGTGATGGCTCAACCGTGTTTGAGGATCGGATTCCTAACGCACCTTCTGCATGGATTCGTCTACAGAACTATCTCAAGTCAGAGAAGCTCTACATTACACGCCTACGTCTTCAGGCGTATGGAGTCTTAGTTCAATTGCCACCGCTTCGTGATGAAAGCGGAGCTATTCAATTTGATGGTTATTGGCACTCCAAGCAACTGACCGCATTTTTGGACCCAAATCTGCCACAAGCTTTAGCCTACGGAATAGGCTTCATTAAGGGAGACTTTCTGTATATTAAATGGATTCGACAAAATGGAGCAGTAGAAGACGAGGTTCGTGGGTATAATAAACAAACGGATTTAGCAGGAATATTAAATGGCGAAATTTCAGTCGATCACAACGGACTCAATCCAACACGATGAATTTAATATCATCACGGAACTTATTTTCTTAAATAAATTTGGCAACGTTGGTCCATTTCCTTGGCGTTCTCCGACGTATCGCACATTCTGGTCCTCAACGCTTGCTATTATTCGCAAGCTTCATAATGTCCACCAATTATCAGCCGATCAAATAGCATTCTATATTTATAGGTGTGCTCCTAAAGAACTATCTCAGCAGGAGTTTGGCAAATGTGCCGTTGTAGCCAAAAAGCTATTCCTTAAATTTAATCTCCAAGAGCTGATTAATAGATATCGAGAAAAGTTTAAGTCGATTGAAATGACGGGACTAGAAACGGCATCATATGGTGATAGACTAAATCAAACTCTAATACCACAATCAAAAACATTACTTGAATTATTAAAGGAACTCGAAAATGATCAAGCCGCAAACCGTCAAGGATAAAAATCCTCCGGCAGCAACTTCAAATCCTTCTATGTTTCAAAAGGAAGTCGAAAAAGTCGAGGGGGCAAAGATTCTTGATTGTCGCGATGTGACGAATCCAGAGCCGAATAGCACGGGCTCATTTAGTCTGGATTTTGATCTGGTAGTTCCAATTCCCGAGGGTCGCATTACGGAAATCTATGGTGGCGAAGGTGCCGGTAAATCAAGTCTCGCATTAGAGATTATAGGACAAGCCCTTAAAAAGGGAAAGAAAGCACTTTACGTCAACATGGAGCGTAACCTTAATCGCTCTTTATTGGAAACGATTAGAAGCATTAAGCCATTCATTAATTGGGAATCAACAGCAACAGATGGAGACGCAAAGCTATTTATTATGTCTGCTCCAGACGGAGAGACCGCACTTGAGTTATGCCGTAAGTGGTGCATTACTAATCCAGGATCTGTTCTCGTATTAGACTCAATTGATGCGTGCGTGCCTGCGGCTATCCTCGCGGGCGAGATTGGCGAAAGCCATATTGGCAACCATGCCAAGTTAATGTCCCAGGGCATTCGGGCACTTAACATTGTTGTCGGAGAAAATAAAGTTGCTTTCGTCTGTATCAATCAGTGGCGAAGCAAGATGACATCTTATGGTGATCCGCGTGAGACTAGCGGCGGGAATGCTATTAGGTATTATGCTACACAGCGAATAGAGGTTCAGAAGCCAGGTAAAGCCGAAATGATTACTACATCAGACGGAACAGTCTTAGGTTTTAATGTGCGATATCGCATTATTAAAAATAAGTGTGCTCCACAAGGCCAAGAAGGCCAGTTGCCAATTCTTTTCTATAACGGCATCTACAGAGAACTAGAAATTATTAATATGTCTGCTAAGTTTGGATTAATCCAAATGGGTGGCAAGGGTGGTCAGCAAGTTCTGCTACCTGTTATGGACGCAGAAGACAAAGAAACGGCCGACCATATTACATGCAGTAAATTTAATGCCGCTCGTCGTCTTTTAAACATCGACAAGAAACTGGCGGATATTATGGCAGCGAAACTCATCGACTTCCTATCAAAGAGTTCTACAGCCACGAACGCGATTGAAACAGATGAAATTTCTGAGTCTTAATGGCCGTGAAATAAACTGCGAGGTATCACAGCAACGATATCCGCAACGCACCAAAGAGAATTGTCGCTCGGAAGGACAATATCACTTAGGGCAACAACTCCGCCACCTTTATAAGGGTGCGGTCATCCTTGAAGAATTCACCATCCCGGGATCTAAACTATCCCTAGACTTCTTTATCCCTTCATTTAAAGCGGCTTTTGAATTTCAAGGCAATCAGCACGACGGCTTTAATCACTTCTTCCACAAAGATAAAAACGATTTCGTTAAGCAGTCTCAGCGTGACCAGAATAAAAAGGACTGGTGCAAGCTGAACGCAATTAAGTTAATTGAAATTCGTAATTCAAAAATAACTTTTGAAGAATTAAAAGCTGCGATATTGGAGATTATTAATGGCTAATCTAGCAGCAGAGAAACTTCTAATCTCTGCGTTCATAAGACATCCAAATACCTTCTTTGCTTTTCAGTCTTATGTTACAGAAGATGATTTCGTTAGCATGGCCCATAAAATTACTTTTCAGGCAATGCGAAAACTGTACATTGATAAGGCCGTAGAACGTCTGTCTAAGATGAAGATTATTTCAGAAGCCAAGGATCTTGGCTGTGAAAACTTCATGTCTATGACAAAAGATGGCAAGCTTCTTGATGAAATCTTTGCCGAGGCACCGTCCGAAGAAGAGGCGGCACTGCACTTTCAGGCCGTTAAGAAAGAAACTATTAAACGTGCCTATCTTGACGTTACAGATCAAGTTCGTGGGTATATTAATACAACCACTGATCCAGCAATTAAAATGGTCGATTCTATTGAGCAAAAACTTGTAGATGTTAGCCAACAACTCAATAATAATGACGCACAGATTATTAATCTTGGTCAGGATGCCGAATCTGTCATCACTGATCTAGCGAATAATCCAGGACATCTTGGATGGGATCTAGGATTTCCAGTTTGGCAACACAAGATTGGGCAAATTCGTAATGGCTCTATTACGTTCGTTGTTGGAACGGCCAAGTCAGGCAAAAGTCAATTCGGAATGCGTAATGCATTACACGTTGCACATAAACATCGTGCTCCAGTTTTACTAGTCGATACAGAACTTAAAAAGAAGGATCAGATCGTTCGTCTTGTTGGTATGATGGCAGGCGTTCCTTATGAGATTTTGGAAACTGGCTTCTGGAAATTAGAAGATAGTAAACTAGTTGAGATGGGCCTAAAGCCGGAACTTATCACTGCCGTTGTTGAATATAGACGTCGCATGAACGACCCCATTTTATGGTCAAAGGCCAAAGCCCTGCCGTTTTCTTATCTTGAGGCGAGCGGAATGGGTGTAGAGGAAGTCGTACCGAAGATTCGTCGTTGGGTTATGACCCAAGCCAAACCGGATAAGCGATCGAAATTTCCTCAATGTCTTGTCGTTTATGACTATATTAAATTAGCGACCTTTGACGAACTTCGCGGAGGCAAGATTCAGGAGTGGCAACTTCACGGCCTAAATATGGCCGCTATGCACGACTTCGTAAATAAGTGGAATATTCCAATGATCGCTCTAGGACAGACTAATAATACTATTGGCTACGATATTAAAATGGTGGCCGGTGCAAAACGTATTATTGACAACGTCAGTTCTGTGACATTATTACATCGCAAAGACACGGATCAAAAATCAATGGACGGTAATGGAAATTATTTCTTAATGCCGCTTGTTACTCGATATGGTGCCGGTCTAGAAAGAGGACACATCAATCTCGCCTTTAATCCAGAAATTGGAGAGTTTAACGAACTAGGATTGAGTGCTATCGACTACAGAGAGGAGCAGAAAAAGAGACTAGAGGAGTGGAAGAAGGAAAATTATAGTAAGGGTAAGGGAAAGAAGAAGTCAAGTGACGACTACGATGACTAGACATAATCGTGTGCGTCTTCGCGAGCACGCGAACGCCAACATCAATCGTATCTTTGATACATTAAGAGTTACCTATGTTCGGAGAGGTGATCTTGTTCAGGCGTGTTGCCCATGCAAACAACATCCGGGCGACGGAGATAATCCGAACGCCTTTTCATGGCGGGATTCTGCCGCCCATTGGGTTTGCTGGACACATCATTGCGAGCAACAATACGGCGGAGACGTATTCGGTCTAATTCGTAGCGTGGTCAATTGTAGTTTTAATGAGGCGTTAGATTGGATCTTTAAGTTTCTAGTCAGTAATAATGTTGATGTCGAAAAGGATGCTGCCCCCACGAAGCAATACGGCGGCCCCACACTTAAGATCCATGAGCCACTAAACGAGACGCTGCTGAGATATCTCCAGCCGAGATATGACTTCCTTCTTCAAAGGGGATTTCAGGAATCTACTCTCCAGAAATTTCAGATCGGTTTATGGAGTCGATTAGGCACATTTATGCACAATCGTCTCGTATTTCCAATTCGAGATACTCAGGGAAGTTTAGTTGGATTTTCTGGTCGTACAATCTATAATGAAGTTGATTGGGATAAATATCAAATCAAGGCAAAATGGGTTCATGGACGATATTATGATCGTTGGCCCAAACTTGATGAATTAAAAACTGGTTCGATATTATTTAATCTAGATAAAGCGAAAGATCATATAGGACTACAAAAGACCTTAATATTAGTTGAAGGACCGTTAGATGGTCTTCGACTATATGAGGCGGGCTTTTACAATTGGGTAGCATTACTTGGATGTAGTTTCGGCCACGTTCATCGCTCAATACTTGTTTCATTGGGTATTAATAATCTTGTTTTAGCATTAGATATAGATAAGGCTGGTACAACTGCTACATCGAAAATAGAAAAGTCTCTCACGGAATTTTTCCATATACATAAGCCAGTAATGCAGAATGATCCTGGGAAAAGTTCTATTGAGGAACTAAGAAAGATATTTAATGCTTATTAAAAACGCCAGTTCTTCTAGAATCGAAACATTCAATACGTGCTTATTTAAGTATTGGCTCACGTATCACGACAAAGCAAAGTTAAAGTCAAATTGGGGTGCCTCACACGGCAATCTCTTACACGACATTCTTGAGAAATTTGCCAATAACTCTGATAAAAATTGGATGGATCGGCTATATAAAGGATATGGCGGTGTTTTAATCACAGAAGACAAGTTTGGTGCAAAAGTTACTCTGGAGTCTCCTCTAATATGGGCTAAACCAGCGGATTATAAGGATGCTAAACCAGAATGTGATACGTGTCCATTCGCTAAGGACGGCACATGCTCAATCAGTCTGCAAAAGCTAGACGATCTCAAAGGATGCCCAAGGAAACTATTTGAAAAATCTGTGACAATTCTTAAGGATGTATTTAGACGATATAATCCATTATACTCTGATGAAAAGATGTTGGTTGGTACAGAATATAAGATCGAATTCAAGATACCAAATACAAAAGTTCCATTAATCTGTATTTTAGACTTAGTGATTGATCGTGGCAATGGTATAGTAGAAGTTATTGATTATAAATTCGGCAATTATACTAAAGACTTTGATACACTTGCCGTTGACGTTCAAGCACGTATTTGTTCTTATGCTGCTCGTAAAGAATTCATCGAAGATATTAACAAAAAAGGACATAATTTCAAATATGTCTTCTTAACCTTCGATTATTTCATGAAGGCTCCATCGACTGTTGCTTTTACAGCTACACAGGATGCTGCCACAGAACAATCTCTAATTAATACCGCTATGAAGATTAAGAATACCACAGTTGTTACGAGACTTTGTGGCGATAAAGATCCTACGAGCCACTGGAAGTGCAAAGCTATGTGCGATCCAGATGTATGTCGAGCTAAATGGAAAGGAATATTTACCGTTAATGAATCTCCTTGAATATGGTATAGATATTAAACATCGCCGAGTCTTTCTATCTGGCGAAATTACAAACGGTAAGACTGATGCAGTTATCCGTGGCTTAATTTTATTAGCCGATAGAGGGGCGGAAGATATTGATTTTATAGTGCAATCTCCTGGCGGAGAAATGTATGATACCTTTGCTATTTACGATACTATTAAAGGTATTCCCAATAATGTCAGAACAATTGCAATTGGACACTGCCAATCTTCCGCCCCTTTATTAGTTGCGGCAGGTACGCCTGGGAAGCGTATTAGTCTTCCTAACTGTCATTTCATGGTTCATGATATTTGGACCGAAGGTGCTCCAGATGCTAGCGTTGAAGCGGCTACGAAAGAACTAAGACATACGAAGAGACTACGAAGTAGATATTTAGAATTAATGACCGCTAATAGCAAGATGTCATTACAAGATTGGCGTAAGATTTGTCGGCGGGCCGGTGATCTATTTTTTGGCCCTGTTGAAGCGTTAAAATATGGCATTATTGACAGAATAGAAAAAGACAATATCTGGAGCGGGAATAATGGCGAGAAAAAGTAAGATATATTCTTGTGAAAAAGGTCATAAGATTTTATCAGACACAAAGAATGAACGAAGATTCTTAGCTGGTAAGATGGTCTGTGGCGTATGCGGCAACAAGTTTATAGAACATAAGTCTGCCTCATGGAGTGCAGATAAACACTTTCTGTGCGAGAATGGGCATATTATTACTATCGCCGCGTTTAAGAGCAGAATGTGCAATTTCTCCTGGGGTAACGGCCAGCAAGAATTTGTTAACGTCGAAATGTCGCCAGAGGCTTTATCAGATAAATTAAAAGCTGGAGAGGTTGCTTGTCCTGCTGGTGACGGTTCATGCAATAAGATTCTAGTTGCTTTAGAGGATTGTAATTTACAAATCCCACAAATTATGGGTATTAAAACAAAAACCCGTGTAGGCGATATATGGGATCGTAGCGGATGCCCGGAACCTAAAGCCGGTAGATATGACAAAAACTACAATTTCAAAGAATCTACTTTCACCAAGGTTAATAAAGAAAGAGTGAAAAATCTTCGAACGACACGGAATACTAGACCGGCCGGAGAAGTTATCAGTCGCCCAACTAAGCGAAATTATCGTAAGGGCGTCAGTCGCCCCACTAAAGAAGACCTATGAAATCATTCACTCATTTGCACGTTCACTCTAGGGCGTCCTTTTTGGATGCGTCATGCTCTGCCGAAGCTCTAGCAAAACAAGCTAAAACGCTTGGCATGTCTGCGATTGCACTTACGGATCATAATAATCTATTTAATGCGATACCTTTTTATAAAGCGTGTCAGAAAAATGGTGTTAGGCCAATTCTAGGGGTAGAAATCAATTTCGTTGAAGATTGTGCGGAAAGTATTCAGTTAAAGAATAAGACGACTTATCATGTTGTGCTTCTGGCAGAAAATAATACTGGATGGCATAATATCGTTAAGATAGTTAACTTAGCTAATGATGAAAAACATTACTATTATACTCCACGTATTGATTATGCAACGTTAGAGGCTCATAAAGAAGGCGTTATTCTTCTTACCTCATGTCATGATGGCATTCTTGCTAGCCATCTAAAGCCCGGCGATGACGGACAGATTAATAATACATTCAAGGCCGATGCCATCGTACGTAAACTACTGACGGTTTACGACCGCGACCATTTCTATATCGAAGTTCAGGATATGGGCGACCCACTTTATCAGGTAATTAATGCTGCCTTACGAAAAGTGGCAATGAAGTATGGAGTTAAGACGGTCGCCACAAATGATATACATTATACCTATTCAAAGGATGCAGAAGCCCACAAGGCACTAAGAAGAATGGCCGAATTTCAGCGTTCTAACGCTAGTGGCAGCACATTTAATACTGATGAATATTTTATCAAGTCCAGAGAAGAAATGGATAAGTTATCCTTCTTAGATAGTGAAAAGGATCTATCTACAGAAATTGCTGATCGGTGTAAGGTTGATATTAACTTCTCAGAAAAGCGTTTACCATCTTATGGATTCTTGCCAGAAGGCAAGACCGCCATGCAGTATCTACGAGATGAAGTAGACTCGAATACATCAGATTGGTCAGCGGAATATAAAGCCAGAATCGAAAAAGAATTAACAGATATTGAAGCACTCGGATTCGCCGATTACTTCTTAATTGTGTCTGACGTTGTTGGTTGGGCAAGACAGCAAAATATCATGGTTGGGCCGGGCCGTGGATCTGCTGGCGGTAGTCTTGTTAGCTATGCTCTTGGCATTACTAATATAGACCCAATGAAATACGGACTCATTTGGGAACGTTTCTTAAACATAGGTCGCAAAAGTCTACCTGATATTGATACAGACTTCCCACGCTCTAAACGTACTCAGGTCATCGACTATATTCGTGCCAGATTCGGCCACGGAAAGGTAACGCAACTTGCGACCTTCAATAAACTGGCCGCCCGAGCCGTTCTAAAAGAAGTCTTTAAGATTTACGGCATGTCATTCGAAGAAGCCAATGCAATAACTTCGCTTGTACCACTAAAGAACGACGAGCACAGTCAAATCTCGCTTGACGAAGCGATTGAAATGGTTCCCGAACTTAAAACCTATGAAGAAAAATACAAGGCTTGGTTCGCGGTGGCTAGAGCATTAGAAGGCTGCTACAAATCGCTTGGCACGCACGCCGCAGCAGTTGTGATCTCCAACAAGGATTTCTCTGAAGGCGAATATCCCCTTTGTAGGGCTTCAGATAACAAATCACTGATTTTTGCTTGGGATATGCAGAGTGTAGACGATCTAGGACTTCTTAAGCTAGACGTTCTTGGTCTGTCTACTCTTGATATCATTCAAGATACGCTAGATATTGTTAATAGGCGTCACAAACTTAGTCTTACGCTTGACACAATTCCGCTCGATGATGCAAAGACGTTTACTTTGATGGGTGAAGGTAAAACGGTTGGCGTGTTCCAGCTAGAGAAACAGTTGGGTAAGACTTGGAGCAAGCAACTAAAACCTCAATCGCTCGAAGAGATATCAGATTTAGTTTCACTTATACGTCCGGGACCAATGGAGAGCCGGATGCATGAAATGTATCGAGACGTAAAGGCCGGCGAACGAATGCCAGACTATGTGCATCACTCCCTAAAGCCAATTTTAGACTCGACCTATGGTGCTCTCCTATATCAGGAACAGGTTATTGAGATTTGTAAAGTCTTGGCTGGTATGTCTCTAATCGACGCCGATCTTGTACGAAAGGCGATGGGTAAGAAGAAACCAGAGGAAATGCGAAAGTGGCAGAAGACATTTGTGGATGGTTGCAAGGCCAATCATATCCCGGAAGAGGCCGCAGACCAAATCTGGTCATATATCGACAAATTCTCTGGATACGGTTTTAATAAATCACACGGCATTGGATATGCTCTCCTGGCATATTATACAGCTTTCTTAAAAGCAAACTATACTATAGAATTTATTTGTGCCAATCTGAAGAATAGCGAAGGGGCACAGGATACGATGGAAGACATTAATCAATTTGTGCATGATGCAAAACTCTTCCATATTGAAATAATGCCGCCAAAGATTGAGGTTGGCAATTCTGGCTTTGACATTATCAACGATAAGCAGATTGCATTTGGACTCTCCTCCCTTAAGGGGGCGGGCGAGAAAGGCATAGATTCAGCCAGGAAGGCCCTCTTGGAGACAGAGAAGAAAACCGACTACAATAGCTTTTTGTTCAAGACTTATGAAGTCGGCGTTAATCGCCGCGTCATGGAAGCTTTAATTTATGGCGGTGCTTTTGATTCTTTTAAAATGTCACGTAATCAAATGTTTGCACACTTTGATCTTTATGAGTCATTAACAGATAATGAAAGGAAGATTATTACTGATCATCCCAAGTATAATTGGATAGAAATTATTAGGGCATTATCTGACGACACCAGATCACAAACCATGAAGGATCAGTGGCAAATAAAAATTCCAAATATTCGTCGTCGGGCGACTCTTAAAGAATTGCTCAAGACTTTTGATGGCAGTGATGCATTTGATAATTTCGTTTCCAAGCTTGCCTGGGAAAAGGAATTCCTGGGAATTTCACTCAGCGGAGACGAAACTAATTTATTTAATTCTAAGCATAAATGTAGTGATATTATTAACTTCGGTGGTGAAGATATGCCAGTAGAGGTTATTGTGCGTGTCGAAGGTATTAAGAAACATATGACCAAGAATAAAGAAGAAATGGCATTTTTAACTGTGGCCGATAATACTGGTAAATTAGATAACTTTGTTGTGTTTCCTAGAACATGGGATTATGCAAAAAATCTGATAATCGTTGGAAATATTGCCAGAATATATGGTAAGGTTGATAAACGCGGATCAGTCTTGGTTAATAAAATGGAGCGGATGAGATAATGCAATACGAATATAAAATTATAGAACTAGCATTGCCAGCCGAATTAACGGCGGCTATTACTAATAGTTTCTTAGGAAATCCTCTTCCAACAGAAGTCCGCAAACAAATTAATATTGTTGTTCAAAATGAATTAAACGAATTAGGTAAAAAGGGTTGGCTACTGCATAATAGTGGGTTAGCTACTTTACCAACTTTACTGGTTTATAAAACCAAAGGAGTAAGAAAAAATGTCAGATAAGATTGCACAGACACTCACCGGCCGCATCTTCAAAGAGGTGGTTGTAGGTGAAAAGTCAATTCGAGTTGAGGTTGTATCAAACCTCTACCAGAAGTCAGAAGACCCGAAGAATAACACGCACCCACTCTTCACAACGGTTGTTTTAACCGGCGGCCTTATGAAGCTCTGGTCCGGCCGTCTAGGCGAGCTAGTGAAGGGTGCAAGAGTCTTTGTTCACGGGGATTGGAACTTCTCTCTCTTTACAAAGAAGGACGGCACGGCCGGTTTTTCAGGGTCGATTTTCCCTTCTATTCTTGAGGTAAATCCTCCACGATCAGCGGGTACAGCCCCTTCGTCTGAAGCGGCTCCTGCGGTGCCAGCTACGGCACCAGCCGTAGGCAAGGAAGATGATCTCCCGTTCTAATATTGTTCGGCCAATCGCTTATAATATATGCCGCTTTAATCACTGTTCCGGTCTATTTGATGATTTATGTCAGATAGGTGAATTAACAGCAGATCGACTAGCCCATAGATCGAGTTCTTATATTGCCAAAGCAGTACGTCGTGCCATGTTAAAAGCAGTCCCGAAGAGACAACCGGAGTCTCTTCGGGACTGCGATTTTCCTATGACTAGGGATATTGAATTGAGGCCAGAGTTTTATATTGAGGAGTTATCGGCCTCCAAACAAGAACAGCAAATGTTTACAGACCATTATATTAATAATATTTCAGTAAATCAAATAGCAAAAAACAACAAAATATCTGTGACTGCTGTTTATCGTATTCTATTAAGACTGAGGAAGGATTTTGCTAATGTCATATAAAACCCGTATCTTGTTTGTTGGTGAAGCCTCATGTCTATCTACAGGATTTTCCACTTATTATCGCGAACTCTTACCGCGTCTTCATGCAACAGGAAAATATGAAATTGCAGAATTAGGAAGTTATATTCGGGCAGATGATCCAAAGGCTATTGACTTCGTAGCTGGAAGATGGAAGTTTTATGGTGTTATGCCGACTAACGAGCAAGAAGCTGGATCGTATAATCAAGCGTCTAGTCATCCCCGAGATCGTGGCCAAAATATTAATCAATTCGGGGCTGGCAAATTTGATTGGGCGGTCGCAGATTTTAAGCCAGATATTGTTGTTGATATTCGCGACAATTGGATGTTGACTTGGCAGCTTCGCTCACCATTTCGTAAATGGTTTAAATTAGTATGGATGCCAACAGTGGACGCCGAACCACAGCACGAAGACTGGATTAGTGATTACGAACAGGCTGATATTGTATTAGCATACTCAGATTATGGTATTAATACTCTGATGCGTCAGAGCCAAAAAATTAAAGTTTTCCCACGCCCAATGCGACCCGGCGTAGATATCAATGGCTTTAAACCAGAAGATAGAGAAATAACTCGTGGCAAATATGGCATTAAAATGGATGTGCCTATCATCGGCACGGTCATGCGTAACCAATCTCGAAAACTATATCCAGACCTAATTGATGCGTTTGCCAGAATGAAAAAGAAATTTCAGGGCGAGTCAGTAGTTGATAAATCGGTTTTAATGTTACATTCCTGTTGGCCCGATAACGCATATTCGTACGATTATCCTAGACATGTGATGCGACTTCACGCATACTCTTGGCTACCTAATCATTTTAAAGGATTAAAGAATTCCGTCCTACAGACCTTCATGTGTCATAACAAAGACTGTGGCAAGACCCACATTGGTTTTGCAATGGCTATTTATGGTCGTCCTATTCAACAGAATGTAGTTCCAATGCCTTGTCCACATTGTGGTAAGAATAGTGCCACTTGCCCCACGACAGGGCAAGGATTTAATCGTGAGCAACTATCCGAGATTTATAATCTCATGGATCTTTATGTTCAGTGCTCTATTTGCGAAGGTGACGGAATGCCAATTCAGGAAGCAAAAGCCTGTGGAGTACCTACGCTTGTAATGGACTACACTGCAATGCGTGAGAAGGGCCGTTTTCCACAGGAATATATGCATTTTGCAAAGCATAAGATTACCGAGGAAAATTATGGTGCCCATCGGGGAGGCGAAGTAATTAGGGTTGATAGATATTACTATGAGCCAGAAACGTCTTGTATGCGAGCATTACCAGACCTAGATGATATGGCTCAAAAAATGAGAGATATTATTACAAATAAAGAACGTCATGCCAAAATGGTAACTGATGCAAGACAATGTGCAGAAAATGTGTATGATTGGGATAAATTATATAAGCAGTGGGAATTTTTGTTTGATAGTATTAAAATAAAAGATCGTACCAATACTTGGAATTCTCCAGTTGTTGTACACGAGACTCCAAAACCGCCGACGCCTCCAGATAATCTAGACGATGAAAAATATATTGATTGGCTATATCTAAATATTATGAAATATCCTACGGTTGATACGAATGGTGCTCAAATGTGGCTACATCATTTAAAGAATGGTCTTTCAAGGCAACAGCTTTTCGACCAATTTGTAAATCTATCAAAGCAGCAAGATGATGATGAAAACTCTAGACAAAAGATTCGTGCTAGTGTCGCTCTTGCTAAGGGTGAGGCAGTAATAATGCCCACAAAGCCGAAGATGGAGTTCGTATAATGAAAATTTGTTTTACTGGCCCTTTACTAGATTTTAGCGGCTTCGCCACCGCTTCTCGTAATTTTCTCAATGCTTTGGTTGTTGCTTCACAAGATCCCAAGATGGATTTAACTATTACTGGAAGGGCCTTACGATATGACATGCCAGACCCGGGTGCGGAATTTAGACCAGAACCGTGGCTCTCTAAGTTGTTACAAGCATCTCTACAAGATGTTGATTGTTTAATTCAGGCAACTACTTGTAATATTGAAGCTGTGCCAAAGCCGGGCATACTTAATGCCCTATATACATTTTTTGAATTAGATAGAATACCCGGACCCTGGATAGACAAGGCGAATGAATTTGATTTCATTATTGTGCCGTGTCAATATAATGGCCAAATGTTAGTAAGATGTGGTATAACAAAGCCAATTTTTATTATTCAACCCCCGACAGACTTATCACGATATGACACATTTATGAAACCGGTTGCAGATCCAGAATTGCCCGATCTATCTGGTAAAACCATCTTCTATAATATTTGTCAGCTTTCTGGTAAGAAGGGGATTGATTCATTATTGAGAGCATATTATGCGGCATTTGCAGATATGCCAGAAGAAGTCGTGCTAGTTCTTAAAACATATATTAATATGGGATTCCGTGGTAATGACCTGAAAACGGTTAAAGATTTTATTCAGAGAGTTAAACAGGGCTGCAATATTCCAGCAGAAAAGTTGCCGCCAGTATTGCCAATAGTTAATATATTTAGCGATAATCAGATTCGTGGACTACATACAAAATGTGATGTTTATGTAAATTCTTCTAGAGCAGAAGGATTTTGCTTGCCAGCGTTTGATGCTCTCGGATTTGGCAAAACATTAATCAGTAATAATTTCGGTGGTATGGCAGAATATGTAACGAAAGATACTGCACTTATATATGGCGGCTGTATCAGTAATGTTTATGATCAGCCACATCCCGAACCATTCCTATATAGCGGTCTTTCAAGATGGTTTGAACCATCAACTGCACATATGGCCGATGCGATGCGGTCATATCATCTATTAAAAAAGGGTGCTGCGGCTGGTACGCTAGATGAAGAATCTAATAAGATATGGACATCTATTGCACAGCAACGAGAAAACGGAAAACAGTTGGTCCAAAGATATTGTCTTCAAAAGAACGGCCCGCCTATTTTCGGACTTCTCAAGCAGGCTTTCGATAGTTGGAAGGTCAATGGAAGAGTTATATTAAGTCAGCCAGAGGCAAAGACAAATGAATAATATAATGTATGTGCCACAAATGGCATCAGTAGTAGAAAGAATAAATTCGCCTCCCAAACTTGTTCAATGTATTCAGTGTTTGAATGAAGAAGAATTTATTGGAATAACTCTTAAGTCTATCTATGATGAAGTTGATCAGATTATTGTGATTGAGGGGGCAGTTACTAATCGTCCCAAATCAACTCCAGACGGCCACTCAATAGATAAAACGTGGGAGATTATTCAGGACTTTGTAAAGAATCACGATCCTAAAAAGAAGATATTGCCAATTAGAATTAAAAAATTCTGGAAGAATCTGGAAGAATTAAAGCAAACCTTTATTGATCTCACGAACGATGGCGATTGGATCATTATTAATGATGCTGACGAGATTTATAAGCCAGAGGATATTCGAAGGGTGCGTCGAGCAATAGAGCTACATCCGCACGCCTGCGAGATCATTCCTACTTTTCTCCATTTCTATAGAGATTTTAAGCATTTATATGCTCCTGCCGCAGAGTGGCAGCCGCAACATCAGCGTATTTTTAAGCGTATCAATGGTATGAAGTATCATAGTCATCCTATCGTCACCTTACCTGACGGTCATTGTAGTTACTTCTCTATGCATATGCAACATCGTCGATATGTTCTCGACAAGTTCTTCGTCTTCCACTATGGCTATGCTCGTTCTGGCATGGATGAGACAATGAAAGAAAAACAAGAATTCTATAAAAAGGAACTTGCAGGACACGGCCGAGCCGACATTAAATTCGATACCAAGGTCAGTGAATGGATTAATAGGGCAGAAATGAATTCACACATTCTTGAGTTTCCCTTAGAAGAACACCCTGCTGTCATTAGGGAACATCCCATGTTCAACTTTTCAGATGCAGTTTTTGCTACACAAAAATTTGCTTCTTGGACAGAAGACAGATTATATTCTAAGGTGCTTACTAATCAACCATACGGCAATATTTGGCTATGCATGAACCAAATTTCCGCACCAGCACTTCCATTCTTTCACAACCAGATTAGTTTATTATCTCCCTAGCACCACAACCTATGGAGAAAAATATGTTTTGCACAAAGCTGGCACCAAAGTTTACTATAGAAATTGACGACATTAATCTATGGATTACTTTTGCCGATACGGATAATGGTTTTAAGTCCGTTTATAATATTGACAAAGTAGCCAAACTTGCAGAAGACGGATTTCTAGTACAACCGCACTGTGGACATACGATTAGTAATGGCACAGGTCTATTGCCAATCACGTACGCTCTAAGCTTTGAAAATAGTCTTGCCAGACTTACCGGTCCTCCTTCAAACCTACAAGGCGGAGATTGGCATCAGACACGTTCCAGTCACGCTACCGGCGACAATGATAGATTCTTTATTTCGGTGGGTGGCGAAAGATGTCAACGCGGATTCATAGACGGTCTAATGTCCCTCAAATCTAGAGCGATTGACCAAGAAAATAGACCTGTAGCTTGGTGGCCTTTTACATTTAAATATAATGGCTACTATGGCACACTTGATAATGGTGTAGATACGTGGAAATACGATCAGGCTATGCTAAATGGCGTGAGCGATCCTTCAAATGGATGGGACATCTTTGATCCCGCTCATCTTGAATCCGCATGTCTATTCTATGGAGCGGCTATAGGCGATCGTCAATGTCTAGCTAACTTCTTCATGCTTGCTGCATGGGTCTACTCAACCTTCCCGGGCGGGGGACCAAAAGCTGGTAGCGTCCAAAAAGGATGGCACGGCAGTAATCAAGAACGGGCCAGAGGATGGCGTTATTGGTTTGACGCCCGGGCCATTATGCTTGGTTTTGATACTGCCGATGCAGCCGTCACAGATATTTTCTTTGCCGGTCGGGGCCCCAAGAAACATGCCGTAGCTATTTTAAAAGATACACTTGATAATCCTCAACCGCTTGGAGGAGATCATGCCGATGAACGAACAATGGTTGATTTTAAAGATGGAAGTGGCGAAATTAAGGGATTCTATCCGTGGGCAAACGGCATTATGGTTGGTGGTTGGGGCTATTTCCGCAGAACAGGCATTGTCAATGATCCATTAAAGACACAAGTGGATACGTGGATGTTAGATCGTGCGACAGAAGTTATTAAAAGAACGGTTAGCTTTAATGGGACATCTTATGCAGCTTCTAGCACCAGTACATTTGTCCAGGCGGATGTAGATAAAGCCAATGCCCTAGAAAAAGATAAAGGGCATTTCTATGAGTTAGTTGATTTCGGCGGCGGCGTAGGCGTCATTAGAGATAAGCCCCGCAAGGCTGATTCTGAAGTAATGGCTGGAGGTCTTGCTTTACTTTATAATTATGATAATTTGACCGTACAGACTTTATTAAATGTATGCGATAAAGTTGGATCAACCGATTATGATAAGCGGGCTAAATATTTGGATGTCGCATACGGACAGATTTCTTAAGTAAGATGAATCATTACTGACATAATGGAGACGTGGAGCACCGGCTCTGCGTCTCTTTTATTTTAAGGTCACACGATGATATCTTATCTAGTTTCGTCCTATGATAGTGGACAGTACCTTGACGGACACTTACGTAATCTTCTGGAAGAACAGACCAGCAAAGATTTAGAGGTTATCGTAGTTGTTCCAAATTCGCCAGGGATAGATGCGGTTATAGCCCATAAATGGGCCAAGCAAGATTCCCGTGTTAACTTTTTAGAACTGTCATATAGAGAACCATATGGGGCTTCATGGCTCCGTGCCTGGATGGAGGCAAAAGGTGAGTTCGTATGCAACTCTAATGCGGATGATTTTCATCACCCTAAGTTTAATGAAATATTCTATCAGATGGCTCACGGCGAAATGCATCATGAAATTCCTGGATATAATTCACCAAATGAAGATCCAGCATTTTGGTATGGCGGAATAGTTGTAGTAGACGAAGATACTAAACAGGTCAAAGGCGTTGGGAAGAGACAACCATTTGATCGCGTCAGATTTTCTTACGAGTGCGATGGTGGTCCACAGGTCTGTTGGCGAAACGATCTTGTTTTTACCCAAAGACTTAATTGGGATCTTATGTGGGAACGTTCTAGACAACATACGTCGGCATTTGATTACTGGTTATGGCTATATTTTATGTCATTAGGATATCGTGGTAGCGTCATAAACGAATGCTTAACTTATTATACACAACGTAAATTCTCTATTGAGAACCGCAACAAAGGGCAGAATACTTACGAAGCTCTTGCGTCAATTGCCGAGTTCTTCCCGCACAATTTTAATCCTGGCGGGCCTCGCTACAAAGAGCATCCAGAATTCGGAGATTTTAAAAATCTTCCTCCAAAGGAAGAGTGGGTCCAGGCTCGTAATGAGGGGCGTCAATGGAAAGCATAAAACGCAAAGCGAGAGTAGTTCACCTAATGAAAGACCTGGGCTTAGGTGGCACACAAAAGACCGCACAACTATTCTGCAAAGCATTGGTGAAGAAATATGCCGATTTCTATGACGTAACCGTTCTTTATAATGCTGCCCACGATATGACTCGCTATAGGGATTTCCTAGAAATCCTTGGTTCAGAGGAACGTATGGTTCCTTATCGGTTTGATAACCAAGGGGTCGAAATCTTGCAGTCTTTGCGGCCAGACATTACACATGTATATAGGGCCGGTATACCAGAATGGCCCATCCCGGGCAAGGATATCAAACAAACCATATTTGTTGAAACTAATGTTTTTGGTTTTCTAGATCCAAATCCCAACGTGAATAAAACTTTATTCATGAGTAATTGGCTCACGGAATGTTCTAAGAGACAGTACGGCGAAGGAATATTTAATACGCTTGATAAGCAGGGCAGATTTGATTTCGTCAATAATCCAGTTGATAGTCCTGCCACAGATGAAAAGCTGATTTTAAATCTCGATAAAGATTTTGTAGTTTTGGGTAGATGCGGCAGACCAGATGACGGCATTTATGATGACGTCAATGTAAAGGCGGCTCTAATTCTTCAGGCCAAAGGCCATAAAGTTTTCTTTCTTTCTTTGGCTCCGCCGCCTAGAATGATGGACGATTTAGATAAGTATGGTATTCCGCACATCAATATAGCTCCAACGGTCGATCCAATCGTTCTCAGTGCTTTCTATAATTCTATTGATATCCTCGCACATGCCCGGGCGGACGGGGAAACGTTCGGAAGTAATATTGCAGAAGCAATGATGCACGGTAAGCCAGTTGTTACGCATATTGCAATTCCGAGCCATCCTAGAATGGGAGTTTTTCAGGCTCAGACGGAATTGGTTAAGGATGGAGTTACCGGATTTGTGTGCGAGCATAATGCCGCAGCGTATGCGGAGCAACTTGAAAAGTTAGTGATTGTTAAGCCAGCAAGAGCAAAATTTGGACAGGCCGGAAAAGAATGGGCCGTGCGGAATTGCAGCACAGAAGTTTGTGGAGCGAAATTGCACGAAGTATATCAGAATTTATTATATCGTTGGGGCCATACTATTAGACCGAGGAGTTAACAAAGTCGTGATCAAAGATAATAAAACTTTAGATGGTAGAAATATTATCCATATTACTAATGAATCTCACGCTAAAGTTATAAGGATATGTGATTTATGTCAAAAAGAAGATATAGTTAATTGGAGAGATATTATTAGGTCTAGAAATAAGAAAAAAAACATGAATTTGTCAGAACTAGATACGTGTAAAAAATGTTCTTATAAAATATTTCCTTCTTACATAAAGGGAAAACATTTGTCTTTAGAAACTAGGAAAAAATTATCAGAATTTGGTAAAACAAGATTTAGTAATCCGAAAAATAAAGAATATCTTTGTGACAGGAATAAAGAAAATAATCCAAACTACAAAAGTGGATTTAGATTAAGACGTGGTGGCCATATATCCAGAAGAGAATTAGGCAAAGAAATACAAGTTCATAGAGAGATTTATGAACAATATAATAATATAAAATTATTAGATACTGACATCATACATCATATTAATTGTAATCCAATAGACAATAGAATAAATAATCTTGCATTATTCAAAACGACCGGCCAGCATATGCATGCACACAGACAATTAGAAAGTATAGCGGCAAAACTTGTAGAGAGAAAAATAATTCTTTTCAATCATGATACTGGAGAATATTATTTAGATCCATGCGTTGATTTAAATACATCTCCAATTAGTCTTGGTTTTGAAGATATAGCCATTACACAACAAAAAAATATATGTCAGTCTAGACTTGATGTTAATATATCATCTAAAATAACAAAAAAAATTATTCGCCCCGTCCCATTTCTTGCATCAAATATGTCTACGGTTATTAATGAGCAATTTTATATTAAATTGTACGATCTTGGAGCACTTGGAATTATGCATCGTGTTTGGGATATAGACGATAATTATATTTTAACTATGAAACGAATTTCTAGTCACTGCAACATTGTGGCGGCGTCGGTTGGTGTAGGAGATCGTCAAATCGAACTAGCCAAAAGATTAATAAAAGATGGAAATGTTAATGTATTATGTATAGATGTTGCTCATGGTTTTTCTGATGTTATAAAATATACGGCAAAAGCGATTAAATCTTTTGATAAAGACGTGCAATTGATTATTGGTAATACAACTAATCCAGATATTATATATGATATATATCAATATGCCGATTCTATAAAAGTAGGAATTGCCCAAGGACTTGCCTGCGAGACTAAAAATACTGCCGGTTGTACAGAAAAACAATTCTCTACTATCTTAAAATTTAAGCAAATCTCGAAAGACTTTGGCATTCCTATTATTGGAGATGGCGGAGTACGTGAGGCATCAGATTTTGTTAAAGGAATAGCAGCCGGGGCGTCTGCTATAATGGCCGGTTCTACTTTTGCATCTTGTCCCGAGTCAGCCGCAGAAATAGTAGAAATAGACGGTGTAAAAAAGAAACTTTATGCGGGAATGGCTAGTCGTTACGTTCAAGAAAAATGGCGTGGTGGACTAAAGCCGGGGACTTGTTCTGAAGGAAAGATTGTGTATCTTGATATAAAACGTCCCGTCGCGGAATTAATTGAACGTTATGCAGGAGCATTAAGAAGTGGAATTACGTATAGTGGGGCGACTTCTATTAAAGAAATGCAAGACAGGGCGGAATTTATTCGTATTCCAAATTTGGAGGGAACCCCACATGTGGCTAATCGTTTGGTTTAAAAATCTAAAATGGATTAGGGCCATCAGAGATTATGATGGGTTAGTAAATTCAGTAAACGTCGGATTAAAACTTCAACGTGAATGTGATAGATTAAAAGAAGAGAATGATCAGGTGCGACAAGTATTTCATGCACATAGAACTGCCGCCATACAATCAATAGTTGAAGCTCATAAAGCCGAACAAGAATACAAGAGAAAACTTTTAGATGACAAAAATTCGAATCGTCCATCATTCTAAAACAGTAGGATATTCTGGTACAGATAGAACTGCACAATTAATGTGCAAATATCTAGCAAAAGATCCTCGTTTCGAACCATTTTTGGTTTATAGAACTGATGGTGATAATTCTCGCCTAGAGATTATGCGTGATATTCTAGGTGATAGCCACGTAGTACCCTACGAATGGGTGCCAGGAAAGAAGGGACGAAATTCGCCATATCTTCCAGAGTCCGATAATCTGTACGAAGTAATTAAAAAGATCAATCCTGATATCATGCACGTTCATAGGTCTGGTTATCAGGAATGGCCTTTACGATATATCGCTCCTAAAGCAAAATGGGTAGAAACAAATATTTTTGGATTCGGAGACAAATCAAACGATATTGATCGGCATATCTATATATCTGATTTTATTCGTAACACCGCCCTTAAGTGTGGAAATCCACACGGCCCAACACTATACAATCCTATTGAATCACCCGTCCCACATAACGAATTGTCGCCGATTTCATTCAGGCAGGAATTAGGATTCTGGCACGACACCATTCTTTTGGGTAGAATTGGAAGACCTGACAACTTTGACCCGATTGCCTTACGGGCATTTGCACAACTAGAACAGGAGAATCCGAACGCTCATTATCTCGTAGTTAACGCTTGCCACAACTGGATCAGCACCGCTAAACAACTTGGTATCAAGAATATTACGTTCTTACCGGCCATCATTGACGATAAATTACTGTCTCGTTTTTATCAAAGCCTAGATATTTATGCACACGCCAGAAGCGATGGTGAATGTTGTCCGTGCAATATTCAGGAAGCCATGATGCATGGATTACCAGTTGTCTCACATAGGAGCACCATCTATAATGGGCAGTCTGAGATTATTGGTGATTCTGGTTTTGTTGTTCCTGTCGGCGACAGCGAATCTTATTATAAGGTGCTTAAAGTTCTTGTGGAAGACGCTGGACTAAGAAAGCAATTTGGCGAGAAGGCTGCTAATCGGGCAGACTATTATTTTAGAGCGGATCGCGTGGTCGATCAACTAAAAACGATTTATCTGGAGTTATTATAATGTCTTTAGTTTGGATTAAAACAAAGCCCACTCAGCCAGGATGGTATTGGTATAAACAGTTTAATGGCGAAAGATATTTAATGCCTGAAATATATAATATAATATCAATTGGTACTCACGATAGATTTACAGTTGATACTGGTGATAGACGGTGGGATCTTGCACTAGTATCTAATCAGTGTATGTGGGCTGGGCCAATAGAGGAACCAAATGAAAGTCATTAGTTTTTGCCTTTGGGGCGACAAGCCTCAATATAAAATTGGTGCTATTAAGAATATAAAACTCGCAAAAGAGATATATCCAGATTGGCGTTGTTGGTTTTTCATGAATGAAGACGAGTATTGGCGATATGATGACGCATTTAAAAACACTATTTTTGAGTTAGGCGGCTCATTCCAAATATTTCCTCACTATAAACAACACCATTTAATGCTTGCCCGATTCCTAGCTATTAATATTAAACCCAGTAAATGGGCAGATGTTGAAGTGATGTTGTCGCGTGACTGTGATTCTCGTCTCTCCTTAAGGGAGAAGCTAGCTGTAGACGAGTGGATAGCTAGTGATAAAGGTTTTCATACTATGCACGACCATTTTCATCATAGCGTTCCGATTCTTGGTGGTATGTTTGGTATTAAAAGTGATGTTATTTCTGATATGTCTATATTAATAGATAATTGGCTAAAAATACCTCGTAGAGATAATGGACAATATTGGCAAATAGATCAAGAATTTTTGACAAATATTATATGGCCAAAAGTGCAAAATAACATTATGAATCATGCAGATTTTCACACAAATATATGGCCGGGTATTCCATTTAAATCTAAACGGAACGGCAGAGAATTTGTTGGTGCTACTTATGATGAAAACGATATGGTTGACGTAGATCAAATGAGACAATTATGGGGTTAAGAAAATATCAATGTGACGATAATTGTTTTTCCTCGTTGACTTTTGATACCTGTTATTGGGAAAGTTAGCTATTAAAGATAAAAAACACTTAGAGAAATTTCGTCATTTTATAAAATTTGATGGTCCCATATATTGTAATCCGACAAACACGTCATGTATGATAAGGGTGCATTCTGAGAAAATTATTTCCGATCTTAGAAAAAGATATAACTTACATAATAAAAAATCTTACGATCTTATACCTCCTAATATAGACGATCCACATTTGGCGTTTCCGTTTATATGTGGTTACATTGATGGCGACGGCTCAATAGTATTTCAAAATGGATATAAAAATAAATATAAATATATTGGTATTAATTTTATAGGTACTAAACCATTATTAAGTTGGATCAAGCAATATATTGATAAGTATTTAGCAATTACAAAAACTTCTCCCAATGTTAAATGTCCAATCTCTGATAGATATGATCCAAGAATGGCATACTATCATATAGTTGGTACAAAAGCGATTTCTATGTTTTCCTGTTTAAAACGCTTTCCAGATATCCCAAAAATGTCTCGTAAATGGAGCAAGTTTAATCTAGTAGATAATGCCGGTAAGTATTGGAGGCCGTAATGAAAGAATTCATTGATAAACAGTGTCCAGATTGTAAAGCTTGGATGGATGATCTTAAGGGACATTTATGTGACCCCGAAGAATCTAAGAGACTTAATGAATTAGCTGAAAGTATGAGCAGCCATTGGAATTATCGTGTCTGTACCTTTACCTCTAAAGAAGGCTATCCTAAGATCGGTATCTTTGAGGTTTACTATAATAAAGATAATACGCCTAAAATGCGAAGTGCCGATCCTGAAATTTCATGGTTTGTAGAGAATTGTGGTGATGAAAATACTCCCGAGTCTTGTAAGAAGACCGCCCAATGGGATCTTAAATGTATGCTTAAAGCTTTCAGGGCTCCAACTTTAGATGGCGAAAAGGATTTCTAATGGTTGATGGCTACCAATATAACGAAGGAGAGATCATTTCCGAGTTCTTTGGAAAACCCCCATTTACTCAGAAAGAAGATTGGAAATATCTGGTAGAAATTGGGGCGGCCGACGGAATAGATAATTCTAACTCACGAGAACTTCTTAAATGGTCTTGGAATGGATTATTAGTCGAACCAAATCCTCAATATTTTCATGATCTTTTAAAACTCTATTCTAGCAACGCCATACACGGATTAACTCGGAACGTTAAACTTTCTCACTATGCTATTTCGGACGTTCCTGGCCGCAAACGCCTTTATCTTAATAATCAGTGCTCGTCTTTAGTCTATCCTATTGGCCCAACAATCGAGGTCGAGGCAGTAACCTTAACTGATCTCTTTACTCTTTATAAGGTTCCGAAGCATTTTGAGTTTTTATCAATAGATTGTGAAGGCCACGATATGGCGGTGCTTCGTTCACTAGATTGGAAATTTTGGTCTATATCTTTGGTATGTGTCGAGCACAGTATGGATAAGAAAGAATTGGATGATTTTATGAAATCGGTAGGATATAAGTTGCACCGCAGAACACAAGGAAATTCATTTTATGCTTAAAAGAGTGAAAGAATTATTTGAAGTTATTAAGAATGCAGAAGCGGAACTAAAAGAGATTCGGGATAAGTGTAAACATCAGAAGACGCACCAGGGGAATTGGTCGGATGGTCCCGGGCGTATTACGCACGCGAATATCTGCTCTGATTGTGGCAACTTTGTATCGGCAACCGGCAAATTACCAGACATGCCTCAGCCATTTTCTTATAATATTTTGCCGGAGCAACTCCTTCAATCAAGCGACGAAGATGAACCTATTTCTCCTGATTCCATTCAGTGGGAAATATGGACGGAAGGATATCTATGTTCCGGCATGGAAGGAATACCGGCTCCCGCAAAGTTTTTGGGCACGTCCTTTGCTCCAAGTTTTAAGGAAGCGTGTGTTGCTTTCTTTAGAGGTAGAGATCCAAAACGGTATGGTGATTTCAATCCCGACACAATGCAATTTTGGGGGTGTCGGCTTTTCGATAATGAAGCTGATGCCAGAAAGAGTTTCGGTTAATGAATATCTTAGTTAGTTATCGTGGTGCCCCACGCATTCGCGGATGGGAAACCGGAGCTTTAGTGGCTAAAGCCTTTCGTAAATTAGGTCACGAAGTAGATGAATATGCTAAAATTTATGAACATGATCTATGGCTATCTGCTCATGAGGACGTACTATCCAAAGAATATGATCTACATATTTACTGTGAATGCAATGATAATGATAAACAATATTTTGAACTTAAATATATAAATGCCAAACGTCACGTCGCGTGGTTATTTGATGTAGCTATGAATCCTCAAGGTTATAAGGATTTAGTTACCTACATGGAATTTGACCATTGCTATGTGGCGAATCCAGATTTCTTAACAGCGTTTTCATGCCCCGCAAGTTATCTTCCATATGCCGCCGATCAAGAATTTTTCTATCGTCCTCTAACTACGTTAAAAACGATAGATGTTTGTCTGGTTGGATCTGATCGTCCAGAAAGACGAGACTTAATTGCCGTTCTTAAAAAGAACGGTATAAATGCCGAACTAATTTCTGGAGTCTTTAAAGAAGACTATATTAATATGCTTGCAGCGAGCAAAATAGTTATCAACGATATTGCTGGAGGCGGAGCAAACCTACTTTCCATGAGGACTTTTGAAGCTCCGGCCGCAGGAGCATTATTACTTCAGGCAATTACGCCAGCACTTTATGGTGTTCTAGAAGATGGTATTTGTTGTGCCACCTTTAGAGATCAAGCTTCGCTCGTTGGTGGATGCAAATATTATTTAGAACATCAAAGCGACCGTACGATCATGACAAAGAACGGACAATATTGGGTACTCAATCACGAATCCTATACGAATAGAGCATTAAAGATATTAAGATGACAGTTGATACATTAATCTGTGTACATAGCACAACACCCAAGAACGACTCTCTTCTTCAGGGGGCCGTACGTTCTGTCTTAGGATCTTCTGTTAGACCTGATAATTTAATCATTGTCTATGATGCTTGTTGGGAAGATACACAAAAGACTCTAGAAAGTGTCTTTGATGACTCGATTCATTATTGGGATTATGTTGAACTAGGACCAACACGTTATATACCAGTAAGTAAGCCAATAAAGCAAGGTTTGGCTGTAGCCAAAAATTTTGGTCTTAAGTTTTGTACTAGCGATATAGTTACATATTGTGATGCAGACGATGAATGGATGAATAGTAAGCTAGAACTTCAGAAAAAATTCATAGAAGATTCTGGAGTAGATTTCTGTTTTACTCAATCATGGGATATTCGTTCTGATTATGCACTTGTGCCGAACTGTTTTCCAGTTGGCTATGCCAATACTCACGAAAAGATTGCCGAGAAGATATTTACTGAAAACTGTCTATGCCACGGCTCGATGGCCGCAAAAAGATCGGTATTAGAGGCTCTGGAAGGGTATAATACGGATAGACGATTTTTGGGCCGCGAAGATTGGGAATTATGGCAAAGAGCATTCCAGGCTGGCTATAAATTCTTCAATATCCCGGAAAGATTATATTGTTACCGTTTAGGTACAAGCGTGGAGAGATAAAATGTGCGTTGTATCAATGATCGGAGATCATTTCGGTGGAGAATGGATTAAGAAACCCTGGATTATTTATCCGATGCTTCCAGACCAGCCCTATCAGATCAATATCTCTAATATTTCTAGGGAAGAATTTGAAACTCTTAAAAAAGAGGTCCAGCTTTTGAGAGACTTGTTAATTAAGGCGATAGCTTATGATAAGGCAAATGGCGAACCTCATTGTGAGAAGCCAGAGAAAGTTAAATTACTTAAAGATATTGCGAAAGCATTAGGAGTGGAGTTACCAAATGGATTTTAAAGATTATCAAGAAAAGACCGCCACCACAGCTATTTATCCTGGACGTGGCACGATTAATGGTGTACTGTACACTGCACTTGGACTCGGCGAAACCGGCGAAGTCCAAGGCAAAGTAAAGAAGATTCTACGAGACAGCGATGGCGTTATTTCGGCTGAAACAATTTTAGCCATTAAAGGCGAACTCGGCGATTGCCTCTGGTATATTTCCCAACTTTCAAGTGAGCTAGGTCTTGATTTAAATGCCGTTGCTCAAGAAAATCTACAGAAGTTGGCTGATCGAGCGGCCCGCGGCGTCCTTAAGGGGAATGGCGATACAAGATGATTCGTTTAATGTACGCCGGTCTTTGTTGGGATTATGGAAAAGAGGAAAATGGCTATTCCTATGAACATAATAATATTGAAGCCGGCCTAGAAGACTGTGAAAAACGAGGCTTAATAAAGTTAGACAAATTCTATATTGATGCGTTACGTAAGAGGTCGGGTCGCGACGGTTCTAATAGAATACTTGAAAAAGATATTCGGGAGAAGAATTTTGATATTCTGTTTTATGTAGCTTTTAATGAAGCTTATGATATTCCGGCAGAACTATTAAACCTTTGTCGAGACTTCAATATTAAGACTGTTCAATTTGACTGTGACTCTTCTTGGCGTTTTCAGAATTGGGTCTTACCACGTAAGAATTTATTTGATTACTTTATTACAACACATTCTCAAACAATTCCTTGGTATCAAGCCAATGGGATGAAAGTTATTAAAAGTCAGTGGGGCGGATCTCCACTTTATTATCCAGATCCAACCGTGGAGAAGAAATATGACGTTACATTCGTTGGACAAAAGCACGGAATTCGTCCACAGATTATCAAGGCTCTTACCGACAAAGGTATTAAAATTGATTTGTTTGGTAATTATTGGGATGGCTATCCTAACTGGAACGGCTACCTCACAG
>Ga0137452_1000094_pt1 | contig 28858 bp, 27 predicted proteins | sample EasRivERMGT513_2_FD_102312 | JGI IMG/M metagenome (GOLD analysis project Ga0137452, IMG submission 102312) | Soil microbial communities from meander-bound floodplain in the East River, Colorado, USA - East River MetaG ERMGT513_2 | ecosystem: Environmental > Terrestrial > Soil > Floodplain ...
CCTGTTCCCGCACCGCGCGCCACCGTGGCGGCAGGCGGCGGCAGGGCTCAGAACACCAAGGCCCGCACCTGTTTAACCAAGGGAAGCGCGCGGATTTCGGCGAGAATCGTGTCGGCCACCGGCTCGTCCACCTGAAGCAGCGCGATTGCGTCGGCGCCCCGCGCGGAGCGTCCCAGATTGAAGTTCGCGATGTTGACGCCAGCATTGCCCAGAAGCGTGCCCAGCCGCCCGATGAAGCCGGGCTTGTCCTCGTTCGTGATGTAGAGCATGTGCGGCGCGAACTCCGCGTCCATGTCGATGCCCTTGATCTGGATGAGCCGCGGGCGGGTGTTGGAGAACACGGTGCCCGCGACGCTGCGCGTGAGCGGCCCGGTCGTCACGCTGAGCTTGATGTACCCCTCATAGGCGCCCTGCTGGTCGCGGCGCACTTCCGAGATGCGGACGCCGCGTTCCTTGGCCACCAGCGGCGCGTTGACCATGTTGACCTCGGAGAGCGCCGGCTTCAGCAATCCGCACAGCGCGGCCTGCGTCAACGCACGCGTGTTCAACCCCGCTGGCGTTCCCTCGTAAACGATCTCGACTGCCGAGATGCTCGTCTCGGTGAGCTGGCCCGCGAATGCGCCGAGCTTCTCCGCAAGCGAAATCCACGGCCGCACGCGTTGCGCTTCCCCGGCCGAAATCGACGGCATGTTCAGCGCGTTCGTTATGGCGCCGGTCAGCAGATAGTCGGAAATCTGCTCAGCCACCTGAAGCGCGACGTTCTCCTGCGCTTCCATCGTTGACGCGCCGAGATGCGGTGTCGAAACCACGCGTTCGTTGCCGAACAGCGGATTGCTCTTCGCCGGCTCCTCGGCGAACACGTCGAATGCCGCACCCGCGAGCTGCCCCGAATCCAGTGCGGCCTTGACCGCCGCTTCGTCCACCAGTCCGCCGCGCGCGCAATTGATCAGCCGCGCGCCCTTTTTCATCTTCCCGATCGCATCGGCCGAGATGATGTTCTTGGTTTCGTTCGTCAGCGGCGTGTGAAGCGAGATGAAGTCGGCGCGTGCGAGCAAATCCTCGAACTCGACCTTCTCGATGCCGAGATCGGCGGCACGCTCAGGCGACAGATAAGGGTCGAACGCGACGACCCGCATCTTCAGACCCTTCGCGCGGTCGGCGACGATCGAGCCGATATTGCCGCAGCCGATCAGCCCCAACGTCTTGCCGTAGAGCTCGACGCCCATGAAGCGGTTCTTCTCCCACTTGCCCGCATGCGTGGACGAATTCGCCGCCGGGATGTCGCGCGCGAGCGCCATCATCAGCGCCACCGCGTGCTCGGCGGTCGTGATCGAATTGCCGAACGGCGTGTTCATCACGATGATGCCGGCGGCGGTCGCGGCAGGCACGTCGATATTGTCGACCCCGATGCCCGCGCGGCCGATGACCTTCAGGTTTTTCGCCGCCTTCAGCACCTCGGCATTCACTTTCGTGGCCGAGCGCACCGCGAGCCCGTCATACTCGCCGATGATGCTCAGGAGCTGGTCCTTGGTGAGCCCTGTCTTGGTTTCCGCCTCCACGCCGCGCTCTTTGAAGATCGCGAGAGCGGCGGGAGACAATTGATCGGCAATCAATACCTTCGGCATGATTGACTCCATGCTTCGGTGGAAAGAGTTTCAGCCTTGTTTCACTTGTGCGAACGCCCAATCGAGCCAGGGCGTCAGCTTCTCTATATCGCTGCGCTCGACCGTCGAGCCGCACCAGATGCGCAATCCCGGCGGCGCCGCGCGATAGCCGCCGATGTCGTACGCGACGCCTTCCTTCTCGAGCAGGCTCGCGATCTTCGACGCGGCGGCGGCTTGTGCGTCCTTCGTGAGCGCCGTGAACCACGGATCGACAACCTTGAGACACACCGAGGTGTTCGAACGCACCTTCGGATCGGCGCACAGAAAATCGATCCAGGCGCGCTTCTCGACCCATAGCGCAAGCGCTTTCAGATTGGCATCGGCGCGTTCCATCAGACCATGCAATCCGCCACTCGCTTCCGCCCATTTCAGCGCATCGAGATAGTCCTCGACCGCGAGCATCGAGGGCGTATTGATGGTCTCGCCTTCGAAGATGCCTTCGACAAGCTTCTTGTCTTTGGTCAAGCGGAACAGTTTCGGCATCGGCCATGGCGGCTCGTAAGATTCGAGCCGGGCTGCCGCGCGCGGCGAGAGGATCAGCATGCCGTGCGCGCCTTCGCCGCCCAACACCTTCTGCCAGGAGAACGTCACGACATCGAGCTTCGGCCATGGCAGGTCCATCGCGAACGCAGCCGACGTGGCATCGCAGATCGTGAGGCCCTCGCGGTCATCCTTGATCCAGTCGCCGTTGGGCACGCGCACACCGGAGGTCGTGCCGTTCCACACAAAGACGATGTCGTGGGAGGGGTTGGTCTTACCAAGATCGGGCAGCACGCCGTAATCCGCCTTGATCGTGCGCGTGTCTTTCAGCTTCAGCTGCTTCACCACATCGGTGACCCAGTCCTCGCCGAAGCTTTCCCACGCCAGCACGTCAACGGGACGCGGTCCCAGCATCGACCACAGCGTCATCTCCACAGCGCCCGTGTCCGAGCCCGCGACGATCGCGATGCGATAGTCCTTTGGCACGCCCAGCACTCGGCGCGTACGGTCGATCGCGTCTTTCAGTTTCGCCTTGCCGTGCTTCGAGCGATGCGAGCGCGAGAGGCAGGCATCCTTCAGGGCTTCAGGAGTCCACCCCGGCCGCTTGGCGCAGGGTCCAGACGAAAAAAAAGGCCGTGCAGGGCGCACGGCCGGAACGGTTCCGGTCATCAGTCATTCCTTCCAGAATGATCGCGCTCCGTTGGGGGAGCGTGGCCCGCGGCTTCTGTAGCGATTCAGCCTTGCTCCGTCAAATGCGTTCGAGCGTCGCAGTTAACCGCTTGTGCGAAGTTCCCGAGTCCCGCCAAAATCGCGTCCATGGGCGACTACACAATGATCGATCCGATCCTGCGCGAATGGGCGGATGCGCGCGGGTTGCACGTCTATACCGGACACAAGCAGAACGACGTGCGCTCCATGACCGTCTATCTCTGGATCGGCGCGCGCCACGAATCGACCGGCCATATCTGGCTCGATCCGCCCAATGAGTTGGGTCTCGTCGGCGTGCACGCTGCTGCGGGTTCCTTCCGCTTCGACGACGCGGTTTCACCCGAGCGGTTATCCGCCGCGCTCGATGCGGTGAGCGACCGTTTGGCCGACCACAAGCAGCGCGTCGACGCCGCTCAGACCTCGATCTCGCCCCGCATATAGAGCGCGCACGGGCCCGACAGCGTCACGCGCGCGCCCTCGTCCGTACACAGAAGATCGCCGCCGCGCGGGCTCGCCTGGAAGACGCGCAAGGTTCGCTTCCCCAGGCGCTTCGACCAGAACCGCGTCAGCGCGCAGTTCGCCGAACCTGTCACCGGGTCCTCATGCACGCCGAGGCTGGGGGCAAAGAAGCGCGACAGGAAGTCGTACGGCTTTCCGTCGCCTCTTGCCGTCGCGAGCAGGCCGCGCGCCTTCACGCGCCCGAGCGCTTCCGTGAGACCGCTCCCCGGCTTCATTCCGCGCAACGCCGTTTCCGGCCACACGGCGACCAGTCCGGGATTTCCGCCCGCCCCTTTGTCCGCCCAGTGCAGTTCCTCCGGCGCGACACCGCCGGTCAACTCGGCGAGCGCCGCCGCAAGTCCTGCCGGCGCCAGGAATGGATCGACGGAGCTCGCGGGCAGCGCCATCTTCAGCCGTTCGTTGGCCTCTCGTGAAACCGTCAGTTCGCCGCTCTTGGTTTCGAACCGCACGAGGTCCGCCGACGGCATGAGCTCGTTCAGCACGACCCAGCCCGACGCAAGCGTTGCGTGTCCGCACAGCGGCACCTCGACGGCAGGCGTGAACCAGCGCAGGTCGTAATGGCCCATGCCGGTTGCATGCGGCACGAAGAACGCGGTCTCGGCGAGATTGTTCTCGTTCGCGATCGCCTGCATCTCTCCGTCCGAGAGCCACGATTCCAGCGGCACGACCGCCGCGGGGTTCCCCGAAAACGGGCGTTCCGCGAACGCATCCACTTGCCAGAGCTTGAGTTTCATCGCGGTATGCACCTTCTGTGACTTTACAGTTCACCCGTAGCGTTGCGCGGGCCCCGCCGCGTATAATCCTTATCGACGGCTTGATGATTGTCCATGCAGGCCGGCCCTATCAAAGCTCCAGGAGAAGAAACGTGAAACCCACTCACTTGCTCGGCGCCGTTGCTGCGGCCGCCGTGTTGGCGCTCGCTTCAGTGACCATGTCCGTATCCGTAACCGCTCCTGCGGTTGCCGCCGCCGCGGCCGCTCAGGACGACACCGTGATGACCACCATGGGTCCGCTCGTGATCCACCCCGTGCATCACGCGGGTCTCGTGCTCACTTGGAACGGCAAGCGCATCGTCGCCGATCCGACCACGTTCCCGCCGGGCCCGAACAGCGGCGCCGCCGATTTCCGCAGCCCGAACCCGCCCGACCTTATCCTCATCACGCATGAGCACGGCGATCACTTCAGCGTTCCGACGCTGACCGAGCTCGCCGGTCCGAACACGGTCATCGTCGTTCCGCAGGCCGTCTACGGCATGCTGCCGCCGGCATTGCAGACGAAGGCCAAAGTGATGTCGAACGGTCAGACGCAGACGCAAGCCGGCGTCTCGGTCGAAGCGGTTCCCGAATACAACATCACGCCCGACCGTTTGCAGTTCCATCCCAAGGGCCGCGACAACGGCTATGTGCTGAACCTCGGCGGCCAACGCGTCTATATCGCGGGCGACACCGAAGGCACGCCGGAATTGCGCGCTCTGAGGAACATCGACATCGCGTTCGTTCCGATGAATCTGCCCTACACGCAGACCCCGGAAGCCGCCGCCGATTGGGTCAAGGCGTTCAAGCCGAAGATCGTCTATCCCTACCACTACGGCGAGAGCAACGTGAATCAGTTCCAGATGCTTGTCGGCACCTCGAGCGAAGTTCGTCTGCGCAAGTGGTACTGATCTCTTTGGCATAGACAAAACGGCCGCGTTCTTCCGAACGCGGCCGTTTTACTTCGTCGCCTCGACCGGACTAATTCACCAACCGATACAGTCTCTGATCGTAAGGCGTGCCCAGGATCGGCGTCACGCCGTCGCGGAATGCGCGCGCATGAGCGGATGTGTGATGCGCCGCCCAACTCGCTTCGCTCGACCATTGCTCGAAGAAGCGGAAATGGTTCGGGTGCGCCGGCACTTCGTCCAGGACTTCGTACCGCACGAGGCCGGAATCGTTGGCGCTCGCGGGCCCGAGCGTGTCGAGCAGGCCTTTCAGCCGCGGAACGTTGTTGCCGCCGACATCGATATGACTGATGACGAACACATCGTTCGCGCCGGCTGGCTTCACGGGCGACATCCAATACGCGATGTGCACGGAGACATAGATCGGTCCAAAATGGATCGGTTGGACCGCCGCCTTGAACTGCGTGGCCGATGCCGCCATCGCATGACGGTCGTATGCGGCACGATCCTGCCAGATCTCCCGCAGAACGAAACGGTTCTGATGACCCGCTTCCTGATAGATATCGACTGTGGTTGCCCCCTGTTCGCGGCGGCTCGCGTCGCGATAGGTTTTCATCGCGGCGATCGCGGTGTTCACCGAACTCGGTCCGAACTCAAGATATGTCGTGACGTAGGAAGGACCCGGCGGAACCTCCGCTGTTTGTGCCCCCATAGCGGCACCCGCGCCGACACCGAGCGCGAGCATCGCGACGAGAATCGTGCGACGGGTTGAATTCATTGCGCCCTCCTAATTGACCAGCCGGTAGAGACGCTGGTCGTACGGCGTGCCGAGATATTCCTGCAGCCTCGCGTACATCTCACGCACCGGCTGCGAAAGATTGTGCGCCACATAGTCCCGCTCGCTCGCCCACTCTTCGTAGAGACGCGCGTGGTTTTGGCGGGGCGGCAGCTGGTCGAGGATCTCGTAACGCACCATGCCCTTTTCCTTCGCGGCGGAGTCGGCGAGCGACTTCATCGAGGCTTCGAGCGTCGGCGTGCCGCCGCAGCACGCATCGAGATGCGAGATCACCATGATGTTGCCTGCGGTCGGCGCCTTGTACTGTGTCCCAGCAAACAGGAAGTGCAGCCGGACGTCGGGCGGCCTGAACTCCATCGGCTTCACCTTCGCGAACAGCTCGGGGCCCGCAGCCGAATTGGCGCGCGCGACAAGTGCGGCATGATCGCGCCACACCTCGCTGATGATGAAACGGCTCGGGTGAGCGGTCTCCTGGAAGATGTCGACCGCAACCGCGCCTGGTTCCTTCAACGATGCCTGGCGATAGGCCTTGATTGCGGTCAGCGTCGTCGCGGTTGCCTCGGGCGAGACCTCGATGTGGGTCATCATGTAGCGCGGCCCCGGCACGGCCTCGGGTGCGGGCTGGGGCGCGGGCGCGCTCAACGCGACGGTCGGCGCCACGAGTGCGGCGATCGCGATCAGACGGTGGATGGGTCTCATGTGCTCGCCTCCCTGGCTCTTTCGGATCGGCAAAAAACACGGCCGCCTCCCTCAAGGACGGCGGCCGCATGATTCAGGATGATGGCCTGGCGCTCAATTCACGACTGTGTACTTGCGCTGGTCATAGGGCGTGCCCAAGAGCGGCGCCATGCCGTTGCGGTAATCCTGCGAGGCCTTGGTGAGATTGTGCGCTTCCCAATCCTTGTCGCTCGCCCACACCTCAAAGCTGCGGAAATGATTCCCCGCGCCCTGGGTCTGCCGGATGATCCGGTAAGCCAGCATCCCCTGCTGCTTCGAGACCGCTTCCGAGAACGGCTTCATCAGCTCGAGCAGTTGCGGGATCCCCATCGGCGGCACGTCGAGATGGCTGATGATCGTAACCGCACCTGGGCCTGCCGCCTTCTCCGGCGCGGCGAAATGCACCGCGTGCGGGCGCATGTCGGGCGGGCCGTATTCGACCGCCTTCATGCGCTCGGCGACACTCGTCGTCGAGCCAGCCTTGGCATGCGCCTGATAGGCCGCCATGTCCTGCCACACTTCCATCGCCACGAAGCGGAACGGTGCGCCGACCTCTTGATAGATCTGGACACTGGTCGCGCCCGGCTCGGCCTTTGCGGCATCGCGATACTGTTTCAGCATCCCGATCGCCGGGTTCACTTGGCCCGGCGTCACCTCAAAGAACGACGTGACATGGATGGGCCCGGTTTGCGGCGCATCGCCCGCGGATGCGGCAAAGCTCGCGCCCATGACCGCGAGAGCCGCGCACGCAAGCACGCTCAGAAGCGATTTCATGCGTCCTCCGATTGGCTCTGATCCAACGCGCTCAGCGTGAAGCCGCGGCGGCTGCGTCCGCACCGGCTTTGGCGCAGGCTTCATCGCCGGGCTGTCCGCCGTTCGAACCGGAGACGCCCACACCGCCAATCGCATCCTGGCCGAGCATGATCGGCATCCCGCCGCCGAGCGCGATCACATCGTTCAGGTAGCGCTGGCCGGCCGCTCCTTGCGTGCCCGTGCTGCGATCGCGCCACGCCGTGGTGGAACTGCGGAACGTGCGCGCGGTGTAGGCCTTGCGCCGGGCTAGATCGAGGTTGTGGAGGGACGCCCCGTCGGAGCGGGCCAACAGCACTTCTTTGCCGGCACGATCGACGATCACGACGGTGATGTCGTTGGAGTTCGACTTGCGGCACTCGGCGAGCGTGGCCTCATAGGCGACCATCGCGTCCTCGCTGGAGATGTTCGCCTCCATCAAGGCCTTGGCTTGAGCGGTGAAAATCAGGGCCGTGGCAGCAGCAGCGCCGGCCAGCCCGAGAAGCGTGATGCGTAACATTGGATGATCTCCGTTCGGATTTAGCTGAGCTGCGATTGGATCGCGGCGATTCCCGTCTTGGCGCAGGCTTCTTCAGCCGGCTGACCGCCTTTGGCGCCCGAGATACCGACCGCGCCGATCGCGTCCTGTCCAATCATGATCGGCATGCCGCCGCCGAGCGGAATGACTTCCTTCAGCTCGCGCTGCCCAAAGAGGTCCTTGTCCGGCGCCGACTTGCCGGCAAAATTCGCGCTTGGGCCGCGGAAGGTCTTGGCCGTGTAGGCCTTGCGGCGCGACAGCTCGAAATTGTGCGGATTGGCGCCGTTCGCGCGCACCGCAAAGCGTATCTCGCCGTCACGGTCGAGGACCGTGATCGAGATCACCGAGCCGTCTTTGCCGCACTCCGCGATCGCGGCCTTCACCACGGTGATTGCCTGCTGAAGTGAAATGTTCTTCTGCACCAGCGGCTGGGCCACTGTCGGCGCGGCGGTCGCCAACAGGCCCGCCCCGAGGCTAATGCTCACGACGGCAAAGCTGCCGGCGAGAACGTTCAAGCGAGTCTGCATGATGAAACCTCCCGGATTTCCTTATGGAAAACTGGGAAGTGAGAATAGGGGAGTGCCTAACGGGCGTCGAGGGTCTCGGCGCGTTTGGAGCGCAAGGCCGCTTTCATCTTTTCTTGAAGCTTTTCAAAGGCCCTGACTTCGATCTGGCGCACGCGCTCGCGGCTTATGTCGTACTTCACCGACAGGTCCTCGAGCGTCACCGGATCATCGCGCAGGCGTCTCGCCTCTAAAATGTCGCGTTCGCGCGGAGTAAGCTCCTCCAGCGCGGTCGAGAGCAGCGTCCGCCGCTCTTCCAGCTCCTCGGACTCGGCAAGCCGCGTTTCCTGATCCAGTGTGTCGTCCGCGAGCCAATCCTGCCATTCCGACTCGGACTCACCCCCGACCGGCGCGTTCAGCGACGAGTCGGGTGAGGCGAGCCGCCGGTTCATGTTGACGACTTCGTCTTCGGGCACGCCCAGACGGTGGGCGATGGTCTTCACCTGATCGGGCTTCAAGTCGCCCTCATCGAGCGCCTCGATCTGGCCCTTCACGCGGCGGAGATTGAAGAACAGCTTCTTCTGCGCGGCCGTGGTTCCCATCTTCACGAGGCTCCACGAGCGCAGGATGTATTCCTGGATCGACGCGCGGATCCACCACATCGCATACGTCGCAAGGCGGAAGCCGCGTTCGGGCTCGAATCGCTTGACCGCCTGCATGAGCCCGATATTGCCCTCGGCGATCACTTCGCTGATGGGCAAGCCATAGCCGCGATAGCCCATGGCGATCTTCGCCACGAGCCGCAAATGGCTCGTCACGAGTTTATGCGCAGCCTCGGTGTCCTGATGCTCGCGCCAGCGCTTGGCGAGCATGTACTCCTCCTGGGGATCCAGCAGGGGAAACTTGCGGATCTCTGCCAGGTACCGCGCAAGACCGCCTTCACTGACGATCGGTAGCGCTCTTGCCATTCTTACAACCCCTTCTTATCTACGACTCGACTTGAACCGCGGACGCCGTGGCCTTTCGAGTCCTAACGCATGTCGGATAAAGCGTATCCCCCATTTCTGGCCAGATATGGGCATGGCGAAGCCTTTCCGCAAGATGCGGCTCTACCTTAGCTCACGTTGAGCTCGCGCAGGGCCTTCATAAGATTGACGAAATCGGCCGGCCACGGCGATTCGAAGCGCATTTTCTTTTGTTTCGTCGGGTGGAAAAAGCCGAGCACGCCCGCATGGAGCGCCTGGCGAGGGAAGCTCATCGCCGCCTCGAACGCGGCTTTCTCCTCGGGACTGCGCGGGATCGGCGCCCGCCGCGCGCGTCCGTAGGTTGCATCGCCGACCAGCGGATGCCCGATATGGGCGAGATGCACGCGGATTTGATGGGTGCGGCCGGTCTCTAGCCGGCACTGGAGCAGCGCGGCGAACGCCTTGTCGCGGGTTCCGAACGTGTCCAGCGTCTCGTAGTGTGTGCGGGCAGGCTTGCCGGACTCGCGCAAGACCGCCATGCGCTTCCGGTCGAAGGGATTGCGCCCGAGATTGCCCTCGACGAGACCTGAGCGCTCGCGCGGCGCGCCCCACACGATCGCGTTGTAGGCGCGCTCGACTTTGTGCGCGGCAAATTGCTTGGCGAGGCTCCGCATCGCGCGCTCGTTCTTGGCTGCGACGAGCACGCCGCTCGTGTCTTTGTCGAGGCGGTGCACGATGCCCGGCCGGGCCACGCCTCCGATGCCTTTCAGCGACGCCCCGCAATGGGCGAGCAGCGCATTGACCAACGTGCCGTCGAGATTCCCTGCCGCGGGATGCACAACCAGTCCCGCCTGCTTGTCGATGACGATCAGGTCGTCGTCTTCGTAGAGGATCTTGAGCGGTATCGCCTGCGGCTGCGGCTCGGCGGGCAGAGGCGGCGGCACGTTCACCGCGTAGCTCTCGCCCGGTTTGACCCTGAAGTTCGGGTCTCCGATCGTGGCCTCGCCACGGCGCACACGGCCGTCCTTAATCAAGGCCTGAAGCCGCGCGCGCGACAGATCGGGGAGCGCCTTCGCCAGGAAATGATCGAGCCGCCAGCCCTTGTGCGCGTCGCCCGCGGTGAGCTCGCGCAATTCTCCTTCGACGGACGACTCGGCCATGACCCGCGATGTTCTTGCCTCGAGGGCCAAGCTATCGCGGGGTGACTGCCTCGTCATCCTCCTGAGCGCGCCAATCGGGCTGCGCGCGCGCCCCGGCCTGCGATGCGCAGGCGATGGGGACAGGCTAACATTGCGCGCCGATGACCCGACGCCTTCTCCATCTCCCCGACGAGCTCGCCGCGCGCGTGCTCCAGGCCGCCGCGCGCGCGTTTCCGAACGAGTGCTGCGGGCTGATCGAAGGCGCGGAGACCGCCGACGGCTGGCGCGCGCTCGCGGTCCACGAAGCGAAGAACATCGCCGAGGACCCGCAGCGCCGGTTTCTGATCGACCCGCAGGCCCAGTTCGACCTGATGCGAGCCTTGCGCGACGCGAATACGCGCATCATCGGCTGCTTCCACTCGCACCCCGACGGCGATCCGTCGCCCTCCGCCACCGATCGCGCCGAAGCATACGAGAGCGACTTCCTCTATCTGATCGCGGCTGGCACGGCAGACATGTTCACGCTGAAGGCCTACGTCTTCACCGATCCCTCGGGCTTCTCCCCCCTCACCATCGCCTCCGACGAATAAAAGGGGGAGGGCGACGCCGCTCGCGGCGTCGGGTGGGCATCCGTTCGTCCGTTGCCCAACTTGTCCAACCGGACCCTGAGGCCTTATAGATCAGCGTCGGCCCGCCCCCATCGTCTAGCGGCCTAGGACGTCGCCCTCTCACGGCGAAAACTGGGGTTCGATTCCCCATGGGGGCGCCACTCCATGCAGCGGAGATCGCCCATGAAACACCACACGCGCGCGGCTTTAGCGATTGCGGCGCTCATCGGTCTTGGCGGCGCGGCCGCGCAGCCCGGAGCCGACAGCATCGAGTCCCATCTTGTCGCCGCCAAGGCCGCGGCCGGTTTCGATTTCACCGGTACGCTTGCCCGCGTCTGCATCGCGCCGCAGACGGGCCCCGGCCGCGACGTGGCGCCCGGCCCCGCGCCCGCGCGCGACACCTGGATCACCGACCCCGCGAAGGTCTTCGACAATCTCTACTTCGTCGGCACGAAGGTTCACTCGTCGTGGGCGATGACCACGAGCGAGGGCATCATCCTGATCGACACGCTCTACGAGTACGCATCCGACGAGGCGATCGTTGGCGGCTTGAAGAAGCTCGGGCTCGATCCGGCCAACGTCAAGTATGTCATCATCACCCATGGCCACGGCGATCACGTCGGCGGCGGGAAGCTGATGCAGGACCGCTTCAAGTCGCGCCTAGTCATGGGCGCACCCGAATGGGAGTCGATCGAGCGCTCGGTCAATCAGTATCCGAACGGCAAGCCCAAGCGCGACATCGTCGCCGCCGACGGGCAGAAGATCACGCTCGGTGACACGAGCGTCACGCTCATCGCCACGCCCGGTCATACGCCCGGCACGTTCTCGATGATCTTCGACGTCAAGGACAACGGCAGGCCGCTGACGGTCGCCTATAACGGCGGCACCGCATTCAACTTCGTCAACGACGTGCCGCACTTCGACACCTATATCGCGTCCCAGCGCAAGATCGCGGACGCGGCCGCGCGCGCGAACGCCACGATCCTGATGACCAACCATTCGGAGTTCGACAACGCGGTCACGCGCATCAAGCTGATGGCCGCGCGCAAAACCGGCGAGCCGCACCCCTATGTCATCGGCCGCGAGGCCGTCGCGCGCTACTTCAAGGTGACGGAGGAATGCGCCCAGGCGGCGCGTCTCAAGCTCTTGCAACTGTCCGCGAGGTGAACCTATCCGCGCAGCCGCTCGAGCTTGAGGTTTCTGAGGAAGTTGAGCTTCGTATCCTTCAAGCCGTGGATCGGAAGCGTGTTGGTGAACTTGACGCCGTGTTGCTTATCGCGGTGCCACACCGCATGGGCCTCATAGGCGACTTCCTTGCCGGAGACGAGCAGATAGAGTTCCTCGGGGATTTCGCTCGTCAGCGTCAGCTTCGCGCCCGCCGCCGTCACATCCTCGACCCGGCAATCGAGCTTGAGCACGCCATCGCGCGAGACGACGAGTCCTGCCGAATAGGCGTCTCTCCTCGCTCGTCCACGTCGATCGTCAGCGGTGTGAGACAAAGGCGCTTCCTCGTGAGCAGGCATTGCAACCGGTCTTGTCGCCGGGTCGGACACTCTGGCAGCTATCCGTCTAATAAACCGTTGATCCATGAACCCGACAGAGATATGCGTTCCTATACGCTATTTTTTTCAACAACTTAGATTGATTCTGGCCGCAAACCTGAAGGCTACTCGCTCGCCAATTTCCACGCCGATGTGATCGCGGGGCTCACGGTCGCCATCGTCGCGCTCGCACTGTCGATGGCGGCGGCACTCGACGCCGAGAGCTGTAAAAACTGCGACTACCGGCGACTCGATGACGGTTGCTCGAGCAAGGCGAGAAGACCGCTCAGCAGCGCCATGGGTGTCGGCGGGCAGCCTTTGATGTGCAGGTCTACGGGAAGGATTGCGGAAACACCGCCCGCCACTGCGTAACTGCCGGCGAATATCCCACCGTCGAATGCGCAATTGCCGACCGCGACCACCCATTTGGGATCGGGCGTCACATTGTAGGTGCGCTCGAGGGCCTCGCGCATGTTCTTCGTCACCGGGCCGGTTACCAGAAGAATATCGGCGTGACGCGGCGATGCCACGAACGAAAGACCGAAGCGCTCGAGATCGTAGAACGCATTGTTGAGGGCGTGGATCTCCAGCTCGCAGCCGTTGCACGAGCCGGCATCGATTTCGCGGATCGCAAGGCTCCGTCCGAGACGTTGCAAGGACGCCGCATGGACGCGATCCGCAAGCTCCTTCAAGGCCGCCTCATCGGCCGAAGGTGCGGCTTCGGTCAGCGGCCGGCGCGCGATGCCTTGGAACAGCAGCCGGCGCATCAGAGGTCGTGTCCTGAGTAAGAGCAGTTGAACGACTTGTTGCAGAGCGGGAAGTCGGCGACGATGTTGCCTTCGACGACCACCTCAAGCAGCGGCCACTGGAACCAGGACGGATCGCGCAGGTGACAGCAGGCGACCGTTCCGTCGGGCGCAATCTTGACCCATGCCAGCACGTCGCCGCGAAAGCCTTCCACCAGCGCCATGCCTTCGCCGCTGCGTGCCGGAACCTCTTCGAGATAGGCGCCGCCGGGAAGCGCGTCGAGGATCTGTTTCACCAGAGAGAGGCTCTGAACGACTTCGCGGACGCGAATGTCGACGCGCGCATCGACATCGCCCGGTTCGACTACCGGCACTTCGAAGGACAGCGTGTCGTAAGGCGGATAGGTGAGGTTGCGGCGCGTATCGAAGTTGCGGCCTGAGGCGCGACCGATATACCCACCCGCGGCGAACTTGCGCGCGAGCTCGGGTTTCAGGATGCCGGTACCGACCGTGCGATCCTGCAATGAGGCAGTCGCATCATAGATTTCCACCAGTGCGGGAAAAGCGCGCTGGATGTCGGCGATGGTCGAGCGCACGGCTTCTATGCCGCTGTTGCCGGCGTCGGCGACGACACCGCCCGGAAGAATACAGTCCATCATCAGCCGATGCCCGAACGCTGCTGCCGCTGCGCGCAGCGCGCGCTCGCGCAGCACGCCGCAATGCGCATGCATCAACGTAAAGGACGCGTCGTTGCAGATGGCGCCGAAATCGCCCAGGTGATTGGCAATGCGCTCGAGCTCCGCCATCAGGGCGCGCAAGAAGAGCGCGCGCGGCGGCGGCGTGATTTGAACCGCGGCTTCGACCGCGCGCGCGAATGCGATGGCATAAGAGACTGCGCTGTCTCCTGACGCGTGGCAGGCAAGCTTCGCCGCGCGCTCGACCGAGACGCCGGTCATCAACCCGCCAATGCCCTTGTGGACATAGCCGAGGCGTTCCTCGAGCCGCACGATCGTCTCGCCGCTGGCCGTGAACCGGAAATGGCCGGGCTCGATGATGCCCGCATGGATCGGTCCGACCGGTATCTGGTGCAGGTTCTCGCCCTTCGCCGGCAGGAACGCATAAGGCTGACCGCTGCTCGCGGATGGATCGTTGCCCCAGCGCCCATGGTCGAGCCATGGACGTTCATCGGGCGCCTCTTGCGGCACCAGACCGTAGAGGTCCCGGATCGCCCGTTCCAACCGGATCGCGGGCGCATGGGTGAGGCCGACGGACGGGAACACGCCGTCGGGGCACTCGAGACTAAGAACGGCGATCGCGTTGGGTGCGGCCCGTTCATCGAGCAGCGCCATATGGACCGTCGTCGCATCGGCCCAGAGGCTGAGCAGGGAGTAGTTGCCGTTCGCGAGCCCGCCGGCGGCAAGCCGCCAGACATCGGCGTTGACGATCGCGCGCGGCCACGGCCGGTGGTCACCGATCCGTCGTCCGCTGCTGATGAGGGCATCCAGCATCGTCAGCCCAGCATCCCGGCGACGTTTTGGAACCACAGGACGATCGGCGCCGGCAGATAGATGCCCGCGATCAGCACGAGAATGAAATGGGCGAACATCGGCAGGTAGGACATGCGGTTCGGCGCCAGCGGGCCCAGAGGCTCGCCGAACGCGAGCCCGTTGAGCCGCAAGAAGAGAGCTCCCACCGCGATCAGGATTCCGAAGACGAGTGGAATGGCGAGCAGGGGCTCGCGCGAAAACGTCGAGCTGATGATGAGAAACTCGCTGGTGAAGATCCCGAAGGGCGGCAGGCCAGCGATCGCGACCACGCCCACGACAAGCGTCCAGCCGAGCGTTGGATGGCTTTCAGTCAAGCCTCCGATGTCGGCAATCCGCTGTGTGCCCTTGATCCGCGTGATGTGTCCGATGCTGAAGAAGATCGCCGACTTCGTCAGGCTGTGCATCGTCATGTGCAGCAAGCCGGCGAAATTCGCGAGCGGCCCGCCCATGCCGAAGGCAAACGCGATGATCCCCATGTGCTCGATCGACGAGTAGGCGAACAGGCGTTTGATGTCGCGCCGCCGGTAGAGCATGAACGCCGCGAACACGAGCGAGGTCAGGCCCATCGCAACCATCAGGGGGCCCGGCGCGATCGCCTGGCCGTTGGCGGCCAGCAGGATCTTGAAACGCAGCACCGCATAGAGGGCCACATTGAGCAGAAGGCCCGAGAGCACCGCCGAGATGGGTGTCGGACCCTCCGCGTGCGCATCCGGGAGCCAGGCATGCAGCGGGGCAAGACCCACCTTCGTGCCGTAACCCAATAGCAGGAAGATGAACGCGACATTGAGCAGCGAGGGATCGAATCGTGCCGCGTTGTCGAGAAGCACCGTCCAGCGCATCGCATCGATGCCTTCCCCGATCACGGGCTGGGCGGCCACGTAGACGAGGATCGTGCCAAAGAGCGCGAGCCCGATGCCGACGCTGCCGAGGATGAAATATTTCCAGGCGGCTTCGAGCGCCTCGTGAGTCCGATAGATGCCGACCATGAGGACGGTCGTCAGCGTGGCGAGCTCGATCGCCACCCACATCAGGCCGGTCACGTTGGCGGTCAGCGCGAGGTTCATCCCGAACATCAGGAGCTGATACATCGCGTGGTAAAATCGGAGATAGAGCGGGGTCAGCCGGCCGATCTCGAGCTCGTGCGCGATGTAGCCGCTACTGAAGATGCTGGTTGTGAAGCCGACAAAAGTGGTCAGCACGATGAACACGATGTTGAGATCATCGATCAGCAGCAATCCGTTCGGACGCTCGGGCAGGGCGAACAAGCCTAGAGCGGAGATAAAGGTCATGAACGTGGCCGCCACGTTGACGCGGGCCGCAAGCTCGTAAGTCGGCAACAGCACAAGCACGGCGGCTGCCACCGCCGGGATGATGAGGACAAGCATGACCGGATCAAGCATCGGAATCATCCGCTTTGTTCTCCCCGGAAACGGTCGAGCGCCTGTACGTCGACAGTGTCGAAGCGCTCGCGGATGCGGAACAGGAAGATGCCGATGACGATGAAGGCGACGAGGATCGAGAACGCGACGCTGATCTCGACGATCAGAGGCATGCCCCTGGCGCCGGCGGCGGCAAGGATCAATCCGTTCTCGATCGACATGAAGCCGATGACCTGCGTGACGGCGTTGCGGCGCGACACCATCATGAGCAGGCCCAGCAATATGACGGACAGCGCGAGCGCCAGGTCCTCGCGCGCCAGTGGATCGGACTCGGTGGTGACGCCCAGCATCACCACCATCGAGAGACCGACGAGCGCGATACCCACGAGCATCGTGGGCCCGATACCGACGACCGTCTCGATCGTGCGGTGGACTCCGAGCTGTATGACGATCCGTCTCAAGGCCACGGGAATCACGATGGCTTTCACAACGAGCGCGATCGTCGCGGTTATGAACAGTGAGGGTGCGCCCTGAATGTATCCTTGCCACAGAATCGCGAGCACGAGCGCAACCGCGTGCAAGGCAAACACGTTGATCAGACCGAGCATGCGTGCCTGGTAGAGCATCATGAAGCTCAGAAGGACGAGGCTGCCGGCTAAGAGATGCGAGACGTCAAGCGCGAAGGGCGTCATTTACAGGCTCCTCGCGATAAGGCGCAGCAGCGTCGCCAGGAGCGCCAGCATCAGGGCTGCGCCCAGGAATTCGGGCACGCGGAACACGCGCATCTTGGCGATCGATACCTCGAAGAACCCGAGCAAAGCGCCGCCGAAGGCGAGCTTTCCCAGATAGGCGGCGAGCGCGACCGCAGCCGCCTGAGCCCCTCCGCCAAAGGTCGAGATGCCCCACGGCGCAAAGATGCAAGCGAGCAGCGACAGGTACAGCAGTAGCTTGAGGGATGCGGCCCATTCGACCAGCGCGAGATGGCGGCCCGAATATTCGAGCACCATGGCCTCGTGTACCATCGTCAACTCGAGATGGGTCGCGGGATTGTCGATCGGAATGCGCGCGTTCTCCGCGATCGCGACCATGACGAACCCGACGAGGGCGAGCCCGAAGGAGACCTCGACCTCGACATGGGATGCCATGAAGGCCACGATCGCGGAAAGATTGGTCGAGCCCGCGACGAGCGCGATGGAGAAGATCACCATCATCATCGCCGGCTCCGCGACAGAGGCGATCATCACTTCGCGGCTGGAACCGATGCCGCCGAAGCTCGTGCCGATGTCGAGACCCGCGAGCGCCAAGAAGAAGCGCGCACTTGCCAGAAGCGCGATGATGGCGATGAAATCGGCGGCGAATGCGAAGGGCCCATCCGTAACGATCGTGGGCACGAGGCTCGCTGCGACCAGCGTCAGCGCGAACACGAGGTAGGGAACGGAGCGAAACAGCCACGACGCATTCTCGGCCAGAACCGCCTCCTTGCGGAACATCCGCAGCAAATTCCGATAGGGCTGAATGATCGGGGGGCCTCTGCGGCGCGTCAGACGCGCCTTGATCTTGCGCACAAGTCCGGTGACGAGCGGCGCCAGCGCCAGCATCAGGAGCATCTGCGCGACTCCGGAAGCGATATCGATCATCACTGCCATATCGCAAGCACCAGGAGCAGGAAGACGAGCGCGAAGAACACCAAGCCGAGATAGCGGCGGATGGTGAGGAACTGCAGGTGGTTCAATCGCGCGGACGCGAACTGAACGAACGTCGCGATGGGCACGTAGAATATGTCCCATGCGAGGTCGCGTAACGTCGCTTCGTGGTACGCCGGCGCAGTATCGCCGGGCGGCGGCATCTTCACCGTCTCGCGCGCGCGAAAGACAATCGTGCCAAACACGCGGCGGATCGGCTGTGCGAAGCTCGCGGCGGTGTATTGCGTTGCCGTGCTCGGCTCAGGAAACCCACAATCCCATGGCGGGCTACGGCGGACTTTTCGCCCTGCCAATGCGTGAACGATGAGGGCCGCAAGGCCGGTCGAGACCGCGACAAACACGAAAATCAGGAATCCGCTGTAGGTGTTCCTGCTTCCCGAGATGGGCACAATCGAAAAGTTGGACTGCAGCGCCTGCACCGCGGCGCTTTCGCCCACCAAGCCGCGTAATACCGGAGCCAGAGCGTCGATGACAATGCCGGGAAACAGTCCGGCGAGGACACAGAACGCGGTGAGGGCAAACATCGCCGCGAGAGAAAAGCCGTCCGTTTCCTTAGCCCCGATCGCAGCTGGCGTGCGGGCCCGTCCAAGGAACGTCACGCCAAAAGCCTTGACGAAGCAGGCTGCGGCAAGCGCCGCGGATAGAGCGAGCAGCGCACCGACGGCCGGCACGAGCAGTATCAAGCCCCATTGTGGCAGGCCCGGACTCAAGAAGATGGCCTGAAAGGTCAGCCATTCGGAGACGAACCCGTTCAGCGGCGGCAGAGCGGAAATCGCCGCCGAGCCTGCCAGGAAACAGAAAGCCGTGTAGGGCATGCGATGAATAAGACCGCCGAGATGCTCCATATTGCGCTCGGCGGTCGAAACCAACACGGCTCCCGAGCCGAAGAACAACAAGCTCTTGAACAATGAATGGTTAAGCACGTGGAACAACGCTGCCGTCAACGCCAATGCGGCTGCCGCGGAGGATCCGTTGGCGCGGAACGCGAGCGCAAGCCCGAGCCCGATGAAGATGATTCCGATATTCTCGATCGTGTGATAGGCGAGCAGGCGCTTCAGATCGTGTTGCATCAGCGCATAGAGCACCCCCATTGCAGACGTGATGCCGCCGAGAGCAAGCACGACCATGCTCCACCACCACTCAATGGGCCCCACGAGATCGAACACGATCCGCACGAAGGCATAGACCGCGACCTTGGTCATGGCCCCGCTCATCAGGGCCGAGACATGGCTCGGCGCGGCGGGGTGGGCGAGAGGCAGCCAGGCGTGTAAGGGGACCAAGCCCGCCTTTGATCCCGTTCCGACAATCACGAGCGCAAGGATCAGCGAACTCAGAACTTGGGACCGTTCGCCGTTCCGGATGTCCGAGAATGCGTAGCTTCCATCAGGTCCGGCAAGCAGGCCGAAGGCCAGCAGCAGTGCCAGCGCGCCGAAACCCGCCATGAGGAGATAGACATATCCAGCCTGAACATTTTCTTGGATGCGATGGTGCGCCACCACGAGCGCCCAGGAGGCAAGCGACATGAACTCCCAGGAGACGAGAAAGGAGAACGCATCGTCCGCCAAAACGACGAGATTCATGCCTGCGAGAAAAACCGGATAGAAGGGCAGCACGCGTGACGGTTCGGTTTCGTGCCGGCCATAGCCGATCGCGAACAGGCTCGCCGCCGCGGCGATCAGATTGAGCACAGCGACGAAGAAAGCGCTCAGCGGATCGAGGCGGAAATGAGCGCCGAGCCACGGCAGTCCAACCGGCAGCACAAAGCTGGACTCGTCTCGGATGCCGAGCAGCACGCTTGCACCCGTCGCGAGGGCTATGACCGCGACGATGAAGCTCCCCGCATAGACGAGGACTGTCGCGGCGCGGCGCTCGATCACGATGCCGACTGGGGCCAATACAAAATACGCACCGATACAGAGAAGGATCAGTTGCGTGGACATGTGCAGGGTCTACCGCTTCAGACGGACGCCGCGTCCGCCTCCATCGCTGGCTGTGCCTTCGCCAAGCAGTACGATTCCCGACGCATCGAGCGCGCCGATCAGCTTCATCAGCGAATCGACATTGCCCCGGATGACCCCTTCGCTGGCCTCCATGCGTTGGATCGTCGGAGCCGACAGTCCGGAACGCTCCGCGAGAGCTTTCTGGTCAAGGCCGAGAAGTGCCCTTGCTGCCCGCAACTGGCCGGCCGTAATCATGTCTCTGTCATAGTGAATCTCTAAGAACTGATGGTTCATGAATCAATAGTAGGAGCTGAACGATCAGGCAAAGAGTCGCACCGCTTCGAAAAGAGCAAAAGGGCGCCCACCCCGGGCGCCCTTTTCCGCTCGAATGAAATGATCAGCTTACAGCGGCAGGCCGAGGCCCTTGCGCACTTCCGCCTTCACGGCCTCGTAGTCGGCGCGGAATGCGGGATTTTTCAGCATCTCGTGCACCGCGAGCGATGCTGCGATGTGTCCGCCTTCAAAGTCCGACGGATAGGCTGCGCCGCTCGTCATGCGGTTCACGCCGTATTCCCAACCGCGTTCATAGAGAGCTTCGCGCTTCTCCGGCACCATCATGCCAAGCACGATCGGGATCAGCGCGCCCGTGGAGCTGTGGCCGCTCGGATAGGTCGGGCCACCCGCGGCTTTGGCGATATCCTCCGGCGTTTTGATCTCCTTGCTGTACTGGAACGGCCGCAGCTTCTTGTATTTCTGCTTGATCGGGCCCACGCCTACGCCCCCGTCCTTCACAACTTTCGCGAAGAACTCGCCCGCCAGCGGGAAATTCTCCTTGGTGAATTTCGGGCCGAGGACCGAGCCCGCGACCGTATAGACGCTCTGGTCGAGATCCCTCCGGATCGCGGCCATCCGCTCCGGCGTCATGTTCTTCTGGAGGTCGAGGAGCGTCTGAAGGTCGCGCTTGCCTTCGGGCGAAGTCTCTGTCGGCGGCGGCGGCAGCAGGCCGGGGAAATCGACATCGCTCGCGGTGATGTAGGGCTTGTCCGAAATCGCCATCGCGGGCGTCGCGATGAGACACAAGAGCACGAATGCCAGTTTGCGCATGGGGTCCTTCCCGAGAATTGTTGGGTTGTGATGGGGCTACATAGCACACGAACCCGTGATCTGCTCGCGCTGCGCGGGCTATTCGCGGCGGTAGTCCGAGGGCATCTGGAACGACCCGGCCCACAGGCCTTTCTTGGCGGTCTTGGCGCGCTCCTCGTTCGGGACATAGGCCAGCGAATGCTGGCGATAGGCGACCGCAAACCCGGAATCCACCATGGCGGCATTCAGGTCGACACCGTCCGCGGTGCAGACTGCGGTAAGGCGCCCATACTGATCGACGCCATGCCGCTCGTCGCACCGCACGGTTTTGTTTCCGATCAGGCTTTCGAGCGTCCGCTTCGCCTCTTCGCCACAGGCATAGTCGTTGCCCACCGCGTCCTTGCAGTGCTGCGCCAGCTCGACCGCGTCGATGCCGTGGAACCGGATTCGCGTGCTCCCGATGTCGATCGAGTCGCCGTCGCCGACACGCACCGGGCCTGAAATCTCGCGGCCGTCGTCGGCTTGAACCGCACCGTCGGGTGGCGCGAAAGCATATCGGCTCGCAACCGCAAGCCCGATCAGCATCGCGAGCATCAGCCACGACCGGTCGGCGCGCCGGCGCTGAGGCCACGGCTTTGGCGGACGTTTGAAAGGGGTAAGCCGGCCCAAGCCTCAATCCTTCAAGCGCAAACCCGCGCGATGATAGGGCTAAAGCGCGACGAGAGTGAATCTTGGCGTCCGGTTCTACGAGCAGAGGTAGTGTAGGGCCCGCTTTCCCGGGATGAAGAAATAGCCCCCGCCGCGGACCCGGACGAAATCCTTGAAGCCCTGGATTAGCAGAGGACCCTCCGGCGTCGGAATGGTCAGGCGCCCGGTCTTTTCGCCCCCACGCCCGAGAATCGGATCGACCTCGTTCTCCAAGCCGTGGAATTGCAGCGCCGCGCACCAGGTCTGCTGGATGAATTCGAACTGCCGTTCGATGTCGCCATTCAGGCACATGAAGAGCAGCCCTTTCTTCGTCGCTTTCGGATCGCCGCTTCCCGAGGCCTCGAACCCGCGCCCCATGCGCAGCACGCGATGGCGGTTGACGATCGCGAGTTGCTCGTCCGAACCCGGCACCATGCTCTCGCGCGGATTGCCGCGTCTTATATGCGCCCCGAACGGGCAGCGCTGTCCCTGCGGATCTTCCTTGCCGAACAGGAATTCGTTGTCCGGCTCGACGTCGCGCTCGCCGTCCCAGCCCGATCCGGGTCGATGCGGGTAACGCACCAGCGACGTGCCGTCTCGCCAGCGGCCGACCATCTTCGCGCCGATCCACTCCTCGATCTGTTTTGGCGTCGTCAGCTCTTTCGGCACACCGGAATGGCCCGCGTACGTGCTCGCCGCGTCGGCAAGATAGCCGTTGAACGAATCCGCATCCTGTTCGAGCTGGCGGATGACGAGGAACGTGCCGCCGCGTCCGAAATCGCGGTCGGCATTGGCGCCGCTTGCGGAAAAATCCGGCTGGCGGACCGCATCCGAATGATGCGGGAAGATGACGGTCAGGAGGTTCTCCGGATCTTCGGTCGCGCGCACAGTGGGCGAGGGCGGCATGAAGCCGCGATTGTCCGGATAGCCGAGCAGGAACTCGCCAGGCTTGACGGTGTGGATCTTGTCCTCTTCGCGCATCCAGCGCTTGGTGCCTTCGATGACCGGTTGCGACATGCCGTCGGCAAAGCCGAACGCCTCCGGCGCGAATTTCGAACGCTTCACGTTCGGGTCAGGCTTCTTCCGCGTCGCGAGCATGATCTTGTGCGCAACCCGGCCGCCATGCGCGGCGATGCCCGATTCGATCATGCGCACCGACTCGCGCAACTCCGCATCGTCCACGGCGTAAGTGAGGATGGCCGCATCGGGGACATTGTCGCCCGCGCCCCACAACCAGTCGGACGGCTTGTCGTCGCCGGTATCGGCAAGCATGGCCGAGCGCACCGGATGCGCCATGCCTTGTAGGAAGGCCATCGGGAACATTGCGCGCGTCTGTTCGGCAAGCCCGAGTTTCTTGAGCCCGCTCGACGCAAGCGAGAGGATCGTCACGCGCTTGGGCGGCGGCGAGTCGCCAAAGCTGACATGCGGCTCGATGTCCTTGAGCCACGCACGCGCGGCCGACTGATCATCAGGAAGGCACAGCGCGACGCACGCACCCGCTGGATGATTGCTCAAGCCTCCGAACACGATCGTCTGCACGTCGCCGGTCTCGATCAAGGACGGCGGCGGCAGCCGCGAGCCGATATAGGAGAGCCACGCCTGCGCCTCGTCTTCGGTCGAGACTGTGGCGAGTCCTTGCCTGATCGCCGCGTTCATCCGGATGCGCGCTGTGGTCAGACGCGGATAGGCCGAGTACCAGAAGCGCGTGGGCTGCTGCTGGCGGCGCGCCCAATACTTGAACCGCTCACCGTCTCGCGCGCCCTCGGTGAACAGGTTCACGGTCTTGGGGAAGCCGATCGTGTTGCTCCATACGCCCGTGAGCCCGTTCGATGCCTTGGTGATGAAGTCCTCGAGATAGCTTTCCCAGCTGCCGCCGTAATTCGAGAAGAACAGCAGCTTGTTCGTCTTGGGCAACTGGATCCAGCGTGCGAAATGGATCGTGCCGAGCTCGCCCAGGAACCCGGGCGCGAAGCGCCGCTTTGCGAGCTGTCCGATCGCCCAGAACGCGACCCGCAGCGTGAGGCGCCGAAGCTTCCCCGGCTGCATGATCGAGATGCCGGCGAGATGGTTCTGTGCCGCCCAATCTTCCTGCGCGATGACCTTCGCCAGCACTTCGCGATCTGGCACGCGATTGTCCGGCTGGTTCGCCTCCTCGAGCTTGCGAAGCGCGAAATAGATGCCCAAGAGTCGCGCGATCAGCACGATCAGCGCAAGGAGGCCGGCGGTCACCAGCGCCACGAGTGCCATGCCGAGACCCGCCAGAATCGTCGCCGCCATATTTGCGCCCGACTCCATGACGGCGCGCGCCATCTCCAAGCCTGCGAACACTGTCGCGGCGAACACGAAGAGCCCGAGCACGCTGATGAGCGGCCAGAAGAAGTGCCAGATGCCTTCGACGGCCAGCTGCGCGATCAGGGCCGTGCCGATATTCGTCAGACCGGAATCCAGCGGCAGCCGGTTCACCGGCTCGGGCGAGAGCATCGCCTTGAACTTCGGGTCTTGCGCGATCTTGGCGCGGACTTGCCGGACCACGGCGAGCGGCGAACCCGTCAGCTTGGTCTCGTCGAAGAAGTTGCGGACTTCGCGCACCAGATCGAACTCATCGAGGATGCGCGGAAGGCTCATTCCCGGCGTGCCGCAGAACGTGATGCCCGGAACGTCGAAACGGCCTTGTCCGACGCGGATCTGGTGGTTTGCAAGGAAGTCCTTGATCGGCACCGAACGCACGATGCCCGCCGTCTCGAAGATGGCGTTCACCTCGTTCAACAAACACGCGTCGACGATGCGGAACGCCTCCGACTCCTCGCCGTCGACCGACATCTCGAACAGAAGGTGCGTCGGCTCGCTGACATCCCCCCTCACCACCGTGATGGTCATGAAGTGGATGCCCTGGCGGCGCAGCGCGATCCTGATCGCGCCGTGATCGCTGTCTCTGAGCGAGGGGATGTAGGTTTCGAGAAGCGCATCGACCGCATCGGCCCTATTGCGGTCGAACGGCACGGCGGCGGTGACGAGCGACTGCTTCATTGCGGACTCCTGATGCGCACGAAGAATTCGTCGGGGAAGGGGCCGGCATTCTTCACCTTGACGCGGCCCGAGGGACTGAAGCGCATCAGGGCGGCGATGAGCGCCGGAATCTGGATCGCGTTCACGTCGCGGCCCGCGCAACTATGCATGCCGCGGCCGAAATGCATGTAGAGATGCGGCGGCCGATCGGGATCGAGCTCATTCGGCCGATCGAACACGCGCGCGTCCTGCATCGCCGAGAGCGTCACCGCGACGACGCGCGTGCCTGCCGCGACGGGTTGGCCCGCGATGCTCGTGCCTTCGACGGCCTCGCGGAAAACCACCGGGTTGTGCGGCCGGCGTCTCAGCGCCTCATAGCACCAGCCATAGAGCCGGCGCCGGTCGCCCACATCGCGCCGCATGCTCTCCGCCAACCCCCAATCGGAAAGAATCTCGACGACGATGTTGGAGACCGCCGTCGCCGTGGTGTCGATCGAGCCCACCAGCAACCCGGCCAGCACGTAGGCGACCTCATCCTTACTGAGCGAACCTTCCCGCTCGCGTTCGAGCAGCCGTCCCAGCACGTCGTTGCCGAGCTTCCCCGACGCGCGCCGCTTCTCGCGTTCCGACATGATCCACGCCTTGAGCTCGTGCCCGGCCGCGATGCCGGTGTTCCGCACCTTTGCGTCGCCGCCGAGATTCAGGAACGTCTCATGGAACACCGCGCGCGCGACGCGCAGCAGGTCGGCCTCGCTCGGCCCGCTGATCCCGAACAGGGCCGTGGCGACGTGCCCCGCCACCTTCCTTGCATAGCCGTTGACGACGTCGATCTTGCCGCTCGTCGCAGCCGCCGCCTTAAGAAGCGCCGTCGGCTCCTTCTCGAGAATCTCCCGCACCGGAGCGAGATCCGCGCGCATGGAGTCATAGACCGCGATCCGCTGCTGGAACAAAGCGTCCGAGCGGTCCATGCCAAGGATAAACGGACCGCTCACAGCTTCGATCCGCTCCGCGTTGATCGGCGCGATGCGGAAGTCGCCGTCGCGCGCCAATACGTCGGCGACATCGGCCCAGCGGAACACCGCCAGGTAATTGCGGAAGCGCAGCGTCGGCGGAAGATTGTTCGCGGCGAAACGCGCACCGAAACAGATAAGGCGGGCTAGATCGAACACGGGCGGCGCTCCCTTAACGTCTCAACGGCAGCCGAAATCGATGAAGCAGGCGCGAACGCCCACGCGCTCGAAGTCGCGTGATCGCTCGACAGCCCACACGTCATCGGAGGCCCCCGCGCCCTGGTCGTGGATTCGTCCCGGACCCGCTATCGAAGCTCCCCTCGACACGACAGCGGAGACGGACGCGAGCCTACAAAGGAACGCGACGGTTGAGAAGCGACTCCGGAGAGGGAATTTCTCGTCTATGATGGCGGCCACTCGCTATCCCGGAGCGCCGCAATGACGCGATCTCATCTTTCCGCACTCACACTCGCTGCCGCGATGTCGGCTGTCCTCATCGGCTCGACGCTGCCCGCGCTCGCGGCGCCTGCGCCCGTGAACTGGAAGCAGCAGGAAGTGGAAACCTTGCGCCACTACCGCGCGCTCGTTCAGCTCGATACCAGCAGCCCGCCGGGAAACGAGACCCGCGCCGCGGACTATCTGAAGCAGGCGTTCGAGAAGGAAGGCATCCCCGTCAAGACCTTCGCGCTTGACCCAAAACGGGCCAATCTGGTCGCCCGCATCAAGGGCAACGGCTCGAAGCGGCCGATCCTTCTGATGTCGCACACCGATGTCGTCGGCGTGCAGCGCGAGAAGTGGCCGGTCGATCCCTTCGGCGCCGTGTTGAGCGAAGGCTATGTCTGGGGTCGCGGCACCCGCGACGACAAGGACAATCTGACCGCCAATTTGATGACCATGCTGCTCATCAAACGCAACGGCGTGGCGCTCGACCGTGACGTGATCTTCTTGGCCGAGTCGGGCGAGGAGGCGGACCCTGCTGGCGTCGGCATCCCCTTCATGGTGAGCCAGCACTTCGACGAGATCGATGCCGAGTTCGCGCTCGCCGAAGGCGGCGGCATGACGCTCGAGAACAACAAGCTCACGCAGGTCGCTATCCAGACGACCGAGAAGGTTCCTCGCCGCTTCCGCCTGGTCGCGACCGGCACGTCGGGCCACGGGTCGGTCCCGCGCATCGACAACCCGCTGATCCACCTCTCCGCGGCGATCGCGAAGATCGGTGCGTGGGAAACGCCGATGCGGCTCAACGAAACGACCAAGGCCTATTTCGGCAAGCTCGCCACGATCTCGCAACCCGAGTCCGCCGCGCGCTACCGCCAGCTCCTGAGCCCGCAGCCGCCCGCCGCGCTCCAGCGCTACTTCGCGGAAAGGGAGCCCCAGCACTATTCGATGCTGCGCACGTCCATCGTGCCGACGCTGCTGAAGGCGGGCGTCGGTCCGAACGTGATCCCGTCGGTCGCCGAAGCCACCTTTGACGTGCGCGCGCTGCCCGACGAGGACATCCCGCGCCTGTTTGCCGAGGTGACGCGGCTGATCGGCGATGAGGCGGTGAAGGTCGAGCCCATCACGACCAATCTCCGCCCCGTGTCGCCCGCGTCGAAACTCGACTCCGAGATGTACCGCGTGCTCGAAACCGTCTCAGGCGAGCTATATCCCGGCGCGACCGTCATGCCGACGATGGCGACGGGCGCGACCGACATGGCGCAGCTTCGCGCCAAGGGCATTCAGGCCTTCGGCATCGGACCCGCCAGCACGGATGCCGACAGCGTCAATTACGGCGCGCACAGCGACGTCGAGCGCCTGCTCGAATCCTCGCTCTATCGCTTCGTCGAATTCACCTGGCGCGCCACAACCGCCATCGCTGCGAAGAAGTAGGGTTGTTCAGCAAGGCGAAGCTTTTGGTAAGCATTAGTTTCTAAAATTCCGGCCGAGCAGACGGAGAACGTCAGGGTGCACCCTCGAGCTGATCTAGCGTCGGTTCTTGTCTTATCGGTGCTCGCATCGTTGTTGCTTTCTGACGCCGCTTGGGCGTGCGCCTTTATGAGTGAACAGACCTTGAGCGCTGTGCACGCGGCAATGATTTACTGGGGGGCGTCGAAGGTCATTGGAGTCGCAATCGTTGGAATTGAGGTGATCCGGAAGCGGTACGCACTCAGCGGGATTTTGGCCGCATTCACGGTCTTCTATTTCCCCTGGATCAATCCCTATCGTGGAGATTGCGGAATGATGACCGTGTACACTTCAAAGACCGCGCTGGCGCTCATGGTCCTACTTTTGACAGTTGAACTGTTCAGCATCAGGCGTTCTTGGTGGGGTCGAAAATCTCTCTTGGATGTTCTCCATCGTCGATGAATGAACATCAAAACCGCAACGTGTGGCCGATGCGGAACGAGAACTGCGTTACCTGCGCCAGCAATGATCAGTAGGCGGTCGGGAGGCCGCCCTTCGCTTGTCAGCCTGGCAAGAAAAAGGCGGCGTCAGGGACGCCGCCTCAAGTACGAAGCATCGTAACGGCCGACTCCGCGCCCCTTACTGTGCGGCGAAACAATAAAACAAGCCGTCGCCGCCAGAAGCCCGCAACTGCACTTGGGTGCAACCCTGGCTATCGTGGGCCGAATTCCACTGCGCGCGGTCATGATGACCGACCCTGGCTTTTCCCGTGGAGCTGCTCGTCCAGTTGGCGCAGGTCATGTCCTGGCCCGCCGGATAGGCCTTACCGTCCAGAGTCGAGCCGGTCAGGATGTCGTGCCGGTTGGGCGAGAAGTTTCCGTTAGGAATCAAAGCGCCTTCCTCGGTGACTATCCTGTCCATACTGAAGGGGTGTGTGATGCCGTGAATCGCATCGGGGTTCTTACCCACCTCGACACCTTTAGCGTTGTGCCAGGGACCCTTTCCGATGCGGTCGCGAGCATTGACGGCGTTCGCTCCTTGCGTGCTCAGATAGGCGCGCCAAGTGCGGTTGCCTTGACCCGCCGCGGCGGCGAGCATCTGACAGTGCGCGTCGGCTCCGGCCAAACCTCCCAGATCGCCCCCCTTTCCGGGGCCATTGCTGGTAACGAAGAAGGTCATCGGCGGTTGAGGCGCCGGTGCGGCAATTACCGCGGCCGAGCCCAGTCCAGCAGCGGCAAGCGGC
>Ga0137452_1000095_pt1 | contig 28805 bp, 21 predicted proteins | sample EasRivERMGT513_2_FD_102312 | JGI IMG/M metagenome (GOLD analysis project Ga0137452, IMG submission 102312) | Soil microbial communities from meander-bound floodplain in the East River, Colorado, USA - East River MetaG ERMGT513_2 | ecosystem: Environmental > Terrestrial > Soil > Floodplain ...
GTAGTCGAGCGCAGTGATCCGCGCCCGACGATCCGACGATATGGTGACGGTCAATACGTCAACCTCTTCTCGATCTTCAGCTCGACTTTCGAGAGGCAATCGGCGATGCGGCCTCCCGCCTTGCCGTCGCCGTACAGGAAATCGCGCGTCGGCCTGCCGCGCCTGATGTGGGTCTGGACTGCGTCGGAGATCTCCTTGCGATCGTGGTCAACGTCGATCACGTTCTGCCCGCGTTCGCGTCCAAGCTGCCGGCTACCGATGTTCACCGCCGGCACGCCGAGGTACGAGCATTCCCTGATTGCGACGCTCGAGTTGCCGACAATCGCCGTCGCGCCGCAAAGGAGGCGGAGGAAATCTTCCGGGGACATGTTGCGGAACAGGTGGAAATTCGGTGGATCTTCCTTCTCGCGGAACACGCGGATGCCTTTCGATGTCCCGTCCGATCCGGCGTCGACATTCGGCCAGAACCAGAGCACCGGCACGCCGAAGTTTTTCACCGCATACAGCGTCTCGTCGACCTGCTGCCGCGCCTCTTCGTACTCGGTCGTCACGGGGTGCTGCATCACCACCACGTAACCCCTGGACAGGTCGGTGGTCGGCCCGACGCCCCCGTACTTCACGAACGGATCGAAATCCATTGCGGGCTGCGCCGCGACTTCGGCAGCAATGTCAATCGACGGACATCCGGTGACGAAGATGCTGTCGGGCTCTTCACCGAGTCGGCGGACACGCTCCGCGGCGAGCTGAGTGGACACCAGGTGCAGGTTCGCGAGCTTCGTGACGGCGTGGCGCACCTTCTCATCGATCGACCCGGTCACCTCCCCGCCCTGCACGTGCACGACGGGAATGTTCATGTACGACGCGGCGACGGCGGTCGCGAGCGTCTCGTAGCGATCCGCGACCGTGACGACCGCGTCCGGCTTGAGGTTGTCGAACACCGTCGCGAGCTCCGAGAGCCCGATACCTGTGGACTTTGCGGATGTCACGAGGTTCTCGCCCTCGAGCACCATGTAGACGCGCTGCTCGATCGCGAACCCGTCGCGTTCGATCGCCTGGATCGCGTTGCCGTAACGGTCGAGCAGCGCGGACGCGGCTACGACGAGCTGGAGCTGGAGATCGGGATGCTCGTTGACGGCTTTGAGGGCGCTGCGGATACGGGAGTAGCTGGGGCGGGCGGTGACGACGACGCAGATTTTTCGTTTGGTCAAGAGCGGGCGGGTCCTTCGATATCCTCCACCGCAAGGAGTTGATCTGCCATGACGGGGCGCGCAAGGCGCCGGCCAATGAGCTCCTCGAGGCGATCCGGCGAGAGACCGGTACCCGGTTTCTTGACCGCCAGATGTTCGCGCGTGATGACGGTGCCCGCGGGCAGATCCCTGCTTGCCACGAGGCTCCGGGTGAACAGCTTGCGCAGTGGCGCGGTTTCCAGCGCCGACGCGTTCTTGTCGATCGGGTTGGCGCGCATGCGCTCGATGAAGCGCACACCGTCGACCAGTTGGCGCAATTCAGAGGTGGTGACCGACGCGATCACGTCCGGTCCGAACATCTCCCGCGAAAGCGCCACGTGTACTTCGAGCATGTCCATACCGAGCGCCGCCCCGGCGAGGCCCGGATAGATCGTCGCCGAATGATCCGACAGCCCCACCCAGCACCCATATCGCTCCCTGTAAAACGGGATGAGATTGAGGCCGATCTTTTCCGCCGGGCATGGATAGGCGGTCGTGCACTGGAACACCCCGACGTCGACGTCGCGCGCGCGCACGCGGGCGACCGCCGAATCGATCTCCTCGATCGGGCTCATGCCGGTCGAGAGCAGCACGGGCTTGCGTGTGTCGAGAACGCGATCGAGCAGCATCGTATTCGAGGTTTCACCCGATGCGATCTTCCACAGCGGCATGCCAATCCGATCGAGCAGCTCGATCGCCTGCACCGAAAAGGGCGACGAGAGAAACAGCATGCCGCGGTGGCGCGCGTGATCCGCGAGTCCGCGCCACTGGTCCTCGGAGAACTCCATCCGCTTCCAGTAGTCGTAGCGGGTCTCGTCCTGGCGGCTGAACTTCACGCGGAACGGCTCCGAGGGCGTGCTCTCGCCGGCTGCGATGTGTGTCTGGAATTTCACCGCGTCCGCGCCGGCGTCCGCGATCGCATCGACGAACGCATGCGCCAGGCCGAGGCTGCCGTCGTGGGTGAGCGCGACCTCGCCGATGACGAGACACCGGCCGGAGCCGAGACCGGCGAGCGCGGGATGCGAGTTGAATGACATGCCTGTCATGAACGGACGTGCACCGGGATGCCGAGGGGATCGAGCGCCCGGAGGTCCATCGCCGCAAACCGGCCGGCGCCCGCGCGATGACAGGCGCGCAGCGCGACCCCGAGGTGCGCGTGCAGCCACTTGGGATCGACGTACACCGCCGACGTGTTCACACCGAGCATCGGGGCGAGCCACGCCACGCTGCCGCAGGTGCCGAGGAACGCCTGCGCTCCGGCAATGACCTGCGTCTGCACCCCCAGATTGTTGGCCGGCGTCATCCACGGCTTCGCGCTGATGACACGCCCCGAGGACCCGAAGGTGTAGTCGGTGTGTTCGTCGAGTACGAGTCCGGTCTCGAGCAGCACGACGTTGGTGCGCTCGGCCAGGCTGTCGACAAACCACGCGAGCGTGCGGCGGATTTCCGGCGTATCCGGCAGCGAGCGCGCCGCATAGAACTTCACCGCGACGTATTCGCGCGGGAGACGGCTGGCATCGACGATCCGCGGGGGCGTCACCGGCTCGAAGCGGGTATGCGCGTCGAGAAAGCCCAGCGGCTTCTGACCGGACCAGAACAGAGAGAAAAGCCGGTACATCAGCGACGGATGGAGGACATCCACGCGTTCGCCCAGCCGGCGTTCGACCGCCGCGATGACCTCGCGATCGAACGCCGAGACCTCGTGCTGCTTCGTGGCGCCCCGTTCCGCGGCGCGAACGGCAAATTCCGCCGGGTCGCACTCATCCCAGATCTCGACGTACCGGCCGGCGATTCCTTCGTACCACGAGCCCACCCCGCCGCGTGAAACCGCCACAACCCGTGACGCATCGATGCGAAACGCGGCCTTCACCCAGCGAAGAAAAGGGATCCAATAGAGGGCCTCGTAGCCGACCTCGGAGAGCCACGGGCCGACGACGAGCGTGCGGCTGCCGGCGGCGATGTCGTCGATTTCGCGCTCGACCTGCCACGCCGTACGCGACCAGTCCAGCTGTTCCCGCAGCTCCGCTCGATGCCGCAGCATCTCGCGGACAGGCCGTCTCAGCGCGCGCAGCATGTCCGGTGCGGGCGACGCGTCAACCTCGCCTCGCCCCCGCGAGCGCGTCTGTCGCATGTGACGCGCCACCAAGACCGAGGCGCATCAGATCCATCGAGCGAAGATCGATCTCGACGAAGCTTCCCTCCCGAAGGCCGGAGAAGACGCGCTTGGCCACCTCGAGGTGATCGAACCGGAAGCCGGTGATGTGCGAGTAGAACGTCAGCGCGTGCGTGCCGACAAAGGGAGCCAGGTACGAAAACCCTCCATAGGTGCCGACGTACGCCTCGGCGCCCGCGATAATCCGCGTCTGGACGTCGAGATTGGTCTCGGGCGTCATCAGGTGATCGACGGTATGAATGCGGCTGCGATTGAGCCGCGCCATGTCCTCGTGATCGTCGAACCGTTGTCCGGTGTTGAGGAGCACGACGTCGATGTGGCGCGTCAACTCCTCGAGATACGACGCCACGAACGCCTGATTCTCCGGGGTGTCCGGCAACGCGGTGTTGCCGTAGAACTTCGCGGCGGCGTAGCGCTCCGGCAACCGGCTTCGCAGGTCGCCGATCTCAACGGGCGGCAGCGGCCCGAACGACGTGAACGCTTCGATGAGTGTGACCGGCACGCGCTGGAACCAGAAATGATCGAACAGGCGGTACATCGTCGACGGATGCAGCAGGCGAACGCCGCTCAAGCCGCGCTTCTCGCTCACCTTCGCAATGATCTCCCGATCGAAGCTGGAGATTTCGACGTGCTTCATCCGTCCGCGCTGCTCGATGATGCGCCCGTCGTTGCGAGCGCGGAATTCGTCTGGCGTGAAGAAGGACAACACATCCTCGTACTGGGTCGTGATGTCGCGATACCAGGAGAACGCACCCCCGCGAGAGATGACCACGAGCTGCGACGGATCGAGGTTGCCGTATGCCTTCGCCCACGCGAGGAACGGAATCCAATAGAGCAGCTCGAACCCGGCCTCCGACAACCATGGTCCGATCAGGATCGGTCGTCCACCCCGACCAAGCGAGTTGATCAGCGCGCGCGTTTCTTCTGCTTCGGGCAGATTCCAGCCGGCCAGCTTCTTCGCGGGATCCCGCTGACGGCCCGGCTTCGGAGTGAGCGCCGACGGCGGACCGAGGGGAGCGGCCGTCAACTCCTTCTCGCCAAGCTGGCTCTGCGCAAACTGCTTCAGCTTCACGAAGACGCGGCGGCGTCCGTCCTGGTGCCACTTGCTGAACTTCAGTCGCACCCGCTTCCGTTGCGGCTGCGTCGCGAGCAGCGCATGCAGAACGCCGACCGCGGGATAGAGCGCCAGTCGGATGGCGCGCTCCACGATCCCGTCACCCTGCGCATGCGGCGCAGGCGACGCTGCAAGCCTCTCGATTGCGTCCGCGAAGCGAGGCGTGGCAGGAACCGACGCGCCGAGCGGCCGGATGAATCCTTCGACGAAGCGTTGCGCCTTGGTGTCACCACCGCCTTCGGGCGCGAGCGAGTCGGCCAGCAGTAGAAGATGCTCGTCGAACGTCCGCGCGACGCGCAGCAACCCGCCGTTCACTTCCATCAGGTAGTGGAAATGAATTGTCCCTTCCTGGTTGACCCGGGAGATCTCGTCGACGAGCACGGTGTGCACCGGCTTGCCGACCACGGCTGCTTCGAGAAAGGCGCTCGTATTCAGGCCGACGACCGCGGCGCTGTAATACAGCGAATCGAAATAGTCGTCCTTGGCCTCGGCATCGACCGGATGCGCGCCCCAGAACGCGATGTTTCGGTATCCGGAGAGATCGACGTGCTTCCATTCGTCGAGTCGGGCCGGATGCGGGCGGATCAGGATGCCGATGTCTTTCAAGCGGGGATCGTCACTGGTTCGGATTGCGTCGACCCAGCGTTCGACGACAGCCGCCTCGCTGGCGGTCCCGCGGAACAGCGACGAACAGAGATAGAGCACCAGCGGCCTGTCCGACCGGAGCCCGACGCGAGCGCAGAAGCTCTCGCGGCTCCTCGACGGCGAGCGGTCGAACCACTGATCGTAGCAATGCGCGCCGGTGACAACGACCCGATCGGGCGCAACGCCGTGCATCTCGACCGCTTCCCGCTTCTGAATCTCGTTCCAGACGAGCAGCAGGTCTGGATAATTGCGCACCAGCGCCTTGCTCGAAAGGTGATCCCAGCTCGCGACGGGCAACGCGGTGCGGATCCCGAGGGCTTTCGCGGCGGCCAGATGATCCATCTGAGGCGAGCCCAGCTCCACCAGCGGCGTGATGAGCACGACGTCCGGATGCTGCTGGCGGATGTAGTTCTCGAGAGATCGCGTGGTCGGAATGCCACGCTCGAGTGTGCGCAGCAGACTCGCGAGCGCGCGGCGGCCGCCGCCGGGGGGGAGACGTTCCGCGAGGGTCACGATGCTGCGGGGAGCGCGTTCGCGCGCGCGCGCCTTCAGGTGCGGTGTGTCCTCGTACCGCGGATCGAGATACCGCAGGTAGTCGATCCCCATGCGGAGACGACGCGCAAACTCGGCCCAGGCGCCGGGCGCCCGGCCTGGCGTCGTGCCAAGCGTCACGTTCGGGTACTTCTCGGCGAGCCGCTCCGCCAGTCGGCGGCCGCCCATCGCTTCCTCGCGGTCCGCGGCAAGGTGAATGTGGTGGCCACGCTGGGCGAGCTCCAGGATGGCCGACTCGAACAGCCGCAAATACGAGTAGTGCCTCGCGAAGAACAGAATCTTCATCTGTGTCACGAGTTCGCCCGATGTGCGCGCATTTCTCGCTCGGCCTCGGCTTGCTGTTCCGGGGTCAGGCCCGCACGCCTGTTCTTTGAGCGGATTTCGCCTTTCCGGCGGCGCCACTCCTCGTAGTTGCGCTCTTCCTGGTCGAACATCCACGCACGATGCTGCGAAGACTGGCCAATTGCCGCCATCGTGTTGAGCGCGGCGCGCCCAAGCGGCGACGGCATTCGACTGCCGCGTCGGACCCGCACATCCCGCAACGCCTCGACGGCGGCGGCAAATCTCGGCGTTGCAGGGACGTCGAGACCGTACGGGCGCAGGAAAGTCTCGACGAACCGGCGCACCGCGGCGGCGTCATCGGGGGCGGCGAGGACGGCACGCAGCTGCGCCTCGTTCTCATCGAGCGAGCGGCTGACGCGCACGAGCCCGCCCGAGACATCGGTCAGGTAGCGGAAGTGCAGCGTGCCCTCCTGATTGTCGTGGTATTCGGTCGGCAGAATCGCCAATACCGGACGGCCCACGATGCCCGCTTCCAGGAATGCGCTCGTATTGAGGCCGACAACGGCTCTGCTGAAAAACAGCGCGTCGAAATAATCCGCGCGCGCCTCCTCGGTCACCGGGTTCGCGCTTCTTAGGGCGACCTCCGCTAACGTCGCGACGTCCACGTTCCGCCATTCATCCATCCGCTGTGGATGCGGCCGAATCAGGATGGCCGCGTTCCGGAGCGCGGGATCGGCGCTAGCGCGGAGGCGCGCGATCCATTCCATGACGAAGTCGACTTCAGGGGGGCTGCCGCGAAACAGCGCCGACCCAACGTACAAGATCAATGGACGATCGGCGGGCAACCCCATGTCAGCGCAGAACTCGATGCGGCTGCGGGACACCTTGCGGTCGAACCAGTGATCGAAGCACTGCGCGCCCGTGACGACGACGCGATCGCGCGGGACGCCGTGGAACCGCTTCGCTTCCGATCGCTGGACCTCGTTCCAGACGAAGACGCGATCGGGCAGATCCCGGATTAGCGCCTTGCTCGACAGATGATCCCAGCTCCAGACGGCAAGCGCGGTCGGGATCCCCAGGGCACGGGCCGCGCGCACGTAGTCGGGCTGCGGCGATCCGACGACGCCAATGAGCGGCGTGATGAGCATCACGTCCGGACGCTGTTCGCGCAGAAACGCCTCGATCTGTTTGCTCGGGGGCAAGGACCCGTCGGCCGCGCGCAGCACCCGTCGCAGCGCCGCGCGCGCCAGCCGGCGCCGTGCCAGGGAAGTCTGGCCAAAACGGATCGCAAACTCCGGTGCGCGCTCCGCGGAGCGCGAACGAAGCCGCGGCGTACCGTCATATTGCGGATCGAGATATCTGACGTAGTCGAACGCCAGGCGGATCTTGGCCGACAACCGGGCCCATTCGTCGGGTTCTCGACCCGGCGCCTCGCCGAAAGTGATGGATGGATAGTCCGCCGCCAGGCGCTCCACGAGGGCCACGCCGCCGAGCCCTTGCGTCTCGTCCCGCTCAACCGCGAGGTGAATCGCGTGCCCGTGGGACGCAAGCAGCCGCAAGACCGAATCGAAGTTTCGGAAGTACGTGAAGTGGCGCGCGACGAAGAGAATCTTCACCGGATCGGCGTTTCCTCGCTGCCCCGGCGATGCCGCACGCGGTGCGTGAGCACGAGCACGTGATACACGCCGCGCCGCGCGAGCCGGCGCAGCTTGCCCCACGCCGCGCGAGTGCCAACCAGCGTACGGTAAACGGCGTGATGGTAATAGTGGCGGGTGATCTTCTTTGCCCAGATCGTGTTGTCGATACCGCGGCCGACGGCGTGCGACGTCTCCGACTTGCGCAGGTGGCGCCAACCGTAGCGCACCTGGTACAGCACCACCATCCGCGCCCACTGCGACGTCGGCAACGGAATGGGACGTGGATCGGGCGTGACGTACTCGCGCCACAGGACCAGCGCATGCTGGAGCCATGGCGGCGCGGCAAACCATCGCGGCGCTTCTTCCGGCAGGACCAGCGTGTGCCGCTGCCGTGAGACGCTCGTCGCGGCTGACTGGCGGCGGAACCAGAGGACCTCCGGCACCTGACGTATGCGGCCGGCGAGCGTCAACTCGGCAATCAGCAGCCGATCGGGACGCAGGACGGTGCGGAAGATTCCGGCCCGCCGCAGGGCATCCAGTCGCATGAGGCCGTACACCATGTCGCCGGAGCCCACGGCGTGACGGCAGAAGTACGACCAGCGGCTGCGAACGTCGTTCAACGCCATCGTCTCGAAAAGCCGCGGCCCCTTGTCGAGCTCGATCCCGGTATCCGTTGCGATGCGTCGCGTGATGGGATACGCGAGCACGACTCCAGGATCGCGATCGAGCTCGCCGACCATGGCCTCGAGCCATCGGGGGTGCCAGCGATCGTGGTCACTCACCCACGCGAAATAGACCGCCGACGGGCTCGCCTCGCCGGCCAGCACGACCACTTCGCGCCACGTGGCGATCATCGCCTTGCGCTCGGCGTGGCGGAAGTAGAGGACGCGCGCATCACGCCCCGCGTACTCCCGCGCGATTCGCTCAGTGTCGTCGCTGGACGCATCGTCGAGCAACACGAGCGTGAAGTCGCGCCATGTCTGAGCGAGGAGCGAATCGAGTGCGCCCCGCAGGTGCTCGGCATTGTTGTAGAGCGTCATCCCGAGCACGACTCGTGATGCGTGACGTGCAGAGGCGAATTCGGCCGCGGAGTCGAGCGAACGCACCGGTCCCGTACTGAGCCTGCCCACCTGATGGCGGTAGGCAAGATCCGGCCGCTCGGCGGTCTTGCCGGGCTTCGGCGATTTCTTCAGTCCGGTGGGGTAATCAGTGTCGAGGACCGTCACCTCAGCAAGTTCGTAACGATCCGACAACACTTCGGAGACGCTGGTCAGCTGGCTGTTGTATGACGAACGTTCGCGGTTGAGACTGTAAAGCAACGGGCACCGCGCGTCTGCTGCCATACCGACGTACGTCCGCACCTGAGCATCGGTCATCTCCTGGAACGAGACCATGTTGAGCGTGAGGTCGAGCGGCAACGAGGAGACGAGATGCGCGAGCGTGTTCGGCACAAACAGGAAGTCCGCGTCGCGCCAGGCGCCGGACGTCAGATCGAAATCTTCGCCGACGAAGCGGAGGGTCGCGTCCGGGAAAACGGCCTTCAGGTAAGTAGCCGAAAAGAGGAACAGCTCCGCGAAATCGACGATGACGTACGTGGCGCGCGGGAACAGCGTCTTGAACTGATAGGCGAACCCTCCCCATCCTGCGCCGATCTCGCACACGAGCGGCCGATCGATCCCGCGCATCGCGTCGAGCACGCCGCCGCGCTGCATCGCGATCAACACCTCGTAGAACTTCAGCGTGTCGACGTTGAACAGGTGGTCGTCGATCTCGTAGCCGAATCCACCGAGGGCGGGCGACTCAGGCACCATCAACCCGCCAAGGTCGAGAGCCCGCAGCGCCTGCAGCCTCCCCTCGAATCGTTGCCTGCGGCCGTCTCCCTTTTCACGATAGTCGTAAGGACGGATGCCGGTGATGTGGAACGCGTGGTGTCGCAGCTTGCGGACGATCAGCGGCGACGCGTCCGCGAGATAGTCGATCTGCTCGAGCTCTTCGAGCCAGTAGGCGCTCGGGCGGGCGACCCCGGATGGCGCGCCGGATCCTTTGATTCGCTCCACCGCCTCGCGCGCGTCCAGATACGCCGCGAACGCGGGGTCTTCCGTCATCATTCCTTGCCGGCTCCCGGATGATTCCGATCGAAACCGGTGAGCGCGAGCGCTCGATGGACGGCCACGGCGGCGTGATAGCGGACGAGAAGAAGCGCGCTTTTCACTTCCTTGCCGCCACGCAGGATGGCATCACGACGCGCCCGCCGGGCGCGCCGCCGCGCTTTTGCGTGCTGCCGGGTGGCTTTCGCGGCGGCCCGCGCGCTGATGATGCGTTGCTTCCGATCGCGATGGTCGTCCGTCTCGTCGCCACGGACGTCGAGCATCAGCCATCGTCCGACGCCGGTCCGCGCCGCCCCCGCGGCGGCGACCACGAGGGGCGTGATCCAGGAGTCACCACGAAGACCTGGATCGCCGCGCGTCCCGTTGCGGTGCAACCGCTCGATCGCGTCGACGAATGCGGGCGTCGCCGGGACGTCGAGTCCCGCGGGCCGAACGAACGCCGTCAGAAAACGCCGGTTGCGCTGGTCGCGCCCCTCGGGCTCGGCGATCGCATCGGCCAGTTGCGCCAGGTGTGTGGGAATGTCGGGCGCCGTCGAAAGCAGCCCGCCCGCCACGCTCGTGAGATAGCGGAAGTGGAGCATCTCCTCCTGGTGGACGCGATATTCCGGCAGCGTGAACGTGAACACCGGACGTCCGACCACCGCGGCCTCGAGAAACGCGCTCGTGACGAGGCCGATCACCGCCCTGCTGTAGTACAAGGCGTCGAAGTAGTCCTCCTTGGAGCGCGCGTCAATCGGGTTGCCGCCACGGAACACGACATTGTCGAAACGCCCCAGATCCACGCCCGCCCATTCCTTCAATCGCTCGGGATGGGGCCGCACCAGCACACCCAGATCGCGCAACCGCGCATCGTGACTCGATCGGAGGGCGTCGAGCCACTGCGTGACGAGCACGGGCTCAGGCGGGTCGGGCACTGGACTCATGGCCGAGTGCACCCAGAGGACGAATGGACGATCCTCGCGCAACCCCATCGCGCGACAGAACTCCTCCCGGCTTCGCTCGGGCGTGCGGCTGAACCACTGGTCGTAACACTGGGCGCCGGTGACCACGATGCGGTCGGAGGGAAGGCCGTGCATCTCCACCGCTTCCTGACGCTGCAGGTCGTTCCAGACAATGATCATGTCCGGAGCCACGTGCAGCAGCGCCTTGCTGGACAGATGGTCCCAGCTCATGATCGCCGCGGCCACTGGGATCCCGAGGCCCCGCGCGGCCTTCAGGAGGTCGAACTGCTGTGATCGTGAATAGGTCAGCGAGACGAGCACGACGACGTCCGGATCGTGACGCCGCAGGTAGCCCTTCAGCGCCTCGCTGGCCGGCAGTGCGCGTTCGACGCCTGTGAGCCCGGCACGCGCCAGCGGACGTCCGATGACAGGCGCGGCGGCCGCCCATCGGACGACACGCGGCGCGCGCGCGCGCGCGCGCATGCGAAGCTTCGAGGCCGATGCATACGCCGGCTCGAGCACACGCACGTAGTCCAGGCCAAGCCGCAGACGCCGGGCTGCATCGAACCAGGTTTCCTGCTCCAGCGAAGGCGCCAGGTCCCATGAGATCGTGGGACATTGCGCCGCCAGGCACTCCACCAGATGCTGGCCGCCCATGTTTATCGGGGCCTCGACCTCATCGGCTGAGAGATGTACCGAGTGCCCGCGCGCAGCCAGCTCGCGTATCGCGGATTCGAAGTTCCTGAAGTACGCGAAGTGCAGACCCGAGAAGAGGACCTTCATCCGCACTTGCGGGCGATGACTCGAAGATTCTTGCCGTAAGCGCCGGCATTCGTGAGGAACTGCAGTGTGTCGGCAATCTCCGCCACACCCTCGTCTCCCTTGCCGAGAACCTCACGGCGGTACCAGAGGTAGTCCACGATGTCGAGCCCCTCGGTTGCGACGTACTCCGTCGCAAGCCCTTCACGGGCCAGGAGATCGCGAATCGTGACAGGCGTGTAGTAGTTCAGGTGGTGGGTCGGCCAGATGAAGTGCGCGGCGCTCCCCATGAGCAGCCGTGAAGCCGAATCGTAGTTCGGCACATAGAGAAAGATGATGCCGCCGGCCTTCAGGAGGCGGATGCTGGCGCGCAGCGTGCGAACGGGATCGAGGAGATGCTCCAACACGTCGAAAAGCGACACCGCGTCAAAGCTCTCTGCCGCCAGGCCGGCATCCTCGAGCGCCGCGATACGCAAGTCGAGCCCGCGTGCACGACCGAACTCGATCGCGGACGGGTTTAGATCGATCCCGACAGCGTCCCAACCGGCATCACGGGCGGCCTCGACGACGAACCCCGTGCTGCAGCCGACGTCCACGTACCGCGGTCGCGTCCCGCGCATATGCTGCGTCATCAGCGCCACGCGCTCGGCACCGAACCTCGCGACGCGGTACTCGTGGCTCCTGGCGCCGAGATCGCGCACGATCTCCTGGTACTCAGCCGATGCGTACACCGCCCTGTAGTGAGCTTCATCGAACGTCGGGCTGACGTAGACGAGATCGCACCCAGTGCACCGCACGATCCGCATGTGATCCTTCTCGAGCTCCAGTTTCTCGTGCTCGCTGCCGCACGTCGGACACACGCGCGGAGTGAGCAGGGCCTCCGGGATCTTGCCGTGCACGCGCACCAGTTCATCGATCGGGTGCGTTCGCTTCGCAATCAGCTGCTGGTACGAGCTTCCGGGCCGCAATTGCGTCACGTCGACCGGCTCGTACTCCGCGACACGCCGATAGGGAATCTGCATCGTGGCCTGTTGGTCGAGCGCGTCAGCCGGCATGACGTGCCATACGGCGCGAAAGAATGAAATCGAGCAGCTCGAGATCCCAGGGCGCGTCGATGTCGAGCGATTCTTCGGCGGTCATGACGATGGCGCGCGTGTCGCTCCCGTAGAGCGCCCCTCGCGCGAGCTGCGCGGTGCGAACGGCAAGCACCGCTGGACCGTTGCGCGCATAAACGGAAGGCTTGTGCTGCCGCTGCAGGACGAGTGGACCGTCCGTCACCGGCCGCAGTCGATCGCCGTCGAGCTGCATCAGCGATCCGGGGCTGAACTGATGCGGCACCTCGACAATACTCACCACTGAATCTGCACCGGTCGACGCCAGCAGATCGATGGCGGCATCGATGTGCTCGCCGCGGCGCAGCGGCGACGTCGGTTGCAACAGGACCACCGCATCCGCCTCGAAGCCGCGCACCGCCATCTCGTGAGCAGTGTGGCGAAGCACCGGCAGCATGGCGGCGTCGTCGGACGCGAGTTCAGCGGGACGCATGAACGGCACCTCGGCGCCGAGCGCCCGCCCCGCGTCCGCGATCGCGGGGTCGTCCGTGCTCAACACCACTCGGCTCAACCGACGGCTGGCGCGAGCCGCATCGATTGTGTATGCGATCAACGGCTTTCCGGCGACGAAGCGCAGATTCTTGCCTGGTACGCCTTTCGATCCGCCGCGCGCAGGAATGACACCGAGGACCTTCATCAGGCGGGTTGCATGAACACGAGACGCTTCTGTACCGTCAAGGGGACGTGTGCGAGCACGTCGGCCACCCGCACGCCGGCATGTCCATCGCCGTACAACTGATCGGATGGAAATCGTCCGTGCGCGACCTGTCCGCGGATGGCATCTGCAATTTCGTCCCGCGAATACCCGACGTCGCGCACGTTCGGGCCCCGATCGCGCCCCGTCTGCCTCGTGCCGATGTTCACCGCGGGGACACCGAGGAACGCCCCCTCCCGAATGGGCGCGCTCGAGTTCCCTGCGGCACACGCGCACAACATCATGAGCCGCACGTACGTTTCGATCGGGAAGTTCTTGTAGAACCGGATGTAGTCGGGCTTCAGCTTCTCGCGAAACGTCCGCATGCCGGTCGCGATGTCCTCGGAGCCCGCATCGACGTTGGGCCAGAGCATGATCGTCGGCATTTTCAGCTCGTTCAGCGCCCAGAGCGTTTCCCAGATTTGATCCTTGCCCTGACCGTATTCGGTCGTAACGGGATGGTGGTTCACGAGCAGGAAAGGTTTCGACAGGTCGACGTGTGCGCCGACGCCGTCGCGTTCCAGCCAGTCTTCGTGCGGCGAGCCACCGCTGGCGCTCGCGATCTCCTTGACAAGATCGATCCGAGGGCAGCCGACCGCGTGCACCGTATCGGGGTGCTCGCCCATGCGGATGATCCGTTCCGCCGCGGCCGTGTTGGCCGGAAAGTGCACGTGCGACAGCTTCGTCACGGCATGCCGGATGCTCTCGTCGATCGTACCGGTCACCTCTCCGCCCATCGTGTGGGCAACCGGAATGTTCATATACGCCGCGGCAATCGCGGTCGCCATCGTCTCGAACCGGTCGCCCACCGAGACGACGATGTCTGGCTTCAGGAGATCGAACATTGTCGGCAGCTCGAGGAGTGCGAGCCCGGTGGATTTCGCCATCGTCGCCGGGGTCTCCCCCTCCACGATCATCGCGACGCGGGCATCGGGCGTGAATCCGTCAGCCTCGATCACGTCGACGACGGATCCGAATCGATCGAGCAGTGCCGACGCGCCGACGATCAGCTGGAGGTGAAGCTCCGAATGTCGCTGCACCGCGCGCATCACCGACTTGATGCTGCTGTAGTTGGCTCGTGAGCCGATGAAGACACAGACCTTTCTCATGGGTGCCAATGGCGCGCGGCGCCTTGCGTCGAGCGCGGCGCTGGGAGACAGGCGCGGTACAGTCGCAGCGTCATTCTCGTGGAGATGAATTGCCCCGGAGACCGAGACGACGTGTGAGGACCAGCGCATCGCGAACGCGGTGGCGACAGGCACGGCGAACCCGGGCAGACATCGCGCGTGTCGCCAACGGCAACTCGTGACGGGCGCGCCGCGTCTGCCAGCGCAACCGGCCGGCGGCGTGGCGGCCAGCGAGACGCGCCCACACCAGCGACTCGCCATACGTCCGCCTGACGTTCTTCCTCACCGACTGGCAGCCGCTGACGAACGACTCCATGCCCTGCGCAAGGCCGGCACGCTTGACGTGCCGCCATGTGTAGGTCGCCTGGTACAGGACCACCATCCACAACAACGTTGCGAGAGGTATTCGAGGAGAGGCATTGGGCGCCCCGTGCTCGCGCAACAACACAAACGCGTGCTGTGTCCATGGAGGCAGCCAGAACCACCACGGACGCCGGGTCGCAACCAGCGTCCGGCCCTGGCGCGTCACGCTACCCATACCCGTCTGCCGGCGTATCCAGAGAATCTCCTGGGTCTGGCTGATCTCCCCCTGCAGGGTCATCTGCGCCATGAGGAGCCGATCCGGGCGCAGGACCACGCGAAAGACGCCCGCGGCACGCAGAGCCGGGATGCGCATCAGGCCGTAAACCATGTCGCCCGCTCCGACGACGTCGTGGCAGAAGTGGGACCATCTTTCTCGAAGAACAGCCAGACCACGTGTCGCGAACTGCCGCGGCCGTTTGGCCACGGGCTCTCCCTCGTCGTCGATCCACGAGCACAACGGGTATGCGAGCACCACGTTCTGGTGACTCTCCAGTTCCTGCGCGAGCCGGGCAAGCCAGTCAGGCTCCCATCGATCGTGATCACTCGTCCAGGCGAAGTATTCAGCGGAGGGATATTCGCGCCAGGACAGCTCAGCCACCTTACGCCACGTGCGGACCATGCCTTGCCGGAGCTCGTGCCGGAAGTAGCGCACGCGCGGGTCATGCCGTTCGTACTCCCGTGCGATCGCTTCCGTCGCGTCGGTCGAGGCGTCATCGAGCATCAGCAGGACGAAATCGGTGCGTGTCTGGGCAAGGAGAGACGTGGCAGCTTCGCGCAGGTGACGCGCGTTGTTGTGCAGCGTCATCCCGAGGACGATTCGTGGCGCGGCCGGAGGTGTGTTCACGTTTCGCGCGCCGCTGGCGCCGAGGACCTATACCTGCGCCGCCAGGGGCTGATAACCGAGCGCGGCCATCTCGCCTTCCAGATTTTCCTCGAGGTACCGGCGTGTCGCCGGCGAAAGGCGCGTGACCCAGTCGTCAGCGGCACGGCTGTGAATCCCGACGCCCTGGCGGCCGAAGGACGAGTTCGCCGCACGGGCCACGCCAAACTCCGTTGGCTCCAACAGAGACTTGTCCCAGGGGATTGCCAGCTGCGCGGCGAGCTGCTTCGTGACCGCCTCCGGCGAGGTCACCAGATCCTCGAAGCGTATGCGCACCACGTCGGCACGCGCCGCGTGGTGCGACATCATGTGGCGATAGTCGACACAGAACTCGCGCACGTACGTCGATACGCCATCAATCGGCTCGAGCTTCTGAATGTGCCGCTCGAGCATCGTTTCCGACACCTTCCTCTTCTGGACGTGCTTGATCGTGAACTTCCGGTACAGCATCGCCTCCATCGAGGCAAAGACGGCGCGCGGGTCCCGGATCGTCAGCACGTGGCGTCCCTCCCCGTACAGCGCATCGAGCTGCTCACGCGACAACCGGCACAGGCTGCCGCAGTGGTTCACGACGATTCGCGCGGGATCCTTCCCGATGGCAGCGAAATAGTTCGTCGCGAAGCGTTCGTACATCGCCGCGAGCGTTTGCGCATCCACGCTCGCCGCCCGCCATCGACTCATGATGTCCACGACCTGTGAGTCAGGATGAAAGCGGCGCAACTTACGCTCGACATGCGGCGCACCGGCCGTCGCAAGTTTCTGGTCGAGCGACAACCGCGCGAACGCCTCGATACGACGCGCGGGGAAGTCCCCCTTTGACGATCGGTTCCAGTGTTCGAAGGGAATCGCGTTCACGCTCGGATGACCGTCAAGAAGCATCCGAAGCAGCTTCCCACCACTGCGCGAGAGCGACACGATCAGGAAATGCGTCATTCGTCGGCCCACCCGGCGAGGCCAAGCCATCCCTGCTGATCGGCGGGAGGCAGGGTCGAGACGAACTCGAGCAGCTGGGGCACGTCCGGCCCTATGTAATGCATGAACGCGTATCGACGCAGATCGTCTGACGCAACGTCCTTCGGAATTTCCGCGCCGTGCGCACCTTCCGCGTTCACGAATACGACCGCCGTATTCGGACGGAACGGAACGTGTGCGACCGGCGTGCACGCGATGCCATGGTCCTGGGGATAGTAGGTGCTGGTGCCGACCGGCACGACAGGGCTGGCCAGCGCATACAGCGCCGTCCCGACGGCCTCAGGGTCGCCGGGTCTGGCTCCGTAGATAAGGACAGTCGCGGACGCTCTCTTGGGATCGAGGTGGGGCTTCTGCGAATAGCCGGGACGCCGCAACATCAGCCGCCCGCCAAACGCACGATGCGGCAGCGCGAGGACGGTTTCCGCCCCCTCCTCGCCGAACATCGCGCGATAGCGCGCGTGAATGAAAGGAGTCAGCCGCTGCAGAGCGGCTTCGCCAATCGTCCGCGTGACGTCGGTATCGATGAACTCCCACACCAGCCGCGTCAGCGAGGGCACGACCTTGAAATTCGCCGGCCGCAGATTCATTTTGATCGGGTCGCGCGACGGGAAGAACTGGGGCGTTGGGAGGCTCTCGATCAGGAGCTCGTAGAAATCGGCGGGGAACAGCCCCTCGATCGCCAGGTGCGCGCACGGCGCCGCCTCCAGCGGAGCGGTGGACACCGCGCGCGCAACGTGCGCACAGATATCCCGCGGGTTGAATCGCGACCTCCACTGGGCCACGAGGTGAGCCTGGCGATCGTTGGTCTGGGATACGAGCGCGAGCTGAGCGATTCCTTTTTCGATCGCCGACGTGCGCGCGTCGGTCACCACGGCAGCGGCACGCTCCGTCTCCTCCAGCCGTCGCTCGATGGCTCGCAGGCGCGTATCGCCGGCGCGCTGCTCCTCGGTGATGCTTTTCGCGAGGTCTTCGAGCCGCTTCATCGCCCGCTGTGAATCGCGGCGGTCCTTCGTCGAGGCCCGCTCGAGGTCACGGCGCCACACCTGCTGCAGGCGACCCAGCACACCGGTCCGCCGCAGGGTGGCATCAACGATTCGTCCTATGGCCATACCATTCCGGTTGCCCGCTCACGCAGGCTGTTCACAATCTCGAGCACCGCAGCGTCAACAGAGAGCTTGTCGGTGTCGATTACGACGTCGGCGTCAGTCGGAGGCTCGTAGGGATCCGTGACGCCGGTGAAATGCGGCAGCAACCCGTTACGGGCCCTGGCATACAGGCCTTTCGGATCCCGCGCTTCGCACGTGTCGAGGCGGGTGGCCACATGCACCAGGATGAAGGCTCCAACCTGCTCAATCGTCCGGCGGACGGCCCGGCGCGCCTCGTCGTACGGCGCGACGCAGGCGCAGATCGCGATGCCGCCGTGCCTTGTCACCTCCGCGGCGACGAATCCGACGCGACGAATATTGAGATCGCGGTCCTCGCGTGAAAAGCCGAGTTCCGATGAGAGAGTCGTCCGCACGACATCGCCATCAAGCATCGTCACCGTCAGATCACGAGCGACGAACCATCGCTCGAGCGCACCCGCAATCGTTGTCTTACCCGCGGCCGGGAGCCCGGTCAGGAAGATCGTGCTTCCCCGCGAATTACACACGGGTCGGTGTATCGGCGGCGTGGGCATTCGTCGTTGCCTGCAGCGTCAGAAGCTTCGCAGCCGGAACACCGGCCGCAATCAGCCGCTTCTTCACGGTGGCCGGTTTCTCGAGGGCAGCGACGATCAATACGTCGTACTCCGACGGCTGGTGATCGGCAATCGCGATTACTGGAAGGCCCAGGAAGCGACCTGAGCGGTCGTTGAAGACAGCGACCAGATCGATCCCCATCTCCTTCAGCAACAGAAATACCAGCTCGGCGACCTCTCCCGTGCCGTACACCGCGACGCGCTGGTGCCCGTTGACGCCCGACGACAGGCTTCGCTGGAGATGGCGCCTGACATCCCGATAGAAATCGAGCGAGTACTTCATGAACTCATAGGTCAGCCGCGCCTTCACGGCCAGCCCTTGAGGCGTCACGAGGTACGCGAGGCGATTCGGGGCAACGGTGACGCACTTGACGTATCCCTTGCGAACGAGCCGTTTGACGTAGAGGTTTGTCAGCCCGAGCGCGATACCCAGGCGGGCGGCGAGCGTGCGCTGGGTAATCGTCGACTGTTCCTCGAGAGCTTCGAGGAGCTGCAGATCGCGCTGGGATTCGGCGTTCATGGGTCGAGCGGGGGGAAGGGGCGGCGTACAGGCTACCGCCCTCTCGGTCACAAGTGGACGTCGGATGGGTCGCTGGGCTCTGGGACGTTCAAGATCTGAACGAACTGTTCAGATCCTGAACGTGGCATTGTCACTGACGGGGATCTGCGTTGTCAACGCGAACGAACGCGTCTCCCGCTCAGCTCTGCGTGGCAGGGATCGTCGCCGCAACAATGGCCCCGTGGGGCGGAGTGGACCGCTACGCTTCGACGAGTTTGCCTGCCCACGCGGGCTGGCGCTCTTGAGGCAGCAGCTTCATCAACGCGGCGATCGAGTCGCGGGTCGGACCAACTCTGAACTGGTACGCGTAGCGCTCGAGGTCGGCGGGCTCCGCGTCGGCGGGAATCGATGCCCCGTGTGCCCCCGACGAGTTGAGAAAGACGAGCGCGCTGTTTGCCTTGAACGGGACCTCCCGCACGAGACGGCAGACCGTTGGGTCGATCCAGTGCGGCAGGGCGCCCTGCGCCTCCTGATCCTCATCGACGGCGTACAGGCCGGTGCCCCACGTCTCCGGATCGCCTGATCGTGCCAGGTAGACGAGGCAGGTGAGAAACCCCCATTTCGGATCGCGATGCGGCGGGATGTTGTAACCGCGACGCCGCCGCATGACGCGTCCAGCGTTTCCGTGGAGCTCCATCGGCGGCCCGAGAGGGTCGGCCGCGAGCGCCGGCCAGTTCTCCGCGATCCAGGTCTCCAGGGGGGCGCGGAACTTGTCGACGAGCAGGGGCACCATGACACGCTCGACGACTTCAGTCATGAAGCTCCACACGCGCCGGCTGTAGGCAGGGCCGAGTGTGAATGGCACGGGCAGCTGCTGGTGGTTGACCGGCTTGTCCTCGAACAGCTCGACCGGTGGAATGGCGTGCACGAGCGCCTTGTAGAAACTGCGTGGAAACAGGTCCTCGATGACGGCGTGCGGAAAAGGATCCATGCGTAACTCGGCGCGTTCCACTGCGGCGCCGGCCACTCTCGCGATGCGAGGCTCCTTGAGGATCGGCTTCGTCTCGAGCTCGTCGAACTTCGCCTGGAGAGCGGCGTCCGCCTGAAGGATCGCGCGCAGCTGCGATTCGCGCAGGACCAGCGAATCCAGCGCTTCCCGCATGCCTGCGAGCGCCGACAGCTGTTCGCTAATCTCCCCGGCCCAGCGTGCGGAACTGGCTTCGAAGCGCTGCTGCTGCTCCACGAGCTGCGCGACGGTGCGCTGCAGCTCGCGGGCGTCAGCGGACAGAACGGGGAGTGCCTGACCCGTCTGTGCCTGCGCACCTCGCCGGAGATTGGCGAACGAGGCAACGAGATTCCGGAACATGACAGAAAACCTCTTTCAGTGACACACCAGCTATTCGCGCCCCGTCCGCAGCGGCTTGACGACCACCCTCTGCCACTGCTTCCCTGCCAGAACGACCGCCGTGCAGTGGTGGAGCGAATCGAAGAAGTCCGCCCGATTCTCTTCGTCTACAGGATTGTACCCCCCGTGGCGGAAACACCCTGGCGCCGGACAGGTCAGCCAGCGTGGTATCTCTCTTCTTAGCGACTTGTCGTGGCTTTCAGACGACGGGCCTTCTAACCTAGTCACGCCGTGGCCGCGGGGGCTTGACGACCAAGTTCAGCCACTGCTTGCCGGCCAGTTTGGCTCGTCGGCGCAGCCGGGACGAGGCGTCACGACCGGCCCTGCTCAGATCCTTTCTGGCTTGGCGGGCGCTCTTCGCCACTCGACGCACGCGCTTCACGACACGGCGCCCGGGCCACCCGGCCTCCTTCCTCCACTGCTTCCACCAGGTCGCGATGGCTTGCGGAACGGACGCGGCGAGGATGACCGGCCGCAGGGCGATCAACCAGGTCGGCTCGGACTTCGCGCTCGGTGCCGGCTGTGCCGCCAGGTCTTCCAACGCCTTGACAAAGAGCGGGGTGGCCGGCTGATCGAGCCCGTGCGGTCGCAGAAAGTTCTGTACGAATCGTGATGTTTCGGCGCGGGCCCGTTCGGGATCGGCCAGCTGCGTGGCGAGCTGCTGTACGTGCTCGTCGAGGTTCGAGGCAATGCGGAGGAAGCCGCCGTTTTCCGGAAGCAGGTGATGAAAATGGATCGTGCCCTCCTGCGTGCCGGAGAACTCGGCCGACAGCATCGACAACACAGGCTTGCCCAGAATCGCGGCTTCCACCATGGCGCTCGTGTTGACACCAACGACGGCGGCACAATGGTAGAGGTTGTCGAAGAAGTCAGCGCGGTTGGCTTCGTCGATCATGTTGTAACTCTGCGCCGGGAACACGCTCACACCGGGCAGGTCGGTGAGCTGGTCGACCGCCCAGGCGTGAAAGTTGTAGGGATGCGGGCGCATGAGAATGTTGACGCGCTCCAGCAGCGGATTGCCGCTCCCGCGCAAGGCCGCGATCCAGCGACGAACGAACCCGACCTCGACGTTCGAGCGTGAAATGAAAACAGACGATCCCGTGAACAGCACGAAGGGGGTCGTATCCGGAAGGCCGACGCGTGCGCAAAACGCCTCGCGGTCTCGCGTGATCCGTTTGGTGAACCAACGATCGAAGGGTTGTGCCCCGGTCGCCAGCACCCTGTCCGGCGGGATGTAGTGATACTCGACGGCCTCGCGCTTCTGCGCCTCGTTCCAGACGATGACGAGATCCGGCTCAACGCGTATCAGGCCCTTGTTGGTCAGATTGTCCCAACTCGCGATGCCGACGGCCGTGCGAATTCCGCAGGTACGCGCCGCCTTGATCCAATCCACCTGCGGCGACCCTGCGGCCACGAGTGGCGAGAGGAACAGCACGTCCGGCGCTTCCCGCCGCAGGAACTCCACGATCGGCTGCTGCAGCGGGATCGCTCGCTCCCCCACCATCAGCGTCCGCTCCACTCTCTCGACCGTGCCGGGCGATACCTGCGGGATGAGATCAATCCAGCGATAGAGGGACGGAAGCACCTTCCGCTTCATCCGATCGCGCAAGGCCGTCGCGTGGGCGAATGCCGGGTGGAGGTACCGCACAAAGTCCATCACCCCGCGATATCGATAGGCCACGTCGGCCCACATGCCTTCAGCCTGTGGCGCCACACCGACGACACGTACGCCAGGTATGTGCGAGCGGAGTCCCTCGAGTCCCACGTGTTTACGTTCTCGCTCCCATCCGACGGCCAGGCTAACTTCGTGCCCGCGCCCTGCAAGTTCCTCGATCACGACGTCGAAGAACCGGAGGTACTCGGGCGAGTCCATCAGCAGCAGGATCTTCATGTCGTCGCCGCCACGCCCGCGAGTGCGCCGCGCAACAGCGCCAGGTCACCTGCGGCAATCGGCACGAGTCGAGCCCCGCCCAGGCGTTCGAACACAGACATATGCGCGGGATCCAGGGCGATCACTCGTCCGCCGGCCGTCGCCGCGTCCCGGTGATCGTCGAGGGCAAATGGCGTATTGAGCAGTACGACGGGCTGATCGCGGCCGATCGTTTCGAGCACCGACGCGACCAGCGCCCGATTGGAGTGGGTGTCCGGAAAGCAGTCGCTGAAGTAGAACCGCGCCGCCGCCGTGGAAGTCGTGCGAACGGCCCGTAGGTCGGGGGCAGCTGTCGCAGCACCGGATCGTCTTCGACGGCGATCCGCGCGTGCACGGCATAGCGATCGACGCGCGACATCGGCGCCACCTCCTTCCAGAATGGCATGAGGAGCCGGTACATCATGCCCGGGTGCGTCAGGCGCTCCCGAGGACCATTCGAGACAGATCATCGAGGCCCGGCGCGTTCCCGAGCTCCCGGTACCGGGCTCCTTCCCAGTATTGCGTTGGCAGGATGAAGGCAAGTGGCGTGATGTACTGGAACATCACGATCAACCGCGTCAGCGTTCGATCAGCGAAGCGGCTGCCGTAGTGAAGGCATCTGCTGGTGTCGATGAACGCGACGGTCCCTCTCGGTCCGATCGCCTGGCGCGCCGCGCTCAGCCCGCCGAGTATGTCGCCAACCTGTTCGTCGGGTAGATGCATGTCGTATCGATAGCCGACCTTCTTTCGAACGACTGCTGATTCAGGTGGAGGCAAGAACGTGAGAGGTCCGGTCTGTTGCGTGACTTCGTCGCACAGGATGAAGACTTTCACCTGCTCGACGTCATCGCTATCGCAGTGGTACAGCTGACTCTTGGTGAGGTCTTCGCCCGCGTAACTGGAATAGTACACATTGACAAACTGGAGAATGGGAACGAGCCCGAGATACCGGGACGCAACGCCGATGACGTCCGGATGCAGTGCGAGACGCAGAAGCGACGAATCCGCCACGGCTTTCGCATCACTGCCGAGAAGCTTGATCATGAACCGCTTGTGCATCTTGGACTTCGACTTCTCGAGGTCAGCTGTGGCGAGCACTTCTCGAGCGCGCGATACGACGGCGGTGACGTCGGGAAAGAGGGCAGGCTCACACGATGCGAAACCGGCGTCGCGGGGGATCTCAACTGAGCCAGCCGAGAGCTCGGCAGCGGCGCGTCGCCTCGCTGCGAGTTGCGACCCGATCACTGCTTCGCGCCCGCGACGATACTCGAGTCTCGCGTCGTCGGTGCCCCATCGCGCGACTTCGGTTGCATCCTGATCGGTCATTGATTAGCTATGCCTCGGGAAAAGCTTATCTCAAGTGATCGCGCCGCCTTGCCAGTCTCTCACTTAATCCAAACTGGGGCCTGGCGCCGTGGATGTTTGATGTGCACGGGCAAGGTCATATCACCTTCCAGACCTACAGTGAGCATGCGAGTTCTGCCGCTTGTCAAGAAACCTGGTAAGGCTCGATGAACGCGGCGGCGTACCACCTCCGGTAGAGCACGCTCAATACTCGTTGCGCTCACGATGGCCAATTTGAGTAAGGCCGATATCAGTCGCGGCCCCGAGAACACGTGCCTCTGATAAAACCAGACATTCTGGCTTTTGTCTTCGAACCACACGATGGTGTGGTGCCCGGCTCGGGCGCCAAACGCTTGAAGCACAGAAGTCGACGTCTTGTCCCAGAAGTCAGAACGCGAAGCGGAATCGCTCGTATCACCAATATCACCGTCCGGATGGCGACCTTTGACAGCCAAGACCTGAATTTCTTTGTCTACTTTCGCTTTCACGAGGTGCAAACCGTGCCTGGCCAACAGACGGCGCAAACTCTTGACAGTAAACGAGGACAGATGCGGGACAAAATGAAACGTCTGTGGCGAAAATTCTCCTCGCCAGAAATCAGGCACGGCAATGTAGACCATCCCCCCTTCCGGCAGCATCGCAGCTATCACGGAAATCATCTCGGCAGGATCTGACACATGCTCCAACACGTGATTCATGCATACCAGTCCCACTTCGCTGGACGACCTGAACGATTGAATGGGTGAACGAGAGCACGGAATGCCGAGTACGTCCTGAACGTATTTGGCGCGGTGTTCTGACCGCTCAATTCCATACACGTTGTAGCCTTGCCCGCGAAAGGCCAAGAGAATCGACCCGAAGCCGGCTCCGACGTCGAGCACATGTGCGTTGCGGGGCAAGTGGCCGGCACAAAACTTCAGCGGTCTCGCGTTGGGTTTAGTCCCTCTGTTGCGACTGTTCTTGACCGAACTCCGGCCGCTTTGATCCCACTCCTTCGAATAGAAGCGGTCATACCATTCGTTCACCGGCCGACGCCGCAAGAATCCGTGCTCGCAATCGAGACACACAGAGGCAATGGTCCCACCCTCGACAACGCCAACATCTCGCAGACATTCAGACCGCCGGCAGATCGGACAGGTGTCCAACGTTTCCCACTGGCTCGGATCAACAAAGGCGCCTTGCAATCCTGCGAGAAGTGGGCTTGTGGTGACGAAGGCGAGCATACGTAACAAATGTATCACCGCGATGGATACCGCGGCAGCGATCTGTGGGCGTGTCCAGCGCGCCGTATTCCAGTCCACCGAGTTGGCGGACGTGTTGACCGAGCGGTATTTCTGTTCAGCGAGCCGGGAGATCCGTGAGCGCGGCGCGCGAAATGTTTTTCGCGCCGTGGCTGTGTTTGTCGAACCGTAGTTCAGTCTGTTTCATCCGCAGAGGTGTTGAGCAAGTCCGCGATTCTCCTGTCGCACCGGTACAAATGTTGTCGGCGCCGTATTCGTGTTGCCGTCGCGGTGGGCGCCTTGCCACCGCCATATGGTTCTTGTCTGCGTTGTGGGCTCGTTTCCAACGTTCCGGGGCGTCTTGCCGCGCTCGTGCCGGCCTTTTTGGCACGCGCATTTCATTTTGTCGTTTCGTGTGCAGGTTGACGATTCCGTGCCGCCGATTTTCGGCACGGTCGGCCTACTCCGGCGAGTCCATCAGAAACAGAATCTTCATATCGTTGAAGGCGATCCGGACAACGCGAGTCGCAGCAGCGGAAGGTCGCTGACGTCAACGGGAAGCAGCGGAGCGCTGCCGAGCCGTTCGAACAGGCGTCGGGCGACGTCAAGATGTGGCGACTGGAACGTCCGGCGCGAATAGAACGCCAGCGACGGCACACCGCAGAACGGCGCGAGATACGAATAGCCGCCATAGGTGCCGACGAAGCTGTGCGCGCCGGCGATGACGGCCGTCTGCACCGCAAGGTTGCGCTCCGGAACCATGTGCGCAGGTCCTATCGTCATCACACGGCCGCCGGCGACCGCGGCGTCGCAGTGATCGTCAACCGCGAAGGGTGTATTGAGCAGCACGACGGGACGGTCCCGGCTGATCGTCTCCAGTATCGATGCCACGAGCGCCCGGTTTGACGGCGTATCGGGGAAACAGTCGCTGAAATAGAACCTGGCCGCGGCGTATTCGGAGGGAAGCTCGCGCAGCACCGGCTCATTTTCCGGTTCAATCCTGGCATAGGCCGCGTACCGATCGACGCGCGTCACCGGCGCCAGCTCCTTCCAGAAGGGCATCAACAGGCGGTACATCATCCCGGGATGAAGCAGGCTTGCGCGACCGGTTTGATGCGCGGCAATCACCCGATCGACAACCTCGCCATCGAATGCCCGCACGCGGCGCTGTTTCTTTGTCGCTTCCGTCGCCGCCCTGAATTCGTCCGGGGCGAAGAACGTGAACACGTCCGCATAGTTCGCGGCGAGGCCGCCGTACCAGCACCTGACCCCGCCTCGCGACACGACGAGCAACCGCTCGGGCGGCACGCTGTAGGTCTGCGCCACCCAGCGGACGAACGGAATCCAGTACAGCAGCTCGAATCCAATTTCGCCGGTCCAGGGACCGACGATGATCGGATGCCGGTGACGAAGCATCGATTCGATGCGACGGGCAAAACGGCGATCTTCATGCCCCTGTTCGTCGAGGAGACGGGCGCGCTCCAACGCTTCGGCGAAGGTTCGGTCGAGCTGGGCCAGTGAGGCCTGCACGCCTTCAACGTGCCGCCCGACCGCCCGGACGGCGTTCGCGCTCGCACAGTCCCCGACAGCGTTCTGCAGCGAATGGAGCCGCGCATCCTGGCTCGCGAGCTGCTCGCGCTGCGCCCGACCGAACTTGACCACCTTCTCCTCGAGCGCCGACAAGCGCTCGAGCTGGTGTCGTCCCGTAAGCAGGCGCCGCACCGACCCCAAGATCGTCATTGTCCGAATCCCATCCGACGCTTGATCTGCGCGACAAACGCCGCACGACGCTTCGAGCGCCGGTGCCGCGCCTTGTGGCGCTCGCGGGCGGCTTTCGCTGAGCTCTTGGCCCGCGCCGACGCGGCGAGGCGCTCTTCACGACTGCGCCGTTCCGCCTCGCGTGCCGCTTCGACCCGTCGAATCTTTTCCGCCCGCGCGGCAATCTTCTCGGTCCTTCGCCGCTCGGCCTCCAGCTCGCGACCGCGCTCGTGATCGCGTTGTCGCTGCAGGCGCTCGACGTCGCGAAAGACCGCCCCTCCGTACAGCCGCTGCAGGAGGACGGCCATCGGGTAGACCGCCGATCGCAGCCAGGCAAGCGACCGCGGGATTGTGACCGGCGCCGGCGCCGGCATGCGGCCGAGCTCCTCGAGCGCCTCACAGAGGATCGGCGTCGCCGCCCTGTCGAGCCCGAACGGCCGGACGAACTCGCGCACGAACTGCGGGTTCGTGCCGGGCTCGCCGGCAGCTCCCTGCAGCGATGCCGCAAGCTGCGCGTGATGCTCGTCGACCGTCCGCGCCGCATGCAGCACGCCTCCACCCACGCGAGTCAGATAGTGGAAATGCAGCGTCCCTTCCTGATTGTCGTGGTATTCCGGCGCAAGGACCGTGTGCACCGGGCGTCCGACCACGGCCGCCTCGATGAACGCGCTCGTGTTGAGACCTGCTACCGCACTGCTGTAGAAGAGGGACTCGAAATAGTCTTCCCTCGACTCGGGGTCCTTCGGGTTCGAGCCGTACAACGACACGCCCTCGAACGACGACAGGTCGATCGCCTTCCACTCCTCCAGGCGCGCCGGGTGGGGCCTGATCAGCACGGCGGCCGAACGCAGCACCGGGTGTCCGCTCGCGCGGAGCTCCTGGATCCAACGACGGACAAACTCCGCTTCGACAGGACTGCCCCAGAACAGCGCCGAGCACACGTACAGGATGAAGGGGCGATCGTGTGGCAACCCGACGCGCCGACAGAACTCTTCGCGCGAGCGCACCGGTGCACGGTCGAACCACCGATCGTAGCACTGTGCGCCCGTCACCACGATCCGATCCGCCGGCACCCCGTGCAGACGCATCGCCTCGTCTTTCTGTGTCTCGTTCCACACAAGCACGCGCTGCGGGATATCCCGAATGAGTGCCTTGCTCGAGAGGTGATCCCAGCTCCCGACGCCGAATGCGGTGCGCAATCCTTCGGCCAGCGCGGTACGGAGCACTTCGAACTGCCAGGAGCCAAGGTAGACGAGCGGTGTGATGAACACCAGGTCCGGGTTGTACTCGCGCAGTGCCTGCTGCACTTCCGGAACGGGCGGGACGGTCCGTTCGACCAGCCGCAGCAGCCGCAGCAGCCGTTGCCGATTTCGCGCCTTGCGAAAAATCGGCCGGGCGCTCAGGCGAACCAGTCCCGGCGGCACTCCCTGCTCCGCGCGCTCCTTCAGCCTTGGAGCGTCAGCGTACTCAGGCTCGAAGTAGCGCAGATAGCCAGCCCAGATGCGAATGGTTTTCGCGAGCTCGAACCAGACGCTCGACGAGAGCGGTGACGGCGACAGCCAGCTCCAGGTGATATTGGGATGATCGACGAGCACCGACTGCAGCGTTTGCTCCCAGCCCAGTGTCTCCGCCCGGCTGACGGCCAAGTGCATGTCATGGCCACGCCCGGCCAGCTCACGGATCACCGGCTCATATACCAGGAACGAGCCGAGGTGATGCATGGAGCAGTAAATGCGCATGCAGTTAGTCAGGGCGCCTGGTCGGGCTCGCCCTTGCGCCAGACGAGAAAGGCGTGCACCCGCAGCTTCCCTTGATGCAGCATCCACCTGGCGGGCGCCATCAGCAGCCGCCGGAACGCCATCCCGACCAGCCGCAGGAATCGACGAGGCAGCCGCAGGACAAACCGGGCGGCGTAGATCGACCGCCTCACGATCGCTCGAACAATCAGCCTCGCCGGCCTGGTCCACCGCACCACAATGGCCTGCAGCTTCGCGCGCTCCATGGTTGCAATCGTGGCGACGACGGCCACCGGCGCCAGCACGACGCGTAGGACGGACGCGCCTACAGGGGTCGGCTCCACCTCGAGGCGCGGTCCCTCCGCGAAGTGTTCGACGGCTTCGACGACAAGCGGCGTCGCAGCCTGATCGAGGCCGTTCGGCCGGATAAATGCCTGGATGAATTGCCGCGTGCCTTGCCGCTCGGAACGCCCGTCGGCGAGCAGTCGCGAGAGTTGCGAGGCGTGTTCCTCGAGACTCCCCGCGAGGTGCAGCAATCCCCCTTCGACGTTCTTGAGATGCTGAAAATGCAGCGTGCCTTCCTGCGTCGAGGCAAATTCCTCGGTCAAGAC
>Ga0137452_1000096_pt1 | contig 28798 bp, 32 predicted proteins | sample EasRivERMGT513_2_FD_102312 | JGI IMG/M metagenome (GOLD analysis project Ga0137452, IMG submission 102312) | Soil microbial communities from meander-bound floodplain in the East River, Colorado, USA - East River MetaG ERMGT513_2 | ecosystem: Environmental > Terrestrial > Soil > Floodplain ...
AGACAATATGGTATTTATTATCATAAACCGTATGGGAAGTTCTTTTGTATCCGGTCATGCTAAAAGTATACTAAAGTCTTGGGCTAAAGCCCAGAGTTTTACTCTCGGTGTAGACAATAAAACAAGCAGTCCATTCCATTGGACTGCTTGTAATAGTAAAACGACAATTGTTCATTTCCTGCCGCCTTTCTTGACGGTCTGCTTTTGGGGCGCCGGCTTTTTTACCTGGGGAACCTGCGCGTATTTCTTAAAAACCATGATATGGAAACACGCCTGCCGCATCTCCCGCACGGCTTCTAATTTACCTTGGTTCCTCAAGGCAATCAGATTGGAGGTTACCCATGCCACCTGCTCCTTAGACATACCCTTCCAGGAAATGTCCAAAGTTGAGCCGGTAGGATGGGTCGAAGTCAGGGATGCGTTGCCGTTACGCTTATGCAGCCTAACCTGGTCCTCCACCGTCCTGACCGCCGAAGTCACCTTCAGCTTTTTGCCAAACTTTGCTTTAAAACTTGCCGCAAAATTCAGCAAAAACGTGCGTGTCCAAGGGCGGGCATACCGACGGCTCGCTTTAAGCCTCCTGTCAATATCAATGGAACTATTTTCTGATATTGGCACGAGCAGGCCGGCTGCGACAAAATTTTTAAACTCCGCGTCCTTTATGCGGCTTAAGTCTTCGGCATCTGCTTGCCGATTTTGCCGTCTTTGTGACCCACCGGCAGTGCCCTTTAAGCTGGGCGTTGGCCTGCTCTGGTTTCCTTTTTTTGCCGCTGGTTTAACCTGTTGCCTACCACGAGCGCTGATTTTGCTCTGTGCTTCGGCATTCACGACAATCCCCAAAACTGCAAAAAATCCAAAAACAATCAATAATCGTTTCAAGTTGTTCCTCCTTTATTAGCCGATCTAAACGTTACAATACGCCACTTCAGCGCACTGTTGAACAAAAAGCTAACTTTCTGGTCAAATTGTGAGCTAAAACTGCGCTAACGTAGCCCAATATTATAAACTTTTTTTGTCTTTTTGTCAATATACTATAAAAAACTCCCTTAAATTAGGGAGTTTTTTATTTCTTCCAGAGCCTTTTGTTTATTTTCCAGGCTCATATTTTCTATAACTTTCTTTTTTTGCCTGGCCACTTCCAGGTAAAATTCTGTCCATTTCTGCAAAGTGTCAGGCGGTAGATCGGAAATATCGTAATACTTTTCGGTGAGAGGATCTTCAACAGGCACGCAAATAATTTTGTCGTCCGTCTCGCCGCGGTCTATGGTTTTAAAAACGCCAATTGTTTTGCATTTTACTACAGTGGATGATTTAATTGGCGCAGATGATAAAACAATCGCGTCGAGCGGATCTCGGTCGCCCCCCAATGTACCGGGAATGAACCCGTAGTTAAAAGGAAAAACTAAATTTTCTCCCGATCCGCCTATGGCGGAAAAAACAAAATTCAGCTTCATACTGTCCGATTCTTCATCATACTCAAATTTTTCATTGCTCCCTTTAGGGATTTCAACAATAACATTAAAAGCGTCTATATTTCCAAATTCAATATCTTTAAGGCTCATTTTTTATATCACTTATATAAAGAAAAATCCCCTCCAAGCGGAGGGGATTAAAGTATTTATTAAACTCTGGAATCGTTAGCAACCATTAACGGCAAAAGCGGTAAGTTTAAATCTGCCTCATTTGCAGGAACTATTAAGCTTGCTTTTCCGCCATTGGAGAGGAAAATGCTCCAGGTGGGAATTGGAATTAAACCGGTAGAATGAACATAGAAAACAGTTTTGCCCAAATTTACCCAAGAGCCCTCGGGGTGTGTTTGAGTGTGAAGCCCTAACACACTACCGACAACGGTTACAGAAACCTCCAAGCAGTTAGTTGCTTCCAGCTCGGAACAGACCGAAATGTTGGTAATACCGACAGCCAAACCGTTAACTACCAGGCTATTGGTAAAAATTACAGAACCGGCGACTTCAGGGTTGGTATTTTTCATAACAAACCATTTACCGCTTGAGCTTGTTCCTAAACCGACAGAAAGGTTTTTTCCAACCGGGATAGATTGCTGAATTGAACCCAAAGTAGGAGCGGCAAAAGCAATTTGCGCTAAGCCTGCAAAAACTACAAGGGAAACTAAAAATTTCTTCATAAATGTTTAAGACTTTATTAGTGCTCTTGTTTTACTATAGGCCAAATTATAAGTTTTGTCAATACTCTTTATAAAAATATGGCTTAAATAAGCTAAATTATAACCCCTCCACCCACACAAACCTTGCCTTTATACAATACCAAACTTTGGCCGGAAGCAACAGCTTTTTGGGGATATCTAAATTTAATTTTGTAATGATCTTTCTCAATCTGGGAAATTGTTAAAGGTGTTAAATCTCCCTGATGCCTGTACCTGCCATATAAACTTACAGACTTATTTACTGATCCGCTTATTAACTTATTTATCCAATTAACAGAATGGATCTCCGCTTCCTTTACCAACAGCATCGGGTCGTTGGCATTGCTTGTTACAAATAAAATATTTTTTCTCAAATCCTTACGCGCCACATAATACGGCCCGCCGCCGCCAACTTTAATCCCCTGCCTCTGGCCAATAGTGTAAAAATGCAGACCCTGATGGCGCCCGATAACCCCCCCTCTCCCCCCCTTATAAAGGGGGGGATTAAGGGGGGGTATTAAAACAATATTACCGGGCTTTGGCTTAATTTTTTGTTCCAAAAAATCTTTAAGCCTAATTCTGCCGACAAAGCATAAACCCATGCTCTCCCTTTTTTCCGCGTTCGGCAGGCCAATTTTTTTGGCCAACGCGCGAACTGCGGTTTTTTTCATTCCGCCAATCGGAAAAAGCAAATGGGGCAATTGCGCAGTCTTAACATTATAAATAAAGTAACTTTGGTCTTTGAACTCGTCCGCGCTCCGTATTAGTGAGTAGTGTTTAGTGGGTAGTGGGTGGTCTTTATTTTTTCTGCTCACTGCCCACTGCTCACTGCCCACTATTCTCGCATAATGCCCGGTTGCCAAATAATCAAAGCCGTTTTTTCTTGCCCAATTATAAAGCAGCTTAAATTTTATTTCTTTGTTGCACATTACATCCGGGTTCGGCGTGCGGCCGGCGGCGTATTCCTTAAAAAAATAATTTAACACATTTTTTTCGTATTGCTTTTCAAAATCCAAAGTATGGAGTGGAATTCGCAAAAACGCGGCCACGCGCAAAGCGTCCTGCCTGTCTACCAGCCACGGGCATTCGTTGTACTTAAGCCCGGCAGTTGAAGACCAGTTCTTCATAAACGCGGCCTCTACCTCGTAGCCTTGCTTAAGCAGTAAATAAGCGGAAACCGCGCTATCAATGCCGCCTGAAAGCGCAATTAATACTTTTTTCCTGAGTTTTGACATACCAAACATTTTGACATAAATAATGCTTTGCTGTAAAGTACCCCGACAGGAGGGCCCAATGAAGCTCGGAAAAATCTTTTGGTTGTTGACAGCCCTGGCAGGACTGGCTTTGATTGTTATGCTGTTAAGGCAGCGCGATTCAAAACCTTCGGTTAAACTCCCGACAGGCGAACCCCCGCTCGCTTTTTCTCCGCCCTATCTAGTAGTCGAGCCCAAAACTCGGCTTGAGCCAAGTGGTGATCCTAGCGTTGACTGCAAGGACTGGGAAAATACCGCCAATGTCTACGGCTCCCCTACCAACAAAGGGTACTATCTCACCTTTGCCGATTGCGATTATGACGGTAAATGGGACAAATATTTGGTAGACGGGGGGGCGCGGGAATTTGAAGCCGCTGCATCCCAAGAGGAGGTAATCAAAAAAACTGCAGAACGCCTGCGACTGCTGGCAGAACGAAAGGCCATTGTCGGCGAGAGGATGGGAAATAAAGTTGTAAGATACAATTCCACCCTCAACGGCACGCAAGACGTGTGCGTACCAATAGTCGACGATCCTGGACAAGAGCTCTGTGGGGACGACCGCTACGTTGCTAGAAATTCCGATTTAGACCGACAGTTCCAGTCGGAATTAGACGCTTTTAAAAGACGGCTGAAATGACTCATGCCGAGAAAACGGGGCTGCGAGAACCATCTCGCAGCCGCCTCATATTTTTATAAATACTTTTGCACAAGCTTTAAAAGCTGGCTATGCAGGTAACCGTTGGAAATTATTGCCCCCTTAACCGGCCTGTCGTATCTTTGCTCCCTGCCCCAAAAATCAGTTACCCTCCCGCCCGCTTCTTCCACAATAATTTTTATTGCTGCTACATCATGCGCGGTGTAATGGGGAAAAGTTATGCCGTCAATTTCGCCGGCTGCCAGCAGCATCGCATTATAAACAATCGATCCCATAGGAAAGCATTGGGCCTTATTTTTGAAAATTAAATCTTCAATAAAACCTTTAAGCGGGTATTGCATCCGTGACCATACGCAATGACTAATGTAAGCCCCCTGCATTTTTTTGTATTTAGAAACTCTCAACTTTTTTCCGTTCAAAAAAGCCCCTTTGCCTTTTTCTGCCACAACCATCCGTTCCATAAAAGGATCGTAGGCGACTCCTAATACTGGACTGCCGTTATGAACCAACGCTAACGAAAAAGCACAGGTTGGCGTGCCATGCGAGAAAGGGATAGTGCCGTCGACGGGATCGCATAGCCAGGAATATTCGGCATTTTCAATAGCATGATTTTCTTCTTCCCCAATTACAGCATGAGTTGGAAAATTTTTCTTGACCTCTTTTATTACCATGCTGTTTATGGCCAGGTCGGTCTTTGTCACCGGAGACCCGTCTTTCTTTATAATTCTGGTCATGCCCAAAGCAAAATTAGAGCGGATAATTTTTCCGGCTTTTTTTGCAATATTAACTGCGAACTTTTTGTAGATTGACATAAAGTAATAAACTATATAGCTTTATCTTTAGGAGGAAAAAAGGTGGACCAAAGTGACCTTAGAGAACAGTTCGGCGAACCCTACGATCTGGTGCCTTGCAGCTTTCAAGACAGCGAATGGATCCTGGCTACCCTGCTTACACCGTGGATAGTCAGCACCCTTTCTTTGCTAGCACTGCACTACTGGGCGCCATAAACACAGAATGCGGCCGCGCAACTGCGCGGCCGCATTTTTTCATCTTATTTATAGAGCTGCTCCACCTGACTTTTTATGCTGTTAATATCCCCTGACGAAATTTTAGTGCCGTTAAAGTACAGCGTCGGCGTTGACTCAACCTTTAAACCCAAAGATTCCGAAATATCTTTTTGCAGCTTGTCCTTGTAAGTCTTGTTGGTTATATCGCTCCTAAATTTATTCAAATCGGCAACGCCCGCAATTTGGGCATATTCTACAAACTTATCTATTGGATCAATTAAATTTGACCATTCAGCCTGTTTTTCGTAGGCCAAAAATTTCCAGTCCCAAAACTTACCCTGGGCGCTTGCTGCTTCTGCAGCGTAAGCAGCCGGGATGGAATTTGGGTGCAAATCCGCACTAAAAATATTTAAAGGAAGATGGCGAAAAACGACTTTGGTATCTTTTAACTGGTCGGGCAACTGTTTAAGCGTGGGCTCAAAAGCTGCGCAAGCCGGACACTGTAAATCCCCGTACTCAACTAATACATTTTTTGCTTCCGGGTTGCCTAAAATATGGTCGTCAAAACTAATATCTTTGGGCTGGGAAATAGTTTCAAAGTCGCTAAGGTTAAAATCTTGCGCCCAACCACCGCTTCCTGCGGGCTGTTCGGGTGAAATTTTAAACAAAAAGTAACCAAAGCCCAAGGCTACTAAAATAATTATAACTATAGTTATTGTTCTCTTCATACTAAATAAAAAATTTAATTATTTATTAAGGCCGGGGTACTGGTTCCAAAAATAGCCGGTAACCCGTTTAAAAAAGCTAAGGCCCGGGCTTCTTCGCCTAAGCGCGCCAGATGCTTGGTTTCGTCGTAGGCAGTATACAAATGGTCTTCACCCAAAACCACAATCGCCAACTCGCGCCCGTTTTTGTATTTTAAAACTGCGGAAAAGTTGTAGCGGGATTCGTCTAAATAGCCTGTTTTTGCAATTAAAACCTTAATATCGGCGTCACCAAGCAGCTTATTGGTATTCTTTATTGGCTGATTATAGCGCGAATTGTTGGTTGAACGCAAAGTGTATTGGGATAAGCCGGCAATTTTACGCAAATAAGGGTCCTGGAAAGCCGCAGCTAAAATTTTACCATAATCGGCGGCTGTAACCACGTTGGCAGGATCCAGCCCCGTAGGTTCGTTAAAATAACTGTTTGTTGCGCCCAAGCTTGCTGCCTTTGCATTCATTTTTTTGGAAAACTGTTCGGGTGTAAGCCCGGTGCTTCTGGCCAAAGCATTGGCAGCATTGTTTGCTGACAAAATTAAACTCGCATGGAATAAACCGTCCACGCTAAATTTTACCCCGGCCGCAGACTTTATGCACACGCCCCTCCTGCCACAATATCCCACGACCTGGTCTTCCTTAGTCATAGCTACGGCTTTGGAAAGTTTTGGCTTGGTATCCAAAACCACCAGCGCGGTTACCAACTTGGTTAGGGATGCAGGAATTTTAGGCGCATCCGGGTTTTTTGAAATTAAAACTTCCCCGTTTTGCGCGTCAACCACGGCGTAAGCAGAAGCCCTTATGCCGGCAAAGTTGGCCAAATCGTTACCGCTTAACGGAATTTGCAAAGCCATAGCCGAAATTGGCGAAAGCAAAAATGCACCAAACAAAATTGTAGCTAAAAATTTTTTTACCATTTTTTATTTATTTAACTCCATTCCCTTACTACTATTACTGAAGCATATTCCCAAACTTCTTCTGGAGCATTTTTTTATGCTGCTTAAATAAATCTTCCAAAGCCGAACGGATGTGCCTGGCAATTTCGCTTTTGTCCCCCGCTATGTCCGGGCTTACTTCCACGCTTTGGATATTTTGGTTTCCGTCAATAGTTAAAACAATCTTCCCTCCGGAAGATTTGCCGCTCACAGTCTCTGTAGAAAGCTTAGACTCCATTGCCTTAGCTTGCTTACGCATCTCGTTTATGTCTTTAAGTTTGTCCAATAATCCCATAAAAATTTTTAATTACAATTTATTATAACCGATTGTGCTTACTGCCGCAATTTAACTTGCCAAACACGCGTTATAAGCCCTTACTTGAGAGTTATATTCCTGTTTTAGCGACCCTAAAACATCTACTTTATTATTGTAAATTTTAACCAAATTGTTATATTCGGAAACTTTTCTGTTATATTCCTCGTATTCGGCTTTGGTTTTTGGGTCACTTGAATCCAGCTCCTGCTTTTTAACGCTTAACTCTGCCGCCAGGGAATCAACTTCAGCCTGTAAAAAATTGATCTGGGTTTTTATATTTGAGTTAACAGTTGGGCAGCTGCTCGCCGGCCTGCCAAACTCCTGCACCGCCATCCAAACCTTTTTGCCTTTGTACGTGCCCTTGCCCACGGCCACGCCTATTTCGGTATATTTTGGATTTAAGATGTTTGCCCTGTGTCCCGGGCTGTCCATCCACGCCTTTACTAAGGCCTCATCGTCTTCAAAATTCCCCAGCGCAAGGTTTTCACCAATGGAGATGTAATCATAGCCCGCTTCTTTAGCCAAATCCGCCGCCGCCTTGCCCTGCGGGCTGTCGTGCTCAAAATACTGCTGGACAAACATATCTTTCAGTTTGTTTTGGGCAGCCACATTCAGCTTGCTGTTAGTTTGTAGGGCGGGCAAATTGCCGTTCTGACTGCGGTTTTGGTTGGTCCAAAACAATACTCCGTTTACGGTTAAAAAAGTTTCCTGCTCAAATAAACTGCCAATTAAGGGCGGCGGGGTGGAAATATCTTCTTTTATTTCCTCAAATATGGGGCTTTGGACAAGCTCCGGCAGTTTGTGGGCGTACTTTTGGATTTGGAACCTGTACCGCCAGCCAAAAACCACCAAAACTAAAATGAAAATAAATGCTAAAACTTTCTTCATATGTTACCTAATTATCGGCTCCGGAAGGTGTGGGTCTACTATAGATTTGCCGTTGGGAAGCTCGCATGACCTGGGGTAGTAATCTGCTTTAACCGGATAACCTGCGGCTACGCATTCTTCAAAAGTCGACACCTTAGCCTCTTTGCTTTTTTTAAGTGAAGGATAAAGCAGCATAAACAATACTATTACTGCGGCCAAAAACAAAAACATTACGGAAATTATTTTTTTCATACCGTTGCAGACAGGAAACGCTTTAATCTTTGTTTAAGATAACGCTTCCCGAATCCTGATTTTAAATATTTTTCTCTAACCATTGCATCCAGCTTATTCAGACAGGCCTCATAATAAACTAAAATGAATGGCCCACGACCTTTTGTATAACCAAATAAATTTTTTTGATGTTGATTAAAGCGTTTCCGTAAATCACTGGTAAATCCTGTATATAGTAGTCCGGTTTTCGTACTTTTTAAAACGTAAACATAATACATAATGCGTCTGCAACGGTATTAAGCTCTTACAAAATAAGTAATCCAGCTTGTAGCGCTGTTTAATTTTGAAGCTTTCCTGCCGCTGGATAAAATAGAAAATTCTGCCAATTCCAAAATTTTTGAAAATTCTTGTTGTTCATAGTAAGCAAAAAATCGAGAAGCTCCGGAATCCTGCCAAACCTCATTTTTCTCACCCGTACCTTCTTTTAAAGAAATAAAACCAACGCCTCCGGGTAAAATAACTTGTTTTATAATTCCTAAAATTTCTTTAATGCTGCTTTTTGGAATATGTAAAAGTGATGATGCTGCCCAGAAACCGTTAAATTTTCTTCTAAGTTGAGGAATCTCCTCATATAGCATAACTTGGAACTGCGCATTTGGATTATTTTCTTTAGCTATGGCAACCATATTTTGCGAGCCATCAATCCCTAAATACTCGTAACCATTTTCAATGAACCAAAAAGAATCCGCGCCTGTTCCACAACCTATGTCTAAAATAGAGCCTTGCGATTGCAATTCCCGAAATTTTTCAAATTCTTCAGCCCACACACTGTCCTTGCCAAGCCTGCGGGCCTTTGCCCAACTTGTTGAAATTGTGTCGTAAGTATTTAAAGTTTGTTTTTCAGATTCCTGCATTTATGAAGTTCAAAATTTCCTGTTGTGAAAGTTCTTTTTCCGCAGATTCCTTCAAACTTTTCACTTTATACTTCCCGCTTTTAACTTCCTCTTCCCCTACCACCAACACAAAAGGAATTTTTTCTTTGTCCGCGGTTTTTACCTGCGCGGAAACTTTGCGGTCTGTAAGGTCAACCGCTACAGCCAGGCCCTGCTCACGTAAATTTGATGCTAATTTATTTGCAGCCTCAAGATAATTTTCCAAATGGCAAATGTACAGCTTAACCGGTGGCTGGTATGGTGGCAACAGATTGTATGTCTCCAAAAAATCCCTGGTTGTCACGTCGCCCCAGCCAAAACCTATGCCCGTAACTTTCTCTACCCCAAAAATTCCGACCAAATCGTCATAACGGCCGCCGCCAAAAAGCGCGCGCGGATTTTTTGGGTTAGTGTCGTACATTTCAAAAACCGTGCCTGTGTAATAGTCAAAACCGCGCACCAGCATTTCGTCTATTACTGCATTTTTTATACCTTTTTTTACGAGCGCTTGTTGAACCGACATAAGCTCTTTGTACTCTTCACTATTTTTATATTTGCTGTCTTCAAAAAAATCCAGGCCGCGGTTTATAAAATTGGCAACATCTACAGATTTTTCAGAGCCGCCCATTTTTTCTTTTACCATTTCATCCACATCTGCCGATGAAATTTTATCCTTTTTGTCCATTATCTTTGAAACAGCCTGGGATTGTTCGGGGTTTAGGCCCAAAACCTCCCGGAGTAAAAAATTTAAAAACTTGCGGTTGTTAATGCGAATAACAAACTGCTCGGCCGTGGCTCCAAACGCCCTCATAGCATCGTGCGCCAGAGAGATAATTTCAATATCTGCGTCTATGCCGTCCACCCCGAACATATCTACATTTAACTGCCAGTGTTCGCGAAGGCGCCCACGCTGTGGGCGTTCGTAGCGAAAAAGATTGGGGATGGAATACCATCTAAGAGGAAAACTTAACTCTTTACGCTTTTGCGCCACCATCCTCGCAACGGTTGGTGTCATTTCCGGCCGAATAGTGACATCACGCCCGCCCCTGTCTGTAAAAGTATAAGTTTGTTCATTAACAATTTCGTCGCCCGACTTAGCTTTGTACAATTCTGTTTCTTCTAAAATTGAAGCTCCATATTCTAAGTAGCCGTAACTTTCCACAACTTTGCGCCAAACCGAAAAAATATAGTTTTGCACAAACTGGTCTTGCGGGTAGAAATCCCGCGTACCTTTATAGGGTTCCAAAGATAATTTTTTTGTATTTTTTTCCATATTTATTGACCAGTAACCCACTAATTATAACCAAAATTAAGGGTTTTTACAAATTATAAAAAACCCCGTACAGTCAGTTATCATAACGACTGTACGGGTTGAAAAAAATGTTCGAACAAGGTCACCATTTCTGGTGCCAGAGATTCCTCCTGTTTGGAGGACAGCCTCCGAAACAATTATCACCCAAAAAGCAGAAGAAGTCAATGGCTATTAAATTATTAGACCTAAATTATTATTTACAAGAATTGGCCTTAACCCCAAAATTTCTTCTGTCCATGACAAATTAGGAATTGGGTTAAGTAAATAAATTTTCTTTTCTAAATGAAAAGCCAGGCCCATTTCCATTAAAGTGTTCGGACCAATGTAACCGGCTATGCCGTTTTTGTCGTAGTTGGTAACTAAAATAACATCTGACCATTTTACTTCTTCAAAATGGTCAATAATTCTCTGACTGTGGTTGTCTAAAAATGAAGGGTCTTTGAATGGATCGGTTTTTTTAAATTTGTAATACTCCAGTGTATGCCATTTTTTACCGTGCCCGTCGACAAATTCAACCGGAGGCATATGCGCCTCATGCCCCATACTTTCCAACTGTTTTTTTACAGCTTCCATTTCTAGAATGAACGCCGTACTGCCGCAAATAGTTATTTTCATGTTGACCTATTTACTATATAGTGCTACATTTTGTTAAACTTTTGTTTGGGAGGATTTATGTTCAAGGAAGGCACGAAAGTGCGTTGCACGGTAGTGGATGACGAAACGGCAGATGGAAAGCACATGCCGTCAATGGCGCTTCTGAAACAGGGGGCAATTTACACCGTTGATGATTACCAAGGTTCTGAAGAATGCCGGGACCTTTATCCCGACCAGCCTTACCTCATGGAAAACGGGGGTAAAATCATGCTTCGTGAACTGCCTGGTTTGGTATTTTTCCCCAGGCGCTTCGAAACAGTCGCTGCAGCATAGGCCTAACAAAAATCATGACACGGGGTCAGAGAGATCTGGCCCCGGTGTTTTATTATACCAAATTTGACGGTTCCCAAAAATTCCGAAGGATTTTTTGGGATATGGGAAATTGTTCCGAAGGCTGAAGTAAGCGAAATGTTTTTCGCACACGTAAGCCGCAGGGACAAATGACCCGCTGGAGCGGAATACGGGAATCGGACCCGTGCCTAAACCTTGGGAAGGTCTCGTACTACCATTATACTAATTCCGCAAGAATTGATTATTGCTGATGTATAATACCAAACTTTTGACCAACCGAAAAGATTATGGCAGAATGACAAAGGTGTTGATGTTCAACCCCTCCCTAGCCCTCCCCAAACTTGGGGAGGGAAATGACAATGAAAAAACTATTTAGAAAAATCCCGACCACCATGGCCACGCAGCATCCCGACCATGCAGGGCGGCCGTTTTGGTACAAAGATCCATACATTCCGGCAATTGAAGAAGCCAAGGAATGTTTTTTAAATTTCAGCGAACTTGGCATTACCGAATACAAATGGGATTGGGAGGGAAAATTGGTGGACGAATCTGTTTTAGAGCGTTTAATTGCCGAACATTTTGCCTATTTTAAAAAGCAACCCCTGGGCAAAGAAAGATTTTTAACTTTCCGTCTGCCAAACCCCAAAGTCCAAACCGAATTTAGGATGGGCCGGGCGCTTATGGGCATTGCGGGCGCAGCCGGCCTTGCCAAACAAGTCGGGCTCCATACTCCCCCTCTGTTTGAAGTTATTTTACCCATGACCGAAAGCGAAACCGAGATGCTCGAGATCCAGGAAGCTTTCCACGAAATCGCTTCTCTCAAGCATCCATTAAACCGTTTTGAAAAAGGCTTGCTTAGCCACGTTTTAATAATCCCGCTTTTCGAGCGCGTGGACACTATTATTAATTCAAATGAGATACTGGAACGTTACCTCAAACTCCACAAAGCAAAATTTAAATTCAATCCGCCCTATTTAAGACCGTACACTGCCAGAAGCGACCCGGCGCTAAACTCAGGGCTTATCCCAACGGTCATTGCAGTAAAAATTGCACTCTCGCGATATAAAAAATTTGAAAAAAAACACAACATTCCCCTTTACCCCGTAATTGGCTGCGGCACGCTGCCTTTCCGCGGCGGACTTTTCCCAATTAACGTTAAAAGATTTATTAAGGAATATCCGGGCGTGCGCACCGTAACCATCCAAAGCGCGTTTAGGTATGATTTCCCCAAAGCTTCGGTTATTAAAGCCATTGCCACTTTAGAAAAAGATTTACCAAAAGGCAAGGCAGTAATAATTGCAGACAGCGAAGAAGAAAAGTTAATCCACCTAATAAAACCATTCGAAGCGGCTTACAAAAATACTATTTCAGGCATTGCTCCAACCATAAACCGTTTAGCTCATTTTTTTCCAAAGCGCAGGGAAAGGGTCCAGCATATCGGTTTGTTTGGATACTCCCGCGGCGAAGGCAAAGTAAAATTGCCGCGCGCTATTACTTTTACCGGTTCCCTTTATTCGCTTGGCGTGCCTCCCGAACTAATTGGCGCCGGACGCGGCATTTTAGCCGCAAAAAAAGCAGGCCAAGTTGGCCTGCTGGAAAAACATTATGTAAATTTAAAGCACGATTTATATTTTGCAGGAAAATTCCTATACAAGCCGGGCTTGATTAACCTTAGTAAACATTCTAAAGCCTGGAAAAGCGTACTTAAAGATGTGGAAGAAATAGAAAAATATTTGGGCAAGCCGCTTTCTGCAAAATACCTAAATGAGCAAGAGCATCAATTAATTTCTGCCAGGATCCACAAAAATTTATCGTCCGGTAAAAACCTTACAAGGCTAATTGAACAATCTGCGCAACTTAGAAGAAGTCTGGGCTAATTTTTTTCAGAATCATTCCCTTCTAAGTCCGGCGGATGCAAGATTTCTATGCTGTTCCCCTTATTTACCAAAAACTCATCCGGAATTTCCTTGTACTTTTTTGGGACTTTCTGGGTAGGGTTTAGCGCTTCCTGAGCCTCGGCTTCCGATATTGACTTCTTGTAGTCTGGCTCTAATTTGTAACTGCTGTCTAATTCTTCTGGCATAAAGTTTAATTTATCTTATAATATCAAATATACTAAAAAAATGAAACTCCTAATAGTCGGTTCAGTCGCATACGATTCCATAAAAACGCCTTTTGGCAAGGCTAATAAAACCCTAGGCGGCAGCGCCACGTATTTTTCTTTGGCCGCGAGCTTTTTTACCAAACCTTCTCTGGTAGCTGTAGTTGGGCAGGATTTTAAAGATGAAGAAGTATTTAAACGCCTGGGGATAAACATTAGTGGGTTGGAAAAACAACCAGGCAAAACTTTTGCCTGGGGAGGGGAATATAGTTTTGATTTAAACTCCAGGAAGACTTTGTTTACTCATTTGAATGTGTTTGAAAATTTTAAGCCAAAATTATCATCGGATCACAAAAAATCAAAATTTGTTTTTTTGGGCAACATCCACCCATCCCTTCAGCTGGATGTTTTAAAGCAGGTTAATGCGCCTAAATTTGTTGGGCTGGATACTATGAATTTGTGGATAGAAAAAACTTTAAAAGATTTGAAAACCGTTTTAAAAAAAGTTGATATTTTAATAATAAACGATTCAGAAGCGCGGGAGTTATCGCGGGAACATAATTTGCTGAAAGGCGCTAAAAAAATTCTGTCGCTAATGCAATCACCCTCCCCTAGCCCCTCCCATCAAGGGAGGGGAACCAAAAACATTCCCTCCCCTAGAGGGGGAGGGTTAGGGAGGGGTGAAAAAATTGTGATCATCAAACGCGGCGAATTCGGTTTGCTCATGTTCCAAAAAGGAAACATTTTCCATCTTCCCGGCTATCCGCTTGAAGATGTGGTTGACCCCACCGGTGCGGGCGACAGCTTTGCCGGCGGGTTTTTTGGCTATTTGGCCAAGACCGATGATATTTCCTGGCCAAACCTAAAAAAAGCATGCGTCGCAGGCTCGGTTATGGCTTCTTTTTGTGTGGAAAAATTAGGGACTAAAAGGCTATTAGAAATTAAAAGCTTAGACATAACCCAAAGGCTAAAAGATTTTAAAACATTGACTCATTTTGAAATTTAGCTTATCTTAGTAAAAAATGAACTTTAACTGAAAAGAGGAAAATGTGGAAGGATTCAGTACTTACGCGTTGTTGTTTGTTATAATCACCGTAGCCCAGATAATAATTCGACTTCTCGCCCGCCACAGAAGTCAACTCGACGGCCATGAAATAGACATCGATTACTACGTCGACGGAGTTTCGTCCGCCTTTATGGACGACAAGCCAATGCGTACCTTCCCCTGGTGGGTTATTGAACATAAATTGTGCATGGTTATTAGAAACCAAATTGTAATGGATCTGCACAGCGACCAACTCTAAATCCCGTCCGCTAGCCGGCCGGGATTTTTTACTAAAATGATATTTGGCACCCAAAAACAAGAGGCGCGCTCGACGATGTCGAGCGCGCCCCGGGTCAAACCCAAAACGCGCTAAAAATTACGCTTACTCGTCATTTAAAATTTTTTCTACCTTTTCGACAAGTAGCTTAAGCCTAACGTATGCACGCAAGAGCTCGCCTTTTGGAACACCGTCTTCAAGTAAAAGCTCAATCCTGTCCAGATAAAAAATCACTCCGGACTCCGTTGGCACTTCAGGCAAGGTTTGGACAACTCCGCGCCTGATTTGTGCGTCCAGTTTATCCCAAGTCACGCCAAGATCATCTAAAATCCTTGCCCCAACACAATCCTGCAGCTTGAGCATACCCAGCAACAGGTGTTCGGTGCCAATGTGGCGATGATGGACCCTTTCCGCTTCTGCCTGGGAGTAACCAAGAATAAGCTTGCATGAATCAGACATCGGTAGGTCTATGGAAGTACTGACCTTTTCACGAGCCGGAGATCTTTCTTCTACGGCTTTGCGAATAGACGGACAAGGATCCTCTACCCCCATCAGTCGGCCCAAAAAAGATTTGTCTTCCCTGGCAAGCCCTAAAAGCAAATGCTCTGTTTCGATGCGAACATGACCGAATTGGGAAGCCTCGTAACGAGCAAAGAAAATTACCCTTCTGGCTCTTTCTGTGTATCTTTCGAACATTGTTTCCCCCTTTTGGGATGCTATCTGAAAAAAGTATACCTTAACGGCAAGCTGTTTGACAACCTAAAAATATCTGTTAGAATAATTTTATAAAATCAAAGTAAGTTTAAAAAAAACACCCTTAAAGCTTTTGGAGGCGACGTAGGTGTTTTTTTAATTAGTTGCTAGACTCAAGATTAAAGTTTTTAGGATTATCATCTTTAATCTGTAATCTTTAATCTATTAACTAATTAGGGGGAGAAAGCAAAAGCAAAGCTATGACAAGTGGCAAAATAATGGCCGAATATATATGGCTAGATGGCCGCAAACCCACAGCCAAGCTCAGGTCCAAGACTAAGATTGTAAACGGGCCTGTAAGGAAATTGGAAGATATCCCTATGTGGGGATTTGACGGTTCTTCCACCGAGCAAGCCGAAGGAAGTTTTTCCGACTGTATGCTCAAACCGGTGTACTATGTGCCGGACCCAATAAGCAAGGGCGATAACCTTTTGGTAATGTGCGAAGTTTTAAACGCCGACGGCACTCCGCACCAAACCAATACCCGGCACATTTTGGAAAAAGTGGCGGAAAAATACAAGGACCAGGAAGCCTGGTTTGGCATTGAGCAGGAATATACCCTTTACGGTTCCAACGACCGCCCCTTTGGCTGGCCCAAAGAAGGTTTCCCCCATCCACAAGGGCGCTACTACTGTGGCGTAGGGTTTGACGAAGTCCACGGCAGGCCGCTGGTGGAAGCGCACCTTAAAGCTTGTTTAGATGCAGGCTTGGCCATTTCCGGCATTAACGCGGAAGTTATGCCGGCGCAGTGGGAATTCCAGGTTGGCACTTTAGGGCCGCTGGAAGTGGCTGACCAGCTTTGGCTAGCCCGCTGGCTTTTGTACCGCCTAGGTGAAGAATACGGCGCGTACGCTAAGCTAGACCCCAAACCCATGACCGGGGATTGGAATGGCGCAGGCGGACACACTAACTACTCAACCCGCGCAATGCGCGAAACCGGTGGTATGGAAGTGGTTAAGCAGGCTTGCGAAAAGCTTGGGCAGTACCGAATGCAGCATATGCGCGTTTACGGCGCTGACAACGACAAGCGTTTAACCGGCAAGCACGAAACCTGTTCTTATAAAGAATTCCGCTACGGAGTAAGCGATCGCGGCGCCTCTATCCGCATCCCGATGGAAACTGCCAACAAAGGCCGAGGCTACCTGGAGGACAGGCGCCCGGCAGCAAACTTAGATCCTTACCAAATTTGCACAGCATTAATAGAAACCACCTGCGGCGAAGGTTTTAACCCGGACACTTACGGCTGGGGAAACTTTGACCCTACGAGGTAAATGCGTTATCCGCTGATCACACGCGGATATTAACGCTGATAAGGCGCTGATAGTTAAATCAAAAGCCGCTTCTTAACTGGAGCGGCTTTTAAAGTTCAGCGTTTTATCGGCGTACCAATCCGCGACAAATCAGCGGTTATACTCTTCCGTATTGATCCTCAAACCTTTCAATATCACCTTCGTCGTAATGCCCGGTTTGGGATTCCACAATTATGAGCTCTAAATCACCAATATTTTTTACGCGATGCTTGTCCCCTATTTTTATATCCACAAAGCTGCCTACCCCAACTTCAATTGCCTTATCATTTAAAATCACAGTACCTTTCCCCTGCACAATAAACCAATGTTCGTTGCGCTCTCTGTGAAGCTGGTAAGACAAAGAGGCGCCGGGCTTCAGGCGTAAAATTTTTATGCAAGAATCTTTATAGCCGGGCTCGTCCACTTTAAACTGACTCAAAATTTCGTAAGAGCCCCAAGGCCTATGTTCAATGTAATGGCTATTTTCCATAAAAGGATTATAGCAAAAAAGTTGATGTCTATGGAAATTTCTGATAATATCGATTTATAAATACATGCCCCAAAAAAGCAAGCAACTTGCAGTAGAATTACATAGCCATCTAGGCGCCGCGGTAAGCCCGGCAATACTCTGGGCCATTGCCCACCGCCAGGGCATAAAACTTCCCAGTAAAAATTACTGGGATTTTGAAGATATGATTACGATGACCGGCGCGGAGAAGAATAAAGATTTAGACGAAATGCACCGCCACTTTTTCCACTGGACAGAGCTTATACAATCATCACCCGAAGCCATAGAAGAATCTGTAAAGCTCACCATTTCCGGCGGATACCGCAAAAACAACATTACAGTCCATGAGCTCCGTTTTGACCCCATGATGCGCAACCGCGGCGGTGAGCGGGATTTAGACCATATTATTATGTCCGCCCTTTGGGGAATGGATAAAGCCATTTTGGAATACCCCCAGGTCAAAGCCGGAATAATTATAGGTATGCACCGAATGCATAGCTTTAAGCAAAATGAAGTTAAAATACAAAAAGCCATCCGCTACAAAAATCGAGGCATAATTGGCATTGACCTTGCCGGCCCCAACCGCAGCAGCTTTTCCATGCAAAAACACAAAGATTTATTTATGATGGCAAAAAAGCACGGCCTTGGAGTTACCATCCACACCGGCGAGGAAAAACAACTGGCAGAAATGCGCTATGTAGTTAGAGAAATAAAGCCGCACAGAATTGGCCACGGCGTGGAATGCGTGAGGGATAAAAAGCTAATGGCAGATTTGGTAAAAAATAATATTCTTTTGGAAATTTGCCCGACTTCCAACTTACGTAACAGTGTTATTAAAAACCTAGCGGGATTAAAATCGGTTATAAAAACTTTGCTTAAAAATAAAGTTAAGTTTGCCATTTGCACCGACGGACCGGAAATGTACAAAACCGGCATCCACAAAGAACAGCAGTTTTTGCTGGAAAACAAAATAATGACACAAAAAGAAATTGCCCAGTCAAGCCGCCTCGCGCTTGAAGCAAGTTTTATTCGATAATTATATTCCCTCCCCCTTGCCTGCCTACCGCAGGCAGGTGGGGAGGGCAAGGGAGGGGGTAAAAGCATCCGCCACCCTCCCCTAACCCCTCCCATCCAGGGAGGGGAATTTTATTTTGCGGGCTTTTTTTCGTATGTAAGCAAAATTAATCCTGCTGACACAGGAATTAAGGAGACCCATTGCCACAAGGTTGGCGACTGATGTAAAAAAATATAGGCAAAAAATAATGTGCTTAAAGGAGCTACCCCCGAGAACGAAGTCGCCTTAGTAACGCTAATTCGATGAATGCCCTCTACCCACAAAAACTTGGTAAATCCTAAAACCACAAAACCATTTAAAATTAGAAGCCACAAGACCCCTTTAACTTCATGGAAAGGCGCAGTAGCTTGAAGCAAATAAGCCAAAAGGAAGAAAAAAGGGAAACTAAATAGGTTGCGCAAAAATAAGATAGTTTCGCTGCTAATAATTTTACGTAAGCTTTGTTGGTAATAATTCCCCAGAGTAGCGCAAGCACAAGCAATTAAGATAAACCAATCCCCGCCGGAAAAATCTAAACCTTCCTTCGGCCATAAAATAATTACTGCTCCTATTAAGATCAAAACTGCCCCTGTTGTATGCTCTTTGGAGAAAGGTTGTTTTTTCCATACGTTAAAAAATAGATAGCTGAAAAATAATTCCATTAAGGCAAGAATGCTGGCGTTGCCGGCAGATGTGAATTTTAAACCGGCATAATACAAACCATAGTAAAGCCATCCAATCAAAAACGATATTATCAAAATATGTTTATAGATACCCTCTTTACGTAATTCAAAAAACTTTCCGCGAATTAGCATTAAGGCGGCAAAAAATACGCAAGAAAACATCGCGCTAAAAGCCAGTGAATAAACTGCTGATACGGTTGAATAAGACAGGATAGTTATAATCGGAAATAAGCCCCACAAAAGCTCATTTGCTATAATTGCTAACTCCCCTTTTCTGGTTTGGCTTAAATTCATACCTTAATTATAACAAAAAAACCGTCCCAAGGTAGGGACGGTTTTTAAATAACAATTATTGCAAAGTTACGTAATCGTCAATAACCCAACCACTCCTGCCGTCTGTAAGTGTAATTTTATACCATCCGCTCTGGGATTCTGAATAGGAATAAATTTCTCCCGGGTTAACTTTGGTAATAATGCTGTAACTAAGTCCCGGTCCGCTTCTAAAGTTTAGCCAGCCCGTGGGCGTGGAATTTATTTTTAATTTTTTTTCAGCTGCCACCGGCGGAGTTGGGGTTATGCTGGGGTCTGTACCGGTTGAATTTTCCGGCAAAATGACCACTGTGGTGGTTGCCGGGTCATCCACAGGCTCTTGGACTTGGTAGTTAGGCTGTGGGTCTTGGCTGTTGGTGTCATTTAACCCCCAAACCTGGTAAAGTTGGTAACTGGCGAAGCCCAAAAGTAAAAGAATAATTACCCCGATTATTTTACCCACACCGCCGCGATTTTGGTTATTTACCCTGTCTACAACGGACTTAGGCAACAGCCTGGGTTCGGCAGCGGGTTTTTCTGCTGCGGCAGTGGGTTTTGTGCCCGGTACGCTTGCAACCATAGGGCCCTCTGTCTCGGAAATTAAGCGCTTTTCCTGCACAGTCAAATTAGGCGCCTTTACCGTGGGGGCTTCAGAACCGCTTACGGGCGCATTTATCCCTTCCAAAGTCGGCTTGGGCCGCTTGGCTTTCTTTTCCTTTTCCGCTTTTATTTCTTCATTAAGGGAGTTTTCCAGCAACGATCCAGGAGTTTCTTCGGTAAAAGAATTAGTTTGTTCTGAATCTATTTCGTCAGGCATATAACTATTTTAACACCTTTTATTTTTAATGCAAATTTTACCTATAAGTCTTAATTTGCGGTTAAATTCAAAATTTGAGATAATCTAGGTCAGCTGAAAAGAAGGGAGCTATGAAATGTCTTCAAATACGTTCGAGTTACTTGGCTTTTCCAATCCCTTGGACGATTACCCGTCTCCGATTGTCCCCATAGGCAGGCTTAACGGTCAGCTTGTGGCGGTGTACACCACAATGAAAGATGGAGTATCTCACGTTACTGAGACTTTGTCCGAAGAAGCGGCATTCGATCGGCTCACCCCTGAGCTTAAAGATGCTTTGGGAGGATTCGACTACCTGTTCGATAACCTCTACGCCGTAACGTCAACCGACGTTCGCAAATATCATGTTGCCGACCAAAAAGAGTTTTTTCTTTCTTTACTGGCCGACGACAATTTTGCGCCCGACAATCCTTTTGCGCGGTTAAGTATTGCTCAGCCTACCGGCGAACCAGCCATAATTTTAGCGGAGATAAAAAAATGCTATAAAGGACTGGGTAAAACGCCGAGATTCAAGAAGGCTTGGTTGATCCAAGAAATCGAACAAATGCGAGCTGATGGGATCGACGTCGCAGAAATCGAAACACTTCTGAAATAGACCTCAAACATCTTTTGATATCCGGTGGCAATTTCGGTTGCTATCGGATATCTTATTTTTTTACAAACATCCTCCTTGCCGCAATAGGCTTTTTATTTTATAATATCTTCTAGCTTGTCATATTCTTGGGGCGTAGCCAAGCGGTAAGGCACGGGCCTTTGAAGCCTGCATTCCCAGGTTCGATCCCTGGCGCCCCAGCCAAGACAAAACTTAGGTTAGTTTTAGAGAAATTTTTTCGTGCGACGCAGAGCGTCGCCCATTGTTTTACGGGGGATTCTTCAACTTTTTTATTTCGCAAAATCAGGTTCGAGCCGAAGATTTTTTGGAGGGAGGATTTTTTGGAGGGGAGGTCGTCTCCTTTTGCTATTTCGTCTAGCGTTGAAGCGTCCTTTATCCACTCTCGCATAGGTTCGAGCCACAGACTTCCCCCTCTTTGCGACTTGGCCAGAACTTCCTCAACCGATCTCTTTTCGGACATAGCCTCTCGCTTCTTGGCGAGGTAGGTTTCTCGGTCTATGTCCTGTTCAACAAAGAGGTCGGTAAGGCGGTCTATCTTGGCGTTAAAGACGCTTAATCGCTCCCGTAAGCTGTGGACTAAGGTTGCCGTAGTCTTGGAGCTACCTTTCTCGTCCTCGTCTGCGAGAGCCAATAACCCTTGCGTCCAATCGCTCGGCATTGCGTAATGTGTGAGTATTTCGGATAGGTCGGCGGCGAGGACTTCTTCTCTCACAAAAGGTTGAGAGCAACGAGCCGCCGATTTTTTTGTACAGCGATAGTAGATGTGGCCTTTCTGCTCCTCTGCGGTTATGCCCATACCGCACTCCCCGCAACGCAAAAGCCCACAAAAGGCTTTCGGTTCTTTATCTTTTCTCATTGGATGTCCACGACGGACAATTACGATCTGAACTTTATCAAAAAGGTGTTTGTCTATGAGTGGCGTATGTTTGCCCTCGTACATTTCGCCAGCGTAGCGGAAATGTCCGTAGTAAAAAGGATTAACGAGAATAAATCTTATTCTGTCTTTATGTATGGCGTTGCCATTTAAACTCTTAACCCCGTTTTCAAAAAGGAATGTAGAAATATCTTCAAGACGAGAGTTGCCTTTAGCGTAAAGCTCAAAGGCGGCTCTGATAAATTTCGCTTTCTTCCGATCAACGACTATCGTCTTTGCTCGCACATCATTGAGGTAGCCAACGGGAGCAGTGCCGGGAAACTGTCCGAGCCGTGCCTTATGATGTAGCCCTCGGCTTGTATTGGAGCTTAGGTCACGGATAAATTGGTTAGCCATACCAAACTCAACCGACATCATAAGTACATTGTCGTTTGAGAGATGGCTTCTGTCGTGCGTTTGAATACGCTGAATCGTCCCCTGTTGGAGTAGCCAACTGATCTGTCCGCCGTCCACGGGATTACGAGCCAAGCGATCTAGCTTCCAACAAATAATGCCCTGTGCCTCGCCAGTCTGTATGCGTAGGAGCATATCGTTAAAGATCGGGCGACCGGGCATTTTTGCAGTTCGCTTTTCTACAAATTCGGCCGCAACTTCTAAGCCCTCGCTTTTCGCAAGCGAACGAAGTTCGTCTAATTGACCTTCGATGGAGAGGACTTGTTTATCCTCGACATCAGTAGATTTTCTAGCGTAAAGAAAGTATCTATTCATAGTTGTAGTATACCACAACGGATGGTTTAAAACACAACTTTCAGCTATAATGGGATAAATATGAAAAGTGAAGCCCAAAAATTAGGCGATAATCTAAAACGAATAAGAACAGAGAAAGATATATCGCAGGGAGATATTGCACGAGCCTTAGAAGTGGATAAGAGTTTTGTCAGTAATATAGAAAACGGCAAGACTAACCCGACACTTGCGACGATTGCAAAGATAGCAAAGGCAATCGGTGTTTCGGTTGATGAGTTATTAAAGTAAAAATTATGGCGACTTTAAATTGGATAGGAAAAGAAGCAGTAGTGAATCACGATAAAGAAGTGCCTTTTAAACTGCTCCAAAAAGTGCCGAGTGCTTCGGTGGGTAAGGAATCAAAAAACCTTATCATTCACGGAGATAATCTTGAAGCTCTAAAGGCACTTATACCTTTTTATAAAAGTAAGGTGAAGTGCATTTATATTGATCCACCTTACAACACAGGCAACGAGGGTTGGGTATATAACGACAAAGTTAATTCTCCCAAAATCCAAGAATGGATTAAGAAGGTTGTTGGACGAGAGGGAGAAGATTTGACCCGCCACGATAAATGGATATGTATGATGTATCCAAGAATGAAGTTGCTACGCGACTTACTTGCAAACGATGGTGTAATTTTCGTAAGTATTGATGACAACGAACAGCACTATCTAAGAATGGTTATGGACGAGATTTTTGGCGAAAAAAACTTTGTTGCTGACTTCATTTGGAATCACAGGAAATCAGGTCAAAATGATATTGATGTATCTTTGTCTCATAATTATACGCTCTGTTATGCAAAAAAAAGAGCTGGACTCTTTTTGAATCGTCTCGCTATTGATGAAGGAAAGTTTTCTAATCCAGATAGCGATCCACGGGGCGATTGGGTTGCCGACCCTATGGACGCCCCCGCAATCCGAGAAAATTTAATGTATCCAATCATTAACCCAAATACGAAACAAACATTTTTACCCCCTGTTGGGAGACATTGGCGATTTACTAAGGAAAAATACGAACAAGCGTTGAAGGATAATAGAATTGTTTTCGGGAAAACTGGCAAGTCCAAACCACAATTCAAACGCTTTAAAAGCGAAGCAGAGGAAAAAGGCATAAATGTTTTTACTATTTGGGACGATGTAGGAACTGCAACAGAAGGAACAAAAGAAATAATGGAGCTTTTTGGTGGAAAAAAAATCTTTGATACTCCTAAGCCAACTTCGTTTATTAAGAAAATTATTAAAATTGCTACGAAAGATAATTCAATCGTATTGGATTCTTTTGCTGGTTCTGGGACAACTGGACACGCCGTTTTGGATTTAAATAAAGAAGATGGAATCAAACGCAGTTTTATTTTAGTAGAAATGGAAAATGATGTTGCTAAGAAAATTACCGCCGAGCGTATAAAGAGGGCTATCAAAAAGTATAAATATGATGACGGCTTTGAATATTGCGAACTAGCCAAACCGCTTTTCAATGAGAAAGGGCAAATCAATGAGCAATGCACATATGGAGAACTTGCTACTTATATTTATTTTACCGAGACGCGAACAAATGCGGAAAAGAAGACTATCAAGTCGCCATTCATAGGAGAAAGTGGAGGCGTTTCTTACTACCTTATTTATGAAGGCAGAGATAAGAACGATCTCACTCGTTCAGCCCTTACGAAGTTGAAAATAAAGAAGCCAGCCGTAGTTTATGCGGATCGCTGTTTGGTGGACGAAGATGAGTTAAGAGAAAAAGGGATTGTATTCAAACAAATCCCATACGAGATAAAAGTTTACTAATATGAAACTAAAACGCTACCAAGAAAACGCAATAGAAAAACTGGAAGAGTTTTTAGCGTTGCTCAAAAAGCAAAAGCCAAAACTTGCTTTCTATGAATTGACCGAAGAAAAATATAATGCCGAGTGGTTCGGTGATGTGCCTTTTGTTTGTATACGCATACCGACTGGTGGCGGAAAAACACTCGTCGGCTGTAAGTCAGTTGAACGGATAATGTCTATCGCATTACAGCACAAAATGGATACGGGTATTGTGATGTGGTTCGTGCCGTCCGATTCAATAAAGACGCAGACACTAAAAAAGTTTAGAGATTTGAAAGACTACCACTATGAAATGCTCAACGATTCTTTTGATACTAAGTTCAAAGTCTTTTCTAACGAGGAAGCACTTACCATTACGCCCGAAGATGTAAGAAATAATCTTTGTATTGTAGTCGCCAGTTTAGACGCTTTCCGTAAAGATCAGAAGATACAAAATAAATACAAGGTTTACAAAGAGAACGGGTCATTGATGGATCATTTCCAAAACCTTAAAGATGATTCGGCTCTTGAAAAAGATAAAGCGGGAACAGTCGTAAGTTCGTTAGCGAATGTCGTTCGTAAAAATAACCCACTCATTGTGATAGACGAAGGTCACCATACGCAAACAGAGCTATCAGTAGATATGCTTAAAGGACTTAGACCCTCTTTCATTATTGAGTTCACGGCTACGCCAAGAGACGGGAGCAATGTGCTTGTTCATACAAGTGCTTCGGAATTGAAAATTGAGGAGATGGTAAAGATTCCTATTGTGCTTGAAAGTCGGACACAATGGGAACAGGTAGTCGCTGACGGAATAGCAAAGCGTGAGGAGCTTGAAAAACGAGCTAAGAAACTTAAAGGCGAGTACATCCGCCCAATAGTTTTGCTTCAAGCCCAACCGAAAAGCAAAGTTAAAGCGACAATAACGATAGAGCAACTCAAACAGATGTTGCTTGATAAAAAAATTCCTGAAGAACAAATAAAAATAAAGACTTCGGAAGCTGATGAATTAGAAGGAATTGATTTGTTCTCTAAGAAATGTGAGGTGCGATATATTCTCACAGTAAACGCACTTGCAGAAGGTTGGGACTGCTCCTTCGCTTATGTGCTTATTTCTGTTGCGAACTTAGGAGCAAGAATAGCAGTAGAGCAGATTATCGGACGTGTTATCAGAATGCCTAACGCTCGCCGCAAAGAAGACGAAGCAATGAATCGCAGTTATGTATTTGCTTCTTCAGTAGATTTTAACGAGGCGGCGGACAAGGTTATCAAGGGACTTGTGGATAACGGATACAGCAAGAACGACCTTATTAGTGTTGCTGACGAGAAAGACTACTCCGATCCGTTAGAAGCGAAGAAGGCAATCAAAAAAGATTTGAAAGTGCCGATGATGACGCTCGGCAAAGACAAACTTTCCTTTGAAGACCTCTTGGGTGAGGACTTCAAATTAGCAAAACAGGACGCAGACTTTGATTTTAAAATCCATTATGACTTTGACGGGCAAGCAACGATAGATATTACGGAAGATGATGAGTGGCTACAAGGCAAACAGTTGAGCTTGCCGTATCAGTATCTTGAAGGCAATCACTCCGTTGAGGAATTAGCGTCTTGGCTTGATAAGAAGCTCCGCTTCCCAATGCTCAACCCCGACGACAAAGCCGTCTTTATTGAAAGGGCTGTTCAAACGCAGATAAAGAAAAAGCGTAAACTCGCTGAATTATCGGTGAATAGATATTTACTCGCCGATCGCCTAAGTGTGGTGATAAATGAAATTCTTGAATTGTATACGAAAAAGATTTTTAACGGCTTGATGGCAAAAAAGAGCATTACTCTTGGTCTATTTGATTCGTATCCGACAACGATCACTCTCAAGTCGCCTGTGCCGAGGGTGTTTAATAAAAACCTATACGAGAGAATAGATGGTATCAACGGCGAGGAACGCGCGTTTGTAGAGCGTATTGACTTGGGGGCTTTGGATAATATTGAATACTGGGTGAGAAACCGAGAAAAAGTAGACCCGTTCTACATTCAAGGTTGGCGTAAAGGAAAGTTTTATCCCGACTTTGTGGCTATAACCAAGAAAGGCAACATCGTTGCCCTTGAATGGAAGGGAGAAGATCGCGTAAGCAACGAGGATACCGCCTACAAAGTAGAAATAGGAAATATTTGGGAAAAACTTGGTCGTGGTAAAACCTATTTCTTTCTCGTTCATAATGGGAATACCGAAGAAGTTTTAGGTAAACTGCGAAACCTATAAAAAGATATGAGACTACTCAATTTTAGAATTAAAAATTATAAGTCCATCACCGATTCAAAAGATGTATTCCTCTCCGAGTTGGATAACATTACTATCCTCGCGGGACAAAATGAATCTGGTAAAAGTTCTATTTTACGGGCTTTGAATGATTTTGAAAGCGGAGAATTTGAAAAAGATTCAGTTCCTTTTTCACTTGAAAACGAAACTCAACAATCCGTGAGTTGCACTTACCGGATTGAGGATCAAGACAACCTAATTGAGCTTTTGACCGATTCAGTCATTGAAGATTTTTCTCTTAAATTACAGGAGGGTGAACAGATTTTGGATAAAGAGAAAATTGCGAGAATAAAAAACTTTACCCTAAGCCGCATAAGTGAAAAAGACGCTGTTCGTCTTGAGTTAGATGACGCAACTTTCAATATTTTTAAATCCGCCGTTCTTGAAAAACCGGCAATACCAAATCCAACTGCCGAGCAAGAACAGGGTGATGTTGTGAAAGAAAAGTATATCGCTGTTTCTGAAGATATGAATAGTAAAGTTGCCGAAATATTTTGGGCAAATTGCCCAAAGGTTGTTTACTTTGATGATTTTTGTGACTTACTACCGGACAAGATTTTTATTTCAGCTCTAAAAAATAAGCAAAAAGATACACAGGGATATAAAGCCGTGAGGAACTTAGAGAATATTCTCAAAACGGATTTTGTATCAAAGGACGGAGAAGTTGATTCCCGACGAAGAACCAAAGAGACGCGAGAAAACGATACTCTTTCAATTGATTTCCAAAATGATTGGGGTCAAAGGATACACGGAGAGAACAAGGTTATCGTCAAGTATAATTTTGAGAAGCGTGTCGGTGATAATGAAAATGGTTCTTATGTTAATTTCTTTGTAGAAACGAAGGAGGGGCAACCTCTACCACCTAAGCAAAGGAGTAAAGGATTGATTTGGTTTCTATCTCTTTGGCTTGAACTCAAAGCACAAAATGCTTCCGGTAATGATTTAATTCTTCTATTAGATGAGCCAGATCAACATTTACATGTTAAAGCTCAAAAAGATATTTTAAAACTTATAAATAAACTTGCGACAACTACCGAAGTTGAAGAATCAGAAGCAGAGCGACGCGGCGATCAAATAATCTACGCTACTCATTCGCCCTACCTCATTGAGATAGAGCGTTTAAATCGCGTAAAGTTGATAATCAATTCAGAAAAGCAAGGAACTCAAGTTGAAGATATTGCGACAAGCAAGATAAATACCGAGTTCAAAAAAGACGCCCTACAACCTATTGTGGACGCAATAGGGTTAAGTGTTAATGAGTTTTCTTCGTTAGACAAAAACAATATTATTCTTGAGGGGATTTCGGATTTTTATTATTTCTCTGCTTTTAAGAAGCTCTTACAACGCACCGAAGAGTATAAGTTTATTCCGGGAATCGGCGTTAGGCAGATAAATAATCTAATATCTCTTGCTATCGGCTACGATCTCAACTGGTTGGTTATCATTGATGATGATCCAACTATTGGCGGGAAAGATTCAAAGAAGAAATATGACGAGATAAAAGACCATGTTTTTGATGGTGATTCAGCAAAAACGGACAAGAAGGTAAATATTTTGAGCGGAATCGTTGGAGTAGAAAACATGTTTACGATTGACGACTTAAAATTAGTTGATTCAAAGGTTAATACTAATACCGATATGGTTAAGGTTGTGGGGAAAAGGAGAAAAGTCTTGTTTGCTCAAATGTTTTATGAAAAAGTCTTGAGTGGAGAGATTACAAAGGATAAGCTATCACAATCTTCCATCAATAACTTTACCCAAGCCTTTGATTTTATTGACAGAGGTATGACCATCTAAGGGAGTTTGCCGATCTTCCAAGACGGCAAAAGTTTTTAACACGCGCACGGGTAGGGTGGGGCAAGTGTTATGTCTTGCGTGACGACCTCCCCTCCAAAAAATCCTCCCTCCAAAAATCTTCGGCTTTGTATTCTTGAATCTGTATTTTGCGAAATAAAAAAGTTGAAGAATCCCCCGTAAAACAATGGGCGACGCTCTGCGTCGCACGAAAAAATTTCTCTAAAACTAACCTAAGTTTTGTCTTGGCTCGTCTTTATAGTACCGCTCGAACGATTTTCATGGAAGATTTGGGCTAGTTTACCTAGTCACGCGGGTAGTCACTCGCTCCTTGCCCGAATGACTAGGGAGTATTGCTGAAAGCCCTA
>Ga0137452_1000101_pt1 | contig 27460 bp, 28 predicted proteins | sample EasRivERMGT513_2_FD_102312 | JGI IMG/M metagenome (GOLD analysis project Ga0137452, IMG submission 102312) | Soil microbial communities from meander-bound floodplain in the East River, Colorado, USA - East River MetaG ERMGT513_2 | ecosystem: Environmental > Terrestrial > Soil > Floodplain ...
TGGAAATGACGTTTTGCCCGTGCGTCGTGCGCGAAGGTTGTACACGTCCGGTCGCGGAATCGGGGGCGTGCTGAACGCGTCGCCGATGACGGGCGTATCCCATTCGGTCCCGCGTGGCGCCAGAAATTCGAACATCGCTTCCGGCAGCACGTCGTGCATCGTGCCGAGTGTCGATTCGTAAGATCCATCGGTGTCCTGCAGGGTGATGAACATCGACAGAACGACGAGGAACGAGTCCTCGGGACCCCATGGCTGCGGTTGTTGGCGCAGCACTATGTATTCGAACGGGCGTGCGCCAAGCGCGGAGAGACCGCTGTTCACACCCGCCGTGTAGGCCTCGAGAACGCGACGCTCGCTCGGGTCCATCAGATCGAGGGCGCGATGCGCCTCTGCGCGGAATCGGTGAACTCGAGTCTCGCGATCGAGCGCGAGGGCGCGGGCGCCGACGAGCGCCGAGAGATCTCCGGCGGCCCGCCGCCTCGAGAGGTCCATCTGGAAAAAGCGATCCTGCGCGTGAAGAAAACCAAGCGCGCGAGCGACATCCTCGCGCGTGGCGCCGCGAATTGACGGAATGCCCAGTCGATCACGCTTGATCTCGACCGCAGCGGACAAGCCGCGTAGCTGCTGGCTCCCGTCCAGCTCCGGGAGACTTGCGCGCAGCTCGCCGCGCACCCACGCCGCCGCCGCGATCCCGGCGACAAGGATAACGATCAGTATAAGGAGGACCGCTTTGAGGAGGCGACGCACCCTGACTGGCATGTTATAACGACCGCAAGCCGCGGATAGATTGGCCCATGCGTGGCCGCATATCGTTGCTGCATGACGACACACATCGCGAGTGCGGCTGAAGCCGGACACCCCCGGACACAGTCCCTGCGTCCGGCTGAAGCCGGACGCTACGGGACGACGGGGACGCAATCAGAGGTCGGGAACGACGGGATGACGGGAACACAATCAGCCGAACGGCTCTGGGATGCCGTGCTGGCGCGCGACGCGCGGAGCGATGGCCACTTCGTATACGCCGTGCGCTCGACCGGCATCTACTGCCGGCCGAGCTGTCCGAGCCGGCGGCCGAATCGGGATTCGGTCCGGTTCTTTTCGGGTCCCGATGCGGCGGAGGTTGCCGGGTTCCGCGAATGCCGCCGCTGTCATCCGCGCGCGGGCGTTGCGCCTGCGCCCGGTCTCGATAGCGTGCGGAAGGCCGCGGCCTACATCGCGTCACACGCCGACGAGCCAATCACGCTGTCGCGGCTGGCTGGTCACGTGCGCACCAGCCCGTTCTACCTGCAGCGGATTTTTACGCGGATCCTCGGGATCTCTCCACGCGCGTATCAGGATGCGCTGCGCGCCCAGCGGTTCCGGCACGATCTCAGGACAGGGAAGCCCCTGACCAGCGCGATCTACGACGCAGGCTACGGCTCGAGCAGCCGCGTGTACGAGCAGCAACCGACAGGGCGCGGTATGACGCCGGCTGAATACCGGCGCGGCGCAAAGGGCGCGGCAGTCGCCTTCACGATTGTCGACTCCTCCCTCGGCCGCCTGCTCGTGGCTGGCACTGAAAAAGGGCTGTGCTCGGTGAAGCTTGGCGATCGCGACGATCTGCTCGAGAGCGATCTGCGCGGCGAGTATCCGTCGGCAAAGATTCGCCGCGAGCAGGGAGCCTTCTCGAAATGGGTGCGCACGCTGGTCGCGCATCTCGACGGACGGGCGCCGAAGCTCGATTTGCCCGTGGACGTGCAGGCGACGGCGTTCCAATGGAAGGTCTGGCGTCACCTGCAGTCGATCCCGTACGGCGAGACGCGCGCGTACAGCCAGGTCGCCAAGGATCTTGGCGTGCCGTCGGCGACTCGTGCCGTCGCCAGGGCGTGTGCGACCAATCGCGTGTGCCTCGTCATACCGTGCCACCGGGTCGTTCAGAAAGGCGGCGGGCTCGGCGGATATCGATGGGGTTCCGAGCGGAAGCGCAAGCTGCTGCAGAAGGAGAAGCAATAACTTACAATCGAACGTCTGTGTCGATTGCGTTTCGGGCCGATCTCAAACCATTCCTCGCGGAATTCATCGAGCATCATCGCGGCCTTCGCATCGGCCGCATGTTTGGCCTGCCTGCCGGTTACGCCGGCCGGAAGCTGTTTGTCTGCTTGATGGAGGACGGCCTCATTGTGAAGCTGCCAGAGCACGTGGCGAAAGATGAGGTCCGTAGCGGCAAGGCCGCGATGTTCATCCGGCAGGGGCGTCCCAGCAAGGCGTGGGTTAAGTACAAGCCCCGCACCGCACGCGAGGCGAGCCGCCTTGCGCCAATCCTCGAAGTTGCCGCCCGACACGTGGTACAAACTGCGTAATGCAAAATGCAAAATGCAAAATGCAAACACAGCCTGGTGGCAGATAACGGAGTGAAACACGCGGCAGCATTCACCGCACAGGTGTCCGCAAGTTACAGTTTGACTTTTGCATTTTGAATTTTGAATTTCATGCGCACACGCTACGGCATCTCTCCTTGGATCGAGCAGTTTCCGAGCTCGCGCCGCCCTGACTATCCCCGCCTTCGCGGTGAGCAGACCGCCGACGTGGTGATCATCGGCGGTGGTATCACCGGGTGCGCGACGGCGTACGCGTGCGCGGTTGCCGGAATCAAGGCGATCGTGCTGGACGCCGACCGCGTCGCGCACGGGAGCGCCGGGCGCAGCGCCGGGCTGCTGCTGCCGGATCCGGGCCCCGCGTTCCGTGATGTCGAACAGCGGCACGGGGTTCGTGTCGCACGGACGGCGTTCGAAGCATGGCGGCGAGCGTCACTCGAGGGCGCCGCCCTGCTCCGAAGACTGAACATCAAGTGCGGGCTGGCGTCGCTTGCCCCCCTCGTCGTCGCGGCGCGAGAGGACGAGAAGAAACTGAAGCAGGAATACGACGCGCGTGCGAAGGCGAAGCTCGACGTCAGCTGGTTGTCGCCGAAACAGTTGAGCAAGATCGGCGTGCCGGATGCCCCTGGCGCGATCCGCATGCGCGATGCGTTTGCTCTGGACCCCTACCGTGCGTGTCTCGGACTTGCTGCTGCCGCGGTGTCGCGCCGCGCCGTGATATTCGAGCGCTCGCGCGTGAAGAAGGTAAAAGTGGCGCGACGTCACGTCGATGTCATCGGCGAAGCCGGGACCGTGCGCGCCGGCACCGTCATCGTGACGACCGGCACGGCAAGCCTCGAATTCAAGCAGCTTCGTCGCCATTTCAAGCGGCGCGAGAGCTATCTCGTGCTCACCGAGCCGATACCTGCGCCCGTCCGGAAGCAGCTTGTCAGCCGCGATACGACGTTCAGCGACACAAGGACGCCGCACCATCGTGTCCGCTGGACGTCCGACGATCGCCTTCTGGTTGGCGGCGCGGAGCAGGACGAGACGTCCGAGAGGAAGCGCGCGGCGGTCCTCGTCCAGCGAACTGGTCAGTTGATGTACGAGTTGCTGACGATGTTCCCGATAATCTCGGGGCTGATGCCGGAGTACGGCTGGGAACTCATCTCGGGCGAGACCGCCGATGGGCTGATGTACATAGGTCCGCACCGCAACTATCCGCGTCACCTCTTCGCGCTCGGCAGCGGAGGTGATTCCGTGACGGGCGCGTTCCTCGCCGCCCGTATCCTCGTCCGCGCGCTTCAGGACGCATCCGAGAAAGAGGATGCCGTCTGGGGATTCACGCGGTAGGCGTTCGGCAACTTCCCAGCCCCAACTCCCAACTCCCAGGGTATCTTCGTGGGTGAGCTGTGATGGAACCAGTTGATCTGCTCGTCTTCGGACCGCATCCAGATGATCTCGAAATTGGTCTGGGCGGCAGCATCGCGAAACACGCGGCGATGGGGCTTCGCGTTGGCCTTTGCGATCTGACGGCGGGAGAGATGGGGAGCAACGGCACGGTCGACGAGCGTCTGGAGGAAGCGGAGGCGGCGCGCGAGGTGCTCGGCGCCGCGTGGCGGGTCAATCTTCGATGGCCGGACCGCGGGATCGGTTCGAACGACGATCACGTGCGCCGCGCCACGGAACTCGTCCGTCGCGCGCGGCCGCGGGCGGTCGCGCTCCCGTACTGGTCGGACCGGCATCCGGATCACATCGCCGCCAGCAACGTGCTCACCGATGCGATTTTCAACAGCGGTCTCCGCCGGTATGGCGCCGAAGGCGAACCGTGGAAACCGGAGATGACCTCTTACTACTTCATCAACGAATCCGCTCCACCTTCGTTCGTGATTGACGTGACCGACCACTACGATACGAAACGCCGTGCGCTGGCCTGCCATGCAAGCCAGTTCCGTCCGCCCGCATCCGATGCGGTGCACACGCGTCTGACGTCACCGCGTTTCATGAAGCTGATCGAAAGCCGCGACGCGCAATTCGGCGCGCTTGCAGGCGTCGACTTCGCGGAGGGGCTCATTGTCCGCGAACCGCTCCTTCGGCCGCACCTGCTGCGCAACTGGTCGCTCGACTCCGGTTGCGACAAGGACCGCGCGTGAACATCGGCATCATCTGTTACGCGTCGGTTGGCGGCAGCGGCATCGTCGCGACGGAGCTGGGGAAGGCGCTGGCCAAGCGCGGTCACCAGGTCCACTTCATCAGCACGGAAACACCGTTTCGTCTTGGCGAGTTCCAGGCCGGCTTGTCGTTCCACCAGGTGCTGACGCCCACCTATCCGCTCTTTCGCGAGCCGCAATACCTGCTGTCGCTCTCGAACAAGATCGTCCAGGTGGCGCGCGAGTTCAGGCTCGACGTCATCCACGCGCACTACGCGATACCGCACGCAACGGCGGGATTCCTGTCGCGACAGGTTCTCGGCGCCCACGGCAGGGGGGCGCCGCGCGTGGTGACGACGCTCCATGGCACCGACATCACGCTGGTCGGCAGCGATCCGTCGTATTCGGAGATTGTGGCGTTCTCCATCGATCAATCCGATCTGGTCACCGCCGTCTCGAAAAGCCTGCGGGCGTCGACCTACGAGCAGCTCGGCGTCAGGCGCGACATCGTGGTCATTCCGAATTTCCTCGATTGCGGGATTCATCGGCGTCAAAACGTCGGCGACCTGCGTCGCCGGTTCACCGCCGACGATCCCGACGCGAAGCTCGTGATTCACGTCTCGAACTTCCGTCCCGTGAAGCGCATCGACGCGGTGATGGGGATCTTCGACCGCATCCGTAACAAGGTGCCGGCGAGACTGCTCCTCGTCGGCGACGGGCCAGAGCTGAGCACCGCGTACAGGCTGGCGCGCGAGTTTGGAATCTCGCAGCTGGTGCACTCGCTGGGCGCCCAGGAAGAAGTCGTGCCGCTCCTGTCGATCGCGGATCTGTTCCTGCTGCCGTCAGCCCAGGAGAGCTTTGGCCTTGCCGCGCTCGAGGCGATGGCTTGCGAAGTGCCCGTGGTCGCGTCGCGGGTTGGTGGGCTTCCGGAAGTGATCGATCACGGCGTGACCGGGTTCCTCCACCCTCCCGATGCGCTCGACGAGATGGCGGAGAGCGGCGTGATGATGCTCAGCGACCCGGCAAAGCACCGCGCGATCGCACAGGCCGCCTGCGCGCGCGTCCGCGAAGACTTCTGCGCCGAGAAGATTGTCCCGATGTACGAGGCGTCTTATCAGTCAGTCGTTGGTTAGTGCTGGGTAGTCAAGTAAAGGGGACCAGTTTCTTGAACGTGGCGAGCACCCACCGGTAGCCGTCCGGGTCGGTCACCGTCGCCACGCGATCGCCCCACGGACGATCTTCCGCCTCCGACACCCCCGCGCCAGCCGCGCGTGCCTTCGTCAGCGCCTTGTCCACATCGCCCACATAGGTGTACAACCCCGGCGCGCCGCCGGTGGCAGCCGTGGCGTCGCCCTTCGGAATCAACATCACGACCGAGTCGCCGTGGCGCATCTCTGCGTAGCGCGGCTGGCCGTCCGTCCCTGCCAGCACCACGCCCCGGGAAAAGCCAAACGCTCTTTCGAGGAACTCGATCGACGCATTGACGTTGGCGACGGCGAGATAGGTATTCACCGCCTGCATCTGAGGCGCGAGGCCGCTGTCGACGCGGCTGGGTGTCCCGCGGGCGGTGTCCCTCTTCTTCGGCACGAGGCGGGGTCTAGGCGTTTTGCGTTTGGCGCTCATTGCTTGTCGATTGTGTAGTGGGGCGTCCAGCTTTCATGCTTTGCTTCGGTGTCGCAGACGTGCGATCCACTCGAAAACTAAGCGGGCGACGCGCCCAACGTAGCACAGGACTCTTTCGTTAGGTTCGTTCAACTTTGGCGACACTATCTCGCAGGACCGTCATCGATTTAGGCCCACGCAGCCTCGGCAAAGAACGGCGTGAGGAGCCTTTGGGGATGAGTCGCCAGACTCCCCGCTAGAAAGTCGCTAGTCCCCTAGAAAAAGGAAACGGGAGACAACGCCCGGCCCCGTTTTTCAGTCAGAGCATGTGTGCGAGCTTGGATCGGCGGCGGTCCCTGGCACCCTGCGCGTGGGGGGGATGGCAGGGGGTTGGCAGAGTCCCGGACGCAACCAATTGATTCAGGCGGAAAAGCACTAGACCGCGCCGTGCGGCAGCGTGCAGAACTGTAATCGCGATGACCAAAAACTTCGTCCGCTACTAGCGATACTGGGGCGGAGAAGGTTAAGCTGCAGGCCTTTCCGGGAGCTGGACATGCGATCAGGCGATGCCAATTTAGACCACCTTTTTCGTCGCGCGGGGTTCGGCGCGAGCGCGGCCGATCTGCAGGCCGTGGCGGGAATGTCGTATGCCTCGGCGGTCGACTACTTCGTCGATTTCGACAAGCAGCCGGACGACGTTGACACCAAGATCGGGCTGCCGGAATCAGTCTCAATCACGACGCGCGGGCAGTTCTCTCCCAATACGAACATCGAAGACGCCCGGCAGCGGTGGCTGTTCCGCATGGTCCACACGAGGCGCCCGCTCCAGGAGAAGATGGCGCTCTTCTGGCACAACCACTTCGGCGTCGGCTATAGCAAGGTCGCGGGTGTGGTGGGCGGCGTTCTCGGCACGAAGATGATGGCGGCCAAAGGCGGCGAGCTTCCCGGTCCGCAGGGCCATTACGAGCTGCTCCGAGAACGGGCGCTCGGCAAGTTCCGCGATCTGCTGATCGAAGTCGCCAAGGATCCGGCAATGCTCTTCTTCCTTGACGGGCGCACAAACACGAAAGCGAAGCCGCAGGAGAATTTCGGACGTGAGGTGATGGAGCTTTTCACGTGGGGCCTTGGCCACTACACGGAAAGCGACGTCTACGCGGCGGCGCGCGTGTTCTCCGGCTGGAACCTCCGCAATGTCCCGGGCGCGAACGGCAACGATCCAGCCGGGTACTACGAATTCATCTACAACGCAGCCCAGCACGACATAGCGGACAAGACCTTCACGTTCCCGATCAGTGGGTCCCGCACGATCCCCACCCGCGCTGCGGCGTCGGGCATGCAGGACGGGATCGATTTCTTGACGACGCTGGCCAATCACCCCGAGACGGGCCGGCGCCTGGCGCGCAAGTTGTGGAACTACTTCGTCAGCGATCTGGACGTGCCGGACCCGGGATTTGTCGAAGGACTCACAAACGTCTATCTCCAGAACGACACGGACATGCGTCCGGTCCTTCGCTACATTTTGCGCTCACCGTGGTTCACGAATCCCGGCAACCATAACGCGCGGTACTCATGGCCGGTGGAGTTCGTCGTGCGGACGATGAAGGAGATCGGGTGGGCCGGTTTCTCCGTAGACACGGCTCGGGTGCCGCTCACGAACATGGGCCAGACGCTGTTCGAACCACCGAACGTCGCGGGTTGGCAGCTGGGACGCGCCTGGTTCGGCACTGGCGCGATGCTGGCGCGCATGAATTTCGCGGCGGCGGTGGCGGCGAACCAGAGGTTCAATCTCGCGCGCTCGTTCAGCGCGACCGAACGCGCACAGCCCGATCGTGTGCTGAATGGGATGCTGCAGCGGCTGACGCCGGCGCCCTACACCACGGCGGAGATGAACGAGATGCTCACCTACCTGACCACCGGCAGCCCCTGGACAGGAAGCGAGACGCAAATGAATGCCAAGGCGGCCGGTCTTGCGCGGCTCGTGGCCGGCTCCGGCGAGTATCAGTTCGTCTGAGGAACACATGTCCAAATTCTCGCGACGCGAGTTCATTCGAGACGGCGTAGCGGCGTTCACGCTGAGTTTCGCCGCGCCGGCATTTCTTGTCGACATCGCGCGCGCGCAAGGCGCGGTCTCGCGCAACCTCGTCGTCATTTACCTTGCCGGCGGCAATGACGCGCTCAGCACGCTCGTCCCGTACACCGATCCGTTCTATTACAGCCGTCGTCCCGCCATCGCGGTGCCTGCAGGACAGGTGTTGCAGATCGGCAGCGACTCATCAGGCAAGCCGCTTGGGTTGCACCCGCGGCTGACAGGCCTTCAGACGATTTTCAACCAGGGACGTCTCGCGATTGTCCAGCGTGCCGGATACCAGAATTCGAGCCGCTCGCATTTCCAGGGCACCGACATCTGGGGCACCGCCGATCCCACGAATCCGGCGGGTCTCGGCTGGCTGGGACGTTATCTCGATTCGATTCCAGGGACGATGGATCCGCTCGCCGGGTGGAACACGTCAGGAGCAACCTATCGCGCACTCACCGGACTCAATGTGTCGGTTCCGTCAATCACCGATCCGCGTGCGTACAGCTTCGCCAGCCCGAATAGCGGAGCCGAGGCCGTCAACGAGCGCAACTCGGCGATCCGCCTGGCGTCCTTGGCCGGGAATCGCCCACACCTTGCTTTCGTGAACTCGAGCTCCATGGAGGCGTTTGCGACGCTGGATCGCGTGGCATCTGTTGTCAACTATCAGTCAGCGGTGACCTATCCGAACAATGGCTTCGGAAATGCGCTGAAGACAGTGGCGGGGTCGATCGTCAGGGGCATCGGTACGCGCGTCTACTGGGTGCAGACCGGCGGCTTCGACACGCACTCGGGACAGGGGAACGCCGGAGGCGGCGGATACGCAAACTTGATGGCGACGGTCGGCGACGGCATCCTCGCCTTCTACAACGACCTGCAGGGTCAGGGACTGCTCGGCAACACGCTCATGGTGCAGTTCTCCGAGTTCGGCCGACGGATTTCCGAAAACGGCAGTCAGGGTACCGACCATGGCGCGGGCTCCATCATGATGGCGATCGGCGGCGGCGTACGCGGCGGGCTCTATGGCACGGCTGCGAACCTCAATCCGACGCCTGACAATCCGACGCTCGAGAACGCGGGTGGCGACGTGACGTACGAGACGGACTTCCGATCCGTCTACACGAAGGTGCTGGAGGGTTGGCTCGGCACCGATTCGACGGCGATCCTCGGCGGCGACTTCCGCGCAGGGGCGCCGGCAATCATCTGATCTTCCGGTCTACGGTCTACCGACTGCCGTCCTGGTCAAAAAACTGCAGACGGTAGACGGCAGACGGTAGACCTCCCTTATCATCTCTTCCATGACAAAACGAATCGTGGCCGCCGTGGCCGCCGTGTGCGTGGTCGCGTTCCACCCTGTGAATTCGCGCGCGCAGAAGGACGACAACGAAGCGAAGCGGCTGCGCGACGGCGCGGCGGTGTTCGGAGAAATCATGTCTGCCGAGGACAAGGCGATCCCAAACGCCATTCTGGGCAAGGCTGCGGGAATCGCAATTTTTCCAAACACGGTGAAGGCGGGATTTGTGTTCGGCGGAGTGCGCGGACGCGGCCTTCTGAGCGCGCGCGGCCCGAGTGGCTGGTCGTCGCCGGCATTCCTCACGTTGACCGGCGGGAGCTTCGGTCTCCAGATCGGCGGGCAGGCGACCGACATCATCCTGGTGATCAACGACCAACGCGGCTTGGAAAACCTGGTCAGCAATCAGTTCAAGATCGGCGCGGACGCATCGGCCGCCGCCGGTCCCGTCGGCCGCGATGCGCAGGCGGCGACCGATCTGCAGCTCCGAGCGCAGATCCTGAGCTACTCGAGGGCGCGTGGTTTGTTTGCGGGTGTCACGATCAACGGGAGCACGATCCGGCAGGATCTCGACGCCAATCAGCGGTTCTATGGCAAACGTCTCACGACAAAGCAGATCGTGTTCGACGGCCAGGCCGGCTCGCCGGAGTCGGTCGGGGCGTGGCGCGGGACGCTCGACCGCTACGCCCGGTAATCAGCGCCGCGCCATCCAATCACAGCGGGCATACGTAGAATTCGGTGGAGCAAAGATCCGGATAGATGTGGCTCCTCGCAGCATTGGCGCGGATGCAGCCTGCGGCTCAGTCGCAGGCGGAAGACCTGGACTGTCTTCGGCGCCTGGCGTCGGGCGATCAGGCCTCTGCGGCAGCCCTCTACGATCGTCATGCGCGCCCGGTCTACTCGCTCATCCTCCGCATCGTCGGTGATGAAGGGGAGGCCGAAGATGTGCTGCAGGAGGTATTCGCACAGGCATTCCGCCAGGCGATCCGGTACGACGCGTCGCGCGGTCCAGTGGCGGCATGGCTGCTGATGATGGCGCGCTCGCGATCCATTGACAGGCTGCGCTCGCGACGGACGCGTCCCGAGGCGCAGGCGTCCGATGATCAACACGCGATGGACGAAATGCCCGGTTCCATGCCGGATGCCGCGACCTCGATGCTGAGCGAGGAGCAGACGCGCATCGTCCAGCGGGCACTCGGTGCGTTGCCGCTGATCCAGCGCGTGGCAATCGAGCTTGCTTACTATGACGGCTTGAGTCACCGCGAGATCGCCGAGCGCCTCGAGGAGCCGCTCGGCACCGTCAAGACACGCATCCGTCTCGGCTTGCTGAAACTTCGCGACGCGCTCACGGAGGCACGGATATGAGCGCGCTGCACGACGAGCTGAAAGCCAACGCCGCTGGATACGTGCTCGGGATTCTCGACGCCGGCGAGCGGCGGGAGTTCGAAGCGCATCTCGAGGAGTGCGGCGAGTGCGCGGCGGAGGTTGCGTCGCTTCGTCCGGTCATCGGCGTCCTGGCTACCGCAGTTCCGCGGGTCACGCCCCGTGCCGAAGCGCGCGCGCGCGTGCTCGGTCAAGTGATCCCGAGCCTGGGCGAATCCAGAGGGTTCGCCTCGCAACGGGGAATTAGGTGGCTGCCGCTCGCGGCGGCGGTCGCTGTGGCCGCGGGCGCGGCGATTTACGCCGCGCGAGTGCATCAGCAGGTGGTGGACCTGCAGGCACAACTCGTCCAGGCGCAGTCGGCGACCTCAGTGCTGGCCGCGCCCGATCTCGCTCGCATCGACCTCCAAGGTCAGATGGTTGCCCCCGACGCCCGCGCCCGCGCGCTGTGGAGCCGCACCCGCGGATTGGTGTTCAGCGCGGCCAACCTTCCGGCGCTCCCTGCCGGGAAGGTGTACCAGGTCTGGGTCGTCACCGAGCAGGCGCCTGTCAGCGCCGGTCTCCTCGTGCCGGACGTTTCGGGTGGCGGCACCGCGTACTACATGACGCCTCAGGACATCGGCCCGCCAGTGGCGGTCGCCGTGACGCTCGAGCCGGCCGGAGGCGTTCCCGCGCCGACAGGCGATAGGTACCTGGTCGGCACTCCGACGCCAGGCGTGTAACCGCGAGGCGGAGGGCGGGTCCCTTCCGCCTTCGCCAAGGCTCCGGCGGACCGCCGTAGCTCACGGAGTGCGCGGAGGCTTGTTGGACTCGCCCTGGGTCTCGTCCGACCCGCCATAGATGGCGCGCAGCGCGGACTCGAGATCGGGATACCGGAACTCGAATCCGTGAAGCGTCGCCTTCGCCGGCAGGACGCGCTGGCCGTTGAGAATCAGCGCGTCGGCCATCTCGCCAAGCAACAACCGCATCGCGAACGCAGGTGCCGGCGCCAGGGCCGGTCGATGCAGGACGCGCCCGAGAGTCTGCGCGAACTTCGTGTTGGTGACAGGATGCGGTGCGGTGAGGTTCAGTGGGCCCGTGATGTCCGGGGTGTCGATTGCCCAACGGACGATGCGCATCCAGTCATTCCGGTGAATCCACGACCAGTACTGATCGCCGGATCCGGCACGTCCCCCGACGAACAGCCGGAAGGGAAGCACTAGTCTTGGCAGCGCTCCGCCGTTGCGATCCAGCACGAGGCCCGTCCGCAGGAGCACGACCCGCGTCATCCCCGCCGCCTCGAGCGCCTGCGCCTCCCATGCAACACAGACGGATGCGAGGAAATCCGATCCTGGCGGCGAGCGTTCGGTCAGGGCGGCGGACCCATGCGGCCCGTAGACGCCGATTGCCGACGCGTTGACGAGCACCGCCGGAGGGCGGCGCGCCTTGGCCATCGCGGCGACGATCGCGCGCGTCGCCGCGACGCGGCTTTCGAGAATGGCCGCTTTGCGCGCGGCGGTCCAGCGCCCGGCGTCGAGCGACTCGCCCGCAAGATTGATGACCGCATCCGCGCCGTCGATGGTCGACGTCCAGTCGCCCGCCGGTGAAAGCGGATCCCAGGCCACGTCGCCGGGCTTGCGCGGGCGCCGCGTCAGCAGAACGACCTGATGGCCGTCCGCTCGAAACGATTTCGCCAGCCCCGATCCCAGAAATCCGGTGCCGCCCGCGATGACGGTCTTCATGCTGCCGCTGCCGCACGCGCACGCGCTTCGCCCTCGGCCACGTTCACGCGCGTGAGCACCAGGCCGCCGCAAACAAAGAAGATGATGACGGAGAGCACGGCCGCCCGGCTCGAGCCGAACAGGCTGACCGATGCGGCGAACAGCGCCGGACCCGCAATGCCGGCGAACTTCTCGAACACCGAGAAGAATCCGAAATACTCCGACGACTTGTGCTTCGGGATCATTCGCGCGAACAGTGACCTGCTGAGCGCCTGGCTTCCACCCTGCACCGTGCCCACGAGAAACGCGAGCGCGAAGAACTGCCATGCGCTCGTCATGAAGAACGCGAGCACGCTGATGCCCGTGTAGACGGCGAGCGCGATGAAGATACCCGTCTTGGCGCCAATCCGTCCGGCGAGCGCGCCAAACAGGAACGAAAACGGGATGCCAACGAACTGGACGAGGACGAACGCCTCGATCTGCGCGTTTCGATCGATGCCAATCTCGGCACCGTAAATCGCGGCCATCCGGATGATGGTCTGGATGCCGTCGTTGTAGAGCAGGAACGCGACGAGCATCAGGAACGCCTGGCGGTAGCCGCGCAGCTCGTGGAAGGTTTCCCAAACCCGCACGAGGGCGGCGCGAATCGGATTCTCATCCGACGTCTCGTCGGCCTCGAGCGCACGCGGCGGTTCCGGCACGCGGCGGAAGAGCGGGATCGAAAACACGAGCCACCAGATGCCGACGCTGACAAAGGACAGCTTGATGCCCGCAACCGAATCAGACAGGCCGAACGCGGTCGGGTTGAGAATCCAGAGCAGGTTGATGACGAGGAGAATGCCGCCGCCGAGATAGCCGATGGCGTAGCCGGCTGTCGACACGCGATCCATTTCCTCCGGCGCGGCGATGTGCGGAAGCAGCGAATCGTAGAAGACGAAGCTCGACGCGATCGCGATGTTGGCGATCATGAAGAGCAGCGCCGCATATTGCCACTCGCCCATCCCAATGGTCGCCATCAGCATCGTCGTGGTGACGCCGATGCCGACGAACACTGCCAGCATCTTCTTCTTGATCGCGCGATAGTCGGCGATCGCGCCGAGAATCGGACCAAGCACCGCGGTGATGGCCACGGCAATCGTGGTGGCCCACGCGAAACGCGCGGTCGCGAGCGGCGCGGCCATGCCGGCCGCGGCCACCGCGCTGAAGAACGGCGGGAACACCGCGGTGATCACGGTCGACTGGAACCCGGAGTTGGCCCAGTCGTACATCGCCCAGGCCCGGAGCTCGGGACGACTGAGACCGATGCGGGAGAGTAAAGACATGCGAAATGCTGAGTGGCGAATCGCGAGTGCTGAATGTGAATTCTAGAACGTTCGGCGGGCGACCCACTCGCGCAACAGTGAATCCACGACGACATAACGCGAGCCTTCCTTGAGCAGCACGTCCTGCTTGACGAGCGCCGCAAGAGACGCCTGGATGCTCGACGGCCCGCTCAGCCGATGGCGCGCGCGCGCGTCAGCCGAATGGAGCTCGCGCCCGCTCTGGAAAACGACCGCGCGGAGCGTCGCGCGTTGCGGCAGCGTCAACCGCTGCCATACGGCCTCGAACAACATGTCCTGCTCCGCCAGCAGTCGCGCAAGTGTCGTGTGCAGATTCTCGAGCGTCGCCCGTCGTCCCCCTACCGCGCGGAGATCGTCCCACGTTTCATGCGCGAGGCGCTGCACGTCGTACGGCAGGTTGCCCGCAAGATCGACGATCGCGGCCCCGAGGCCGGGCTCGGGCCGGATGCCGCTCTTCGTGAAACGCGCCTCGATGAAGTCGGCAAACATCGGCTCCGGAATCTTCTGCAGCCGCATCACCGGTCCTGCCTTGTAAAACGGACGGCGCGGGCCGATCATCTTGTCCATCAGGCTCGGTTCTGAACCTGCGAACACATACCCGACCTGCCGCTGATGCTGCGCCGCGGCGCGCAGCGCATGCTCGACGCTGCCTCCGTTGAAGCCTTCAATAGCCTGGAACTCGTCGAGGGCGACGACGACGGCACGCTTTCGATCGGCGGCGAGCCTGCCGGGCAGCGCGAACACCTCGTTGGCGAGCCGGTTGACGTCTCGGGATGTCGTCACGCCTGGAAACGCGACGGAGAACCTGCCGAGGCCGGTTTCCTTCGGCTCGAAGCGGATTTCCGGTCGCGTCGACGCGATGGCCCCGGTCAGCCAGGTACGCGCGCGATCCCATTTGGATTCGACCGACGCGATCGCCCGCGCGTACCCCTCGAGGAACGCCAGATAGGAGCTGTAGCTGCTGACGGTGACGTCAATGGTGAGGGCGCCGCGCCGCCGGAGCGCCTCGAGTGTCTTCCGCACCAGGGAGGATTTGCCGTACCGCCGCGGCGAAATCAGAAAGACTTTTTGCGACGAGCCGAGGTCGGCGACAAGGCGGTCGAGCTCGGCCTCGCGGTCGACGAACGACGCGCCGGGGACGACCTCGCCGTAAACAAAGGGGTTATCCATGTAGTTACGTTGATCTACGTAATGATTACGGTGATTAACGTAACACAGAACGCGTCTTCGGCCCCAACTCCCAACCTCCAACGCCCAACTGCCAAGGCGCGCCGCTGGGCATCTTGGGAATTGGGAGTTACCGTGGCTGGCGCGGGCGCTCGAGCGGCAGCTGTCCCGTGTACACGGCCATGCCGACGACCGCGTCGACCTGCTCCGCGTCGAGGCGATCGATTTCGTCCCACGTGGTGATGCCGCCGGCGGCCGTTACCCGGCGGGCGGTGGCGCCGCGGACGGCCAGGATGGCGTCGATGTCGGTGCCCTGCATGAGTCCTTCCTTGTCGACGTGGGTATAGAGAAACTCGCCGCAGAACGGTTCGAGCGCATGAACGGCTTCGACCGCGGTGATCGACAGGACGGTTCGCCATCCGTGAATCGCCACGTGGCCACCGCGGCTGTCGACGGCGGCGATGACCCGGTCGGCGCCCACCGCGTCAGCCAGCGCGCGGGCGAAGGTGACATCGACGGCACCGTCGCGGAACAGCGCGGAGCTGGCAATGATTGCGTGTGCGCCGGCGTCGAGGACAGCCTGTGCGCGCTCGACGCTCCTGATCCCGCCGCCGACGCGGCAGGGAAGCCGGCCGCAGATCGCCGCAATCATCCCGGCGTTGTCACCGTGTCCCTTCGCGGCGTCCAGATCGATCAACTGCACACGCGGAAAGCGCGAGAAGCGCGCGATCCACGGCTCGGGGTCGCTGGCTTCGATGGCCAGCCTCTCGCCTTGCACCAGCTGAACGATGTGGCCGCCTTGGAGATCAATGGAGGGAATCAGCATGTCATGTGTAGGGCGCGGCTTTACGCCGCGCCAGGCGGGCCGTGAAGGCCCGCCCTACAACCTCACGGGGATGTTCCTTTCTCGAAGGTATCGCTTCAGCTCGGTCACGCTCGTATCCGCATAGTGAAAGATCGACGCGGCAAGCGCGGCATCGGCGTGGCCGCGCGTGAAGACGTCGGCGAAATGATCGAGGCCGCCCGCGCCGCCAGAGGCGATGACCGGGATATTGACCGCATTGGCGACCGCGGCGGTCATCTCGCAGTCGAATCCTGAACGGGTGCCGTCGCGATCCATCGATGTCAGCAGAATCTCACCGGCACCTCGCGATTCGGCCGCGCGCGCCCACTCGACCGCGTCGCGCGCGGCGTCCGATGTTCCGCTTCGCACGTAGACTGCGAAACCGTCGCCGCGACGTTTGGCATCGATGGCGACGATAACAGCCTGGCTGCCGTAACGGCGTGCGAGCGTTGTGATCAAGTCCGGATTCCTGAGCGCCGCGGTGTTGAGGCTGACCTTGTCCGCTCCTGCATCGACCGCCGCGGCGGCGTCCTCTTCGGATCGGATACCACCGCCAACGGTCAGCGGAAGAAAGATCTTCCGCGCGACGGCGTTGATGGTTCGCGCGAGCGCCTGGCGGCTCTCGATCGTCGCGGTGATGTCGAGAACGACGACCTCATCAATCCCCTCAACGTTGTATCGCTCGGCGAGCTCGCCTGGATCGCCGGCGTGACGCAACTGCTGGAACTGTACGCCCTTGACCACCTGCCCGTCACGCACGTCCATGCAGGCGATGATGCGCTTGGTCAGCACCCGCGGGTCACCTCGAGGAAATTGCGGATGATCTGCAGCCCCGTGTCGCTCGATTTCTCCGGGTGGAACTGCACGCCGAACACGTTGCTGCGCTCGACGACCGCCGAGAACGTGTCCGCGTGTCTCGTCTCTGCCACGCAATCCACGGTGACCGGCGCAGCGTACGAGTGAGTGAAGTACACATGGGCGCCTGGTGCGAGTCCCTCGAGGATGCGGCCGTGTAACCCCGCCTCGTGCGGCGCGGACCCTTTCTCTTGCGGCGCGGACCCTGTGGGTCCGCGAGGGGCCTGCAATGCATTCCACCCCACATGTGGAATCTTCAAGCGCTCTTCAGCATTGCCCTTGAGTCGGACGACGCGTCCGGGCAGCACGCCAAGTCCCGGAACCTCTGGCGCCTCGTCGCTTCCCTCGAATAACCACTGCATGCCGAGGCATATCCCGAACAGCGGTGTGCCCGAGCGTACGGCGGCTCCGATGGCATCGCGCCACGGCCCGACGAGAGCGCCGGTGGCCGCGAAGTTCCCGACTCCGGGCACGATCAGCGCCGAGAAGCGGGCGCACTCCGACGGTGACGCAGGAGTCGCGAACTCGGCTCCAAGCGACGTGAGCGCCTTGCGTACCGACGTGAGGTTGCCGGCGCCGTAGTCAATCAGCGCAATCACAGCAGCCCCTTTGTGCTCGGCAGCATCTTCGCGAGCCGCGCGTCGCGTGCGCAGGCAACGCGTAGTGCGCGGGCGAATGCCTTGAACACCGCCTCGATGTGGTGATGGCTCGACCGCCCGTAGAGCACCTTGAGGTGCACGTTGGCCCGCGCGCCAGACGCGAATCCTTCGAAAAAGTCGTGGACGAGATCCGTCTGGAGATCGCCGACCGTGCGCACCTTGACCTTGAGGTCCACCACGGCGTGCGGTCTCCCGCTCAGGTCGATGGCGGCGACCGCCAGCGTCTCGTCCATCGGCATCACGAAGTAGCCCGCGCGGTTGATCCCCTTTCGATCGCCGAGTGCCTTCAGCACTGTTTCGCCGAGGGTGATGCCCACGTCCTCGACGGTGTGATGCTGATCGACGTCGAGGTCGCCCTTCGCCGTGAGCGTGAGATCGAAGCCACCGTGGCGCGTGAAGAGCTCGAGCATGTGATCGAAGAAGCGGATGCCGGTACTGATGTCATACCGTCCCTGCCCGTCAATCACGAGTCGCCCCTTGATCTGCGTCTCGGTAGTGCGGCGATCGAACGCTGCGGCTCTCTTCATCTCATGTGCCTCCCGGCGACGACCGATTCGAGCGCCTCGATCGCCCGGTTGGTGTGTTCGAGCATCCCGGCAGTCACGCGAATGCATCCTGGCGTGGCCGGATCCTTCGACCGGTCGCGCACGTGAATCTTCCTGGCGCCCAGCGCGTCGATGAACGGCGCCGTATCACCAACCCGCACGAGAACGTAGTTCGCGGCGCTCTCCCAGTACTGCAGGCCGAGGACGCGGCACGCGGCATAGATGCGCTCGCGTGATTCGTGCACCTGTGCGGCATAGCGCGGCAGGAACTCGGTGTCCTCGAGCGCCGCTTTCACCGCGGTCAGTGCGATCGCGTTGATGTTGAACGGCAACGTGACACCGCGTACGGGTTCGAGCGCCGGCGACTGACCTATCACGATCCCGACCCGCATGCCGGCAAGGCCGTACGCCTTCGAGAACGTGCGGCCGACCAGGACGTTCGGGTGACGCGCCAGCTGCGGGAGAAAGCTGGTGCCGCCGAACTCGATGTAGGCCTCGTCTATCAGGACGATCGCCTGTGGCGCCGCCTTGCTGATCTTGGCCAGGTCGTCGATCGAAATGAGCTGTCCCGTCGGATTGTTCGGCGTGTTGAGGAAGATCATCCGCGTCCGCTGTGTAATCGCCCTCAGCACGCCGTCGGTCGGAAAGCTCAAGTCAGCGTTCGGCGGGACGCGTACGCACGTCGCACCGGCAGCGGCAGTCGAATTCGGATACGGATCGAAGGCAGGCGTCGGCACGATCGTCTCGGCGTCGTGAACACGGGCGCGCGAGATGTGGCCTATCGCGGCCATCAGGATCCCTTCATCGAGGCCGTTGGTGAGCAGCACCCACTCCGGATCGACGTCGAAGTACTTCGCGCACGCGAGCACCAGGCCCGTGTACGACGGATACGTCGAGATGTCGGTCGGCGTGAGCCGGCGAATCGCCTCGATGACACGCGGCGAGCATCCACCGGTGTTCTCATTGAGATGGAGGCGCAGCCCCTCTCCTGGATCCGGGTAGCCCTGAATCAGCATGATGTATGGACTCCGTCTCCCTATCGAGCGGGGCGAACCCTTTCGGTTCGCCCGCGAGCCTGACCCTTCGACACGCTCAGGGTCTTCCCGAGCTTCGCCGAGGGATGAAAGGCTCGCGCCGCACTGGGTTTGTCCGCGATTCGGACTGCGATCGACCGCGCGTGCGCGCGCAGGCCTTCGGCGTGTGCCAGCGCCATCACGGTGCCGCCCATGGTCCGTAAGCCTTGCTCTGTCAGGCGCTGGACCGTGATCTGCCGCACGAAGTCGGCGGCGGACAGTCCGCCCCGCACGCGCGCGGCACCAGCGGTCGGCAGGACGTGATTCGATCCGATCGCGTAGTCTCCGGCGACCTGCGCGGACCATGGTCCGACGAACACGGATCCCGCGCTTCTCACCTGCTTCGCCAGCCGCTCATCGTCCACTACCAGGTGCTCGGGCGCCGCGGCGTTCGCGAAATCCATCGCTTCCCGTATTGAGGCGGTCACAATGATGCCCCCGTGTGCGCGGAGTGAGGCGCGCGCGGGTCCGTCCGCCGGCATTTGATCCGCGACCGCCCTGGCCACCCGTGTCGCAAGCGTGCTGCTTGGCGTGATCAGCACGGCCCGTGCGTCGGGGTCGTGCTCGGCCTGCGCGATCAGATCGGCTGCAATCCACGCGGCGGGACCCCGCGCGGCAACGATCACGATTTCCGTCGGGCCCGCGTAAAAGTCGATACCGCAGTCGGCCGCGACCAGCGCCTTGGCTGCCGCCACATACCGGTTCCCAGGACCGACGATCTTGTCGACGCGCGGAACGGTTTCCGTCCCATAGGCAAGCGCTGCGATTGCGTGTGCCCCGCCCAGGCGAAACAAGCGCGAGACGCCGGCTTCGAGTGCGGCAGCCATGACCACCGGTTCGGGCCGGGGACAGACGGCGATGATTTCGCCGACCCCTGCCACCGCTGCGGGAATCGCGGTCATCAGAAGCGAGGAGGGAAGGGGATAGCGTCCGCCGGGGACATAACAGCCCACGCGATCGAGCGGCACGATCCGTTGCTCAACCGTGGCGCCCGGCGCGACGCGCGCGCGCCAGCCTCGTGGCACTTGCCGTCTTGCAACCGCGCGGATGTTCTTTGCAGCGGCACGAATGGCGGCGCGAACGGGGGCTGGCACCTCATGAGCTCCCGCCATCATGTCGTCGCGGGAAACTTCGACTGGTCCGTCGAGCCGATCGAACTTTCGCGCGTAGCGGACGAGCGCCTCGTCGCCGTGCATGCGCACGTCGCGAACGATCGCCGCTACCCGCCGATCGGCGACGGCGTCGCGCGCGCGCTCGGGTGCGAGAAGCGCCCGCACCGCCCGCCGATTTGTCGATTCAACGATCCTCAGCATCTGTGAGCCACGAACACGCACACGCACCCTCTACACCACGATCTTGTTCAGGGGATATTCGACGATGCCCTGGCCGCCCGCCGCCTTCACTTTGGGTATCAGGTCGCGCACCGTGCGCTCCTCGATGATCGTGTTAACCGCCACCCACTCCTCGTCGCTCAGCGACGAGATCGTCGGGCGTTGAAGCGCCGGGAGCAGGGCGAGGATCTTCTCGAGGTCCTTCCGCCGCACGTTGAGCATCAGCCCGACGCGGCCGTGCGCCTCGATGGCCGCGCGGAGCAGGAGCGCAATGTTGTCGATCTTGGTCTTCTTCCACGAGTCGGCCATTGCCTCGTTGTTGACAATCAGCTGGGTGTTGGACTCGAGGACTGTGTCGAGAATGCTGAGGCGATTCGCACGAAGCGTTGATCCGGTCTCGGTCGCTTCGACAATCCCGTCGGCAAGAATGGGCGGCTTGACCTCGGTGGCGCCCCACGAGAACTCGACTTTTTTGACCGGCACCTTCAGCTTCTCGAAGTAGGTGCGCGTGACCTGCACGAGCTCGGTCGCAATCGTGGCACCTGCGAAATCGGCCGGCGACTTGAAGCGCGAATCCTCGGGAGCCGCCAGCACCCATCGCACCTTGCCGAAGCTTTGCTTCGAGTAGACAAGATCGGCGAGGCTCGCGACGCATGTGTGCGAGTCGCGGCCGAGCTTGTGCTCGGCGACCCAGTCAAGACCAGTGAGGCCCGCGTCCAGCACGCCTTCACAGACGTAGCGCGTCATCTCCTGCGCGCGGATCAGCATGCACTCGATCTCGGGATCGTCGATCGTCGGAAAATACGACCGAGAGCTGATGTAGATGTTGAAGCCGGCGCGCGCGAACAGCTGGATCGTGGCGTCCTGCAGCGAGCCTTTCGGAATGCCCAATCGGAGCCTCATGGAATCGTCACGCCTTCCGCGCGCTGAAAAAAGCAGGTCCGTTCGCCGGTGTGGCAGACGTTGCCGTCGCCGAGCCGTTCGGCCTTCACCAGCACTGTGTCATCGTCGCAATCGACGAGAATCTCGCGGACCGCGAGCTTGTTGCCCGAGGTCTCGCCCTTGGTCCATAGCGTGTTGCGGGTGCGGCTGTAGAAGGTCACGTAGCCCGTGCGGCGCGTGATGTCCCACGCCTCCTCGTTCATGAAGCCCACCATAAGCACCTCGCCGCTGACGTGATCCTGCACGACCGCGGGAATCAATCCATCAAGTTTCGAAAAGTCCATATCGCTTTCGCCGTACAACAAAAAACCCCGCCTTTGTTCCGGCGGGGCTGCATTGCGTTTGGGTGTCGGGTGACGAGGTCTTGGATCCCTCTACGCGCGCAGTCCTGCCGGCTGGCCACTGTGGCCGTGGTGATGGTGGACGTGCGCGTGATGAAGGGAACGAACCATTGAAGTCAGAAGCCTATCAGAACCATCGCCGGACAGGCAAGCAACGCTGAATTCTGACCTGCGAACGCTGACAAATCGATGTGTGGCCAGGGTGTGCAGTCGAAGATTGTGCGCTGCGTGGGCCCCCTCAGACAGGAAGCGCCAAAACTCGTGGCGATTCTTGCGGCGTCACGAAACATTAATCACCGGCTGTCGTCACATCCCGGGCCGCCATCTGACGTCATGCCGTCGATGAATCGATGATGTAGGCATCCGCCTCTATTTCGACCAGCATGTCCGGGTCGATCAGCTTCGCGATCTGCACCATTGACGTCGCGGGCCTGATGGTGCCGAAGAACTCGCCGTGCGCGCGGCCGACCTCTTCCCACTTCGCAATGTCCATCAGATAAATGCGCGTTCGCACCACATCGCTGAGTCGCGCCCCGGCCTGTCGCAGGGCCCATTCGATGTTTCGGAGCGTCTGCATCGCCTGTGCGTGAAGATCGCCCTTGCCGACGATCTGTCCCTCCGCGTCGGTCGCCGTCGTCCCCGAGATGTGCACGTGCGCACCGATCCGAACCGCGCGTGAATAGCCAACAATCGGCTCCCATGGCCGGCCGCTCGAGATGTTCTGCCGCTGCATCGCTCGATGTTATGCTGATCCGCGTGAAACGATATTCCACCTGCGCTCTCGTTGTTGTTTTTGCGCTTTCCTTCGTCGGCTGCCGACAGGCCGACGGTGCGCTTCCGGCGACGACCGGCACGGTTCCGAATGAGCTCGGCGACATCAGTCGCGACCTTCAGAACCTTGCGAGCGGAAACCCTGAAGGCCCCAAGGATCTCAGCGACGACCTGAGTCATTACGCTGAGGGGACCAACGGTGGCCCGGCCGCTGCCTCGGAGCTCTCGCGGCTTCTTGGGCAGGCGCTGACCGGCAAGACGTTCAAGCTGGCAGACGCGATGCCGCTGGCGCACACGTGCTGGGTCGCCGTGGCTGGCCGCCAGTTGAGCGAAAAGCAAATCGAGAATCTTCAGAACGAGATGAAGCGGCAGCTGACGACCATGGGTGTGAGCGAACAGCAGGCGCAGGAAGTGGCCGCGCAGGTGGGAGTCGTCCAGCAAGCGGTGACGGCACGCCACCGCCGCTGGTACGAACTGTTGTAACAGGCGGACCTGAAGGTCCGCCTCTACGCGTCAAGGTCCGCCTCGACGCGTTTAGGTCCGCCTCGACGGGTCCGGTTACTTCGCGACGGCGACGGCCTTCTCGAGGGCTTCCCACGGAAGCCCGGGTCGGCCGAAGTGACCGTAGTTCGTCGTGCTGCGGTAGATCGGACGCAGCAGGTTCAGCTTGTCGATGATGGCGCGCGGACGGAAATCAAACGTGCTCATCACGAAATCCGCCGCCGCCCGCTCGTCACCCGTTCCAAACGTGTCGACCTTCACCGATACCGGTTTCGCCATACCGATCGCGTAGCCGACCTGCAGCTCGGCGCGCTTCGCGAGGCCGGCCGCCACGATCTGCTTGGCGACGTAGCGGCAGAAATACGCGCTGCTGCGATCGACCTTCGACGGATCCTTGCCGCTGAACGCGCCACCGCCGTGCCGGCCCCAGCCGCCGTAGCTGTCGACGATGATCTTGCGGCCGGTGACACCGGCGTCAGCGGATGGCCCGCCATGGCTGAAGTCGCCGGTCGGGTTCACAAAGAGCGTCACGTCCTTCCGCCACCAGTTGCCCAGCATGCGCGGTCCGAGCTGCTCCCGCACGTACTCGGTGATCTTCTTCTGGTCGGCGTCCGGAGTGTGCTGTGTCGAGATGACGACCGTGGTGACTTCCTTCGGCTCGTTGTTCTCGTAGAGGACGGAAACCTGTGACTTGCTGTCCGGGCGGAGGAAGTTGACCTTGCCGTGCTTACGATCGTCGGTGAGACCCTTGGTGAGCCTGTGCGCGAGCAGAATCGGGAGTGGCATCATCTCGGCTGATTCGTCGGTCGCGTAGCCGAACATGATCCCCTGGTCGCCGGCGCCCTGGTCTCCGCTCTGGCTCGTGGTCGCGGTGACGCCCTGGGAAATCTGCGACGACTGCCGCGTGATGATCGGAATCAGCTTCAGTGTCGTGTCGCAGAACGGCTCCGACGTGTCGGTGTAGCCGATCTCCTTGACCGCTGCGCGGACGATCTTGTCGTAATCGAGGTTGGCGCTGGTCGTGATCTCCCCGGCGATCACTACCGTGTCGCTTTTGCACAAGGTCTCACAGGCGACGCGGCTCGTCGGGTCCTGCTCGAAACACGCATCGAGAACCGAGTCGGAAATGTAATCGCAGACCTTGTCAGGGTGTCCCTCGGACACTGATTCGGACGTGAAGATGAAACGCGACATGACGCTCCTTCGGGGAAAATCTCTTCGAATCCAGCAACAAAAAAGCCCGCGACTATGTCGCGGGCCATCGTTCGCGACTTAGACAGTAGCGCGCAGGCGTGAGCCTGGGCGACCATTATGCAACGCGGCCCATCAAGTCGGTGAAATCGCCGCGCCCAACGAAACGGGGCAGTATAACACCCGCTACCGACCCTGCGCCATAGGCTGACAATGATTCTTCTCGTGCACCACGGGCCGGCCGTCGGACCGGAGATCGACCCGATGCGGCCACTTTCCTCGGTCGGGCGTGCCGCCACCGAGCGGCTGGCGGCCGCCGCGGCCCGCCGAGGTGTGCGGCCTGATGCAATCTGGCACAGCGGCAAGCTGCGTGCGCGGCAGACTGCCGAACTGTTCTGGATGGCGTGTAACCCGCTTGCGTTGTTCTCGGCCGAGCGAGGTCTGCAGCCCAATGATTCGCCGCGCCTGATGCGCGATCAGCTCACCGGCGAAACACGCTCCATCCTCATCGCCGGCCACATGCCATCGCTGTCGCGACTGCTGGCGAGCCTCCTAGGCGAGCGGGAGGAATCAGTGTCGGTCGATTTCCCATTACACGGATGCCTCGCGTTGGAGCCGGATGGGGATGTCTGGAAAGAAGTCTGGAGACTCGAGGCGTAACAATATTGAAAGCGGAATTGCGGAATTGCGAATGCTGAATTCAGAATTCTGAATTCAGCATTCATTCAGCACAACATCGGTTCTACCAGCGGAACGCGAGTCCGACCGTGCCGCGCCAGAAGTCGAATTTGCCGACACCGAAATCGAACTCGTTGTCCGGCTGCGGATCCTGGAGGCTGCGATAGTACCGCACGTCGCCGCGGAAGCCGACGTGGTCAGTCGCAAAGCCGATCACTCCGGCGCCGAGATCGAATCCGAAGTCGTTGTTGGTGATGTTGAAGAGTTGATCGCTGGTCGCGACGTGTGTCTTCAACATGCCGAGCCCGCCGGCCACGTACGGCCTGAACCCTGGCCCAGTCTGTCCGCCGATCGGCACGCCGATAATCACGTTTGCCATTGCCGTCGTCACGTTGTCCGTATCGAGCAGGCTCGTGTTGTCGGTATCGTTTTCAAAGAAAGTCGGGGTGTAAGCGAGATCTGCCTCCCACCCGAGCACGCCGGCGCCCATCCAGCCGATCGATGCGCCGTATGTCAGTTTGTCGTTGCTGGGGGTATCGCCACCGAAGCCTACTCCGATGTTCGGGGTGAATAGCCAGTCTGCGCGCGCGCTTGCGGGTCCGACGACCAGCAGCACCGCCGCTATCAGTGCGCACTTCTTGAGCATGCGTTCCTCCGTTTTCTCCGCCCGGCCTGCTGCAAGCGAAGTGCCCAAGTCATGCCGCGAGCTGAGCCAAATCATTGAAGGCATTGTTTATTTGCTGCGGAGACGCGATTTGTTACGCCGAACGGCTAAGCGCGGCCGTGTGCTCGCAGAGTAACTGCCACGCTCGCGCCGTGTGCGCGGCGGTGGTGCGCAGGTGACCGATCGCCATGCGAATTACAAACATGTGACCGAGCCGGGTGTGCGAGAGAAACACCTCGCCGCCCGCGTTCACAGCGTCGAGGAGCTGCTCGTTGAAAGCGTCGAGCTCGGGCGCACTCAGCGTGATGCCGCGCGGCTTTGCTCGGAAGCAGACGACACTGAAGGGCACCGGCGCGACACGTTCGAAGTCCGGATGCTCATCGACGCGATCGGAAAATTCGCGAGCCAGCCGCATGTGATCGCGCAGCACTTCTCGAATACGCGCGGCGCCGAAGTGTCGCAGGATCATCCACAACTTGAGGGATCGAAAACGTCGCCCGAGTTGGACGCCCGTGTCCATGAGATTGTTGGCTCCGCGCGATCCTTCCGTGGTGCGGAGGTATTCCGGCACGATTGAGAAAGCCTGTCGCACGACATCCATCCGACGGCAGTAGAACGCGCTCAGGTCGAACGGGGTGAAGAGCCACTTGTGCGGATTGACGACGATCGAGTCGGCGCGCTCCCATCCTGTGAAGTGAACGTGGCATTCAGGGAGCATCGCGGTCACCCCGGCGTATGCCGCGTCGACGTGCAGCCAGAGGCGCCGATCGCGGCAGACATCAGCGATGTCGGCGACCGGGTCAACGCTCGTGGTCGACGTTGTCCCGATCGTGGCGACCACTGCGATCGGCGTGATCCCGGCCTTACGATCTTCGTCCACCGCTGCACGTAGTGCGTCGACGCGCATGCTGAACGCGTCGTCGGCGGCTATGCGCCGTAAAGACGACTGACCGAGTCCGAGCATGAGGACCGCTTTGTCAATCGAGGAGTGTCCGTGCTCAGAGCAATAGACGCGCAGCGGACCGACATCATTGCGGCCGGCGAGCCCTCGGTCGCGCACGCCGGGCACTGCCGCCTCGCGAGCCGCGGCCAGCGCATGCAGGGTCGAGATTGAGGCGGTGTCGTAAATGACACCCTCGAACGAGTCCGGCAATCCCATGAGACGCCGCAGCCACCCGAGCGATACCTCTTCGAGTTCAGTCGCGGCGGGCGACGTCCGCCAGAGCATTGCCTGCTGATTGAGGGCGGCGGACAGAAATTCCGCGAGCACGCCGGACGCGCTCGCGGTGATCGGAAAGTACGCGAAGAACCCTGGATGGTTCCAGTGGGTCAAGGCGGGGAACAGGACGCGCTCGAAGTCGGCGAAGATGTCTTCGAAGGGTTCGCCTTCTTCCGGTGCCCGGTCGGGAAGCGCGTCGCGCACGTCACCTGGAGCGACGTGCGGCAGGACCGGATAGCGCCCGGCCCCGCTCAGATATTCGGCAATCCATTCCACGAGCGCGTGCCCGTGGCGCCGGAACTCAGAAGGATCCATGTATTGACGAATCTACGAATTTACGAATCTACGAATTGAATAGGCGCAATCCAAATCCGTCAATTCGTAAATTCGCAAATCCGACAATCTCACTACTTGTGGGCCGCGATGTAGTTGGTCGCGAACGTTTTCAACCCGGGGTTGAGCGGCGCGATCAAGTTCGCCTCTTCCACCGCGCGCTCCGGCGTCCAACCGTCTTTCAGCGCGCGCTTGATCATCCACATCGCCGCCGCGCGCCCGCCGCCGCCGCAGTGAATGTACGCCGGTTGATTGGCCTTGTCCGAGACGGCAACGAGAAATTGATCCGCGACCTTCGGATCCGGCGTCGCGCCGTTCAGCGGCAGGTGGACGTACTTGATGCCCGTCGTCTGGATCGCCGCCTCTTCTTCGGCGACTCCTTGCTCGGTCGGAAGCCGGAAGCTGATGATCGATGCGAACCCCTGCTTCTTGAGGCTCGCAACGCCGGCGGCGTCTGTGGCGCCTCCGCAGGCGAA
>Ga0137452_1000102_pt1 | contig 27331 bp, 25 predicted proteins | sample EasRivERMGT513_2_FD_102312 | JGI IMG/M metagenome (GOLD analysis project Ga0137452, IMG submission 102312) | Soil microbial communities from meander-bound floodplain in the East River, Colorado, USA - East River MetaG ERMGT513_2 | ecosystem: Environmental > Terrestrial > Soil > Floodplain ...
CAAGCAGGTACTCCACCAGCGGGCAACAGAGCAAGGCCGGCCAGGCTACGCACACAAGCTCATAGACACCTGGGACCCGCCAACAGGTCAGGTCGAGCGCCCCAGCCAAGCGCCAGGGGACTGGTAAAGGTACAAGGGGATCCAAAACCACTAATCCGGACATACGGCGGACCCGAATGATCCTTCCTCTCGTTTTTTTACACGGCTCGATATGTCCCATTGGCCTGGCCATGTAGGCGGGGTGGGTTGGCATGAAATGTCCAAGTTGTGACTTCATCGCCAAGTCTCCAGCCGGGCTCGCAACGCACCGCCGCCTTATGGACCCGCAAGATTCGGCCGGCGGGTGCAACGTCAGGGCCGCTGACGTCACTCTAGCTGAGTTGCGGCGCATGGGCCGGCTGGAGCAGATCGACGCTGCCCGGGTGCAGGCGTTGCGTTCTATTGCGGAGTCGCTGGACCTGAACCCGTTCAACTCGCAGATGTGGCGCGAGTACCGGGAGGCGTTGGGGGAGTTGACCCGCGATGACTCTGACGATGACACGGTCGACGGGCTCTACGACCAGTTGTCCACCCAGGCACGCAACCCGTCGTAGGTTCGAGCGGGAGACGTTCGGGCCGGAGTTGGCGGCGGTGGGCGAGAAGCTGGGCCAGCCGTTCATGCCGTGGCAGAGTTTGGTGGCCGACGTCGGTGGGGAGATCAACCCTGAGACGGGTTTGCCGGCGTATCGCGAGGTGCGGGTAACGGTTCCGAGACAGTCCGGGAAGTCGCTGAGCGTCGATACCGAGGTCTTCACGGCCAACCGGGGCTGGGTCACGATGGGCTCGATCCGGGTCGGGGACGAGATATATGACGCGTACGGCCAGCCGACGCTCGTAACGGCCGCGACTGACGTCATGTACAACCACTCGTGCTACCGGATTCGGTTCTCTGACGGGACCGAGATCGTCGCGGACGCCGATCACCTGTGGCTTACGTGGGATCTTCGCGCACGAAAGGCGTACGACCACTACCGAGGGGCCAGCGACCCACTGTGGCCATACGACTGGACATCGTGGACGTCCGAGTTCGCATCGACGGTGAAGTACGACCGCGGCGAGCGAACTCGGATGCGCGACATGCGCGCGGCTGGGCTCACTGCGGCCGAGATCGGGAAGGTCTTCGGGCGTAGCGCGGACGCGATCATGCAGCAGTGGAACCGGCCCGACGTCCCTGGGGCGTCTATGGTAAAGATCGCGCCTGTCACGACCGCACATCTCGCGCAGACCGTCCGGGTACGCGGGTACTCGAACCACGCAATCCCTGCCGCGGGCGCACTGGACATGAAGCCGGCCGAGCTGCCCATTGATCCCTACGTGCTGGGCTACCTCTTAGGCGATGGGGACACACGGGCCACTGGTCGGGTGGCGTGTGATCCGCGGGATCGGGATTGGCTGTCTGTCGAATTCCGCCGTGCAGGATTCATGACGCGACGGCCGTCGCGTGACCCTGGGCACTTCTTCGTCCTGGGCATCGGGTCGATCTGGCGCGGTCTCGGGCTTGATGGTGGGAAGTTCATCCCGGACGTCTTCCTGCGGGGCTCGCGGGAGCAGCGCATCGCACTTGCTCAAGGTCTCGTTGACTCTGACGGCACCGTTGACAAGAAGGGTTCGTACTGGTTCGACAACACGAACCGGGCATTGGTTGATGGGTTCGTTGAACTAGTAACGGGCCTCGGGTGCATTCCTCGTATTTACCACCGTGCCGGGCGGGTAGTGAAGGGCCGTCTCAGCGCGGAGAGCTGGTCAGTGCTCGTTTCAACCGAGGTAGACCTTGCCCGCATCCCACGTAAGGCCGATAGGGCGCGCAGGCGTTGGAACCGCGAGCAGATCACGCGGTTCATTGTCGCCGTCGAGCCGGTCGAGAGCGTACCCGTCCGGTGTATTGCGGTAGACAGCGACTCGCGGACTTATCTCGCTGGCCGAGGTCTGATCCCGACACACAACACGACCCTGTTCCTATCCTGGCAGATCAATCGATGCGTGTCGCGTCGGTGGTCGCACCCGCAGCGGTCGGTGTTCACCGCGCAGACGGGCAAGGATGCGCGGGACAAGTGGATTGACGAGCTGTTTCCGCTGATCCGCCAGTCGCAGTTGAAGAGTCTCGTCGCGGTGAAGGGCTCGCGGCTGGAGATCAACGAGGGGATGGGCAACGAGTCGATCCGGTTCAAGACCGGTTCGCGCATCCGGCTGTTGTCGACTGCAACGACGTCGGGTCACAGCAAGACGTTGCATCAGGCGGTCATGGACGAGGTGTGGCACGACACTGACGACCGCCGCGAGCAGGGCCTGCGGCCGGCGATGATCACGATAGACGATGCGCAGCTGCTGGTGTGCTCGACAGCCGGGACTGAAACGTCGGTGGTGTTGAACCGCAAGGTGGAGACGGGCCGGGCCGCGGTCCTGGCCGACACGGGTACCGGGGTGGCGTACTTCGAGTGGTCGGCGCCGGACGGTTGGGACCCCTTCGACGAAGAGTCGTACTACACGTTCATGCCGGCGCTGTGCCCTTACCCGCCGTGCCGTTGCGCCGGCCAGGAACAGAACTGGCATCACACGATCACGTCGCTTGACGCCATCCGGGACGAGCGGGAAGAGATGGGGCTGGCGGGCTTCCGCCGCGCCTATGGCAACGTCGCGGCCGGCCCGCAGACCAAACCATGCTGGCTGGCGATCAAAGAGCAGGACTGGCTCGACGCGGAAGACCCAACCACACCGGCCAAACAGGGTCTGTCGCTGTCGCTGTACGTCAACCCCGAGTCGACCTACTCGGCGATCTGCGCCGCGTGGGACCGCGACGACGGGGATATGCATACCGCGGTGTTCCACCACGACGCGGGTGTGGGTTGGACGATCCCGCGGATGGTCGAACTGTGCATCAAGTGGAAGCCCAGCCGGGTGGTTGTTGACCCGGCCGGCGCGGTTGGTGCGAAGCTGGCCGAGTTGGAGACCGAGCTGAAACCGCTTGGTCTCGAGGTGACGCCAATGAAGGCGCGGGACGTGGCCGCGGCGTACGGCATGTTCCGCAACGGCATCACGGCCGAGCCAGATCCAGACCTACCGGCTGAGAATGATGCACCAAATGATGAGGCGCCGGCTGAGATTGTGCGGCGGCGGCTTCGGGTACGGCCGATGCCCGTGGACCCACCCAACGACCCGGCAAACACGCCGTTGGCGTTGGCCGCGAAGAATGGGACTACCCGGTTCGTCGGCGGCGGTAAGGCGTGGGAGTGGAAGTCCGACACGGACCTGTCCACGTTGATGGCCGCGACGAACGCGGTATGGGGTCTCGTCACGTGTCCGGCCGAGGCACTGCCGGTGACGATCGAGGGCCGACTGTTCGGCGACAAAACGTGGAAGTCGCAAATATGAAGCCTCTGCGCTGGCGTTGTTTGGGTTCGCCATCCTCGGTGTCGCGACGACCAGCCCAAACGGAGAGTACCTCACCGCTCGCGGGTTCGGTCAGAACCTGCTCGCCGCCGGGGTACTTCGTCGAGGCAGTTTACTCCAGCGGCGGTGCAGAAAGAGGTGGCCAGTGGCTGACACGATGGTTCTGCCCACCTACTCGGACCGGGCGGACCGGGTAGCCCGTCACGCCGCAGAGGTGTCGCCGTCCCGCGCGGCGCGCAACATGGCGTTGTTTCTGCCGTGGCTGCTCGGGTTCATGGTCTTCTGGTCGTGGTCATGGATCGTGTATGTGGGCAGCTGGATCGGCTTCGGCTTCCGTGAGGGCTTCGACCTGGGACGAACAGTTAAGGCGAAGCTCAGTCCGCGTGGCAGCTGATGGACCTGTTCGGGCGGGTCGCGGCACGGCGCAGTAAGGCGCTGGAGCGCCGGCAGCGTTCGTGGCCGGTCGGTAAGGGTACCGTCGCGCCGTGGGAGGCGTCGTGGGGCCATGACGATTCGCAGTTTTCGCCTGAATCCTACGGAGACTTTTTAGCGACTTCGAACGAGATCCACAGTGCGGCCATGCTGCGCGCACGGCTCATGTCTTCTCTGAGGCTGAATCTGTACAAGGGTTGGGACGAAGAGAAGAAGGCGATGCCGCAGCACCCGGCGGCGCAGCTGCTCAACTACGTCAATCCGCATTGGACGATGCGACGGTTAGCGCGCATGGATGAGTTGTCCATGTGTGTGTGGGGCGAGTCGTTCTGGGCGATTGAGACGCAGCGGGGTAAGCCGACGGAGATCTGGTGGTGCAAGCCGTCGAGGATGAAGCCGGTGCCGCACGAGTCCAAGTACATTGCGGGCTGGCTGTATGAGCCGCAGTACGGCGGGCCGGTCATCCCGTTCCAGCCGGAAGAGGTCATCTGGTTCCGTTACCCCAACCCGTTGGACGAGTTCTCGGCGTTGAGTCCGGTGGTTGCGGCCCGACTGGCCGCAGAGGCCGCCAGTGCGATGATGACCAGCAACAAGGCCATGTTCGCCAACGGCCTTCAGGTGGCCGGTCTAGTAGTGCCGACCCGGCCAGATCAGGTGTTCTCCGAGGGCCAGGCCGAGGACCTGGAGGAATACCTGCGTCACAAGCTGTCCGGACCGGACAAGGCACACCGGTGGGCGGTGATGCGCTACGAGGCCGCGTTCAAGCAGCTTTCGATCAGTCCGAAGGACGCCGAGTTCGTCAGCGGGCTTGGCCTGACGCTGCGGCAGGTGTGCAACGCCTACGGCATCCCGGTGCCGCTGATGAACGATATGAGCTCGGCCACGCTGGCGAACGTGGGCGAGCTGACCAAAGCATTCTGGGCGCACACCTTGGTGCCGGATTCGCAGCTACGCGCGGACGAGATTGTGGAACAGTTCCTGCCGCGTTTTGGCAAGAGCGGACCGAACTACGCCGAGTACGACTATGGCAAGGTCCCTGCCCTTCAGGAAGCTGCGTCGGAGACGTGGGCACGGGACGCGCAGCAGATGGACCGGGGCGCACTGACGATCAACGAGTGGCGGGCGAAGAACGGCATGGGGCCGGTCCCGTGGGGCGACACGGCGTGGCTGCCGCTGAACAAGGGCATGGTCACGGTCGGCGAAGACGGCGCCATCACGATCCAGCTACCGCAAGGCGCCGGCGGTCCGGACATGGCCGCGGAAGGCGACGGTACCGGCGGCGGGATTGACGAGGCCGCGGCCGACATTCTCAAGGCCATCGGCGGCCTACCAGACGACGAACGGAACCCGGTCAACGCACCACCGGCACCACGGTTCGTGATCCCGAAACCGGCCGAGTTGGACCACATGGCCGCGCGGCGACTGCTGGCCGCGTTTGCCACCAACGGGCACCGCTAAGCCGGGGGGTGGTCATGTCGCTGACCGCCGCAGCTGACGAGATCGACCAACTGTTCGCCGGCTTCACCCGCAAGCGTGTCCCCGGCGTGCCCGGTGATCCGGAGCACCTGAAACTCCACCCGCACAGTCCGCAGACGGGCAAGTTCGTGGAGACCCCGGACGTCGTTGCCGCGTTGGTTGATGCGATCAAGAAGAAGCTGACGGACAAGCCGGCAAAGAAGACCGCACCGAAGGCGACCAAGGCCGCCGCACCCCGTGCGCCCCGTGCGCCTAAAGCCGTCAAGGCCGCGCCGGCCAAGAAGGCCACCCCGGCGAAGGCTCCCACGAAGAAGGCGGTCTCGACCAAGAAGGCCGTATTGTCGAAGGCTCTACCCGACGGCACTGCGAAACGCGGCGATCTCGTGGTCGTTGAGACAACGGACTCGTACGCCGATGGCGGCCACCTAAACGGCGTTCCGGCGTTCCGGGTGGCGAAGGTCGTCAGTGTCACAAAAGACGGCAAGGTCAAGGCGTTCGTAACGGGAGATGACCCACCGCGGCGGGTAGAGCACCTACCGCGGGATCACAAGCTCCACGTGGTCTCGGCAGACCACATCGATGTAGATGCGGCGCTGGTGACAGCACGGGATAACCCGTGGCCGCATGCACCTGAGCACAAGGGCAAGGCATACGACTCGCTCGACGAGGTAAGGGAGGCGCTGCGCCCGCATCTGAAGGTGAAGGAGCGTGGTTCTTCACCCAAGTCGGTGCTCAGTCCGCCTACCGGCAGGTTCGAATTGGCTGAGGACCGCGGCCAAAGCGGTGACGGTAGGGCGCCGGGTGGCCAGTGGGGCCGCTACGGTGCTGCCGGTGTGCTCGTCCGGTCCACCGACGGCGACGAACCACGGTTCCTGCTGCTGAAGACCGGCGCCTGGGTCGACGCCGGCGGTAAGTGGCAGCTTCCCGGCGGGGCGTTGGACGAGCACGAAAACCCCTACCAGGGCGTGGCGCGGGAAGCGCACGAAGAGATCGGCGTACCCGAGGACGTGGTCAAGTCCCTACGTCCGGTCGGCGAGCACGTCTACCAGCCGGACCCGGACTGGCGTTACACCACGATCGCCGCGGATGTGGATACGCCGTTTGAGGTGCGGATCGACGGCGACGAAACCACCGACGCGAAGTGGTTCACCGTAGCCGAGATTGACCAGATGCTCGACGACGATGTGATCCAGAAGTCGCTGAAGAAGACCCTGCGCTCGATTATCGATTCGTACCCGAAGGCCAAGCCGGCCAAGAAGCCGCGCGCGCCGAAGGCCAAAGCGGCGAAGGCGGCCGGCAAGGCCGACGTTCGGGGACTCGCGGGCGTCAACGGTGGTCTTCTCGACGCGGACGCGGCGGACGGGTTCCAGCGGCGTCTTGACGGCGGCGAGTCACACAGCGCAGTGGCCGACGACATTGAGCGGTACGCCGCCAACGATGGCCTGCCTGCGCAACACGCCTGGGGCAGGATCGCGGCACGACTACGTGCCAACGACCCGAACCCGCCGGCCGCTGATGTGCAGGCGGGCCGGATTCGCCAGGCGAAGCTTGACTCGGCCCGGGAAGTCGCTGGCGTGCTCACCGAGCTGGACGAGCTACACGCCAGCAAGGCGTCACCGCGGGCGCTGGAACATCGGTTGCGGGCGCGCGCAAGGCAGGACAGTCTCCCGCAGGACATGACCGACGCGTTGATCGCGGCGGGTATCTCGGGCGATCGGAAGCAGATCGACAAGGCCATTGACCGTCTCGCCGCCGAACACGGTCTGACCCGGATCAGTGCGCGCGCAGGCAGCGTTGAGCCGTTCGACCCGCGTACGCATGAGATGCTCGGCGACTCGACACGGGTGCCGGGCGGTGCCGTGCTAATCGTTCGTCCCGGCTACGCGGTCGATGTGGACGGCGAGCGGGTCCAGGTGAGCCGCGCGGCGGTGCTACCGGCAACACCCGAACAGGCTGCCGCGGCCGTACCGGTGAAGAAGGCCGTGAAGGCAGCAACCAAGACGGCAGCCAAGACGAAGGTGGAAGGCGGCGGCCGGGATCTGCTGGCGCTGGGCAGTGGGCCACTGGCTACGAAGCTGGTCAAGCAGGCCGGAGTCAGCGGGCTCGCGCCGGGGCAACGGCCACAGGGACCACACGGCGACGAGTTGTTGCACCACATCGCGTTGGAGCAAGGCTGGACCGACCGACCACGGCAGGTGGATCACGCCGAGTTTGACCGGCTGATCGCCGACGGACGGCCGGAACTGTTCCGGGGCGTGGAGACCCGCGCCGAGGTGGATCGGCTGGTCACGGGCGAGCCGTACTTCGGTGACTCGGTGTACGGGTCCGGCATCAACGCGACGTCGGACCGGCCAGATGCGTTGATGTACGGCGACCACGTGGTCCGGATGACGTTCGCGCCGGACACGCGGATTGTGGATCTGGACGAGGTGCAGGCCGACCAGGCCCGGTTCTGGTCGGCGAGGACTCAAAGCGCCGATCAGCGGTTGGTGTTCGGCGGCGACTCCAGCCGGTTCGCCGCGGCGCGCGGTATCGACGTGATCCGGATCCGCAGGCAGGACGACGGCGAAGTGCTCGACGTTACCGAAGATCCAGCGTGGCTGGATGCGATCGCCGGCACGATGGGCTACCTTTCTGCGGCGGAACTACCCGATGGTGTCATCGCCGAGTTGCAACGCATGCGTGGCGAGCACTACTTGGTACTCAACCGGGGAGTGCTGGTGGTGGATACCGAACCGGCCGGTCTCGTAACCGCGCGCGAAGTGCCTTCCAGTCGATCCGCGCAGTCGAGCTTCACCCGCGCGGACGAGCCGCACACCGGCGCGATGGTTGCGCTCGTCCCCACCGCCGAAGACGCGAAGCGTCTTGCTGTTGACGACGGCCTGCCGGTTAATGAGCTGCACTGCACCCTGTTCTATCTTGGCGACGCCACCGACTTCCCGGCCGAGCCGCGTAAGCACCTGGTCGAGCTGGTCCGTGGCTACTTCACCGACGCCGTACTGGTTGAGGCCGACGGGTTCGCGCTGTCGCTGTTCAACCCGGGCGGCGACGAACCGTGCATCACGCTCGGTGTGTCCGGTGAAGGTGTTGAGAACGCGCGGCGCCGGGTGCTGGCCGCGGTCGAGGACTACGGCGCGGACCTACCCGAGCAACACCAGCCTTGGCACGCGCATCTCACACTTGCGTACACCGATGATCTGGCCATGGTTGGTGAGTTGGTTGGCCGTACCGGGCCGGTGACCTTTGATCGGGTGCGAGTCGCGTTCGGTGGCGGATACGAGGACATCCCGCTCGGTAGCGAATCGAACGAGCCGCTGACTGACACGGACCGCGCCGCCTTCGATCTAGCTACCCGCATCGCCTCGCGGGCCGGGTTCAAGCCAAACCAGCCGCGTGACCCCGGTGGTGAGGGCGGCGGCCAGTGGATCCACATCGGCGGCAAGCTGTTCGAACTTCTTGACGGCGTCATGTCGGCGCTGCTACGTGACGACGGCACGGTAGAGCTGGCCCTTGACCCGGACGGGGACCGCCAACAGGTGCACTTCCCCGCATCCGACGGGACACTATTGGCCGACGTGCTCGGTGATGCGGCGCACGGACCGTCCGACTTGGACGAACGCGACACGGTCAAGGTCGGCACGGACGGCGGCGACGTGTCGGTCACGTCCGGCGACGGCCGGGTAGTGCTCGGCTTCGACACCGACGACGGTCCGGCCACAGTCACCATGTCACCCGAGCAGGCCGACGAGGTCGCCGGCACACTGCGGGACTTCGCCGACCAAGCCACCCCGGCCACGGTCGCGTCGCGGGTCGTGTCCGAAGATCTGACGGTCAGCCTTGGCGCGGATGACCGGTTGCGGGTCACGTTGGGCTCGTCGGCCACCCCCGAACCGGTGGCGCTGACCGGCGCACAGGGCGTCGGGATCGTGGACGGCTTGGCCGAGTTCAAAACCTACAAGCCGACCGTCGCACCTAAGCCGAAGTGGTTCGGCAAGAAGGTCAAGCCCGACCCGAACGCCGACGATCTGGCCATTGTGGCGAGCCTGCGGGTCGACTCGACGACGGACATGGACCTGTACGCCGACGGTTCCGTGTCGATCGCCGCACGTCTTGATGGTGGCGGTTCGACGGACGTGTACGTGCCGGCGCAGGACGTTGACGCGATGATCGCCGCACTGAAGGAACTACTCGGCATGGCCCGAGATTGGCGCTCGCTGATCCGAGCAGGGTTTGACGTCCACCAGCCGCGCGACCCGGTAGGGCGCTGGGTCGACATGCCCCTGTCGTGGGCCGAGTTGATTGAGCGGTTCGGGGATCTGGTCGACGAACGCAACGTCGGCGACTACCACATCGGCGCCCACGAGGGCGGCCGGGTCGTGCTCAGCTTCGACGCGGACACCCCTGGTCGTCGTACGGTACTACGGGATCTCACCCCCGACGAGGCCCGCGCAGTGGGTGACGACCTAGACGAGATGGTGTTCGACGCCGCGAACGTCGAGATCGACGACGACGACCCACCGGCGAGCATGAACGATCTTGTCGACGACACCAGCACCGCGCTGCGACCCAAGCCGATGACGGTGGGCTACGACTACACGGGCGACATTCACCTCTTCGCCGGTGATGACGATGACGCTGACGAGGTGGCGACCCTCAGCCAGGACGAGGCAACTGACCTCGCCAACGCATTGCGCGAGTCAGCGGACGGGGCTGATCTGGCCATCGAACGCCGCGACGACCGCGAAGAGGCCGAGCGCCACCGGCGGGAAAAGGAACGGGAAGCCGCCGATCTGGCCGCTGAACGAGAAGAGGACGAGCGGCTTCGACTCGAAGAGGAACGGGTGGCAGCCGGGGAGACCGAGAGGCTACGCGCCGAAGAGGAGCGTGAAGCCGCCGAAAGCTGGTGGGAGGACGTTCTCGTTCCGGTCGGTGGTAACCGGTTGGGTATGCAAAGCCCCACTGTTGTCGAGGTTGAGGACGTTGCGGGTGGTTGGGGCAGCACAACAGTTCCCGTCGAGGATCTCCCTTCGCTGGCCGCCGCGATCCGCGATCTCCGGCGGCAGAGTGACGGCCTGCCCGAGTTCGTTGGTGAGGACGAAGACGGCGAGGAGATCGGGCCCGAGGTCGTCGCCGAGCGCAAGGTGTCGGATCGCCTGACCCTGAGTCTGCTCGAAGACGGCAACATGACTCTCCTCACAACCGACCCTGACATCACATGGGAGATCTCGGTCTGGCAGGACAACGCCTCGGAGTTGGCGGATGCGTTGGAACGACTACTCGCTCGGATACGCGCTACGCCGCAACGCGGCTGGCGGGCCGGTTTCAAGCCGGGTCAGCCGCGGGTACCGTCGCACCCCGGCATGCCGAATCCGAGTGGCGGCGAGTGGGTCAAGCTGCTCTCCGGCGGGCCGCTGGAAAGCCTGCTGTCCAAGCGCGGCGTCCGGGACATCGCCAAGGCGCTGGATCTGTGGGCGTCCGGCGGTGGCGACGACAAGCCGCTGGCCGGGTTCTCCGACGGCCAACTGCGCCGGGCCGCACGGGCACAGGGGATCCCGCACGGCGGGGATCGGGAAGCGGTGGAGGAGCGGATTCTCGACGAGGTCCGCCGGGTCGTGTCAGCGCGCCGGGCGGGGCACCGGGACCGGCCGAGCTACTCGTTCGGCCGGGGGGTGGATCGGCCGCAAGCCCGCGACCGGGACGGCCGGCTACGCGACGTCGAGATCCACCAGACGCCGGGCGGCGTGTCGGTGGTGCTGCTCGACTCCCGCGGCCAGCGCGTCTCCACCGCCGTGGCGGTGAAGGACTTCACCCAACTGCGGGCGTGGGCGAAGCGAAACAAGCTGCGCAACCTGGCCGGCTGGATCGACAAGTACCACCCCACTACCCGCGGCGCCAAAGCACGCCGGCAGCGGCGCATCAACGAGACGGTAGACCAGCTCCGCGCGGCACTCACGTACGACGCGGCCCGAGCGCAACTGGACGGGATGGAACCGGCCGAGGTTACGGACATCTTCACCCAACTCGGCGGCCGGCTGGATCACCTGCCCAAGGCACCCAGCGGGCGAATCAACCAGCGCAGCGCCATCGGCGCGCTGCTGGCCGGCTGGCCGGAGTTTGCCAGAGCGGGGGAGCTTGATCCGGGAGACGTTGCTGTTGCTGATGCGGCGGAGTTGTCCATACCCGAGCTGTTCGACGACGGGCCTGCGCAGGGGGTTCCGGCGCCGCCGGACGCGTGGGGTGGCCTGCTGGACTGGTTGGATGTGACCGACGACGAGCGGGCCCGGGACGACGGGCTCACTCGCGACGCCGCGTTCGAGGCGCTTCACCCGCGTTACAAGAAGCCTCACCCGAAGGCCGGCAAATTCATGTCGAAGGCCGACATTGCCATGGCCATTGCCGACGCGCTCACCGGGAAAGTACACGCCGGTGAAGCGAAACCGGCAACGAAGAAGCCTGCCAGACCCCGCGTGCCCCACGCGTCGAAAGCTGTCAAGGCCACGCCGGTACCTGCAAAGAAAGCAGCGCAGGCGGCGGAAGAACGCGCCGCGGCGCGCGCCCACGTTGGGGGCATCATCGCCGAGTTGGAACGTTCTCATCCGGATCTTCGCGAAGAGGACAGGGCCGTGATTGGTGCGATCCACGCGGCCCTGGACCGGCAGGCTGAGTTGGTGCCACGTACGGTGATGCACCTGCACGGAGTGGGCTTCCTCCCCGAGAGCGGCTTCGGCTCATACCAGCCGGCTTACAACTTTGGCACGAGCCCGATGATCCCGGATGAGAAACGGTACGGGCCCGGTCAGCAGATCTGGCTGAACCGCAAGTGGGTCACGCACCGCCGCTTCCCCGACCACGATGCGACACGGCGCTATCGCGCGGAACTCGAAGAGAAATTCGTCGAGGTGGTACGCAAGGGGTGGTTTCCGGGATCCGCAGGCGCCGATGACCCGATGACGTACGTGGTCAGTCACGAGACGGGACACCACCTACAGCGGATGTTGGCCTTCACCGTGCCCGCCTACGGACTTGGGGGGAGGGAACACGTCGAGGAACGCTTCCGGCCGGCCGTGCTGCGTCCGTTGTTGACCGCGTTGGACACCCACATGGGCACGACGTTCATGGCGGACCTCGACTCGCGAGGCACCTATCGGGAACGGGCCGGGCTCGTAGTCTCTATGGACTACCTCGATGGCGTAGCGAAGAAACATGGCAGGAAGTTGACGAAGGATGTCTCCGGCTACGGCGGGTCGGGCAAGTTCGACGAACTGCTCGGGGAGGTCTGGGGCCGCTACAGCATGGAGGGCGACACCGCCCCGGACCCGATCCGCCAGGTCGCTATGATACTCCAGCGGCTCGCCGAACAGGCCGCGAAGAAGTGGACGCCATGACCACCACCGGCCCGTACCTGTGTCTGGCGTGCACCAGACCAGCCGGGATGCGCGACGACACCTGCACGGCGTACCCCGATGGCATACCCAGGGAGATACTCGCTGGTGGAGACCATCGGGGACCGCGGGGCGACGAACGTAACGGGCTGGTGTTCATGAAGCGGGGCGACCCGTCGGCGGATATGGTGTTCGCCGCCTGGCGGTCTTTGGCCGGCGGCGAAGGGCCACGATCGTCATCTGCGGAGGTACCGCCAGTTGAACAAGGTGCCGCTTCGTGACCACCACCGTCTTGTACTCACCTAACGACGGTGTTGGGGGTTGGGCGTCAACTTTGGCCCAAACCGCCGACGATGAGGTGCAAGACGTGTCGGTCCGGGCGCTGCTCGACGGGATCGACGTGGTACTTGGACTCGCCGATGGGGCGAGTTTCGTACGCGGCGCCGTTTTCGATCCCGCTAAGCATCCGCGCTACCCGAAAGGCCACCCCAAGGGCGGCAAGTTCATGACCAAGGCCGACATTGCCATGACCATTGCCGACGCGCTCACCGGGAAAGTGGCTGCCGGCGAGGTAAAACCTGCGAAGAAGCCGCGCGTGCCCCGTGCGCCGAAGGCCGCCAAGGCAGCATCGGCCAAGGCACCGGCGAAGAAGGTTGCCACACCGGCCGAGACGCTACCACGCCGCCGGCCGAAAGGGCCCAAGAAGGCCAAGAGGCCTAAGGGCGGCACCGAAGTGCCGGCCGCGGCGAAGGCGTACCACCGCAACCTTGACGGCGTCGAAGACCTCGCCGAGCACGTCGAGTCCGGATCAATCCGCGATCGGCGGATACCACTGACCAGTAGTGGAGCGTCGGGCGCGACAGTCGAACGGGTTGAGTTCGCTGACGGGTCCATGGCAGTAGCCAAAACATATGCCGGTTTTGAGCCGTCACGGTTCACCGTCAAACATCAGGCCGACGCCGAGCACCTGTCGTCCTTGCTGGCACGGGCGTTGGGCGTCTCGTCGCCTGGCGTGTACCGTCGCGAGTTCGGCGAGACGTGGCAAGAGTACGTTCCGCACCCGTCAGCGGATGAGGTACGGATGTCCCTGATGGGCGACGTAGACGAAGTAGAACGGCTTTATCGCCGGGCGAGTCGATCAGATGCCGGGCGTCGGCTTGGGCTGCTCGACCTCATGACACTCAACTTCGATCGACACGAGGGCAACTGGCTTGTCGGTGATCACGGCCGGCCGGTGGCCATTGATCACCAGTTTTCGTTCGATCCGGACTTGGTCGACCGCGAAGCCTTCGCGTACGCAGCTGTCCGTAGTCCGTTCACCGACCGGTATATGGACCGTACGTTTGGCCCGATCGGCGCAAACGGCCTGAACGCGTACGAGTGGAACGAAAGCAATCCGCTCACGCGAGACGATGTGGACGAGTTGCGCCGTCGGCTGGAGGCGTTGAGGCCGGACTTCGCCCACCGCGGTCGGGAGAACTGGCTCAACTACGCGCTCCGGATACTCGACGCGTTGGAGCCCCACGCACGCGGGAAGAGGTCGATCTTGTGAAGACCCTTGCCGTGGTCAGTGTTGACACCGACACCGAAGTATCTCGGATCGTCCTGTCCGACGACGGCGCGGTTACCTACTCGGGCGGCGGCTCGGGTAAAGGCGTACACCAGCAAGCGATGCGGGTCGGTGGTCTCGGCGCGGTCGAAGCGTTCGACCTGCTGGCCGAGCAGGGGTGGTCCAACGGCAAGCTGCGAATCGTCGAGGCCCCACTCGACGACGAACGGGCGTGGTGGTCGGCCTTCGAGCGCGAGCTGAGCGGTGCGGATCTGGCCGACTTCAACGCCAAGCATCCGCGTGGTCTGGGCGGGAAGTTCGCCAAGAAGCTCGCGGAGAGCATCGCCGAAGCACTCGGCGATATGGTCGATGCGGGCAAGGCCAAGCCGCCGCGGAAACCGCGTGCACCGAAGGCGAAGAAGACCGCTAAGGGCTTGGACGAGGTACACACTGAGGCGGACCTACACGCACTCACTGTGGTGCAGCTGCGCGAGTTGGCCAAGTTGCGTGGTGTCAAAGTGCCGGCGCGAGCGTCACGGGCCGAACTGGTCGACGCACTGAAGCCACCACCGCCGAAACCAACCCCGCTTCCGACGCTGACAGGTCGCCACCACACGTGGTGGCTTGACCGTGGCGACACCGAACCTGACCGGCCGGTTCCGGTACGGGACTTGCAGATCGGCGAGGGTCGTGACGGCACACCCGTCGTCATCCGCAGCGGGTCGCTGCATCGGCGCGGCGGAGTGGTGGTACTGGTCGACCACGACGGCTTGAGCGACATGGTGTCCGAGGACAAAGTGGTGCGGGAGTTCTTCGATCAACACCGCGAGTTCGAAACCGCAACGTCGCAAGCCGGCAAATACCAGCGCGGCTACGCCTGGGTTGCGCAGTCCAACCCGGACGACGCCTACTTCGCAACCAGCTACGGCCTGCCCGACATGGTCTCTTTCGCCACCGCCGGTAACGGGACCACGACGGTGTGGGGTCAACGAGATCCCGTCTTCGGGCCGGGCGGCCACCGGTACATACTGCGGCACGAATTCGGCCACAACGTCGGTAGGGGTGTGCTCGCACAATCAGGGTTGGCGCAACTACACGACGGATCTGTGGCGTGGGCCGCTGCGGCGCGGCACGACGGCGCAGGCTACCGGCTCAGTAGCGTGGACGACTACGAGGCTTGGGGTGGACTTCCGAAGCCTGAGCTTTACCCCGATCCCTACCGCCAGTTTCCCGACGGCGTGACGGACTACGGCCGGAGCAGCCAAGCCGAGGACTTCGCCGAGTCGGTGATGCTGTACCTAAATGAGCAGCGGATCGGCAACGGTCGCCTGGCGCCGGGAGCGCCGTGGACCGCAATCTATTTCCGGGATCTCTTCCCGGCGCGGGCCGCGCTGCTGGACCGGATCTTCCCCGACGTGGCAGTCAGACAGCAGAACCTGCGTCGGTCACTGACGGACGCTCGATCGTGAACATCGTTGACGTCGTCTGGCCGTCCGCGTCGGCTTCTACGATCTCGCCACGTACCGCCTTGTCACGGTCGTCGGTGACCTTGCCGTCGGCGTCAACGAGGATCAGCGTCCCTGTGGGTTCGGTCATGCCTACCAGTGTCCCACGGGAGGCGACCACGTGACCACCACCGTCTTGTACTCACCTAACGACGGCGTTGGGGGATGGGCGTCAGCTCTGGCCCAAACCCTCAACGACGAGGTGCAAGACGCGTCAGTACGGGCGCTGCTCGACGGGATCGACGTGGTACTTGGGCTCGCGGACGGCTTCACCCGCGACGAAGCGGAATCCGACGGCGAGGACATGGTCCGCTACGTGCGAGACCTGCTGGCCCGCGTAGACATCCACCCCGGCGGCGAAGAGCTTCACCACTGGTGGACCAAGACACCCGAAGGACTCGCCGAATGGGCTGTTGGCCACGCACACCCGTGGACCACGTTGTACGAAAAACTGCTAGCCCACATGAACGGCAACGAGCTGCTGGCTAAGAAAACCGCGAGCGCTTGGTACATCGAGGTCTTTCATCACACCCCGAACCAAAAGCACGGCCGGGCCGGTTTCAAGAAGGACCAGCTACGAGATCCGCTCACCGGCGAGTGGATTGATGCGCCGCATGGGACCATGAACGACGTGGCCAAGTGGCTTGAGGGCCTTACGGCCGATGACGTCGAGCGAGCCGTCTCGGCCCGACACCCCGCCGTTCAGCTATCCGTCGCACGCACGGGCGGTGGGGATCTAAGACTCAGTCTGATCCGTACCTCGCCGGACAGGCGGGGCGAGGGCAAGGCAAAAGCGGCGATGGCGGACCTACTCGACGCCGCTGACCATCTAGGCGTGAGGATGACCTTGACGGCCGAGCCACTAGCGGGCGACGAAACGACCAGCAAGTCTCGCCTCGTTGGTTGGTACAAGTCGCTCGGGTTTGTCGAAAACAAGGGTCGTCATAAGGACTACGGACTCAGCGACGCCATGTATCGCGAGCCTCGGCCAAGGACCGCGAACCCGACGACCTAACGTCACGGGGAAGATTGCGGGCGTCCCCGAAGGAACGCCCGCCCATACCTGACCCCACCGTAAACCGTCAACCCCGTCGTCTTGCTCGACGGGGTTTTATCATGCCCGGAGTTGTCTCGGCCGTGACGCAGGTTGCCGAAGTTCAGATGTGCAAGACGTGCAATGAGCTCAAACCGGTCGGGCGCTTTAGTGTCAAGGGTGGCCGGTGGGTGCACCGGACCTGCAAGGACTGCTGTAATCGCCAAGCGTCCGAGCGTCGTAGATCGTCCGAAGGAAGGAAAGAGCGCCTACTCGAACTCCGGCGTTACCGCGAGACCGATAGAGGCCGAGAAGTACACGAGGCCGCTAGGCGCAAGTACGCCGCGAAACGGTTGGCCGAGGGACCGAGCATTACGCGTGACAGTCGGGTCTGTAGTCGTTGCCGATGTCACTTGCCAATCGAGCTGTTTACGGCGAACCGGTCCTCAGCCGATGGTCATGACAGTTATTGCAAGCACTGCCGGCTAGAGGTCAACCGGGAGTACCGGGCTAGGCATCCGGAGCGCATCCGTGAGCGGGTCCGGGCCAAGATGCTGAAGGCGAACTACGGCCTGACGCCGGCCGCGTACGACGTGATGCTCGCAGACCAAGGCGGCCAATGTGCCGTTTGTGGCGCAACGGACCCACGCACCCAGGCGGGCGTGTTCTGCGTCGACCACTGCCACACGACGGGAGTTGTACGGGGCCTGCTGTGCAGTGCCTGCAACAGCGGCCTTGGCCACTTCAGTGATGACCCAGATGTCCTTCGTGCGGCAGCCAGTTACATCGAAGCCGCCCGCAGTCGCTGACACAGTCGGCGCCGTCATCCCCGTACGCATTTTGCACCCACCCACCGAGGAGGGGGTTCCCGCATGCAACCGACAGCAAATCCAGTACCGCAGTTCACCAGGGCATTCGTGGAGGCGGGAGGAAATCGTCTCGCCGACCTACCGGCCGGCGCAGCCATATCGTTCGTGGCGTCGACTTCTGGACTTAAGCGTGACGGTCTAAGTCTGCGCGCGAGTGGTTGGCGGGTGGACAACTTCCACCGGGCCGGCGGGCCGGTGTTGTGGTGCCATGATCATCAACGTCCGCCGATCGGCAAAGCTGCCGCGACGACCGGCACGCACCTTAGAGCGAGCGTGTCCTTCGACCAAGAAGACGAGTTCGCCCGCGCCGTTGAATCCAAGATCAAAAGGGGCTATTTGGGTGCCTGCTCTGTGGGGTGGGACTTCGTCGATTCATCCGGTAGTCGGCTCGACCACAACCGGCACTCCCCTTCGTGGCTGGCCGAAAACAGTCTCTATGACCTGACGGAAGTCTCGATAGTCCCCATCGGCGCCGATCCATTGGCCATGGCCGAACGCCAACGCCGCGCGCTCGGCACGCTCGGCCGGGAACTGGTCCAGCTCTACGACGACCAGGAACGGGCCGACTCCGACGTCACCGCAGATGAACTGTTTCCCGCCGTCGTCGAGTGGTGCCGCCGCCACGGCGTGGACCTGGGCGAGTACGCCGACCTGTCCAACGTGCGGCAGTGGGGCGACGGCGAAGACGGCGAGGGAACCGAGGCCGAGCCGGCACGCAACACCCGCGGCGCCATCCCATCCCACAAGAACACATCCACTGACATGGACGGTGCGTGGGACGCCGACGCCGAACTAGCCAAGGCCGACGGTGCTGCGCAACTCATGCGCATGCATGCCTGGCGCGACTACGACGGCGAGCCGGACGCCAAGTCGACCTACAAATTGCCGCACCACCACGCCGACGGAACCCTGTCGTGGCGCGGTGTCGCCGCAGCCATGGGCCGGCTCAGCCAGACCGACATCAGCGACGAAGACAAGGCCGGCGTGTACCGCCACCTGACGGCGCATTACCGCCAACTCGGCAAGGACGAACCCGACCTGCGCGCCACCCTGTCCGGCTACATCCGCGCCGCCGACCTGGAACTCACCCGTTCGGCTACCGAACCCACCAACGACCCGGCATCGGCCGGGGAAAACGTCCCACCCGCATCCGCGGGCGTGGATCACCAAGCTGCGCGGTTAGTCCTCGCGGCGTTCGCTCTAAAGGAGAAATAGATGAGCGACACAACGACGCTCACCCGCGAGGACTTCGATGTTGTCGCGACCGAGATTCGGGGCAAGCTCGACGCGCTTGACACCGGCCAGCAGGAAGCGCTGTCCGACGTACGGCTCAACGAGCTGATCCGCACCAACCTGGAGACCTTCCTGGCATCCGAGGGTGCCGGCGAGATCGTCCGCAAGATGCGATTCTCTGCACCGGCAACCGAGCTGGTCGGCACCAAGTACGCCCGGCTCGGGCTCGACGTGGCCGACGTCGAGATGCTGCACGACATCCTTCAGTCCGCACAGATCGCGCGGATCTCGCGCGGTCCGTCCGAGGAACTGACCCGCACCTTCGAGGCTATTTCGGCCGGCCGGTACTGGTCGACCGCGATGGCCCGGGCCGAGGACGAACGCCATCTCACCGAGATGCGGCGCGCCGGGCGGCTCGACAATGTCGGGTACGAGCGGGCACTTCGTGCGATGGACACTGCGGAGACCGGCTACGGCCTTCAGCTGATCGGCGCCCAGTACGTCGGCGACCTGTGGGAGTCCGCACGCAAGGACTCGCGCATCTTCAGCCTGCTCGACTCGATCGAGCTGACCGAGGCCACCACCTACATCCCGGTCGAGGCGGACCTGCCCGAGATGCTGTTCGTGGGTGAGTCAACGTCGTCCACGGCGTCGGACTACACCACGAGCCCGGTCGGATCGAACCGCGTCCAGATGACACCATCGAAGTTCATCATTCACATGATGTACTCGGGCGAAATGGAGGAGGATTCGATCATCCCCTATCTGCCTTATCTGCGTCGGCAGGCCGGGCTGTCCATGCAGCACTACTCCGATTCCGCCGTCCTCAATGGAGACACCACCAACGCCGGCACCGGCAACATCAACCTCGACGACGCCGACCCGGCCGACTCGAAGCATTACCTGGCTTTCGATGGTCTCCGTCACGCCTGGATCGTGGACAACACCAACAACAAGATCGACGCCGGCGGAGCAGTCTCGCTCGACCTGCTCCGCCGGCTCCCGGGCCTGATGGTGGACGACACCTACCTGATGGACTGGGGTCACCCAGCCATCGCCAGCGATCTGGTGTACATCTCCGACCCGCGCACCGCGGACCGGATCGCGCTCCTGGACGAACTGGTGACGGTCGATAAGTACGGTAGTAACGCAACCGTACTCACCGGCGAGGTCGCGCGCATCGGCATGAACCCGCTGATCGTCTCGATGGCCATGAGCCGCACCGAGGCCGACGGCAAGCTGTCCACCACCGGATCGAACAACGTGAAAGGCCAGGTCATGGCCTTCAACAAGCGGGGGTACAAGGCAGGCTGGCGCAGGCGAGTTGTCATGGAATCTGAACGTTTGCCCGGCCGTGACCAGACAAGGTTGATCTGGTCGCTTAGGCTCGGTTTTGCCCGATTCACCCCAACCGGTTCCGCCTCGGCGATTGAGAGTGCTGCCGGTCTATACGATATTCTGCTCCCCTGACCCCGTTTTCGTCGTACGCCTTCAGTAGAATTGAGGCGTAGACATAGGTGGCCCCAGCGATGCTCGCGGCATCCTGGGGCCTGGCCGGGAGGAACCCCGACGTGGAGCAGACTACCAAGACCTGTACGAGATGCCAGACCTGCAAGCCGCTGTCCGAGTTCTATCGTCGGACCAGGAGCCACGACGGGCACGCGTCAGCGTGCAAGTCCTGTGACGAGCGCCGACGGAGACGATACCGGGAGATTCTTCGTGAGACGGGTCCGCTGTCTCTAGCGGTGTTACGTAAGCCCGACGAACGAGGTTGTGGTGTCGCTGGATGTGAGCGGCGCCATTATGGCCATGGATGGTGCGCGCTGCACTGCTGGCGATGGAAGGAGCACGGCGACCCACTGGTCGTGCGTTCGGTAGCGGACAACAGCGGCACTTGTCTGGTAGCCGACTGTAACGTGAAGGCAACCAGCCGGGGCTGGTGTAACGTTCACTATCAACGTTGGTATGTCTACGGTGACCCAATGGCGCCGGTGCGGCAACTTTTGCTAAACGGCGGCTCCTGTTCGATCGAGGACTGCGCACTCAGCCCCCGGAGCCGCACGTCCAAGTGGTGCGAGAAGCACTACATGCGCTGGTATCGGCAAGGCGACCCGACGCGGGTTGTAGTCGACACGGCCCGCTATCAGGTCTGCCAGCATTGCGGCACTTACTCGGCGGGTCGCAAGGCTTGCTCTAGTAGGTGTGCCGCCCGGATCGTGAGAGGGACACTGCTAATCACGGCATGCCAGGTTTGCGGCGAGTCGTTTCCGACGAAGAACACACGCAATACATGTTCCCCGGCGTGTAAGCGGGAAGGCAACCGCCGCAGGGGCGTGATATACCATCAGAACGCCATGGAGACCAGCCCTGGCTACCGTGATTCCCTTCGCCGGGCGACGCTTCGACGTAGGGCGCGGATGAAGGCTGCGTTTGTCGAAGACTTCTCCCCATTTGAGATTCACGGACGAGACGGTTGGATCTGCGGGATCTGCCACGAGCTGATTGACCCAACGGTTCTGTGGCCGAATCGTTGGAGTGCGACCATCGACCACGTCGTCCCGTTGGCGCTGGGTGGGGTACATCATCCAGACAACGCACAGTCGGCACATCTCACCTGTAATTGCAGTAAGCGAGACCGACTGGGTGTTCGTACAACCCGGCGAGTCATTCAAACCGCCATCCCGGCATAGTTCCACCCCCCGCACCACCCCAAAAGGCCCGCCCATCCGGCGGGCCTTTTCCATGTCCGTTCCGCGCCTGAGGGCGCTTGTCGCCTTGAGGAGTTCCGTATGAGCCTTACCCAGCAACGCCAGATCGGCAACGCCTACCCAATGGAGCGGTTCCGGTTCACCCGCGACGGTGTGGCGGCTTCGTTGTCCAACGTCCAGCTTTCGGCGACGGGGCATGCCGAGACCACGCCCACGTACTGGGTGACGGGTTACGTGATGCCGTGGGCGGGCACGGTCGTGGGTATCGACTGCCAGTTGTCGGCGGCGGCAACCACTGGGTCGTTGACGATTGGGCCGACGATCGGCGGCACCGAGCAGGCCGACCCGACCTTGTCCATCACCGTTGCCACGGAGGGTTACGACATCGCGCCGCGCGGATTGGTGAGTGTGGCTGCGGGTGATCTGCTCGGCGCGGAGATCACCACGAGCGCCGATTGGGACGGCACGGTTTCGGACCTGTTGGTGCACGTGTGGGTGATCTTCGAGGTCAGTGGTATCTGAGTTCTACGCGCAGCGGGTTCCTGCTGCGTTTTTCGGCCGAGCGGTGCTCGGGCCAACCCTAGAGCCACCGACGTTATGTCGGTGGCTCGTTGTATTGGAGGACATTCCATAATGGCACGAGCAACGATCATTGAGCGGAACATCGCCAAGGGGCAGCTTGTCCCGTACATCTTCGGCCAGGACGCGGTGGCCGACTCGCAGACCGCCGTGGCGATGAACATCATGGAGGCCACTGCGGTTGTGCTGACGTGCACCGAGTACGTCATCCCGTGGGACTTCGAGATTGTCGGTATCGCGATCGTCACCGGCGATGCCCGTACCGCCGGAACGTTGACGGTGGACGCCACCATCGACGGGACCGTCACCGGATTGCAGGCAGTACTCAACGCAACCGATACTCTGCGGGACTACACCACCCAGGCGCGGGGTAGTGACGCGGCGTTGGCGGGTGCGCGGATCGGCGTCAAGCTGACCACGGCTTCGTGGACGCCGACAACTGCGGACATCGTCGTTGTGGTGTATGCGATCGTCTCGATCGAAGGTATCTGATCGTGGCCCGCTACGTGGTGAAGCGCCGGTACGGTTCGCGCCGGGACGGCCAGCAGTACGGTCCGTGGATTGCGGGCACTGAGGTGGAGATGTCGGAGTCTGACGCCGACTGGGTGAACCGGGACAGCCCGGGCGTGCTGGAGCTGATCGTCGTGGTCGAGCCCGAGGTGGTCGAAGTCGAGCCACCGGAGGACGTCGAGTTGCCGAAGGCGCCGGCCAAGAACCGGATGCGTACCGGTGGCCCGACCCGGGCGGTGGACTTCTAGTGGCCGTCGTGCTGGAGGGTGACGTGCAGACCGTGCGTCACCCTGACGGCCGAATGGAGGTCACCCAGGCACCGCCCCGGACCCGGATTGCGTTGGCGCTGCTGCTGTGCGCCGACCCGGCGGTGGTGCGGTTGTCCGGTTCGGACACGATCGTTTTCGCCGGCCAGGTGTCGTACCGGGTGACCGGTTGGGACGGGTTCAGCCGGGCGTTGCTGGCGGATCGGGTCGAGTCGTGAGCGCCACGTCAAGTCCACAGTCGGCGCAGCAGACCGTGTTCACGTCGGCGGCCCGGACCGCTACGGAGGCGTCGACTACGTTCGCGAATCTGGGCTTCCGCGGACTGGACCTGGTCATCGACTGCACGGCCAGCGCGGATACCCCGTCGGTGGTGTTCACGATCCAGGGCTATTCGCCGTTGGGTGACGACTACTACACCATTCTGGCCAGCGCGGCCGTGACCGGCGCAGCGACAACGGTACTGCGGGTGTATCCGGGCTTGACCATAGCGGCGAACCTGGTGGCCAACTTCGTCCTACCGGCGCTCTGGCGAGTCAACGCCACGCACGCAGACGGTGACAGCATTACGTATTCAGTCAACGCCTTGCTTCATCCGTAACCGCTAGCCGCACCGTTCCTTAGCCGCTGACCGCGGCCACCTTCGCACGTGCACGGGGGGTGGCCGGGTTGGCAGTGACGAATGGATTCTGCACACTGGCGGAGCTGCGCACACAGCTTGACGACACCACTAGCGCCTTGAGTACGGAGCTGCTGGAACGGGCCATCAACACCTCATCCCAGGCGATCAGAGAATACTGCGGGCGAAAGTTCTGGCTCGACGCATCGGTGACGGCCCGCTACTACACCACGGATCTGACCGGCCTGGCTTGGGTTGACGACATCGGCACCACCACTGGACTGCTGGTGGATACGGACACGTCCAGTGACGGGTCGTGGGCGACGAGCTGGACCATCAACACCGACTTCGTACTCCATCCGCGCAACGCCGCCGCCGCGGCGAACACGGCTTACGCGTATACCCGGATCAAGGCGATCGGCACGAAGGCGTTCATGACGTCGACGCTTCGGGACACACTGCGGGTGACCGCAAAGTTCGGCTGGTCAGAGGTACCGGTAGATATTACTGAGGCGTGTCTACTGAAGGCGTCGTCGCTGTTCGAGCGCCGCAAGTCTCCGCTGGGGATGGCGTCGGGGATCTCCGAGTTCGGGGTGGTACGGATTTCCCGCAGCGACCCGGATGTGATCGCGTTGCTTCAGCCATACATCCGGGTCGGCGTCGGGGCGGTGTGACGTGGCCACGTTGGGCGCGATCCGGACCGGGCTGAAGACCACGATCGAAGCGGCGATCACTGGACTGAAGGTCTACCCGACGATCGAGAGCGTCAACGTCGTGCCGGCCGTGGTGGTGGTTCCGGTCGACGCCGACTTCGTGGTGGCAATGGGTCGGGGTGTGGACACGTACAAGTTCACCCTGCTTGTGATGGTCAACCCTAGTGATGAGGCGATCGCGCAGACGTCGCTGGACAACTACCTGTCCGGCGCCGGGACGAAAAGCATCCGCCAAGCCATCTTCAACGCCCGCACCCTTGGCCTGACCGGCGTGGACGCACACGTCACCGGCTGGTCCGGCTACGGCGCCAAGTACGAATCCGCCGGCATCCAACACATCGGTGCGCAACTGGCGCTCACCGTCCACAACCCCGGCACTGCCTGAGAAGAAGGAGCAACCAATGGCACTGTTGCGCTGCAAGGTGGTCGGGGCGATACCGATCCGCGACGCGATCACCAAAGCCGCGATCCTGACCGGCGGAGAGGTCGTCCTGGATGACTCGCCGGGCGGGTGGAAGGGCGGCCAGAAGCGGGGCGTCGGCCAGGACGGCGGGAAGCTTGCCGGCACCCTGATCGCGCCGTTGGTTGAGGCCGGCTGCATCGAGGTGCTCGGTCCGTACGTCGAGCCGGCGGCGAAGCCGGCCAAGGCCGAGGGCTGACCATGGGCGTCCTGGCGCTGACCACCGCCTACGCGTATGTGGGCGCGCGGGATTTCAGCGGCGACATCAACCAGTGGCTGCTGGGTGCTGAGGCTACGACGCCGGAGTGCACCAGTTTCCGCTCGGCTGGTTGGCGCGAGTACAAGATGGGTGTCAAGACGTCGGCGTTCGCGATGTCCGGGCACTACCAGTCCGCGACGGCCGACGCGGTCGACCCGCATGTGTTCGACAACCTGGGCGTGGCGTCACAGGTCATCACGACCGGGCCGGAGGAGACCGAAGCCACACCGGCTTTCTTCCACCGGGGCATGCAGGCCGACGTGAACCTGTTCGGCGCGCACGGCGAGATCAACCCGTTCTCGGTGACCGCGGCCGGCGACGACGGCCCGACGGGCATTGTCCGCGGCCAACTCGCCGTGAAGATGACAACCGTCACCACCACCGGCGCCAAGGGCACCGCGCTCAACCTTGGTCTGATCGGCGCTGGCCAGTACCTGTACGCGACGTTGCATCTGCTCGGCACAGCCGGATCGTCCATCACCGCGGTGGTGGAGACCGATGAGGACAACACCTTTGCATCGGCGACAACTCGGATCACCTTCGGGCCGCTGACCGCAGTCGGCGGGAACTGGGGCACCCGAGTAGCCGGAGCTATTGCTTCAGACGACTGGCAAAGATTAAACATTACGGCTATCACGGGTACCTGGGTGATCGCCTGCGCGATCGGGATCCAGTGAGCGACGACTGGGTGTTGATACGTACCAACGTGGTGCAGCTCGAAGGCGAGCAAAAACAGTGGGCGTTGGATCTGGTCCGCCGACTCGGCCACGACCCCAAGGACCTGCGGCCGGAGCTGTGCGTCTCCACCGGGCCGGAAGGTCTGCGCCTGCACCTGTCCCGCTACCTGCGCGACGGGTCCGGCGCGCAGGTGCCTGACCACAACCTGAACGTCATGGCCACCACGCCCGTGGTTGTCGTGCTTGAACTGACCGATCTGCCGCCTGAGCTGCGGCCCGCAACCGTGGAGGCTTAGATGGCCGTACTTGCACTCGTCAATGAATATGTGCTCTTCAATGCCGTTGAGTTGTCCGATCACACGAAGAGTTGCACCATCACGGCCGAGTCTGCGGCGCTGGACTCGACCGCGATGGGCGACACGTGGGTGGAGAACACCGGCGGCCTGAAGTCCGGCACGACAACCCTGGAGGCGCTGGACGACTTCGCGGCGGGCTCGGTGGACGCGACGATCTGGGCCGCGTTCAACGCGAACGTGGCGGTCGCCATGGCCGTCCGGCCGGTCAATACCACCATCGCCACGACCAACCCGGAGTACCAGTTCAACATCCTGCCAAACCAGTGGAACATCGGCGGCTCGGTAGGCGAACTCGCGATGAAGAATCTGACTTATCCGATTACTGGCGCCATCACCCGCGATGTAACTCCGTGACCACCGTCACGGTTGCGGTCAGCGGTACGCGGGAGTTCGAACGGCTCGCTAAGCAGCTGCTTAAGGTCGACCGCAAGGATCTGGAGGAAGAGGTCCGGCAAGGCCAGAAGCACGCGTTCGCCGGGTTGGAGCCGTTGGTGAAGGCGTCTGCCGCGGCGGTCCTACCGAAGCGTGGCGGCTACGCGCCGCTGATGGCCGCTGATGTGCGGGTGGACGTGCGGGCGCAACTCAAAGGCGCGGTGGCAGTCCGGGCGGTCATCTACGCGCGGGGCAAGATCCAGCACCGCGATGTGCGGGCAGTCAACGCCGGCCTGTTGCGGCACCCGACGTTCGGCAACCGGTCGGCGAAGGGCTGGAAAACCCAGCGGATCACCCCCGGCTTCGCTGACGCCGCGGTGGACCAGCTGTCGGACGATGCGTTCCGGGAATCAGCCGAAGCAGTGCAGCGGGTCCTGTCGCGAATATGAAGCCTTCGCGCTGGCATCTCGGTCTCATCATAGACCGACATGCCAGCGCGAAGGCAACCAAGACTCTAACCGGGAGAAGTGAGTAAGTCATGCCGTCGTTGCGGTTGAGTGATGCGGACCGGGCCCGGCTCGGGATCGAGACCGAGTGGCTGCCGTTGGACGCGATGAGCGTCACCAACAAGGAAGCCATCATGCTGCGGTCCTTCGGCTACAACACGCCGACTCTGTGGCGGCTGGCGCTGCAAGGCGGCGCCGACGGCGAGGCCGACATCGACTACCAAGCGTGGACGTTTCTGGTATGGCTGGCGTTGCGCCGCAACCAGATCCACACCGATCTGGGCATGTTCGAGTTCGACTTCGAGCTGCTGCAATCCCGGTCCGACTCGACTGATCCCGTGGTGGTCGAAGAGACAGACCCGGGAAAAGACTCAGAGACCGGGCCGAGCAGGAGCAGCGAGCCC
>Ga0137452_1000103_pt1 | contig 27268 bp, 18 predicted proteins | sample EasRivERMGT513_2_FD_102312 | JGI IMG/M metagenome (GOLD analysis project Ga0137452, IMG submission 102312) | Soil microbial communities from meander-bound floodplain in the East River, Colorado, USA - East River MetaG ERMGT513_2 | ecosystem: Environmental > Terrestrial > Soil > Floodplain ...
AAGCCGGCGAGCAGCTCCTTGGTCTCGGCGAAGGGGCCGTCGACCACGGTCCGCTTGTCGCCAGAGAATTTCACGCGCTTGCCCTTGGCGGAGGGCTTGAGCCCGTCGCCTGCCAGCATGATTCCGGCCTTGACCAGCTGCTCGGTGAATTTTCCCATGTCCTCCAGGAGCTTCTGGCGCGGCATCACGCCCGCTTCGGAGTCCGTCGTCGCCTTCACGATCACCATCACGCGCATTGTTCGTCTCCTTGTCTTGATCGGCAGGGATCGCGGTAACAGGGCTAGACGGCGGCCTGTCGGCGCGCCAACTCAGCCTGCTGGCGCTCGATAACCGCTTTCAGCTCGGGGCTCGCGCTCGCGCCGCACTCGCCGTTGTCGAACATGGGGCGGACCTCGATCGTGCCTTCGACGCCCGGGTCGGGATTGGGGCAACGCTCGAGCCATTGCAGCGCTTCGTCCATGGAGCGGACCTCCCAGATCCAGTAGCCCGCGATCAGTTCCTTCGTTTCGGTGAACGGGCCGTCAATGATGCGGCGCTTGTTGCCGGAGACGGTCAGCCGCTTGCCCATTGAGCTGGGTTGAAGGCCACCGGCCGTCGCGAACACGCCGGCGTCGATCAGCTGCTGGTTGAACTCCGTCATCTGCCTGATCAGGGCTTCGCTCGGCTTCTGGCCGGCTTCGGACTCGTTCGTCGCCTTCACGATCACCATCACGCGCATTGTCGTCTCCTCGGTTTTCAGGCGGGCTTCTATCGCCAGCCTCCGATGAGACGACGAACGGGGACAAGGGGGATCGACAAAACGCTGGCGAAAAAACGCCGGCGGGGAGTAGGGAGTGGGGAGTAGAGAAGACTCCTGCGCCTCGCTATTCCCTACTCGCTACTCGCTACTCGCCACAAAAAAGAGCCCTCGGTCGGGGGGCGACGAGGGCTCTGAAGTCGACGGGAGAACGGGGGCTACTTCGCGACACTCACCCGCATGATGCGGTTGGTGGCGCTCTGGTGGATGAGCAGATCGCCGTTGCGAGTGCCCCTCATATGGCGGACGATGCCGGCATAGACGTTGCCGGACGGGATCGGCCAGCTCTGGAATTTCTCGGTCTTGGGGTCGAAGCGGACGAGCATATCCGGGCGCATGCCGGATTCGTTGTACCAGATGATGTCGTTGATGACCTCGAACCCGTAAGGACCCGCCATCTTGCCGCTCGGCGAGGGCCATTCCTTGGTCTGGCCGGTCTTGGTGTCGAGACGACCGACCGTTCCCAAGCCATCATTGCCGTACCAGAGCATGCCGTCGCTGGTGAACGCGAGGCGGCGGGCCTTGCCGCCCTCGGGCAGCTTGAACTCGCGCATCTCCATGGTCTTGGGATCGACCCGGATGATGCAGTTGCTTTCGGCGCAGGCGACCCAGGCCATGCCGGTCCGGTCGAACTTGACGCCGTAGGGGTTCTTCTCGGGCGTGTTGCCAAGCTTGATCAGCGTGACCTGGCCGGTCGAGGGCACCAGGCGGCCGATCATCTGCGAGTTCTGGAGCGAGAAGATCATGGTGCCGTCGGGCGCGAACTCCGCGGTGTGCGGGTCTTTCGCCATCGGATCGGGCATCGGGAAGACCTTGATCTCGAAGGTCTTGGGGTCGATCCGGCCGATCGTGCCGTTGGCGTTGCCGGTGTACCAGATGTTGCCTTGCGCATCGGGCGTGATGCTGTGGGGTTTCGCACCGACCGGGAGCTGGATCTCCTTCATCTCGCCGGTCTTCGGATTGAGACGGCCGACGACGTTGCCGAACTGTCCGTTCCACCAGATCATGCCATCCGCGGTCTCGACGGGATCGCGCGACCGCTGGCCGAGGGTCGGGACCTTCCATTGCTGGATGTTGATCTTGAGGTCGCCCTTGGCCTCGGTCGGCTTGCGGCGCGTGTTCGGCGGGAAGTTCTGGGCGAGGTAGGTGACGATCTGCTCGCGCTGCTGCGGGCTGCTGGAAAGATCGACCATGTTGCTGATCAGCTCGGCCCAGTGCTCCTTGGTGTAACCCGAGCTGTTCATGATCTGGTTCACGCCGTGGCACGCCGTGCAGATCTGCTGGACCATCTCCTTGCCCTTGCCTTCGCCGGGGAGAGTCGGCGCGGGGGCGGTCTGAGCGACAATCGGGATCAACGCGCACACCGATACGGCCAACAATGTCGTCAGTCTCGACATGGGGGTCTCCTCGAATCCGTTTTCCCCGGCGCGTCGCGGGTCATGCGGGCCGGCTCGACTCAACTATAGGCTTCAGGGCCCGACTTGGGGGGTAAACAATGCGCTATCCGGTGGCATTTACGCTGCGCCTGCGAAGCCGCTTAGCCACGGTTAATCGGTGGCCCGGGATGGTCAGTTCTCCTTAGGTTTCCTGGCGGTTCCTAAGCGAAAAGGCCTTCCTTTAAACTTCGGTAAGGAATAGGCTTGCGGTCAAACTCGGGAGGAGTCTCATGAGACGCACCGTTGCGTTGCTCTTTGTTCCTTTGGCCGTGGCGGCGGCTGTTCCTTACTTGGCATCCGCCCAGACGAATCCGCAGCTCACACCGGCTCAGGCGCGCGGGCGGATCATCCTTACGCAGAACTGTAACATCTGCCATCTGCCCCAGAGTGCGGGTTCGCAGACCTATGGCCCGTTGCTCAACAAGCAATCGGCAAACGGCGACGACAACCTGATGAAGCAGGTGATCCAGACCGGTCTCGTGAAGATGCCGGGTTGGAGATACACGCTGAACGACGGTCAGATCGGCGACGTGATTGCCTACATCAGAACTCTTCCCGTCGTCGCGCCTCCTCCACCCGGAAAGGGAAAAGGAAAAGAAGGCGGCGGCGACAATTGACGTTTTGCGTTACTCGAGGAACTGGCCTGCAATCGCTTACCGGCGATCCAACGAAATCAACGACGGGAGAATAATAACATGACGAGAATGCGCAGCGTGCTTTTGGCGACAGCCGCCGCAATGGTAGCGACGACGTCGTATGCCGCCGACCAACAGTTGAGCGGTTCAGTTGCGTCAGCCGCGGGCCAGAAGCTCGACGGCATCACCGTCTCCGCAAAGATGGTCGGTGGAACGATCACCACCTCCGTCTACACCGACGCTGACGGCAATTACTATTTCCCGCCGATGCCGGCTGGAACGTACAAGGTTTGGGCGCAGGCGCTCGGCTTTGAGCGCGTCAATGCGGACGTCAATCTCTCCGCCAATCGGCGCCAGAACCTTGCGCTGCGCACGATCACCGATCCGGAAACCAAGTGGCGTCAGCTGCCGGGCGAATTGGTGATGGCTGCTCTCCCCGAGGAGAACGCCGAAGACGTGCACATGAAGCAGATCTTCAACAACAACTGCAACGGCTGCCACGTTCCGAGCTATCCGCTGCAGTTCAAGTTCGATGCGCAGGGCTGGAGCCGCGTGATCGATCTGATGAAGGTCATCGGTGGCGGTCTGCCGCAGGATCGTCCTGCGAATCAGATCATGCAGATGAACCAGCAGCGCCTTTCGGCGTATCTGGCGAAAGTGCGTGGACCGAACAGCGGCGCGCCGAAGATTGTGGAACGTCCGCGTCCGTCCGGCGAAGCCGCACGCGTCGTCTGGCAGCTCTACGATGTCGAGCGCGTTCCTGACGCCGGCGCCCGCTTCCTTCCGGGCAATGCGAGCCTCGACAATGACGGCACGAACTGGGCCAATGGCACGCCTTCCAAGGCTGGCCTCCTCGTTCATGACGGCGCGATGGACTTCGACGGCAATGTCTGGTTCACCTCGAACGCCACGAACCCGTTGGTGACGGCCGGCAAGGTCGACGCCAAGACCGGCCAAGTGACGTACCGCAAAGTTCCGCGGGCCAATGGTTCCGGTCTCGCTGCGGGCGCGCACGGCATCGCGCGCGACGGTGACGGCAACCTCTGGATCGACGTTAACCCCGGACGCCGTAGTCTGGCGAAGATCGATCCGAAGGGCACAGGGATCCAGGTATTCCCGACGCCTGAATCCATGACACCGCTCGGCGGCGCCGTGACCATCGACGTCGACGGCAAGGGCATGATCTGGGCGTCCGCTCCGCGCGGCGCCGTCCGGTTCAACCCGAAGACCGTCGAGTTCATGGAGTTCAAGTCCAAGAACCCGGTCCGTCCGTACGGCGTAGCCGGCACCTATGGCGCAGCCGGCGACCGGAACGGCAATGGCTGGTGGGCGGAGATGGCGTTCGACACGATCGGCAAGGGCAACCCGGTGACGGGCGAAGTGACCGAAGTCGTTCTTCCGGAAAATCGCCGGATCCGCGACTTCCTCACGCCGCAAGAAGTCGAAGCCTATAACAAGGTGACCGACATCTCGACCGGCAACCCGTATCCGTGGGCGCAAGGCCCGCGTCGTATGGGCACCGACAAGAATGCCGACATCCTGTGGACCAGCAACTCTTGGGGCGCCAGCTTGGGCCGCATCGACACGAACACCAATCAAGTGTCGATCGTTCCGTTCCCCGACAAGGCGATGCAGGGCTATCACCTCCACGTCGATTCCCAGCACAATGTGTGGGGCAATCTGTGGACCAACGACCGGCTGTTCAAATACAACCCCGCCACGCAGCAGTGGACGTTGTTTGAATTCCCGGTCCGCGGCACGGAAAACCGCCACATCTTCGTCGACGAGCGCAGTGGCCAGACCAAGATCACGACCCCGGTCTATCGCGCGAACCAGATGGCAATCATGACGGTTCGTACCGAGGCCGACATCAACACTCTAAAGCAGCGGGCAGAACTCCGTTAAGCTCGTCTGTCAGGCGATCTGAGTTGCAGCGGGCGGGCCTTAGGGCCCGCCCGTTTGTCATCAGGGGCTTGCTCATGCGCCATGCGCTTCTTGTGTTCGCCGTGCTGATGCTTGCCGGGTGCGGTGAGCAGACGCAAACGTCTGCGACGACGAATGCGAAACCGTCCGCACAGCTTGTGATCGACGCGAAGTTCGACGAGGCCGGACAGTTCTCCGAAGGCCTGGCGCCGGTCCGCATCGGCGGGCGCTACGGCTATATCGACAAGAGCGGCCAGACGGTGATTCCGCCGCAATTCGATTTCGCGAACCCGTTCTCGGAAGGACTCGCGGCGGCCGGTGCGGGGAACAGAATCGGCTACATCGACAAGACGGGCCAGTTCGTCGTCACGCCGCAGCTCGACATCGTGGATCTGTTCTCGTTCTCCGAAGGACTCGCAGCCGTTCGAATCGGCGAGTTTGTCGAAGGCAAGTGGGGCTTCATCGACAAGCAGGGCATGCTCGTCATCCCGGCGCAATTCGACACCGCAGGCTCGTTCCGCAATGGGCTCGCCGTCGTCGCCAACGATCGCAAGTTCGGCTACATCGACAAACAGGGCCAGATCGTCATCCCGCTGCAGTTTGGGTCGGCGGGTTCGTTCTCCGAAGGTTTGGCGTCGGTGCGCGTCGGCGACTACATCACCGGCAAGGACGGCTATATCGACGCGCAAGGCAGAATAGTGATCGAGCCGCAATTCGACAGCGCCTTTCCGTTCGACGGCGGACTCGCCGATGTGCGCGTGGGCGAGAAGTACGGCTTCATCGACAAGATGGGAAAGCTCGTCATCCAGCCGCAATTCGATTTCGCAGACTCATTTTCGCGCGGCTTTGCCGCCGTGCGCGTCGGCGACGAAGAGACCGGCAAATACGGCTATATCGACATGCAGGGCAAATTGGTCATCGAGCCGCAATTCGCGTTCGCGGATCTGTTTTCGGCATCCGATGGACTGGCGGCCGTGCGCACGGGCACAACGACGAACGGCAAGTTCGGCTATATCGGGCAGTAGCATTTTTTCCGATACGTGGTGTGATCCCCCTTCCGGCTGATGTCATCGGGAGTGTGTCCTACGCGTGACACGCGACATTTTCTTACATCTTATCTATCCAATAAGATTACAAAGGATGGTAACGTTCCTTCCTTGGTCGGGACGTGGCCGCTACGGGGGCCTCGGTAGCAGCCACACCACGTTCCTGACCGGGAGCACAGTGTAAGCGCCCCGACCACCCGGTCGGAGCGGAAGTTCAACAGGCCTTTCAAGTTTCAGATTGCCAATTCTACGTCGGTAGCGCGATCGAGCGAGGGATCAATCCTTCGGCCGAAGATTTGGAATTGAGAGCGGGCGGGATGGACGCGGGGATCAGTCAGACATCAGTAAGTAGGTAGCGTCATCTGACGCGTTTCGAAGTTCCGCCCAGGGAAACATCGGGCCGGCTTTCGGCCCCGGGGAGGAATTTCGATGAATCGTCCAAAGACATCGCCATTGACTGCGCTGTTGGGAACGGCCTCGCTCTTGGCGATGGCCCAGGCGGAAGGGGTTTACGCCGGCGAGGTGGTCGCGCAGGCGGAGGAAATTCCCGAGACGGTTTTGATCACCGGCTCGCTGATCCGGGGCACCACAGCAGTGGGCGTGCCGGTGATCGGTTTGTCACCGCAAGATTTTGCCATGACCGGCACGCTCACCGCGTCGGATCTTTTCCGCACCATCCCGCAGTTCAACGTCGCTCCCGGCCCGGTCGCAACGCAGGGCGCCAACGAGGAGCGCGGCGTTCGCGTCAATCTCCGACAGCTCGATACCGGCTCGGCAAATCGTTCGCTGATGATGATCGACGGTATGCGCTATCCTTCGCAAAGCGCCGACCTCTGCCAGGTCGACCCCTCGATCATTCCCACGGCCGCGATCGAACGCATCGACCTGCTGCTGGACGGCGCGTCGGCGACCTACGGCTCGGACGCCATCGGCGGCGTGATCAATGTCATCCTGAAGCGCAATTTCGACGGCGCGATGGTCGATGCCGGATTCAAGTTCGGCAGGGGAGGCAATGTCCAGTACCTCGCCAACGCGACGTGGGGCCGGACATGGGACGGCGGGCAGGTCACGCTGGCCTATTCCTGGTTCGACATCTCACCCACCCACGGAAACTTCAACTCGAAGCTCACCTTTGACCACAGGCCTTGGGGTCTGGACGACAGACGCACGCTCGGCTCGTCGACGCCAGGCACGATCTCCGCCGGCGCCGCGCAGGGTCAGAGGATGCCGGACCCAAACAATCCGAACGCGACGATTCCGAACCCAAACTACCCCGGCAACCGCGGCACCAATTGCACGAACTGCTACGCCATCCCGCTGGGAACGGGTTTCGATTGGCAGCCTGGAGCCACCGGCGTTGGTCCGCTGCTTCCCGGCAGCGCGCCGACAATCAATTGGGCAACGTTGACCGACCCGAGCAATGGCGGGACCAACGGCACGCGCAACGTCTTCAACCCATACACGATTGGCTATTACAGCGCGGCCATCCAGTACACGGGAGGCGCGATCACTGTCGATCAGAGGCTGACGAGCAACATCTCGTTCTACGGCTCGGGTCTCTATGGAATGCGACGGTCGGAGTTCCACATCAACGACACCGGCCATCAGGTCATCTACGGCGTTCCAACCTTCAACCCCTACTATCCTACGAACGCACCCAGCGGCCTGCGCGTCGCCTATCACATGGGTATCGAGGCTCCCCCGATAGCCATCGCCTACTCGATGGCTCAGCGCTATCAGCTCGGCCTGAAAATCGCGCTGCCCGCAAATTGGGCGATGGACGTCTATTTCTCACACACCAAGGACAAGAACCACTCCACTGAGGATTCGAGCAAGAACAACGTGAGCCAGGCCGCGGTGTCCGCTGCTCTGGGCTGGACGATGTCGGCGACTGATCCCTCGGGCACAACCCCGGGGATCGCCTCCTGGACCAAGCCGTCCAGCGTGCCCTACCTCAACCTGTTTTGCGACCCGCGGGCATACACGTGCAACTCGGATGTCACGCTGAATTACCTCAATGGAATCGAATCGCTCGACGAGTACCTGCATATCAGGGAGCGCGGCGTCAAAGCCGACGGCCCGCTCTTCGATCTGCCTGGCGGTACGGTCAAAATGGCCATCGGCGCCAATTTGACGACCTACAACTTCCTTGTCTCGGCGACGTCAACGAGTGGAACCAGCCCGATCGTCAGCATTATCAATGATCCGCGCGAACGCGAAGTGTGGGCGGTGTACACTCAGCTCAATGTCCCGATCATTGGCGAACAGAACGCGCTTCCGCTGCTCAGACGCCTGGAGTTCGAAGCTTCGTGGCGTCATGACCAGTACAACGATGTCGGCGGCACCAGCAACGCCAAGCTCGCGTTCAATTGGAATCCGATAGAGGCGCTCACCATCCGCGGCGGCTGGGGCCAATCGTTCCGCGCGCCGAACTTTGGCGAGTTCTCGCCGATCACCAACGTGACCTGGGAGGGATGGAATATAACTAACGTCTATCCGCAGAATGCCGCGCCTCTCAACATCTTATGTACCGGCGGGGCGCCCACGGCGGGTTCGGGAGCGGACAAGTTGTTCCAGGCAGGCTTCGGCTGCGGAGCCAGGCCGGGAGGACTTTCGATCGGCCCGGGTGGCTATGCCCCGGTGGCCGTCGGATTGCGGGATTTTACCAATACCGAACAGCGGGTCCTCGATCCCGAAAAGGCCGTCAACTGGTCGATCGGCTTCGACTACGCGCCGACACCCAATTCTTTCCTTGGTTTCCTCACGGGTCTGAACATCCAGGCAACCTATTACATCGTCAAGATCAACGGCATCCTGCGCGGTTTCAACAATCCCACGGATGGCACTTTCAACGATCCCGGTCTCGGCTTCTCCTTCGTGACCCCGGAAGACTTGCTGGATCCGACTACGGGCGCCCAACTCTGTCCTGGGCAGAATGCGACGCCGACGCTCTGTGATCCCTTCCAGGACATCGTGAGGCGCGCGCTCCTACAGCCGTTAAACGAAGTCGGGCCCGTAGCCCAGACTTTGATCTACTTCGTCAACGACGGCGGCACGATGAACCTCGGATACCAAACCACCAAGGGCATCGACTTCCAGTGGAGCTATGATTGGGAGTGGGAGGGCATCGGCGCCTTCAACACAGGCATGATCGGCACCTATTACCTCGAACAGCCGGCGCAGGTTGTTTTCGGCGGCCCCATCACCGATTTCTACCACACCAACCTTGCCCCGGTGAACGGAGTGCAGCAGCTCGGCGTGGAGTCGCGTCCGCGCTTCAAGTACCGGGCTCGCCTCGGCTGGAGCGACGGCACCTGGAGCGTGACCGGCTTCATGGACTACCAGCAGCACTTCTACCACACGATGGCCGCGCCGCCGAACGTGAACAACGGCTGCATCACGGCCGGCGGCACGGTTGGCGGGCGACCGAACTACGAAAACCCATGCGCGATCTCGGACTACAGCAATCTCATGCCAAGCTACTTCACGTTCGATCTGTCGCTGGGATACAGCACCGGAGACCGGCCCGCGAACGAGTACTTGCGGAACGTCAGCGTCCAGATCGTGGTGCAGAACATCATGGATAAGCATGCAGCCTACGAATACAAGATCACCACCGGAGGCGGTCTCCCTTGTGCCTGCGACGTCTTCCAGAGCCTGTTCGGCCGCATGATCTCGATGCGCGTGCAAAAGACGTTCTAGGAGGAACGGTGATTGTCGCCGGAATCGGACAGGTTGGCCCGTAAGGGTCAATGAAAGGACGGCGGACGGTAGAACGTGAGCAGCCGGCCGCAGATGAGAACGGCGGTCCAGGCGCCCAATGACGTGCCCGCGATCAGCTTGGCGCGGAACGACGCGTCGGCGCCGGCAGGCAGCGCCCTCACCTCGCGGAACGACGGCGTGAGATAGAAGAGCGCGACATTGATACCGGCGAGCGCCATGAACGTGCCCTTCCACCAGAAGGCCGCATTGTAGAAATACTGTTCGGGAAAACCCGAGAAGAAGCTGACGCCGGAGAGAGCATTGACGGCGTAGCCCGCGATCCCGATGGGGATCAGCTTGTGCAAGGTTCCGGGCGGAATGGCTTTTGCGAGGCCGAGCACGCGCAGGTCAAACAGGCCTACGGTGCCCAATAAGAGCGACAGCCCAAGAAAATGCAGCGTCTCCAGTATCGGCCACAGCCACCAGCCCTGTTCGAGCACGAATTGGCTCAAGATTGTGGAGCGGATCACAAGCTCCCAAGGTTCCGGATTTTCCGGAAATTCCAGCGCGATGAACATGGTCCCTCTGAACTCTAATTGATGCGCATCAGTGAGCGCACGTGTTCGAGGAGCGTATCGCGCCCCAGCGCATAATCGGAAAAGCGCCAGCGTATCTCGATCTCGGGTGCAAGATCGCCGGCTGCGACCTGATAGAAAAAATCGAGCCAGTAGCAGTCCATCGCGTAACAGCCGTTGACCAAGTCGTGCCGCCCGGTGGCGTACATCAGCGCAATCTTGGAGTGTCCCAAGACGAGCGAAGGCCCCTGCTCGGACCAGAATTCGTCGTTGTCGCCGACGCGTTCGCCGACGATGTGGGCTCGCGCACCGACGAAGTGTTTTGCGCGCGCGAGTGTGACGATAGCCGCCGACAGCGTTTCGTTGCTGGTGAGAAGCCATAGCTGGCCATCGCGCGCGAGAGCGTCCGGCAGGGCGCGCGTGAACGCGAGTCCCTTCTGATAATTGCCGCCATTGTTATTGCGGAGGTCGAGGACAATCCAGCGCCAGCCGCCTTCGGGCGCGCCTTCCAGTACGGGAGCGAGCTGGTCTTCCAGCGGCCCGTTGTCGTCGTCGGCCATCGCGTTCAGGCGGATGTAAAGGCCGTCGTTCTCCAACTCTTGGCGAAGAAGGTTCCTGTTCCGCTCCAGAAGCGAGGGCGCAGTGTCGGCACGGTCATCCGTCAGATAGCGCCAGTCCTTTGCGTAGATGCGCCGATTGGGCGCTTCAAAGCGCACTGCGGGTATTGCCTGTTCGATCAGCTGGCCATCGGTGGTTTCCAGTTGGAGGATCAATTGATCCGGATCGGCGTCGGGCCAGATGGTTTCAAGCACGGCAGGTGAGGTGAAGTAGCGCGGGGCCATGACGCGCGCACGTTGGTCCGTTCCACTGATGAACGGGCGCAGGGCGGCCAAGGTTTCTTCCACGCTGTGCCCTGCGATCGTACGAACGCGGAAACCGACAAGATCGGATGCGGATGGTGCAGCACCGATGATATAGAGACCTTCCTCGAACCATGCCAAGTCGAGCGGCGCGCGGATGAAGCGCGCCATCAGCTCGCGCGGGTCGATCATCGTGTGTGCGTTGCCGGACAGTGCTGCCAAACGCGCGACCGCCATTTCGAATTCTTCCGGCGACAGCATGCCGGCTTTGGTGCGGAGATCCGCGAGGCCCTCGCGGAAAGCATCGGCCTCCGACTGAGAGAAGCTTCGGTCGAGAACCAGCAGCTGCTCGAGATCGGCGAGGTCCTGGCGATCCGCTTCGGCCTGACTGTGCGGCGGCGGGAAGTCGGAATAGCTCGGAATTGGATTGAAGCGCCAATTCAACGCCGTGAAGAAGGCAAAGGGCAGGCCCAGCGAAACGAGTGCGACGAGAGCCACAGCCGCAAGCCCGATGCGAATGTAGTTTCGGCGAAGCATCGTCTGCCCTCTGCCCCTATCCGGATCATAGCAGCATCGGACATGGGAAAGTTGCAGGGATGCGACCCTTGGAGGCTTATGCTAGCCTCGATTGGGGAGAACGCCGTGTCATCCAGACCGTATTCATTCGCTCTGATCGCGTGCTGCGTTTGCAGCGCGGGTGCGTGGTCCGCGAGCGGCGGCGGGGCCTTTGTCCCGAGATTTGCGCCCGATGTCGGGACCGCCTGGCAGGTGAACCATCCCGACGGCGACGACTACATTCCGCCCAAAAGCGGCCCCAAACCGGTGACGTACGATCCAAACCATCCCTTCGTTCCGACCGATCCCACGAGCACGACACAGCCGACCTATCGCGTGGCGGACTTGAGCAATCCCATCCTCAAACCCTGGGCGGTCGAGCAGATGCGCAAAGCGAACGACGAGGTGCTCAAGGGCGGGATTCCCTATGTCCCGCGCGAGCGCTGCTGGCCCGCCGGCGTTCCCGCCTATGTGCTCGAGCCGCCGTTCAACATCTCGATCTTCATCGAGACCCCAAAACAGGTTCTGATGATCCATAACCAGGGCGCCGAGCTCAGACGCATCCACATGAACGTACCGCACACAAAGAACCCGAAGCCGTCCTGGACGGGCGAATCCGTGGGACACTGGGAGGGCGATACGCTCGTGGTCGACACGATCGGGCTCTCCGAGCGGACGTTTGTCGACAATTACCGCACGCCGCACACCGACAAGCTGCACGTCGTCGAACGGTTCCGGCTGATCGACAACAGAGAGACGCTCGAGGATCACATCACGGTCGACGATCCCGGCGCGTTCAATATGCCGTGGACAGCGATCCAGCAGTGGAAGCGCACCAATCGCGGTCCGCTCGAAGAGATCAGCTGCGCCGAGAACAACGAGACGTTCTACCACTACGATGTCCTGCCGATGCCGCAGGACGCGAAGCCGGACTTTTGATCCGGTCCGACAGCGCGATGGCCATCGTTCTCGGACTCAATCTCGGCCATGACGGATCGGCGGCCATCGTCAAGAACGGCCGCCTCGTCTCGGCGATCTCCCGCGAGCGCCTGTCGCGCAAGAAAAAGGACACGGGTGTCAGCAAGACCGAAATCGACTACGTGCTCGACATCGCGGGGTGCAAGCTCAAGGACATCGATGTCATCGCGTTCACGACGTACAATTATGCGCCGGACAATTACGTCAAGGTCCTCAAGCTGAACGGCGAGGAAGTCCGCCACAATCTGTGGGACCACCCGCCGCGCGTGATGACGCTGGATTTCCGAGTGTCGATCGGCGGGCCGCAGCAGGCGGCGATCTTCGTACAGCACCATCTGACGCACTGCGCCTCGACGTTCTACACGAGCAATTTCGAACGCGCGGCGTGCTTCAGCATGGATGCGAGCGCACACCGCCCCGAAGCGTGCTCGTTGTTCGCCTACGGGATGGGCACCGAGCTGCATCCGCTCTATTGCCCGGGGCTGATGATCGGCAACACGTATTCGCTCATCACGGAGAAATTGGGGCTGGGCGACGGGCTGTTCAAATCGGGCACGACGATGGGGCTTGCCGCGTACGGCAAGCCGATGCGAACCGCGGTCGAGAACTGGGTGCGCTATGGCGAGTCGTTCTACGAGCGCCGGTTCCAGCCCGATGACGACCGCTTCATCGAGCTGATGTGGTCGGAGCTTTCCGGCCTTCCCCCAAAGGTTGGCCTGTCCAAGCAGGAGAGCGATTCCCAGCGCGCGATGGATATCGCCGCTTCGCTGCAATACGTGTTCGAGGAAACGATCATCGAGGCGACGAACGAGCTTCATCGCAAGACGGCGACCTACTCTGACGGAAATATCTGTCTTTCCGGCGGCTCGTTCTACAATTGCAACGCCAATTCCGCGATCCTGAAGCGCACGCCGTTCGAGCGCGCGAGTCTGTTCCCGGCCTGCGGCGACGACGGCACGGCGGTCGGTGCGGCGCTATACGTCGCGCACACGGTGATGGACGAGAAGCGCGTCCATTACGAGCCGGAGGAGGTCGTCTATCTGGGCAAGCGCTACGACTCGCCGGCGGTGGGAAAAGCGCTGAACCTCGATGAGGTCGCCGCGGCTCTTGCGGCGGGCAAGGTGGTCGGCTGGTTCCAGGGACGCTCGGAGTTCGGCCCGCGCGCCTTGGGCAATCGCTCGATCCTCGCGGACCCGCGCAGTCCGACCATGCGGGACAGGATCAACAACGACATCAAGAAGCGCGAGTGGTTCCGCCCCTTCGCGCCGATCGTGCTCGCCGAGCACGCGGGAGAGTGGTTCGACTTCGACCGCGAGAGCCCGTTCATGCTGTTCACGGCGCAGGTCCGCGACCCCGACAAGGTGCCGGCGATCAGCCATGTCGACGGCTCGGCCCGGCTCCAGACGATCACGCAAGCCAGCAATCCCCCGATCTACGACCTCATCAGGCGGTTCCACGGGCTCACGGGCGTGCCCATGCTGCTCAATACGAGCCTGAACGGCGGGGGCGAGCCACTGGTGGAGACGCCCGAGGACGCCATCCGGTTCTGGCAGGCCACGCCCGTGGACGTGATGGTCATCGGCGACCGGATGCTGGTCCGCAACGGGCCTAAATAGCTCTTCCGTTCACGTCCTGCTGAAGGCCGCCGGGGTCCTCTCCCCTCCCCCTGGCCCGGCAGACCCGCTACATTGCCGCCTCAATTCACCGTGGAGGAAGCGATGCGCAGGGTGAGTATGTTCACGATTGCGGCGGCAACCGCTGCCGCTGTTGTGGCCGGGATGTCCGTCCCCACTACCGGCCAAGCTCAGGGCAATGTCACCGCGTTCGAAGGCGCCCGGATCATCGTCGGTGACGGCAGCCCCGCGATCGAAAAGGGCACGATTGTCGTAACCGGCCAAAACATCACAGCGGTCGGCGCGAACGTGCAGGTACCGGCCGGCGCGCAGCGGGTGAACCTCGCGGGCAAGACGGTGATGCCGATGATCATCGACACGCATATCCATGCGCCCGACGAGGTGGCCCAGAACGTGCGCGACATGAAGCGACGCGCCTACTGGGGTGTGAGCGCGGCGATGAGCATGGGCACGGAGACCAAGGACACGTCGCTCAAGCAGAGGAGCCAGGATGTTCCGGGGCAGGCAAAGATTTTGAGCGCCGGCCGCGGGATCACCGGCATTGAGAAGGGACGCGAGCAGGCCGCTTATTGGGTCGGCACGGTCGCCGAAGCCCGCAAGGTCGTGCAGGAGAACGCGGCGAAGCGTCCGGACATCATCAAGATCTGGGTCGATGACCGGGACCACACGGTGCCGAAGCTGACGCCAGAGCTTTACGGCGCGATCATCGACGAGGCGCACAAGGCCAATGTCCGCGTCACCGCGCACATCTTCAACCTCGACGATGGAAAAGGGTTGCTCAAGGCCAATGTCGATGCGTTCGCGCACAGCGTCCGCGACAAGGACGTCGACGATGAGTTCATGGCCCTGATGAAGTCGCATCCGAACGTGGTCGTGAATCCGAACCTGCCCGGGCGCGGCGTGAGGTCGGACATCTCCTGGCTGCAGGGCAAGCTGCCCGCCAACGAGTATGCCGATGTTGAAAAGGGCAATGTCGACAATGCCAAGCAGGCGGCAGCTTTCGGCATCCAGTCGCGCAATTTGAAGAAGTTGAGCGATGCGAACGTGCCTGTCGTGCTCGGCACCGACGGCAACCAGCCCTATGCACCGCATCAGGAAATGGAGAGCATGGCTGTCTCCGGCATGACGCCGATGCAAGTGATCGTCGCATCGACGAGCCGCGCAGCGACGTTCCTGAGATTGAACAATCAGGGAGCGCTGCAAGCGGGCAAGAGCGCCGATCTGCTCGTGCTCGACGCCAATCCGCTCGACAACATCGCCAACACGCGGCGGATCAACGCGGTCTATCACAAAGGCCAGATGGTGAACCGAAGCGCCTATCCGAATTGACGCGTATAGCCTGACGCAAAAGGGCCGGAGCGATGCTCCGGCCCTTTTTGCTTGTCGTCAGAAATCGGGGCGCGTGGCGGTTGGGAGCGGCTCGAGGTCGAGATTGAGATAGTTCTCGTGATCCTCGGCGCAGATGTTTTCATCCAGCGGCCCATTCTTCACGCGCGTGCGGTTGCGCGTTCCGGTCCAGGGCCCGTTGAACGCGCCAGGGTCCTCGACCTTGAACGAGACTTCGAGCGTGTTGCCGCCGTCGATCAGCTTGAAGCGCTCGACGACGTGGAGCTGCGTCGTGTGCGGCGTGCGGTAGGAATCGACGAAGGTCTTGTCGTTGAAGCCGATCGTGTCGACGACGAGCGTGTCGCCGTTCTCGTAAGTGCCGACGGATTCGCCGTACCATGACGGCTTCGGGTTGGCCGAATGCTGTGCGTTCAGATAGATGCGGCGCACGCGGCCGGCGAGGAAGAGCGTGACCTGCTTGGGCTGCTGGACGATGTACATCTCGCCGGGGTTGAGATGGAACGCGGGCACGCCCGTATCCCAGCAGCGCGCCTCGCGCGTGTAGGCGGCGGCGCCGGAGATCGCTCTCGCGTTGGCCTTTTTCAGCTCATCCACGACCCAGGGCTTCAAATTTGGATCGTCGGTATTTGCGACGCGAAACGTCGGCTGTTTGCCTGTGACGCGCGACACTTCGTTGTTGACGAAGGGATGAAGCGGGTCCTCGGTGACCGGCCCAGGCCCGCTTTCCGGCGAGGTGAAATCGTTGAACGTGCGGGCATGGGCTTCGGTCGGAGGCCGCCGCGCGACATAGCCCGCCCACGAGACGCCGCCGGACGAAAAATCGGGGATCGCGGAGGGTACCGGCGCAGCATCGGCGGCGATCACGGGCAATCCGGCGATTCCGGCGCACACAAGTCCGGCGGTGACGAACCTGGAAGCAAGACGCGACATTGCGAGGGCCCTCCTGCCCGAGCGGGGAAGGCACCTTGTAGCATTCCGTCCACGGCCGCGGAATCGCGGCCGGTGGCTCTTACCAGGTCTTCTGCAGCCTCAGGGAAATGACGCGTCCGTAGAGGCTGTACAGCAGATCGCAAGCGCACGGATTGCTGCCGCCGGTCGATATTCGGTACTCGTAGGATGCGTGCCGATCCATGACATTCTGTACGACGAGCTGGATGGCGATGTTCCTCAGATACTCGTTGGCTGGTCGGTCAGCGGTATCATAGCCGATCGACAAATCAAACGTGTAATAGGACGGCTCGAAGTTGGTGTAGTCCTGAATCGGGCATGGAAAAGTGCCACCGCGCGGCGCCGCGGCCGACCTCGAATAGATCGCTGCAATGGGCGCATTCTCTGAACATCGCGCCGGCTGCCAGTTTCGCGGCGAGCATGAAGGCTAGGGCGTTCATTAGGTCCGGCGGGGACACTGCAAGGCGCAGTCCTCCGGCTAGTCGGCCCTCTTTTGCTACATTCGCTGACGTTCCGTCACCAGTTTTTTGTCAATCTCACCCCGATGATTCGGCCATAGATATCTTTCGAGATGTCGAAGGCCGACGGATTACCGCCGCCGGTAGAGATGCGATACTGGAATGCCGGGTGCCGGTCCATGAGATTGTCGACGGTGAGCTGAATGCTGATGTTTCTCAGATACTCATTGGGAGGCCGGTCCCCGGTGTCATAGCCGATCGACAGATCGAACGTGTAATAGGATGGCTGGATGTTGTTGTAGTCGTTGATGGCGCAGGGGTAGGTAGCGTTCGGATTGCCCGCAGCGCCGACGGTGCCGCCTTGGGTCAGGCACTGGAAGTTGACATTCGGCGGTGCTCCTTGGGTATGGTAGAAATGTCCAGTGTAATTCATGAAAAGGGTCGTGCTCCACGCCCCCGTGCTCCAGCCAAGCCGAGCCCGATATTTGTGCCGCGCCCGCGGCTGTATGACGCCGAGCTGCTCCACGCCGCCGTTCGCAGGAAGGTTGTCGTGTAAGCTATCCACTGGTGTCCCCGCCTCTCCTGGCGCACCAGGGACTCTGACGGTCGAGTTATGCAGATAATAGGCGCCGGCGATGCCCACATTAAAGGCGCCTAAATTGCCCGCATCAAAGTCATAGCTGGCCTGGTAATCGATGCCGTCGATCTTCAGCCAGCCCGTGTTCTGCGTGCCGCCGTCATTGAGCCAATAGATCGAAGTCTGGGCGGTGAGCGGGACGGTATTGTTGGGCTGGCTGATCGCTCTCGCAATCATGGCTTGGAATTCAGGACACGCCGCCGGCGTAGCATCCATGCCCGGACAAAGCTGGGTGCCCGAGCCATCACGCAGGTCGCTCGGCACTATATAGGCGAATCCTATGGCGGCGTCGCTGAACCTGGCCGATGTCGGATTGCCGAAACCGACCAGCACGCCGGTGATCTTGATGATGTAGTAGGTCGCCTGAAGATTGAGGCCGGTGAGGAAATTGGTCGACGGTGAGTAATCGAAGCCGATGGTCCAGTTCATCGACTTCTCGGGTTGGAGCACCTGCCCACCCTGATTGCGGTACTCGCGCCAGCCCGCAAGATTCGGGCTCTTGGCGCCGCCATTGAACGACATTCCTGCGGGCTGCGAATTGCAAGCGAAGCCGGCGTTGAACAATTTTTCCGAACCCGAACCCGCCACCGGCAGGCCGTCGGTGCATTGAATTCTGATCTGGGCGTTGTTTTGGAAGATGTTCGTGGGCAGCCCAAAGGCGTTCCATGCGGAGTTGACGATCGCCGAGTTCTCGCCGAAGTTCGGGGCGCGGAAGGAGGTGCCCCAGCCGCCTCTGAGGGTCAGATCGTCGATCGGGGCCCAGTTGAAGCCGATCTTCTGATTGCTGGTGCCTCCGAAATCGCTGTACTGGTCGTGGCGCCAGGAGGCCTCGAGGTCCAGTCTTCTGAAGAAGGGTATCGCATTCTGGTCGCTGAAGACGGGGATGTTCACCTGTGCGAACGTCGCCCAGACCTGCCGCGATTGCGGATCGCTCTGGATGTTGATCGTGGTATTGTTTTGGTCCTCAGTGGTGGTCGTCACGATAAAGTGGTTGGACGTGTAATCGGCGCCGATGGCCGCTTTCACGGTGCCGCCCGGCAGATCGAACAGCGGGCCGTCGGCCTTGATGGTCTTCTGGTTGACCCAGTACGCCTCATCAGACCTGGTGAAGTTCCCGATGTAAGCCAACGTGATGTCCGAGTTGCACCGATAGGCGCGCGGATCGCAGAACAGGTTCAGATAGGGGACGCTGGCGGGCTTCGTGAAGGCGGCGATGGTCGGTTTCGTGCCGGAGCCTGGCGACGCGGGCATCGTCCAGCCCAAGGCCGCGGAGACGGCGGCCTTGTTCACTGTGCCGGTGGTACTGACCCAATTGGAGTCCCGGGTTTGCGAATAGGAGACCTGCGCGGCCCAGTCATAGGGCAGCCCAATATTTAGCCCGCCCTGATAGCGTTGCGCGAGCTCATTGCCGGCGCTGCGGGACGGCGATTCGAAGCTCATGTGGTAGGCGACGCGCAGGTTGGTCGGCGCATTCGTGGGGTAGTAGGGATTAAAAGTCGGCACGGAGAAGCTGCCGAGCTGGTTGCCGTTGGCCTGATTGTAAACCTGCGCGCGGCGCAGGCCATAGAAGGCTTCACCGTAGAACGAGATGTTGGAGGTCAGGCGCTGATCGACCGTCATTGCGGCGCCGCTGTACTGTATGGCCGCGCTGTAATCGACAATATAGTAGGGGTTGAACTCGTTTTGCGTACCCGCCAAGTCCACCGCACCCAAGCCCGAGCCGGGGTTGTGGTAGGCGGAGTTCGTACTGAAGACTGCCCAGTCTAGCGTCGACGCACTGAAGGGCGCGGTCGGACCGACGCCGCCGTTGATCGGGTTGAACGGACTGCCGGTGCCGACCGGAATGGCGTAGCAGTTGAGACAGTTGTGACCTTGAGCGGACGGATAGTTCGTCTGATCGTTCGAAGTCGTTCCGCCGGTTGAGATGGTGCCCGGCATCGAGGACGCGAGCGGGGTGCGATTGTCCAGGCCGAAGGGCGAGAAGTCGAAGCTGTATCTCGAGTAGAAATTCCCCTTGGTGGGCGCCGTGTCGCGCCATTCATAGCTCAGCACGATGCTGCCGCCGTCCCAGGTGCGGCCCCACAATTGGGAGGCGAAATACCGATTGTTGCCGCCGGCGCCTGCCTTATAGCCGAGCTGCGTGACCGCGCCGTCAAAGTTGCGCTTCAGGATGATGTTGAACACGCCGCCGATGGCGTCCGAACCATAGGTCGCCGACGCGCCGTCGAGCAGAAGATCGATACGCTCAATGGCCGCCACGGGAATGATATCGGGCTCGATCTGGCAGAGCCCCTGATCTTGCGGTGGATAACGCATGCCGTCGATCATCATCAAGTTGCGCGGCGCCGTGCCGGTATCGAGCTGGCGGAGATTGACGCGCGTTCCGCCCTCAGCGCGGCCCGCGGCCACGGTCCCCACTCCCCCGCCGACATTGACGTTGAATTCCGGGAGGCTGCGGAACAGGTCCGCGGTCGAGATCGCGCCGGTCTGAGCAAAGTCCTGCGGGCCGAGATTGATCACCGGAACACCGACGGCGACCGTGCCGCGAATGAGCGAGCCGGTGATGAGCACGGTCTCCGGGATCTCTTCCGCCTGGGCGACCACTTCCCCTGCCTGGACATCTGTCGCCGTTGCCAGCGCCAGAAACGACGCCGTCTGAAGGAGCGCCGTAAGCCTCATGGCTCGCGTGCCGAAGCATGACTTGGTCAAGTTCATGGATTTTCCCCCTGTTGATGCGAATGCGGCATCAAAGGCCGACATTCACGTCCCCCAACCCGATGGAGCCGCCTCACTAGGGCTGCTCCATATGCAAGTCATTGATTCATCTATGAATTGCGCAATCGTCCCCCTCAACATCCGGCTTTCGCCGAGGTGCGATCGGGGCGCGTGTGTTCAACGCTTCCGGCCGGGGAAGTGAGGGCTCGTGCCCGAGCGGGATTCTCAAAGCACGCCAACCAAAACGCGCGCGCCCCGACCAAATTCATCTTACAAAAATATGAGACATAACCAATCTAAATGTAGTCTTTTAGCGTACAGAAATCCCCTCTGTTCCATATTAGACACATAGCAACTATCAGAAGTTGCTATCAGATAGGGCTGGGATCGCAGGAGGCGGTGGGCGCGCTTGCTGTAAATAGTTAGACGTGGTTTCCCCAGACCGCGGTCTCCCCTGCACGCCTCAGCGCAACGCAACGCGAGCGGACGGGGCGCGGCTGCTCAATCTTCCGGCCAGGAAGTCAGCATTCGCCGCCTTTAGGGGATGCCCTAGGCGGCTAGGACCACTCATTCCGCGCCCCGACCGTCTGGGATCGTATGTCGATCGATCGGTCCGTACTCTGACTGTAGTTGAGAGTGGCGCACTTTATTTGCGCGACGCATCACTGAAGCGTTTGAGCGCGCAAACTTATTCCAACAGATCGATTCCGATCTGCGTGCGGTCGTGCCGGAAAAGGACCGGCACGACATCGCCGGGCGCGACCGTAACCAGCCGTGAAAAGCGGTGCACGATCTGGGTCCAGTGGCCGTTGTAGTCGGCCTGTCGCGAGGGCCGGTTCTCGTATTTGGTGTGGGCGTCGAGCTGGAGTTTGATCCACTGCGCGACACCGACACAGACTCCCTGACGCGTCGCCTTGAGCGCCAGGCGCACGCCGCCCCCCGGAAAGCGCTTCTCCTTAAGATCGAAGCGCATCAGCTCGATATCGTCGGAGAGCGCGCGATGCGGCAGATTGGCGAGCGCGGCGTCCAGCATATGTGGCGCGAAATCGTTGAATGCCGAAAGATCGAAGCCCGCGATCTTGCCGACGAACAACATGTCTTCCAGCAGCGGTCCGCCGGTGAGATAGCCCATGACGCTGGCGGCCGCCGGGATGATGGTGGCGTCCGGGGTCAAGAGATATTCATGCGCATGCTCGATGGTGGGCAGGATGCCCTCGGTGATGAGCCCGCTCGCGATGGTCTCCGTCACCAGGACTTCCGCGCGTTCCGCCATGACGCCGGGAACGGACATTGCGGTCGATTTCATGGCGACGACGTTGATGCGATCCGCCATGCCGTTCGTGATGACGATTTCCCGCGCCCGCTCGGCAATCAGAGGCACCGCCTCGCAGGCGGTCACTTTCGCAGCGCCCGCGCGCGCCGCCATTAGCGCGAGAAGGCCCGCGCCGGTGCCGATATCTAGAACGCGCTTTCCCGGCACCGCGCGGCGGATGGCAGCCTCATAGGCTTCATTCCGCTTTCGATCGGCCATCATCGCGAAGTGCCAGCGCGGCACTATGCCGTGATAGGCGGAGCCGAGATGGGGCATGGCTTGCAGGAGCTCGGGCCTGAACGCGCCCTGTTGCGGATTGGCGTTGACGGCCTTCCCAAGCTTCGAACTCTCGCGGTAGATCACGCCGAGATTGTTGAGCGCGTCGGCGTAGCCGGGCTTGATGGCCAGCGCCCGCTCAAAGGCTGCAATCGCCGCATCTCTCTGGCCGAGCTCGAGCAGCACGCAGCCGAGATTGTTGTGTTGCTCAGCCGTGGCGCCGGGCGAAACGGTCGCACGTTTCAGGAGGGCGAGCGCTTCCTCGAAATTGCCCTGCTGAAAGCGGATGGCGCCTAGGAGATGATTGATTTCCGCGTGATCGGGATTGCGCTCGAGCACGGTCCTGCAATGCCGCTCCGCCACGTCGTAGCGCCCGAGACGGAACTGCTCATAGGCCTGGGACAGCGCATCGGGTTCCATGGATCGAAAACTTGCTCCGTGGCGTGACATGGCCGCTGCCGGCGAGCCGCCGGGCTAAAGATTAAGACCTCCACGAATGGCCGTACAACAGGATGATGCTGTATCCGATCGTGAAAAGAATTGTCACCTTCATTGGGGGCCCCGCGACGGCCTGTAGTGGGAGTGGCTTTGCTTCTGCCTGAGTGATGTCAGTTGGTTGGCAGTTTGAAATCATAATGGCGGTTGATGGTGGGGCCGGGAGAGTGACCACATCCACGATTAAGCTGTTAAACCAAATGAAAATGAGTACCCCTAGCGCAACAATAAGGGCGGCGGCCAACTTAATCGGCCACGTTCTCCGTCTCGCTTGATATCTCTCCCGAAGCAAGTTAGGCCGCCTTCTTCTTAAACGGTCCCCGCTTCTTTGAAATCCTAAGCCGCATGGTCCACGCCATCGTGGCCTTTCCATGTCCGAAACTGGCGAGAAACGGACTCATCGGACGGTCGTCCGGAACGGCAGGAATGGCGCGCATTCTGGTCAATGGGCTGGGAGGGGGACTTCCCATACGAGGCTCGGGAATGGGGAAAGGTGACCCGAAGCCGATTGGGCCGGGAGACGGTGGCAAAGCCAAAATTAAAGTTAGGGCAGGAAACTGACTCACCACCAGGAGGCTCGTGCCCGAGCGGGATTCTCAAAGCACGCCAACCAAAACGCGCGCGCCCCGACCACAAATTATCCTACGATTTGTGTACGCATGAATCGACATTAACGTACGATAGACTCGTATATTCTTTATCAAATTGTGTCAGATGTGATGGAAATGGCGCAAAGGCGCCTGCGGCTGGAGCCGCCTTTTCAGCCCTTTTTTCCCACTTTTTCTCTATTGCGCGCGCAGCGTGACGCGCTCGACGCCGGTGTTCCCGTTGGCCGGATCGTATGCATAGATGTCGACGACGTAGTCGCCGGCGTCCTTGAGCTCGATCTGGCCCGCGAAAATGTTCTGCTGGCCGGCATAGGAGAGCGGTACGGCAGGGGCAGCCTTGCCGCTGCGCTCGACAATGGCGGCGACCTGAATCTTGTTCGCGTCCCAAATCCCGCCGGGCTCGGTTGGACAGCCGCACATCATGGTCACTTTGGCCTTGAGCGGGACCATCTTCGCGCCGCCTGAAAGCTTGATCTCACGCGGAACCTCGTCGATCAGGCTGACGGCGAATCCGCGCAGCTCCAGCACCCAGCCGTCGCCGCCGTTCACCGGTTTGCCCGGCACGACCCATTGGGTGGATGAGACGGTCATCGCCGCCTGTTTGGGATTCATCGGTCCGGTCGCGGTCACGGTGATCTTGCGCGGGCGCTGAAGATCGAGCGTGGTCGAGAACTTCGCGGCGTCCGCATCGGAGAGCGGATCGCGTCCCGTGTGCGGCGTGGTCATGATCTTGGGCGTGCTGCCCGTGCCGCCGGCCGTCAAGCCCTGAGCAAGGATCTCGCCGCTCTCGGCATCCTTGAGGACGATCTGTGCGCCGCCCATCGCGGTGCCGACGAACTTCGCGTCCTTGGACATCACGCGGACGACGATCTCGGTCGGTTCGGCTTGCACCGATCCGACGCACAGCGAACACAGAGCGAGCGAGAGAAGCGGGAGCCGTGCAAACGACATCAGTGCCTCCGATGGAAAAAAGGAATGTCAGAAAAAGAGCGGCTGGGGTCGCCTGACCGCAGCCGCTCCACATACGCGAGTCTCAATCGACTGCTCAGGCCTTCAGATACTTGTTGAACCAGTTGAGCGTACGCATCCAGCTTTCTTCGGCCGCGGCTTTGTCGTAACGCGGCGTCGTGTCGTTGTGGAAGCCGTGCTGCGCGGCCTTGTAGATGTGGTTCTCGTTCGGCACACCGGCTGCAGTGAGCGCCGCCGCGTAGGCCGCCGAGCCGCCCGTGATGCGCGGATCGGCTTCGCCGTTCTGCGCGTTGATCGCCGCCTTGATCTTGGCAACGTCCGCAGGCTGGGGCTGGCCGCCGTAGTACGGCACGCCGGCCGCGAGATTCGGTCCCATGCGAACCGCGAGCTGGTTCACGACGCCGCCGCCGAAGCAGAAGCCGATCGCGCCGAGCTTGCCGTTGCTGAACGGCTGCGTGCGCAGCCACTCGGCCGCCTGATACAGGTCTTCACGCATCTTCGCGCCGTCGACCTGGCCGAACATCTGTGCGCCCTTCTCTTCATCGCCCGGGAAACCGCCGAGCGAGGTCAGGCCGTCGGGGGACATCGCGATGAAGCCCGCCTTGGCGAGACGACGCGTCACGTCCTCGATGTACGGCGTGCGACCGCGGTTCTCATGGATGACGACGACGACCGGCGCCTTCGCGGGCGCGTTCGCAGGCCGAACCAGGTAGCCGTCGATCTTCCCGTTGCCCTGCGGGGAATTGATCGAGACGTGCTCGGATTTGATCGCCGCGTCGTTCGGCTGAACCTGCATGGCGAACGCGTAGTTCGGTTTCAGCATCTCGAACAAAGCGGCCGCGGTCACGCCGCCGACTGCGTATTTCTGCGCGCCGTCCATGAAGTCGCGACGGCTGATGCCGCCGTGCACGTATTCGTCGAACAGCTCCAGAAGCTCTTGTGGGAAGTCAGACGCTTTCTTGCGTTCCATTGGGGGGTCCTCCTCAGGTGGGCCTACAATCCTGAACAGCCGGGGGCGGCCGTATGTACGGGGCGGGAGAATACCGGGCAGCCGGCCGGATGTCATGCCCGGGGGGCTTGGCCCAGGCATCAGGTCCCTGGAACGCCCGAAATACCCCTGCTATCGGCACTGGAACCGGCGCGGAGGCGCATTGGCGTTCGAATCGCGATCCACACCTTCGGCATTGATCAGCGTGATCGATTGCTCGAATTGCAGTGCGTTGAAATCACCCTGCGCAGCTTCTGCTTCGGTGATCGTGAGATGGCCCTCGGCCATGTAGACCGACGCCCGCAATTGGCGGCCGTTGGGCTGGAAGATGTTGAGCTGGCGCCCGGGCATTCCGGGATCGTAGTTCGCCGCGGCTTGGAAGCGCACCTCACCCCTTTGACGCAAAGTGCTCGCCGCGTGCTCCAGATGGGCCTCATCGACTTGAGGACCGTTTGCGAAATTGACGCTGGTGACGATGAAGCGATCGGCGCCACGCTCGACATAGAACTGCTTTGCGGGAACCGATGCTCCGGTGTGCGTCCTGTACATGATGTCCCGCGTCATGTGCGGACTGGGGAAGATCACCGCGAAGCGGTTCTGACAGTCGACATAGATGAGGTCCGGCGGCGCGTCCTGTGACACGGCCGGTCCCGGCACGAAGGGGAGCGCCGCACAGGAGAGAAAAGCTGCAATGCGAGTTAAAGATTTGGACATGACGACCTCTCTAGGCGGCGACGAGGCACGATAGCAGCCGGCGCGACGGCAACCCAGGGAGGCACATTCACGACCGCGGGAGCGGTCGCGCGCAAGATTGAGAGCGTCTATTTGAACCGGGCGTTTGCCCAGTCGCGGATGGTGTCGAAGGTGTTCTTGGTCGAGTTCGCGAACTGGCCGGGCGTGGTCTCGCAGCGCTTGCACGGATCGTAGCCGTGGAGCGCGCCCTCGATGACGACGAAGTCCTTATCTTTGGACGTCGAGCGCTCGAACATGATCTCGTGGTCGCGGATGAATTTGTAACCGCCCATCGCCATGAAGAGCGACGGCGCCTCGATCGATCCGACGGCACAGGTCGTCGAGTTTATTGTCGAGCAGTAATCGATGTCGAGCAACGAATCGCGCGAGCGGATCGCGACCGAACTCATGAACGTCGAGAGCTTGTGCACGGCCGTGCCGTCGAACCTGCGTGCGCCGCCGGCGAGGTCCTCGTCCTCGTCTGCGACCATCACGCTGGTGACGATCTGCGTGACCACGCTGCCATCATTGCGCACGAGTTTCGTAGGCTTCTTGGTCGAGATCATCTCGGGAACGAGCTTGGGGGCGGCGTGGACGATCACCGCGTTGCCGCCGGGAAGGAAGATCAGATCGTCGTCTTCGTACGCGTAATCGCCTTTTGCCATGCGGGCCTGTGTAGCCTGCACTTTTTGGATCAGCTCGTTCATCTTTGCCGATTGCGCGCGGTAATAGCGCGTGATGAAGGCCTGCGAATAAGTCGACGCGCCGTGCGGATTGTATCCGTTCGCAGGATTGTAGAGATCGAGCGAGGGGTCGACCGTCTTCTTGCCGTTCTCGATCGTGATGGCGGGATTGAGACTGCGGAGCGCCTGCACCGGATTGCCGGGATGCGCATCGGGATAGATCATGCCGTCGGCACGCATGAGCGTGCCGTAATCCTCCTTCGCGCAGGTGGAAAAGAGCTCCTTGGTCTCGCAGACGCCCTTACCTTTCTCGGCGATGGCCTGATAGAGACTCATCATCGGCGAGCCGCCCGAATGACCGAGCAGGAGCACGTACCGGATCCCCGGCTGGCTCCGCGCATAATCCATCACCGCCTTCACATCGAGGGGCAGCTTTTCCCACTGCACGCCGATGTCGTCGTTGCGGTAGCGGGTCTCGAAGCAGATCGCCATGAAGCCACGCTGCGCGAGCTCGGTGCAGGTGCTCGAGCCGATCGTATTGCCGGTGCGATGCGCGGAGAGGATCGCGATATGCGGAGCAGGCCCGCTGTCGGGTATGAAGCGCGCCGCATTCACCTGGCCAAGGCGCACATAGGCGGGATTGCTCTGCGCAAGGGAGGACGCCGTTGTGGCGAATGTCGCGGCCGTCATCGCTAATGCGCAAACGGCGATATCGTGTCTGAAGCTCATGGCGTTCTCCTCATAGCGTAGGAAGCAGATCAATTTCAGCTGACAGGCGACTGAAACCAGATTTGGAACCCATCTGGATCTTTCAACCAGACGCGCTTGGTTCGGAAAAAGGTCGTTTCTGGTTCGCTGACCGCTACACCGTTGCGGTGAAGAAGTTCACACACCGCATCTACGTCGGCACACTCGAAGAACAACTCCGTGTCGGAATGTCCCCTGACTCGTCCGGGGTCC